>Ga0307516_10002686_pt1 | contig 23516 bp, 38 predicted proteins | sample 19_EM_MG_FD_203310 | JGI IMG/M metagenome (GOLD analysis project Ga0307516, IMG submission 203310) | Populus trichocarpa ectomycorrhiza microbial communities from riparian zone in the Pacific Northwest, United States - 19_EM | ecosystem: Host-associated > Plants > Roots > Unclassified | place...
AACTCACGGGACTCCGTACTGGTGGCTTGAGAAGTAGATCATGAAGACCTTCCCTGGCTGCTACCTCTACGATGTCGTCAACTAGGTTCGTGTATTTTTCGAGTGCTAGCTAAAATTCGGGTCTTATTCCTTTTTTTTTTTCGACGCACAATGGGCCTCTCAACGGACTTTTCCCCAACATATGCCACTTTTTCCTTTTTCTCGTCTCGTCTCGCCTCGTATTGTCACACTCGTTCTTCCCCCTTTCCGTGCCCCTTCCGTCCCCCTCGTCTATCTATTTGCTCTTTGTCGATGCCGACGCGGGGATTGCTGTCTAGGTTCGTCTTGTTCTTTTTTACCTTGCTCTCGCGCATAACTAACTCCATCTCTCCGCGAAATACAGGTAGACCTCTCGGACTCGTCGTATAAGTCCTGCACGAGTTGGTTCGTCGTTGGTCAGCCCTTTTACGGTATCAAGTCTTTCTGCTTCTCGGACGCAGCGTCTTTTCATGTCTTTTGTATCAAACCGCCCTCCGCTTCGTACTCACACTGCCTCTTTTCAAGTTCCGATAGGGATGCTTTGAATGAGACTGGGTCACTCAATCTCCACCATCTGCCAATACGGCAGTGCGTTGCCACCAGGAACCTTACATCCCCAGCATAGCCGATTAACTTTCAACCCAGATTACACTAAGTAGGGTGGTAAAGAAGAGGGGGTTACGTTATGCAGCATGGTCCTTTTCTACGCATGTATTGGTTTCGACTGAACGGCCATGGCAGCCTCCTTGAAAGCCTCCGATAGGGTTGGGTGAGCGTGCGTTGTCCGGGCAATATCCTCAGAACTAGCACCGTACTCGACGGCCAAGACCGCTTCAGAGATCATCTCTCCAGCGTTGGGGCCTGGGGCGAACGTCGGTCAGAATCCACCTTCCATATCGATGCAGGACTCACCGATGATATGAACACCCAAAACCCTATCACTCTCCTTCTCGGCGATAACCTTCACGAATCCCTCCGTATCCTGGTTCGTCTTGGCCCGAGAGTTGGCAACGAAGGGGAACTTTCCAACCTTATACTCCACACCCTCCTTCTTCAAATCCTGCTCGGTCTTTCCAACCCATGCGACCTCAGGGTGGGTGTAAACGACCGAAGGAATGGTGTTGTAGTTGACGTGTCCGTGACCAGACTTGATGTACTCGACAGCGGCGATACCTTCCTCTTCGGCCTTGTGGGCAAGCATGGGCCCAAAGGTGACGTCGCCGATACACTTGATTCCAGAGATCGATGTGTTGAATTGGTCATCGATCACGATCCGACCTCGGTTGTCGACCTCAACTCCGATGTTCTCGAGACCAAGACCCTTGGTATATGGCCGGCGACCGACGGAGACTAGGACAACATCGGCGTCCAAAATCTCCTCCTTGCCGTCCTTGGCGGCTTCGGTCTTGACGTATACCTTCCCGTCGGCCTTGTCGGCACCAGTGACCTTGGTATTGAGCTTGAACTTGATACCCTGTTTGGTGAGCGTCTTTTGGAACGTCTTGCTGTTGAAACCCATCAGTATAACCCTCGGGAACAAAGAACATCCACACTCACGCAATCTCATCGTCGATTCCAGCACCCCCGATGTTCCCCAAGAACTCAACGACGGTCACCTCAGCACCAAGCCTACTCCAAACGCTTCCCATCTCCAATCCAATAATGCCACCACCAATGACGACCATCTTGCCAGGAACCTTGGTCAACTCCAAAGCACCAGTCGAACTCACGATCTGCTCCTCGTCAATCTCGATGGCACCTCCAGGGAATGGTGTGACCTCGGAACCGGTGGCGATGAGGACGTTCTTGGTCTCGATCTCGATCTCACCTCCGTCGAGAAGGCTGACCTTGATCTTGGTCGGGGTGACGAAAGAACCAGAGCCCTTGATATAGTCGACCTTATTTTGCTTGAAGAGGAACTCGATACCCTTAGTAAGGCCCTTTACGGAGTCTTCCTTGGCTTTGAGCATTTGGTCAAGGTTTAGCGTTACGTTGTCAACTATCCGCACGACAGAAGCGCCCAAATCAGCATGCCGGGTAGATTACGGAACAAGCGGACCAAACGCACCCTCAATGCCCCTCTTCTTCAAGTCGTGTTTCGTTTGGTGGTAGATGTGCGAGTTGTTCAACATAGCCTTCGAGGGAATGCACCCGACGTTTAGACACGTTCCGCCAAGACTACCTCGTTTCTCGATGCATGCCGTCTACACGAAGAAAACGGTATTAGAAGGGGCACCACGCGAAAGCGGCGTACTCACCCTCAGACCGAGCTGAGCAGCCTTGATCGCTGCAACGTAACCGCCGGGACCTACATGCTCGTCTCAGCCCTCGTTCCCAAGGAGAACACCAGATTGGAATAAGCATACCTCCGCCAATAACGACAGCGTCATATAGCTCCGACTGGCTGGCGATGGTCCGACGAGCCTCGAAGCCAACACGACCCGCACGTAACCGACGTGCGACGGCCTAAACATCCAAAACGGCGACGTCAGTGACGACCGTACGCGTCGACCACGGCGGAGGTTGTGGGAAAACGCACCCTTGAAGCGGATTTTTGAAGCTGAAGCATTGTGGGGGATGACGGAGGGATGAAGAGGTGGTGTCAGGATCCGAAGGATGACCGAAGCGGTCGATGTGCGGAACGGGTGCTTCCGGATTCCATGACCAATCACCGATCCGTCCTCGCTCGTGCACCCCAAGCGTAGGGACTGTACTTATTATGTGTATAGACTGAGATGACAGGGACCAACCACGACGGGTTAAGGAGAGGACTGGGTAAAGGTACTGGGGAAACATGGAAACGAGGGAAGGTAGAAGAGAAATATATGACGCCAAAAATCAGCCACGCCTACAGCCGGAGAAAGAGAGAAACGGTCGTGAAAGTGTCGCTACGACGAGGACAACCTGGAAACGATCACCGCAACAGCTATAAAAAGACCCCACCGCCATTTCTCCCAGATGAGATCGGCCCAGCCACCAGAAGTTTCACCGGAGTTGGCCTCTACCACAGACTTGGGTTCCGTTGCTTGTGGAGGTGCCGCGGCGGGCTGCAAGGTCTGTGCGGCCCGGGGTTGTGCGACGGTGCGGGATGGTGTCGATTGTGGCGGTGGCTGGGAGGGGGTTGGGTCAGACTTCCCTCTTACCGACTCACCCATGTTTGGCAAGTCGCGCATCGTGGGAGTGCAGTACTGCGCGTCTGTCAGATATTATTCAGGCTCGGGATTAGAAATGGCATGCCTCGGGGAACGCTTCTTTGAACTTGCGCTGCTGAATGTTCCAGGGGTGGCTCTTCCGGGCCCAGGCGCCTTTGTCAGCATCGGTCGTGTTTACAGACCCGGTTGTGATTTCATCCGACAACATGAAGGACAACAGGCCGGTTAATCTAAAGAGTGGTGGCGGTTGGCATGTGTTAAAGGTGGCATAAAGCGGTGGGTGACACGGACATTGTCGCAACACTCCATGCGGGATTCCACTGCCGATCGACGTGAGTTTCATTCTTGGAGAAGGCCGGCACAAGTACTTACGGAAGCAGGGTGAAAGTCGGACATTGAGAAACAGATCTTCTTATCGGGTGCGAAGCGTCCCGAAGGCGTGAACATCTGGGAGGAACTGTTTGCAAAGGAGTCGTGTGTGGCCGATCTGCAGGGCATACCTTGATGCCCGGTGGCTTGAACGGGTATTCAGCCGGGAACATCAGAACCCCATGGTACTCTCCTCCTTCGAAAGGTGAATCTGGAGGGCCACGCTGAGAGGTGGCAGGGTGAGATCGTTCGAAATTTGGATCCGGGAGAGTCGCGGCGGCTCACGATCAAGTAGTTCCCTGTATCCGGAGATTCTGTCAGTCAACGGGCACGAATTGGGGCAATAAAACGCACAAGTCAGGATGTTCTTTTCGTCAGGCGCGGCCCAGATGAAGGGGGGTGGTTCTCTTTGCATAGCAACGTATTCCTTCGTGAGCTGAAGGGCGGTGATCAGCGTGAGCCACGGGCAGTTTCAAGACGAGCTGATGCGCACTCTCTTGTTGGCAGCCTTGGACGCCATCGTCGTGGAGGGTGTTCTGTCGGTCGTAGGTCGTTGGGTGGAAAGGATGGGGTTGGGTGTGTGGGTGGACGGGGTGGTGCGCTATCAAGGTGCAGTTGCGTCCGTCACGGTCCGTGACATCACGCATCAGGGGCATCACGCAAACAACCTCACTCAGGACGAGTGGCACAAAACCCTCCTGGCTGTGGCCACAGAAGATCCCCACGGTGCGAAGGCACAATGGCAGACGATATTTGGGAAAAATAAGAAAGAGAAAGGACCAAGCGTAGGCTCAGCCCAGCAGCGATCGCCCGGCCCTGCTCGGTGGTACCGGTCACACTCTCAAAGGCGGGCATTCGACTCCCATGCGGCCGTGCTGCGCCTTGCGTCCGTGTGGCTCCCGGCGGCACCAGCTTGATGAATGCCTGCCCTTCGAGCTTCGGAGACATCCCGGAATCCCCGGTCAGATGGCGTTCAAAGCGTGAGAAGTTACGCCGGGGGCGTTGATCCGTCTGCCGCGAACTGAATCCGCTACGGATCGGAGTCCGGGGTCCGGAGGTCTGACACCGTCCGTCACAACGGGATATGTCGCTGCCAATTCGGCGATATGTCACCTCACCTCTCTTCCGCACCCTCACCATCGGCCACAGTGAAGGACTGAACCCCGATGGCGATACGTGCACCTCTTCGCGATTCTGCCCAGCAGGCACGGAAAACCGCGAGGGGCAAGCACCCCTCCGCTTCCCTCGCGATCATAAACACCGCGCTCGCCGAATCTCCGTTGCCCACGCCCAGGAGGAGGAGGATCGACGGGGGTGAAACCAATGCCCAGTAAGCCGACTCTCTCTCCAACACCCGTCTCAGATTTGACGTATCAGCAGGAAGAACGGCGTCCCAACTGTGGCTGAACTTCTCATACTTCCGTGGGAGGTGGAACGGCCATCTATACCGCCCCTCCATCTACCAACCTCCGTGCCATCGGTGAGGACACCTCCAGACCAAAGTCCAAGTTCAGGGGCTCGCAGTGGTGAAATCAGCGACACCTGCCAACGAAACATTATTGAACTGTTTGCCAAGAGGTCTGTCCGCTCTCCGTGGGCGCCTCCGCAAATCTGACCCGTTGCTTAGATATATAAAAACCTTCGACAAGGACCATCTGGCTCTCGAAAGTGCCTACACGTCAGAGGCAACCTTCTCTTGCCGGTTCATCTCAAACTCCCCCGAACCCCCGCCCTATCATTTCACCAAGTGCAATACGGGCACCCTTCAGGGACCATCAAACATCATCCAAGCTCTCTCCTCCTTCAGTCGGCGGATTGTATTTGTCCCAGAGACGGAGTTCGTCCTGGATGCTACAATCGACGTTCTCCAGCTGCCTGACATGAACTACTTCGCGGCACTGGCCTTCAATACGATTATCGAAGGCGTTGGTGTGTCGGTGGACATGGCTTTCTTGTTGAAAGAGAATTCGAGGGTGATGGGAAAACAAGACAAGTTGAGGGTGCTCTGGGCCCCGTTCGTTGTGATGTCTCACCAGATCGTTTTACGGTCTTGATCCTGTGTATATTGTTCATTGCTTTCATCCCCTGCGTTCATTTTGCTAGCGAAGTGCTATCCTGAGCTGATACGAGTCACCTTTTACATAGTATACCTCATCTGCTGTCTGCCTCACGTTCCAAACCTCCATGTGAGCGACCATAAACCGGATAGCCCGGAGGTGCGGTGGAGTCAAAGCAGGTCACTCCACAATCGACTGACCGGCCTATTCACGCTCTCCACCAGAGGAGAAACCTTCTCCCAAATATCCCTCTCCACCTCCTCTCGAGTCCTACCGGCATCTATAGTCACCCACTTCTCCGTACCCATCTCTTTCCCGATCCTTCCAAAGACTTCTCGAACGCGGGCCTGCATTTCCAATTTTTCGTAGCGCTCTTCACCGTAGCCCTCGCGTTGTTTTGCGGCCTGCTCCGGAGAGATGTCGAGGAAGAGGGTGAGATCCGGGGCGGGTAGAGATACGTCTGGAGCTCTACACCATTCGTATGTCAATGGACTGGAGGTGGAGGGGGAAGTCTTCCGGAGAAACGCTTTTGATGCAGAGAAGGCGATCCCGGAGAATGCGTATCTATCACAAATGACCACGGCACCGGAATCGAGTAGGGAGTTGATCCGGGAACTGCGAACCGCAACGCAAAGTAAAGGGTCGCAGGTGTTGTTATGGCGCATTCACGGTCGAAATGACTTAACCACTCACGAGATCTCCCAGCGGTTGGCAGAGAACAGCAGATGAATCGTATGATCATCCATATCCGACTGAGAGCGCAGATACGAATCGATTAATTGGCCAATTGGTGTGGACCTATCTGAGGTACGGAGCCAAGGAACGCTCTCAAGTGAGCCTCGTGAAACGGAAATCGTTTCTGATCAGCGATTACCTGGGAACTTGAGCAGCTGAACAGACTTAGAAGTGGCTTGCAGACGGTCCAGAAGCCGCGCTGCCTGGGTGCTTTTTCCGGATCTGTCGAGACCCTCGATGACCACGAAGGCTCCCCGACTCATCGCGAACGCTAGCGGCAGGATATGCTGAACGCGATCGGAAAGTGTGATGGGATCTACTCGCTCTTCTTATCCCATCACGATCCATCCTCCCCTTCTGGTCTCGGTGTATCCTGAGATTCGTGGACCCGGGGTTGAAATCGAACGTTTAAACCCCCGATTAATCCCCTCGAACGCCTGGTCTGCCTTTCGGATGTTGAAACCAAGCCCCTAAACCTGCGGGCTTGAACGGGCTGAAAAGCAGTATCTGAAGTCGTCTATCTGGAGAACCCCTACATCACGGCAAACCATCTGGGCTGCCCAAAGGATGTCCCCGATTTTTTATATCCCAGGATATCTAATTAATGCAATTGGGTCGGATGTCCTGTGGGCGGTTCAATGTTCTTAGACACCCAGCCCAAAATATTTCACTCGATTGCCAACCATCCTTGGACGTACGGGTCCCTCACCAAACCAATCGACCCGCCCAGCCGTACCCACCTCTCATCTCCGGAACTCTCGCTTTTTGTCTCAGGGGCCTCCGGTGTTCTTTATTTCTGAGCCCACTCGCCCCCTATGCGATTACCATCCGGGATATCACCGCAGGCAAAATCACATCTGATAAGTAACCCGAAGATCTCGCCCCATCGGTTTGATAACGAACCCAAGGATCTCTCACCTTGCTATTTTCATTCGATTCCTCAAACTTCGAGCTCAACCCCAGGGTCTCGTACCGTCTGAAGGGGTGGTATTCTGTACCAGAGAGCAAGCCACCTTCCAAGAGAGTGGCGCATCAAACCCGCCGTGAGGGCGGGATGAGGAGCAACAACCTTCGATCCCGCGCCCCGATAACGGTTCTGTCTCCGCTTGGTCCCCCGCTTCGCACATGTTTATTCTGCCGTCCACCTGGCATTCACGCCGCAACTCCGTGGTTGTGTTTCGACCGGACTTCCGAAACCCTGAAACCTTCGCAGACTGATTGTTGACCTTGCGGCTGCTTTCATTGCGCCTTGGTCTAAAGTCGGAGTTCCGTAGAGAGCCAGTATAAAGCCTCGGTTTCGGCGCAACGGAGGAGTGGACGTACTTCTAACGACCGCCCCACCACCCACCGCCCAAGCTGCCCAGCGTGGGCGATACTAGGTGCGCCTCTCCCTTACCATTTCTGTTGACGATTCCCCATTCAGGTCATTGGGAATACCCATTGCCGCCGCAGATCCAAGAATCTCGTGCCTTATCGCCAGGGATACGCTCGACGAAACTCGTTCGGTTGATAATTGTCGGGTGAAGCAGTGCCCGATGAAGCGCAGCTTCCATGACGATTTACCTGGAGCGAACCGTCGCCCACGACACGATCCTGTGTTGGCAAGGTCGGCCACAGGTCGCTACTGTGCCCCTCGCCCCGGGCCACGGTATTTGTCGTGACCCGCGAGCGGCGCCGTACCACTCCGAGTCGGCGAACTTCAACACATCGCCCCGAGGGTTTTATCTTTGGGGGGCGAAACGGCGGGCGCGACAAGTGATCTTCTCTCGGCGCTCTTACGGGACCATGGAGTTGAATCTTCTCCAACACATCGGGCTGTGCATCGGCAGATTGTTTCTCCTGTCGACCCGGGACGGGTATTACGGAAGTTGGGGGCATTGATCCGCCCAAACGCCAATCGGGCGGAGCTGGAACACCACCCCCAAGCCTAGACTTTCCACTTGCCGGACCCTGCTCGGGAGGGGGAGAGCCGAAACGAGTGAGCAGCACGAGCTCAGTGCGCGAGAAAATAGGAGGGACCAGCATGGATTCTTCGCAGGAACTAGCTCCGTTCTGGCTCGACGAATGTCTCTTCGAACCGAGATTGGCAGGTTGTTTGCTTCCGCCGATGCAGGCACGCAGATATTTCCCCCTCTCGAAGACGCTTCGCAGACAACCGGTTGCCACCCTCAGCTCCACCCGCATCGTGGCATCGAATCGGGCACGCCCACTGTGGGACAGGTTAGTATTGATCGTCAGTGCAGAAAGTTTAGCAGTGCTGACGATATATTTGTTGTGTACCGTGGGAAGCTAGGCACCACAACGTTGAAGGTATCGTACTAGCGACTGGAATTTTGTACTGATCCATCAGTACCAGCGCTGGCCTTCCCCACCTTGTTCGTTGTGAGAAAAGTGGGCAGCCAGCGGTGATCGCCCACCCCATCTCGTAAAATCTGTCCTTTCCCTGCCATGCGTCCAATCGACACCCGGTGGTCCGACTCAGGGCTTTGTGACGGCATCTCTGATTGGCGCTGTTCGCTCAGACGCGCGGGGACCGCTAGCGGCCGGAGTAGTCTCCTGACCACGATAATTCGGACATGGATAAGGTCCCGGCCAACCCATAGCGTCGTCAGAACGTTCGTAACCTCCTTTCATCGAACACGAAGTACGTGATCGCTCCCTGTTTCGGGGGCGTCACCCCTGCATTTTCCCGAGCTATCTCCAACGGTCAACTTGTCGCGAACTTCAAAAGCCTGCGTCTATGTTGATCTCGTGCCAATGTGAAAGGGGGTACAAGCGGTACCAATCGGCAGATTCATTCACCATACCCGACCAAGAACGAACCCGCTCCGCGGAGGGAGCGGGACGCGGTAAACGTGTGGTGTGAGCGATGTATGTGCACACAATGGCAGCGGCTCAATACCTGCTTGGCTAATCCTTACTGCGGTTTCAGGTAATGCAAACCGACGCGTCAAGTTGCGAACCACCAGATCACCGCACCCTTGGGGTGATTGTTGGTGGTGAGATCTGGAACCTGGTTTGCCCGAGGAGACGAGGTTTTGCCGTCATTTCTCCTTCGATCGCTCTCACACTTCGCGCCGGCTTTGCTCGATGTCTAGCACCTCGAAAGACCCGCTCTATTTCTGGGGTGTTGTGATAGCGCCGTCGATTTTTCACAGTGTCACCCCGTTGTGTGTCATTGTGAAGTTGTAGGGCAGGGGTGTCGTGTGCGGTCAGGGTGTCCTTGTGAGGTGGTCATCCTGACACTCGAGTTGTCAGAAGCTTCATCTATCACGCATCTCAGGGTAGCCCCGTGCGCAATAAAGAAAGGAATAAACATTCATCAGCCAGCGAGAGAGCTGCTCCCGGTTCATATCTAGGGGACGACATCGTCGATTGGATGGGATATGCCGTACTGGTACCAGATTCGAATCGACAGGAACATGGTGGCGTTTGATTTCTTTGGGCGCTATGTATCGGATATGGAATGCAGGGTTGGGGCATAATGGGGCGCGACTACTGTGCCCCCACTTGCCGTAAAGGAGTGACAGAATGCACCCAAAGTTTTGGGGGGACGGGAAGGGGTGGTACAGTCATTACAAATCGCAATCTGCCCATCAGAACGATTCACAGAACCCTTCAACGCTAGATCCTGCCCTCTGCAAATCTGTATGGGACGGACATTCAATATTCAATTTGGAATAAACCATCAAAACCACGAGCTAATTTGCATACCGATCGGATTAACGATGACAGAAGTGGACCTGGCCCCAATTGCCAGAGTGAGGGTGCCCTGCCTAAAACGTAGGGCCACTAGGACCTCCGCGAGGACATAGGCAGCATGTCGGTGACCATCAGAGGGAACTACATCCAACACGAGTGATGCGCAGCTGGACGAAAGCGGAGCGCTCTATCTGCTGTCCCTCGCAGCCAGAAGTATCCAACACGGGCCCGGTGCAAACCAATCGGATGGATAGATCCGCGAACAGCTGCAGAATCACAACGAGAAGCTGATGCGTGTCAGGGGTACAAGATGAATTCCACACGGCCGTGAGACCGGGGAATAGATCCCCAACTGTGAAGGAGCTCTGTTGCGCGAGATACTCCGGTTCCACAGTGCAATCTTCCCAGTGTCTTGGGTTGTCAGTCCGGCCAATTTATGTGTGACAGCGGTACTGGAGGGCAGTCCGGCGTGGTGCTGAGTCGCGACAGGGTTCCAGGAGACCAAATGGGGTCAACGCGGTAAGCCGCGGACGTTGATGGCCTCAGCTTTAATAATCTGTTTCGTTCCCTGTGAGACCGGGGCGCCGTCCGACGCGTTTTAGATCGAGGGGGCGTTCGAGTTTGCATCAAAGCGAGATCCCGAAAGGCGCTTTAGTCCGCCTCGCGAACTGAAAAGCACGAAGGAAGCGTGGTCCAATATACTCAGGGAACCGAGGAGGGGGGAGGTAATTGAGTCCTACAGATATCGATACGTCGCGTGCCCAACGACCGGTTTCGATGACATCGGTAGTTGATTGCCTTCCACCGAGGACCAATCCTCATTTGAATCCCCTGGTCGCAAGCTGCCGAAGGACGGGAGGGAGGTGGCTAAGCGAGGCGCGCCGAAACACAAGTCAGTATCGGGATAGGTTTGAGCCCGACGTTGTGACACTTCCTATCCCATTCATAATACCATGCGTTCCCAGGACCTCGGGTTGGCATCGAAGCAGGCCCCAGCGAGTCGCGTCGTGGCCGCATGTTTTTAGGATACCTGCTTTAGTCAGGCTACGCCTTATCGAGAGAGAAAGTTAAGATTCCATCGGCCGCGGACCGGAGGCGAAAACTAACTACAGCCAGACGCACACCCCACCTGAGCGTAAACAATGGGTCGAAGCACAGTTGACATAACATGAACCGATTGACCGCTTGGAAACCGAAACTCCTCCGCACCCCCATGACAATATCCACCGAACTAAATCAACAACTGGGCGAGTTTAGAGGACAGCGAATCCGGGATCGGGGGACCGGGATGAAAGACTGCGAGCAGCCACTCTTTCGCCTCCGCCAAAATTGACGCACCAGAATTCAGTGAGTCAAAATCAATACCCTCAATGGGGGTCCTGTATAGGCGATTCATTGTAGAATTCAGTAGGGCCGCCAACCGCCTGACAGAAATCTGAACAGCCAGAGTCAATTCAGCGCTATTCAGGGATAATCTTTGGCCCAGTTTGGGGCAACGCACCCCAAGGTACGTCCCAATGACGGTGAAGCCCCTGTGGCCCAACCCGTGAACAACATCGACGGCGCGCATCAGAGCCGCGATGGATTGTCGTCGGTAATCCGTTGCGAGAGGTTCGGGAGAGATGCGCGACATGAGATCGAGTGTTTCTGCAACGGCTGTCAAAGACGAGACGAGACTGCCTCGCAATGATCCCGCGCCAGCGTTATCATTGCTCGGCAGCTCCGTGAGAAGATTCGTCACCCCATCGACATGAGAGGTGAGCGTGGAGATCAGCCCGAGGCAACGCTCCGCGAGTCCTCCCATTTCGACCCCTGTTTTGGGTCACGTCGTCGGTGAGAATTCAAAACCTCGGAGGAGCCGGCTAAGGCATACCTAGCTTTGCGACTGAGTCAACGAAGTCCGATGCCTCCTTAACGAGAAGTACACTCCTAACCCGCAAAATCGACGGGGATACCTGGAAGAGAAATGGGAACATTTTCTATGGTCGAGAACGGTGTGATTAGCACCAGAGTATCGGGAAAGATCGGACAGGCATACCGGGAACCTGTAACGGAATTCCTCTTCTATGGCGTAACACATGGTGCGTTTCTTGGCATTGAATATTTCTAACACTATCTCCATGTGAAGGAGGGTACCAAGGAACACAGCCCTTTCGAGCACCTCTGACGCCTCGAGGTGTGTCTGATCAACGGTCATCGGGCCTGGGTCCTTGAGGATATGCAAATCGTTCCTTTCCACGATTTTGACAGCTTCCTCGTGGTACGCGGTCGCAGATTGAGTCCTCTGAGAAACAACAGCACTCAACGCGAGGTAGTGGTGCGCCTGTCCGTAGATAAACGGGTCGTCTTCCTCCTTCATCTGTTGTAAGGTCTGATAAGCGAGCGCGAGGTGCCCGTGTTGCATCTCCCGCAGGGAAAAATCCGCTCGATGGGTTTGATGAATATGGCAGCCGATGGTGTGAGCGATATGGATGAAAAACGGATGGAGACAAGCATTGGACATGTCTCCTAAGATGATAGCCTGGCGTTTTCCAAACGGCAGATAAATCCCGAACTGTTCTCGATAGGCCAGGAACGCCAACCGACTGCGGATACGCACGAAGAGTTGAGCCAAACTAGCGAACCCGGTGGATATAAGGCTCACAATGACGTGTTGAGATCATCCAACGAGGGATCTGGAATTTGGGCGTTTGGCTGGACATCCAGCGGGCTGGTCGAGACCATATTGTCGGGGCTGTCAGTGTTAACGGGGGCTGAAAGTCCCGTAGTCGTCACTGGGTACGCGTACTGGCTACTGCCGCTGCTGCTGGACGGGGAGAGTGAAAACGCGGTGGACGTGGCGGAACGAGTGGGGGAAGGGCTCCACGGGGCATCGAGAGAGACGGTTGGAACGCCCTTCAGGGTTTGGGCCTTGTGCGCAGGTCGCTCCTTGTAAAAACACTCTTGGCCAATACCCGCAGCAGTGCACCGGTCGCAAATGGGTTGCGCTGCGTCGCATTTCTGGCACAGCCCCGGTCGCTTAGTCCAGCACCGGGTTTCGATCAATATTGGCCACGAACCTTTTTTTTTCGACTGTTGCAATGGCGATGAAGATTAGCATGTTGCCCTAAGAACAAGGTGAATTCTGGTCGCTCACCGGCAAGGCATGCAAGCTTCTCCTTTGCGTAAATTCTCCCTCGTTGGTTTCGAAGTAGGAGCATCGTAGGTACACTTGAACATCCGGCGGGCTTGAAGACATTGGCCGCATTCCGGCTGCCTGCTATCACACCTCTAACGAACGGCACAGAGATTGTGGAGTGAGCGAAAGGAAGGTTGGGGAGAGCCGCCTTCGAGGGTGGTGAGCCACCGACGGCTGGAAGAGCCACCCACCACTTTCCGGGTCCTAGTGACCAACCGACATCTGATCAAAGACCAGGCACAAAATGAAAGAAGGACTCGGGTATCGTACCTGCAGGGGGCGCATATGCTTGGGTTGACCATTGTCGACTGGGTTAGTATGGGGGAAAAACGATTGGGAGGAGGTGGTATTTAGGAGCTTAGCCTTTGTTGGCGGTCAGATCAGCACTTGTCGGTTACAGGAGATCCCCCAAACCTTCTTCGGACACCTGTAGCAAGCCTAATAAGAGTATCACACATCCGCCGCACGCCCCTGACGTAATCTCGTCCACGGAGAAGAGGGGGTGTTGTGTGAAACGCGGGGCGAGTGGTAAAAAGTCGTGGCCAAGAAAGACAAATTCAGAGTGAATTCCCCGCCCAGAAGCCTGTGGGTTCAATTTTACCGCCCGCATGATGATCAGTGGTCGCGGAACGCGAGTGCATCAGTGTTCGGCTCAAACCGATCAATTGCGAGTGACTGTTCGGAGGAAAAGAAGGTAAGGGGTCCAGGGTCCAGATTTCTCATTCGTTTACAGCTACATTACATCTTACAGCTTTCATCAGAATGGGATCAACTCACTGCGAAAAAACACACGTCCAAATGGGGTAGGGAAAGGCAAAAGAAGGGAACGTGGCCGATCGTGGATGTTTCCTGCCCTGCTCTTGGTTAGCCCCAAGCCCAACACCGAAGAGACCGACGGAAGCGAACCGGGTGACTCCTTCAGCTTAGCTTCTGTACATCCTCCAAAAAGTCTAGCAGCGTGCTGGCGCTCCACGCCTGCGTATTGCATGAATCTCGACAAAGTTCACCATTCCTGTTTGTCAGTTCCGGCAAACCGGCCCAGGGGTCGGTCTGGATATGGTGACGAGACGGCAAAAGCGCTTCATGCAATTTGTGTAGTGTCTTCGTCGGGTCCTGGGCAGAACCCATTAGCACGGGACGTTCGCCGGAACCTGTTTCACGCGGCTCACCCCCTTTCCTTCCCCAACCCTTGTGTCGAAGTAAAGGTAGGCTCTTAAGAAGAACCCGAGAGGCCATCCCCACTCTGGCCCCTGTGAGGAGTGGGTCATAATTGAGCGCATTGAATAGTAAAACAGATTGACGCGCACCTGGTGATAATTCCTCCCCTTGGCGGTTGCTGGGTCCTCTGAATCATTCGAGTTATCGTAGTACGGGCGGTACTGAAGATCCACTGCATCCAGAGTCTTCATACCCAATGGCCCGCGCAAGTGTTGGTCCGCGAGCCTCAGCGCACCAAGGGCGTGTACTGGGTCGAATAACTCTGGCGCCACAACCATCGCGATAGGGAAGTTCGACCTGAGCTGATAGTCAGACCACTCCCTCCCCAGGCCCGATCCGAAAACATCTTTGTAGATCCCTCTGTGGTTGATAAGCCGAGTGGTAATCTCGTACTCGGAATCTGTGACCGGGTCTAGCAAACAACTTGCGTCAGACCCAGGCTGAAAGCAGTGAAACAGGAGGGGGCACCTAACGGGATGTAGAAATGCTTCTCGAATGATCTGTGGATCAGATCTGCCCATTCCTTGTACGTTACGAGACGCTCCACCCCATTGACTGAGAGGGAAAATGGGTAAATTAGCCGGCGTTCCCATGTAGGAAATCAGCGAGCTCAACAACAGTTGAAAAGCGACTCACTCGTAGCAGTGACACCCTCGAACGGAAACTTGCCCTGGCTTCTAACCTCGCTCAGCCACCTCAGGGTGCTGAACAGAAGTCCAATAATCTCAACCGGAGCTCCATCTCTCGGAGTTCCAGGGAGGCCCTTCGTCCCAGCTTTCGCACTCTCACCCATCTTGTCCATCCACGTCCCACAGTTGCGCTCGTTCCCACCAAGTGTAAACCCAGTGCTCCAATCGACCTTCACGTCGATCTGGAAACCCTTGTCATCCATTTGCATGTCGAGGTTGGGGCCAGCATTGTATTCGCGGAAGGATATCCCCTCGGCATGGCGCTGAAGGATCTCTTGGGCAATCTCTGCGATAGTGCTCGAGTATGAATACGCCTTTGGGTCGTCCCATGGGACCCAGGTGTCGTGTTTCGGAAACCGGCGTTTCACCGACTCGTTCAGGATAGAATATCCGTCCGGCGCCATTACACAGTAGTCTTGAATGTTTTGAAGCATCCACCAGGGCGAGTCGCGAGAATTGTATCTGAAACCACATGGTCAATGGTGCACACAGAATCTCCATATTTGGACCCCAACGTACCTCGGACTTCTGACGGAATCCAATAGGTTCGGGATCAATCCGTGTTTCAACGTGCTTGCGAATGAGAGGATGTGCCTCCGCGCGCCCTCGAAGTTGCCCGTCGTCAAAAACAATCCCCTCAGCGAAATGAAAACATCCCTCCCCCAGCACCTCGCCCAGCCGCCGGTGAAGTGAGGAAGGCCGGCAGCCAGGGATGGAGTAATCTTTTCCGGATCCAGAGATGCGGACGCGACTTGGCCGTGCATCTGTAATGAACACAAAGCGAGGTCATGGGTAAACGAGTGCCCATCCACAACAAATTCCGAGCACTGTTCAATCGCAATCCGGCGGACGGCCTTATAAGCCTCCGATATTATGATCGCGAAGTACCTCGGTCTCAAGAAGGGCGGCACGCCAGCTTTAACCTTGTCGAATCGCTCTTTGAACCAGGCTGCCGGCTTTACCAAACTCGGGAACGTATCGCTTTGCCTTCACAAGGAAACCCAAGTCAGTATACTAGGAGATTCCCCGACGGCACAGACAACATACTTGGTCAGCCTTCCACTGATGTAATCGAATGCCCAAGTCCCCTGTCTGAGGTGTGCACAAAGCGGATGTCCGAGATCGTTGAATCTGATGATATGCCTCAACGGGTGCATCCAACCTTCCAAGCCGCAGTAGACGAGTTTCCCCATTCCGGGGACATCGTAGGCCCCTATTTCTCCTTTGGTTGCGTCCCTCTCTTCACCCTCGCACCGGAAAAGAATAACGTTCAGTTCCACGAGATTCAAATCTCTGAATGCTTGCTCCGCCCCGGATGCGCAGAACCGATCGAGTCCAGGATCGAGTCCCTCCAGATGCGTCTCGAACAAAATAATGCTCCCAGGCGGGAAGTACTCCGGGATGACGATTTCAGAGAAGGGGCCATCAACGTCGAGGCCTTGCGGCGCGAGGATTGTTGGAATTTCGGTAATCTTTCCAGGTAGCCCCTTGAGTGTCGTTCCGTCCTTCACCGTTTCATACGAGGAGATATCGATTGTGTACCCCGTGATATACTTTACCCTCGTAGAACGAAGTTTGATCGGATCGACTGTGCAGGAAAAAACTGTGAGCCGAGCCCCGAACGCGGTTATAGTGCGACTAAACTGTATCCACGATCTTTTGACCGTTTGCTAAACGCCGTATGCGCCACCAGTATATATCCCTTTTGTGTAGCGGGCTGTACGCGGTGCATCACGATATACTACCCCGCGAAGAAAATTCCTGATGAGGCGTCATCTGTTTGAGGGTTGATGTAACCACTCACGTCATTCTCTTGGTGCACATGCCCCTCCTCAAAGCCCTGGGTTGCCATCTCCGCATGGAGAGCATTCAAGACCATTTTGGCTCTCGCCAATCCACTGTTCTCCGCAAGACCGGTCACCTACAACAATCGGTAAGCAGCGTGTTGCCAATGTGAGAATCGGTGTCACCTCATAATGTCTCTTTTCGTTAACCAGGTCCAAGAGGGCAGGGTACAGGTCGTCGAAGCCCTTGACGCTCGCAATAGCTGACCATGAGAAAGTGACCAAGGCTCCGGTAGACAACGCGTCCTCAGCGCTTCTCTTGTGAAGGTAAGTCTCGTTATCGTGGGTGAGATCATAAAACAGCGCGTGTGGAGCGGAGCCATTGTGCGGGATAACGACAGCCGGGCGAGATGGGCCCTTCCCGGTGGGTGGGGCCAGCTCTTCGTTCGTAGTCAGGCACGCCTCCCCCATCGAGCCTGTGTTTCAGAAAGGACAGACGCATAGTTATTGGTCGGTGAACTCCGCTATCGGATGGAACATGTGGGTACTGACCGAGGGGCTTGCCGACTCCATGTCTGTACAACAACCGACTGAATTCTTTCGGATCCCATGCGTTTCCGGCCTCTCGCACGAGACTGTTCAATCCCAATCGACTGACAAACAACAGATCCATCTCCTCACTACCGGTAAACAACTCAGCGCACACATAGAGATTGGGGTTCACAACTCGAGCGGCGTCCAATACCCGAACTCCGACGTGGAGAGGGGTGCTATGACAGTTATCGATACGGAAACCTTGGAAGGCGCTTGCCAGGGTGGTGGCGTATTTGATCATATAGTCCCAGAGCCAAGGGTTATCTTCGGGACCGGAACCGTACCGGAGCTTGACGCAGTCACCCCAAACGATGACCTCCCGACGAAGGTACGCCTTTGAGGGTGGCAGGGCGAAGTTTTTGAGGGGATCCGCGTTCCAGATCCACCCATTGTTGGCCAAGGAGTACTTGAGGGGGTCTGTCTTGGCCTCAGGCAGGCGGGTAAAGTAGGGTTCCACAAGGGGCAACCTGGGGGTGATCAGCGAACACCAGTTCGGGAATTGGATGGTACACACTTCTCAGAAATGGGTCCCAGTTTTGGACCATGATCATCTAGGCGGGTATACTTGAGGCGGTTCTTGATGCTGTCCAATGCAACCTTGGTATCCTCGTTCCATTCCTCATACAGTGACACGTTAAGGACATCAACGACTTTGATCCACGCGTCCACCAAAGCATCAACGTCGCCGAGGTCCAAGAACGCAGCCCTGACAAATCCTGCGGCTACTGAGCCATCGACCTTGGTTGAGAAACGACCTGCGAGTCCGTGATAACCGGTAACCTTGCCCGAATCCCTCAAGATTTCAAAGAGTCCCACGACCGTCTTGCCTGCAACGTCAGGGCCGTCCCAAGGCACGACCTTGTTTGTCGAGAGGGCCGCTTTGACACCCTCCCGTTCGGCTTTGACGTCTAGAACGTAGTATTGCCAGAAGTCGAGGGATTTGAGATGCTTCGTCAAGGCGTTCATCAGGGTATCGACATCTGCGGCAGAGTTGATTTGTATCGGGAGCCCCCGTTTTTGCAGTGTAGCGGAGAAGTCTAGAATCGCAGTGTCCAGCTCCAGAGCTGGGGCGAGATGAGGCGAGTTGACGGGACTGTAACCTAGGTCATAGTCAGTCACAGCGATAACAACGGGCTTAGTCCCACAAACCGGCTTCTGGATGCTCGCTCAACCAATGGCAGTCGTTGGAGGTGTGGTTGAGCACGACATCGGTCAGACTCAAGAGGCCATACTCCTCCCTCGCGATATGGATCAGTTCCTCGACCTTTGAGAGACCGCCGTCCTTCTCGAACTCGGATTTTTTGTCGAACATCAGGGGATCGTAGGTGAGTTGGTTTCGAATGGAGTATGGACTGTCGCTCTCCCCGCGTTCTTGTATAGGAGTCCAATGGATCATGTTGTATCCTCGATCGTTTGCCTCCTGGAAGTGGTTCCTCCAACCAGAGACAGGGCCCATCCATTTGGAAACAAGCGTGAGCATGGAGATACCGTCCAATGGAAGGTTGACATGTTGGGATTCCAAATTGCGCTTGGGGTTGATTGCGAGGTCCGGCGAGAGGATAGGAACGCGAGGTTTTACGAGGAGAATGGGATCAACGTTGAAGTAGCCCTCTCGACCCTTGATACGGGTGTCTGGAACCTCCCCGTCGAACTCGACCCAGTACACGAATGCACCGGCGCATGAGATGGGTAAATCAACCTTGATGGGTTTCGAGAAGTCGATTGGCAGTCTGACGGACAGGAGGTGGGCGGGTTGTTCCGGAACGATGGTTGAGGGGAGGACTCACTTGCGTTCCGTAAACCTATCGCGAGCAAAGGCTCCTCCATCCAGCGGGAAATTGGTTTTGAATACACCGTTTTTGGAGGCTGGAGTTCCGGCGTCTATGGTAACGCGCAAGACATATGGCGTGGTCGCGGGAGGCAAGCGCACATACTGGATCAGAAGCAAGCGATGTGAGCGATGATTGGCGAGAGATCAAGGGGCATCATACAGCTTTCTCTTTGTCGGGACCACCGTCTGGGTCCAATGGAAGCTCGTAGACGCGAATCGGAGCTTTGCTGTCGACCGACGCGAACTCGAAGAACTCGATCCCCTCATCGGCGGGGGTCTTTGGGGTCGTAGGGTCAGCCGCGGCGGTGGAGCCAAAGTCGGTTGGCAGGCGGGGTATGTGCAACGACTTGAGGTTCGTCATGGAGGACGCGGAGGAGAACGGGGAGCTCAAGGTTGAGCATTTTTGTACCCTTGGAGCTGACTGGTATCTGATCTGTGACTTCGCCCATATCCGGAAACCGGAGGACCGTGCGTGAGACCGAGCGTGCAGTCTCTCGTTATTTTACAGTTACACTGGGGGCGACCGCTGGCGAAAGGAAATAAAACATTGGAGACAAATCTCGTTGGTTGGCTGTGTATTCACCGCGAAAAAAAAAAGGTAAAATATTCGGGTCTGTGGCACAAGCCAGATTTCATGGATTCGTTGGATCCCGGGCACCTGCACATATGTCGGACTTTTCGGGCCACCGGAGGTGTTCTTGCAACTGTTAGGAAGGGGAACCCACATGGTGGCCTCTGGCCCCGGGCCTCACTCGTCCGCTGAGAACTGGGCAGAACCAATTTCCCGTAATCAGAACGAGAGCCCGGATCATACGGGGCGAGATTGTCTTCCCAGATGGTGCGTATTCTTCGGGCGGGTTGTGTACATGTGGGTACAGCGACGACCGACCTGATCAGTACAGATCGAGAGGGGGGGCGTTCACTTTCACATGCAAACCGCGCTCTGTACAGCGGCCTGCATCCCAGGACAAGCGATTTATCCGATAGGTACACAGTCCGCTGTTTGCGGTGGGGGTCGATCCCTGAGTACTCGAGTCCCCGCTTGCCGTCGGGGCGGGTGTTCAAGGGACAACTGCAAGGAAATCCGATTTTTCAAGCACTTACCCCCTCGATGAATTACGCCCCGGATGAGTCTAAGGTTGAGTATCTTCGATGGCATCGAAACATCCAGGCTTCTGAGTAAAGCCACCGGGATATGAAACTCGTTTGATCCCTACACTTCCACTGGGTGGATTACACCCACCGAATAAACCGCGAATTTCTTCAGTATTGTGGTAGGAGAACAGTATTCTGGCACTGCGGGTCAAGGTCAGATTGGCTTCTACAAACTCAGTGGACACTCACTTTTGGCCCCTGAACGAAAACGGGTGAAAGGCATTTGGGGTCCCTCCCAGGCGGTTGTCATGGGCCACGCGCGACTCACGACCGCCAGGAGGAACGCCATGGAAGCGAACCGAGGCTACGACGTTGTGGGTGGACGAGGTGAGGCGGGGTCGGAGCTGGAGGTCGTCAATGTGTAATTTGTCGGCGCGGGGGAGGCCTGGAGGCATGACCCACTCGCGAGATCATTTCGATTTCAGAAGCGGATGTCGCGATCTCGCCTTTGGAATCCAAACCGTGGCTGCGACGCCATTCTCTCGCCAACGTGCTGGTGCCCTGGATTTACTCCGGAGTGTTGCTTCGCCTCTACCCCGGGGTTGCGCAACACTCGGTGGGCGATCACGCGCGGACGTGGTGACCGCGCTTCTTGAGGGGCTTCCCTTCCAAAGTTGAACGTAACCGCTGGGTTTCATTCAAAAACCCCTCGGGACACACTGGCAGTCTCACCACTTTTCCCCTCCTTTTTTTCCGTCCTTTCTCTCCTTCATTTTTGGTCAAAATGCGAGGCTTCCTGACCCTCGTTGCCAACCTCCTCACTCTTTTTACCTTCACTCTCGCTTTCCCCCAACCAGAGAAGATCTATGGTGTCAACATTGGATCTTGGTATGTCCTATACATCCTCCATCCTGGAGTGGTTGGTAACTGGCCTCAACCAGGTTGTTGGTCGAACCTTGGATGCTCCCAGATGGTGTGTAATCGGCCGACCTCACTTAGATCTGACACACGGACTGATCCCCCAACCAGAATGGGTCGCCATGGGCGGTCAAATATGCGACAATTGCGCAGATTGCCGCATGTCTGAATAGTGAGTCGGTTACGATTGTCTCTAACAACCTCCGGTTCACGGTTCTAACAATCCAACAGCGAACTAACCAAGGCGAACCCCAAAACTGCCGACGATATCTTCGATAAACATTGGCAGACCTGGTTCACCCAGGACGACGTTCAACGCTTGAAGGGGCTGGGCATCAACACTGTCCGCATCCCTGTGAGTTTGACTTTCCTGGAAGCATCTCGGATTCCCGTCCTGACCACGCATATCTCGAAGATTGGTTACTGGCTCGTCGAACCCCTCGTGGAAGACGGAGAATACTACCCCAAGGGTGGAATGCGCCGCCTCGTACGTCTGGACGTCCCCTCCCTAGCAATGCTAGCTACTCACACCGTTCGCAGCGGGAAGGTATGAAGTGGTTGAAGGATGCCGGTATCGCCGTCATTCTTGACCACCACGCCCTCCCCGGTGTCTCATCTCCGGGCCAGATGTTCGCCGGAAGGTAGGTTTCTGCGCCGATTCCACGAAAACCAAGGTCTAAAACAGTCTTATAGGTGCACCTCAGATGTTCAGTTCTACGTGAGTGGCCTCACACGGCTCTCCCCTATTGCCTGACTAAATTCTTCCGTGCAGACCCAGAAGAACTACCACCGTGCTCTGATCTGGACTGCCGTCATGACATTTTACTCGCACATTGACCCTAACTTCGGGAGTGTCTACGCCATCCACGCCATCAACGAGCCCATTATGGACGCGAGCAAGACTCCCGGCTACGGACAGTGTAGGTCCACAACCCACTAGCACGCCACGCCAACTAAAGCTCCAATTCAATAGTCCAGAAGGACTTCGTCCAAACCGTCCGGGCGGTCGAAGATACCCTCGGCGTCATCTCCAGGCGCGACTCCGCTCCCGATGCGGACATGGCCACCACCTTGCAGAAAACGACCGAAGCTAGCAAGTACTCCAATGAGATCAAGTCCGTTCTTAAGGATAGTATCCCCGTCCTGCTCCGTATGGTCCTCAAGTACGGCGGCCCGGATATGTTACATGCGTTCCACCGACCCAACATGGATCCCTTGACAACGAAGTACACATATTCGTTCCGTGCAACTGGGTTTAACACCGACGATCAATCCTTTCTTGTAGCTTTATGGACGTGAGCTGGCAGTGGGGTAACAGGTCGAACCCTGCCGACGCCAAGGACGGTCCTCAGTCCTACGACAACCACCTCTACTACAGCTTCGGAGTCAGTCGCCTTGGGTTGGTTTTTTCGGTGACGAGTTGCTGACTTCCGTGATTACAGGGTGTCGCAGACCACAACCCAGACGCGTACTTGACCCACAACTGCAGTCAGTAATCACCACCCTCCGACTTCACTTTGCAGGAACACTTACTGACGCTTGTGTGCATCAGACCTCGATAGGGTTGAGGTTGACGCTGCGCTCGGAAACACTCCCATGTTTTTCGGTGAATGGTCCCTCGCTGTCGGCTTCAATGCCACGGACGACTTCATGAAGCGATGGGGTGATTCTCAGAAGCGTGCTTATAGCAAGTCTGCTGGATGGATCGTGAGTCCACCCCGCCTAGCGCAACAAGGGCCGTTGATGACCGGTCCTCCTCTAGTTCTGGAACTTTAAACTCGAGGATTCCAAGGCTGCTGGCATCTATCCAAAGCAATGGTATGTGGATACATCATCTGTTCGTCGAACGAAACCCGACCCTCCATCGCCAGGTCTTACTACAAGGTCATTGAACTCGGATACCTCACTAAGGATCCAGCCGCCTATCACGACCCAAATGTCTGCGCGAAATACATCAAGCCTCCTGCTCCCAAGCCGGCTGGTACTAAACGGAAGTTGCGCGATGTTACCGTTTTTTCCCGCAGCCACTCTCAGGCCCGCAAACGCTTGGCCATGGCAGAGTAAACCTGTTTCGCATGATTTAAATATACGCTGGAATGAACCAGATATGCTTCTCCATCGCATTTCTCCGCTTGTTTATAATACTGCCCATACATAATATTCAGTCCCTGTTGAA
>Ga0307516_10002687_pt1 | contig 23515 bp, 26 predicted proteins | sample 19_EM_MG_FD_203310 | JGI IMG/M metagenome (GOLD analysis project Ga0307516, IMG submission 203310) | Populus trichocarpa ectomycorrhiza microbial communities from riparian zone in the Pacific Northwest, United States - 19_EM | ecosystem: Host-associated > Plants > Roots > Unclassified | place...
AAGTCGCGACCTACCACCCTTTCGCTGCGTCAGCTAGTCTCGCCAGTTTAGAGCTGAATTCAGGGTTGGATTCCAGCCAAGTCCTGCGTATATAGGCCATGAAACTATCGCATTTGAGCACTGTCCGGGCTTCACGGAAATTGAGTCTGATGCCTCGTTGGCTGACAGCGCCTTGCAAAACGACAACGGAGACATTGCACCCCCTCATTCTCCTGTACGCCTCCGGAGCCAGAACTGGAGCTTGAGGTTCCAACGGGACAGAGGTGATCTTTGAAAAGACGAGAGGCGGGATGACCGTGACCGCCAACAAGGACGGCCTCCGTGGTATGGACGTGCTCCGGAATCCCAAGGCTGATCCTTCCCCAGAGTTGACTTGGTAATCGACGAGAGTCACGAAGCTATCCCATTTGAGTATTGCCAAGGCCCCGCGGTAATTGAGTCTGGTACGCCCAGGTGACCTCGGTCGCCACAGACCTCCGGCGTCGATTTCAGGGGTCCTGGAATCACCCGCTCGGTGTGTGACTTTCTAAGACCATCCAGACCTCCCAAACTCCGGATACCAGGAATGACAGGATCCAGACTGTCTGGGCCTCGATAAAATAGGATCCACGGTCAATAGGATTCACGCTGATTGGCGTCTGTTATGAGCTTACAATTTTTATCTATACCTTGGCCACGGAAAGCGGGCGACTAGTACTAATCCGTAGGACGGACTTACAACTATACAATCGAATTCGGACGAATATCAAACCCTTACATATCGAGATCAAACTCGGGCCGTCGTTGTGTCTGGGTCCTCTCAAGCACCTCAAGATACTCTGTCGTGTACGGATTCCTGATGGGCGGTGTTGGTGAGGGCGCGAGGAAGCGACGATAGGAAAAATGAGATACAGGTGGCGAGAGATGATCTCGAGGCTCGAGCCCGAACGCGCTTTGGCGTGCCATTCACCTTTGCATTCTTCGGGCGGGCGGCATGGAGGTGACAGGCTTTTGGTGGGGGTGACCGAACCTGGGTGAATGCAGTTGGATCGGTTTCGCGTTCGAGGGGCCCGATAGTGGCAAGGGCATAACCTCTGCATCGGGAGAGAGCAGGCCAAGTGATTGCGATAATGGGGAGATGCAAGGCTCTGGATTCAAAAGTATCCTCGCCTCATTTTACGTTACCTCGTAGTCCCTGACCATTTTTGAGGACACCAGAATTCTGAACAGGCCGAAGTTGGATTCGATTACGGTAAAAAGCCCGCCGAGATCACGCGGCTTTAAGTTTTAAACCTTACTCGTCATCGAGGGCGCCAGAGGTGAGACTGGGGCCAACGCTAGGGTCGGGAATCCACTCCACATTTCACACAAGGAAGGGTTACCCCGGGGAAAGATACAAACACGGTTACGATAGTAGATTTACATTTGTCCAACAAGGAGTGTAGGTTATGAGGATCGAGCGGCCGTCTCCGTATGCGCCCTACGTTCTCCAGAGTGGTGAGCCAAGAACGTTTGTTACAACCTGTTGTTGAGTAACTTGTTGACGGTGCCTCCGGCTGTGGGTGGCGATCACTTCAGCGTCCGGAGGTCAAACACGAAACCCGAAGCGAAAGTACTCACGGACACCACTGAGAAGACCATTCTGCGCTTTGTCGCTGATAAGCTTGGCGATCTGGCCTGGAGACAAAGTGGGATCGGTGCCAAGGAGGTACGCGGCGAAACCAGCGACGTGGGGGGTGGCCATGGAGGTTCCAGAGATGGTTTTGGTCTTTCCATCGTTCCAAGTGGAAGTGACATTCAAGCCGGCAGCCCAGATATGGACGGGGGCACCCCAATTGGAGAAATTGGCCTTGCTATCGTCGAAAGTAGCAGCGGCGACGGTGATTGCTTCTCTAACGCGGGCGGGGGAGTAGTCGCTCGCGTCTTTGTTGTCGTTTCCGGCGGCAACGACGACGGTAACACCGCTATCGTAGAGCTAAAGATGGAATCAGACGTCAGCTGCCGTTGCCGTACCCCATCCACTCGGTCCATACCGCTTTGACAGCCTTGTCGATACTGACAGAGGCGCCACCACCCAAGCTCATAGAAGCAACAGTGGGGCTACCGGTCCTCGTCGCTTCTTGGGCGACCCAGTTGATGCCGGCGATACTGTAGTTCCGAGATGTGGATCAGTCACCGCCGGCGGCACGAGAGAGGAAGAAGATTTACATGTCGGACCACGAGCCGGAGCCTTGGTCACTGAGGACCTTCACAGCGATGACTTTGGAGGCTTTGGCAACACCGTAATGCTTAGAAACAGCGGTTCCAGCGCAGTGAGTCCCGTGGCCGTTTCCATCCCTGTCCTGGTATGGGCCAAAGGTCTTTCCCCATGAGGCACGTCCTTCGAAGTCAGGGTGATCGACGTAGATACCAGTGTCTGTTGGATACGGTGAGTGGAGGCGCGTCGGGTCGTGATAGAAAGGAAGATACCGATGACGTAAACAGTGGCACCGCGCCCAGCGGTATTCTCGTACTTGTACTTGAAGTTCAAGTCGGTGTCATTGCCGACCAACTTTCTGTCGGATGAGATCCTGCCAAGACCCCAGGTGGCATCAGTCCTGTAAAAAAATCGGTCAGAAATCAGTCAGCTGGGGTGAGTGGAAGGGAGAACGGACTGAGTCTCCAGGCAGGTGTAAGCGACACCGTCCTCTTCGATTGAATCGATTTCCGGGTTGGCACGCAATGCGGTCAAGTCATCCTCGGTGAAGGATCCAGCATAGCCGTTAATGATGCTAAGCTCGTGGGTGATGTTGCTATCGGTGGACGCGATGCTGCTTTGGATGGCGCTGGTGTGGGAGGCGATCGAGACCCCCTCCTTGACGGTAACGATGTACCTGCCCGGGATGGGTTCCTTAGCCGAAGCGATAGCGATGAGGGATTGGGAAGAAGACATGAGAGAGCAGTGGGTTGGTGGGATAGACCTCGAAAGCTCAACTGCTTTTATAGTTCGTGTATTATTATTATTATTCACGATTCACTCTATCTCCATTGCCAACTCAATGCGCCTCTTCGACAAGACCTCCGGCATCCTTTAAACCCGGTTTAGAATTGTTTCATTGGAAGTCACCGCGCCTCGCAGTAAGTGCGCGAGAGACTTCTTTGAACATACGGCTGTGAAATCATCTAAGGTGGCGCCTTGGTCGCAACATACAATGCACTCGTGGGAACTCACCGCGGTGTCTTCATTCTACGTTCCCCATATGGAAAAGAGAGATGACTCGAATCAATTGGTCCCCGAGGAGGCGGGCAGAAAGCGGTAGCTCTCCTAAGCCCAGTGCGACAATGAGAGACCTGTTCTCGCTCGCCAAATTTCCCAAATGTCATAGCCAAAGATCATGAACTACTATGGATGGGTGTTATCAACGATCCGACGAAGTCGCAGCTGTCAAGGCCTTGGCTGGGATCTTGGCCGATAAGGAAGGTCTGAATCCTATCAATCGTGTTGTGTCCGGGACGCAACCAGGCCGGATTATGTATCGAGTCTCCGGACCAGGTAAAGTCGCGACCTGCATCGCCCCCACCCTTTCGCCGCCTCAGTATACACCATGGAGCTATCCAATTTGGGCGCTGCCCAGGCTCCGCAGTAATTGAGTCTGAGGCCCAGGTGACCTCGAGCGTTAGCTGAGATCGCTCGCTCGGTGTGACCTTCAATGACAATCCGGACCTTCCAAACTCCGGATGACTTCATTGAGAGAGGGATGGCAGGACCCAGACTGTATGGGGCCCGATTCAATATGATCCACGGTGACTGGCGTCCGTGATCAATCACAAAATTTTCTACCTTGGCCACGAGGGCGGGTGACTGTCCGTAAGATGTACCTACAACGTGCGCAATCGAATTCGGACGAATACTGAACCCTTTTCGGGGAGCTGCCAGGACCACGTTCGTCGCGTCGGGCCGCGGATATTGACCCCAAACCGCGCGTGAGGGATCGAGACGCAGGGGCCCGTTTCGTTCGAGACCCCGCCACCCGACCAAAGTATGGGGTCTTGGAAGGTCCCCAACCCTGCCTCCTTCAGACCCACTGAACGTTCGCATTACCTCCACGCTTCAACTTTCAACTTTTACCGAGCTACGCTACGTGGAGGGTCGCGGATATTGAAGAATGAACGTTAACCTCAGCTGATGGCACTCTTGTACAATGGATATTGTTTTATCTGGCCTTCCAGATGGTCACCCACTGTCCGTGGCAATGTCTTTCCATCATACGGAGCAGTTTTCGAAAGAAGATGAGTGGTCGTGGGGACTACATACCATAAAAGGAAGGTATCTATAAGGTGCGCTTACCATACGCCGCCCCTCGGACTTCGGCGGCTCAGCTCGTCGCTCTAGTTGCCATCCCGGAGAAAACATAATGCTGCCCCAGAATGCCCACTGATGAAGCGGTGGAGCCCCCGAACAAAACAATCACCGCGTACGAACTACTGCACAGATCCCCATCTGGTCTCTTCACTGGTTTTGGATGACGGTAACACTATTGGACGTAGGAGGTCCTGCCAGGTCAGGTTTCAGGCCGGGACGGGGACCGGAATCGCTCGGGGACCCGCCCCCTGGGTTTGATCGGGGATCCAACCGAATCAACTGCTATTCTCTCCTGAACGTGAGAGAGGTATATAAATAAGTAAACGTCCGACGATTGCCCGAGGAAGTTCCTGGTCTTCAACAATGTCGTCGAACGCTTTCCCCTGAACGTTTTTCACTTGTCATTGGCCTTGCATGTGCTTATCTACGCTGACCCCCCCCCAAAAAAAAGAAAAAAACACCATTGGGGGAGACTTGCCCGAAACCAGCGGATGTGCACACAACGAACAAGGGGGGATTCATTTCTGGGGACAGGCCGAGGCCAGATCCGATTATGGTGGACGGCTCGCAGGGATCCTGCGTCTTCACTCGCCATCAAGAACGCCAAGGGTGGGCCGGGACCAACGCTGGGGTCTGGAATCCGCTTCACAGTTCACACGAGGGATGGTTACCCCAGCCCAGGAAAAGATACAAACACGGTTATGATAGTAACTTTACATTCGTCCAACAAAGGATTACAGGGATTGAACGGCCGTATGTACCCTACGTTCCATAGAGTGGGGAACCAAGAACATTATTTACAACTGGTTGTTGAGCAACTTGTTGACGGTGCCTCCAGCTACGGGTGGCAATGACCTCAGTATCCGGATGCCAAACATGCAACCTGAAGTAAAAGTACTCACGGACACCACCGAGAAGACCATTCTGCGCTTTGTCGCTGATAAGCTTGGCGATCTGGCCTGGAGACAAAGTGGGATCGGTGCCAAGGAGGTACGCGGCAAAACCAGCGACGTGGGGGGTGGCCATGGAGGTTCCAGAGATGGTTTTGGTCCTTCCATCGTTCCAAGTGGAAGTGACGTTCAAGCCGGCAGCCCAGATATTAACTGGGGCACCCCAGTTGGAGAAGTCGGCCTTCTGGTCAGCGAAAGTAGAAGCAGCGACAGTGATTGCTTCCTCAACCCGGGCGGGGGAGTAGTCGCTCGCGTCTTTGTTGTCGTTTCCGGCGGCAACGACCACGGTAACACCGCTATCGTAGAGCTAAAGATGGAATCGCACGTCAGCTGCCATTGCCGTACCCCATCCACTCGGTCCATACCGCTTTGACAGCCTTGTCGATGCTGTCGGAGGCTCCACCACCCAAACTCATAGAAGCAACAGTGGGATTACCGGTCCTCGTCGCTTCTTGGGCGACCCAGTTGATGCCGGCGATACTGTAGTTCGGAGATTTGGATCAGTCACCGTCGATGACAAGAACGAGGAGGAAGGTTTACATGTCGGACCACGAGCCAGAGCCTTTGTCACTGAGAACCTTCACAGCGACGACGTTGGAGGCTTTGGCGACACCGTAATGCTGAGAAACAGCGGTTCCAGCACAGTGAGTTCCGTGGCCGTTTCCGTCCTTGTCCTCATATGGGCCAAAGGTCTTTCCCCACGAGGCACGTCCTCCGAAGTCAGGGTGATCGACGTAGATACCGGTGTCTGTTGGATACGGTAAATGGAGGTATGTTGTATCGTGACGGGAAGGAAGATACCGATGACGTAAACAGTCGCGCCGCGCCCAGCGGTGTTCTCGTACTTGTACTTGAAGTTCAAGTCGGTGTCATTGCCGACCAGCTTTCTGTCGGATGAGATCCTGCCAAGACCCCAGGTGGCGTCGGTCCTGTTAAAGATCCGTCAGATCGGTCAGCGGGGAGGGGGAGGAAGAACGGACTGAGTTTCATAGCATGTGTATGCGACCCCGTCCTGTTCGATCGAATCGATTTCCGGGTTGGCACGCAATGCGTTCAAGTCTTCGTCGGTGAACTTTCCGGCGTAGCCGTTGATGATGCTGAGCTCGTGGGTAATGTTGCTATCGGTGGACGCGATGCTGCTTTGGATGGCGCTGGTGTGGGAAGCGATCGAGACCCCCTCCTTGACGGTAACGATGTACCTGCCCGGGATGGGTTCCTTAGCTGGAGCGATAACGATGAGGGATTGGGAAGACATGAGAGAGCAGTGGGTTGGTGGGATAGACCTCGAAGGCTCGACTGCTTTTATAGTGTGTTTTACTTTTATTATTCACCTTCCACGCCATCGCCATCGCCCACTCAATGCACCTCTTTGACAGGACCCCCGGCGTTCTTTGAAGCCGGTTCGGAATGATTTTATTGGAAGTCGCCGCGCTCCGTTGTAAGTGCACGAGGTCTTTGAACATATGGTTGAGAGAAAATCGTGCAACATACAATACGCTCGTGGGAACTAACCCACGTGGTGTCTTCATTCTACATCCCGGAAAATCGGGTTGCCAACGATCCGGCGAAATCGCAGTTGTCGAGGCCTTGGCTGGGATCTTTGTCGATAAGGAAGGTCTGAATCCCATCATTCGTCAATGTCCGGGACGCAACCAGGCCGGATTATGTATCGAGCTTCTGGACCAGGTAAAGTCGCGACCTGCATCGCCCCCCCACCCTTTCGCCGCCTCTCAGATGGTCTCAGGCTCTACGGCAATTGAGTCTGACGCCCAGGTGACCGCATTCGCTGAAATCGTTCACTTGGTGTGACATTCCACGACCATCCGGACCTCCAAAACTCCGGATATCTTGAATCGATGAATGGCAGGACCCTGACACAATAGGATTCACAGTGACTGGCGCCCGTGATCAGTTTCCAAAATTCTCTACATTGGGCCACGTGAATGTCCGCAGGACGTACTCACACCGTGTGCAATCGAATTCAGACGGGTATTATACCGTTATTAGGAAACTGTCAGGACCCCGTCCGTTGACCCCAAGCTGCGCATCTTGAATCACAACGTTGCGGCTGTTTCGTTTGAAACCCGGGGTCTGGGAAGAACCACAGCCCTGCCTGCTCCAGACCCACTGAATGCTCGCATCACTTCCATGCCTCAACTTTCACCTCTACCGGGTTACGCTACATGGAGGGCCGCGGGTATCGAGGAATGAACCCTGGCCGATGGGACCCTTATACAGTGAATATTTATCTGGTCTTATCCAGTCCTCCGGATAGCCACCCACTGTCAGTGGTGGCGTCTTTCCCTCCCACGAAGCTTTTTCGAAGGAGGATGAGTGACCGTGGGGACGACATACCATAAGAGGAATTTGTCCATTGATACCGGCCGGCGCCACCCAGGCCTCGGCTCGTCGCTCTAGGGACCTGCCAGAGAAACGACATCGTCACCGCATAACTTACGCTGCCTCAAAGTACCCGCCGATGGAGCACCCACGCAAAACAACCACCACGTATGAGCTACTCCTCATATGGTCTCTTTACTGATTTTGGGCGACGGTAACACTATTGGATTCCAGCCTCGAGATGCGAACACAACTGAAGCACCGAAACACACAGAACGGACACAGATCAACACACCTCTCCGCCCGAGAACACTGCCACGATATAAGGGAACAACAATAACAACAACAACAACAACAAGGGCGCTCACGGCGACGGACGAGATCGCAAAGGCCAGGATTCCCGACCTCGAGTCGTCACGACAGTTTGTCGACGGGCGCCCGAGCATTTATCGTGCCCTCAACTCTCCGGGCTGGTCGCGTGTCCCACCAACCTCCGCCCTTCCATTGTCGCCTTCGAACGCCCACTGTCCGCGCGGACCCCGTCGCCCGTCAATGACTCAGTTATTCGACTAACGCGTCTGACGAAGCACCCCCTTGGGTTCTCGGAGCCATGAATCTAGCCATCCTAGCCAGACCTGGACTCGGACCGATGACCGAGAAACGTTTCTGAAGGTCTTGTGTGCGACCTGGGTGGTGGGGATATGACGGGGTCCGGTGGCTGCCTTCGAGGCCCAGGAAATTCTCGAGGACGCAGCTCGTGCCGGTGAAACAGAAGTTGCGGGTACTGTTTAGGAGGCTGCTTCTGATCCTTCTCATCCCCCTGTCGATCCAAATTCATTGTTACTCCCTTGACCTCGGCATCGCTACAAAAAGGATAATATACAGTCCCCCTTTCTGGGCCGGACCTTCAATTCACATTCGTACACGACATGCTAAATCTCGATTTGAACCTTGTTCTATCAAAACCAGCCCGCAAAACGAGAGTCAGCGGTTGTGATTGGTAGGTAATCATTGCGTGTTTGAGAAAGGGGGGAGATAAGGGGGCGAAAGTACCTTATAGAACGCAACGTAGTTCTTGATGTTCTTTGCTTTTTCTTTGGGTTCGGGGTAATACCAGGCGATGTCTTGGATGGGTTTGCCGTCGATAGTGGCGTCATAGTACGCGGCGGTTCTGAGTGGGGATGTCGCGAGGTTAGTTTATCAGCCGGTGCTGGGGTCGATCTGGGCGGACCCTTTCCATGGACAGACAGTGCTGCGTACCGGGAAGGCGAGAAAGTGAGATAAGCGACATAACATGTGGGAGGGGGGTCGCACCTGGTCTTAGAATCAGCGAAGATGGTCTTGTCGACCGAGTTGGGAGGGAAGTAGTGATTGTTTTCGACGATGATGGTCTCGTTGGACTCTGCGATTATCTTTCCGTTCGCTGTGACTTTGACCATCTTTCCGGGTTCGTTCGCAGTTCCCTGGGTGAGTGAGTGGATGACGAAGCTAAGATGAAGGGGAGGTTCCGATCGGTGGAACCCGCCCCACTCGCTTAGATAACAACGTCTTGAAGTGCTCCTAATGTGGATTTAGGATTGATTTCATTCCACCAGGGATACGTTTACAAGGTGAGGGCAACGGTATACCAGCGCGGGCGACAGGGGGGTGCTAATGCGATCCACATACGGTGCAACCGCTCCTGCGGAGTTCCGCCCAAAGCGAGTTCCGGTGACGGTTAGTGATCGAGAGCCGGAGCTTTGAATCCTTCTCTCATTCTGAACCTCTCCCTCCAGCGACCTTCGAGTCCACCAATCAACGGATTTTGTCTTGGCGACCGCCGCTATCCTCAGGTCCGCCACTGTCTCCGGGCTCTCCTTCACTTTCAGAACCACCCTTCATTGTTCCCTTCTTTCTGTTGGTCCCATTTTAAACAACAGGTTCACCGGGAGGCGCTGGCTCGGATCATGTTCGTTGTCACGGAGTGCGTTGGCCAAGAGAAGAACAAGATTGTCGGACAAACATCATGCGAAGAAACCGGCGGCGATGTCAGGAGAGGAGACACGAGAGGAAACAAACACAAAAGTCAGTCTTACTCGCGGCGGCAGCCCCAAGGGCGATTCCTGGACGATTGTCATCGTTACTATCAGAAGGTGATCGTTCAGTGGATCCGGATGCGTGGACTTGCAGTGCTACGTGCGCAGAACTCGTACTACTCACAGCGGAATACTACAGCAGGGGGATACGGGCCACGGATAGCCTCGCCAGTACTGCCGTTCTTAGCCAAGCCCTTCTACTACGGGCGGGCTGATCCATTCGCATGGTTCCTCTGACAGTTGGGTCTCGGACCAAGAGTACGGCGGTTTCGGCTCGGACTGGGTAGCCTTCGACCGTGAGGGGGTAGGGATCGGTGAGCTGGCCAACTGAGGTAAGGTTCGGGTGGGCCCCTAGCCGCCGGGTTGTCATGGTACGATGAGGACCAGCAAGATGCTGCGGGCAACGGCCGTCCGAGTTTCCCCAGGCTGATTGCGCTAGATAACTGCGAGAGGAAGGTCGGTAAACGCAGCCTTGTGAACAGTGCCATACCCACCGAAGTGCAGGCACAAGGGCTCCCATACGCACAGGAGGACGAGGTGCCGTTACTCCGTATGTGCCTTGGCACTGGCGAATTCGCAATCACTCTGCCTACCAACCAAGAGATGAATGCGAGAGTGTGGGTTGAAGACACCAGAAAGGCAGTAACGGCGGCAGCAGGTGGTGGTGTGGTTAGAGTGGGGGAGGAGGCACGTCACGTCCCGGGGTTGTGGGAGGGAGTGGATCGCCTGGGAAGGTGAGGACGATTAAGTTGACCGCCCTCCGCGACACCTCTTGCAGGATTCCGTCGAATACTCTGCGTTTAGATGTTTAACGTTGCAACTTCCACGGTGAGGGTAGTGCAGGAAGTGTGCCGCAAACTGGCAGATGCGACTGGGGATCAACCGATCACAAGTCCCGCATTGTGGGAAGCTCGGGTCGCGATCATCTCACCGCGGGCAACCACGAATAATTTCGTTGAATAAACAGCTGACGTTTGAATCAGTTCTTTCAGGAGAAAGGCGAACGAAAAACCTTGAAATTATTGTGATGATATAGACGGGAGCTATTCCCATTGGCTGGCACATGGTCGTACTTAACATTTTTCCGCTCGCTTTATCCTGCAGATATGGTTGAGGAAACAAAACGTGTTTTCAACGATTAAATCCCCCGTTGCCCCCCGTGTCTCCCTTTGGCGCTTCAACCAGTGAGCGCTTGAGCGTTTGAACGTTCAACTCAAGGCAAACTCACTCATTTACGCCGTCCCAAGAAATGCGTTGACCAAAACCCCCCTCCCCATTGATCTTGTTACTCACTTTACCTATACATCACGGTTCGTGCAAAGGCCTATATCTACAGTACATCCGTTATTCGTCGGTCACCAGGGATCGTCGCACTACACTTTGTTCTTACAGTGATCTGCCAGTGATCTGCACCTATGGGAAACGGTACGGTATCGTACGGTACAACGGTGCAGAAAAGGGGATCGTCGTGGTAGGTCAGCCGAAGGAGGGGAACGTAACGGAGGAAAGGTGAGGCTGGAAACAACCCTAATTGAGACGGCGGGCGATGGGGCCCACGGGGAGGGTGAACCACGAGATGTCCTCAGTCAAAAGTTGGGCAGCACCGGCGTAGAAAGCGGCAGCAGCAGCAGCGATCCCGATCACTCCACCCATCCTATGGACAACAAGGCTCCCCAAGAACTCGCCGATCATGAGGAAGAATATGGTCAAATCGAGGAGGAGGAAGACGAGAATCAAGACGAGGTTGATCCTCAAAGTCGCCAAGCTGAGGGAAGGAGGCAGGTAAAGTGGGTCAGATGGGCTCCCAAAAACAGATTACGAGGTTTCTCCGGTACTTACAGGAAGATGGAGGTGATGATAAACCAGGCAGCCAAAAAGATTCCGATAGCGCCGTTGAGTTGCCCGGGGTGACCAGCGAAGGCTTCGGAGAGACCGAGACCAGGGTATAGGAAGGCAGCATAGGTTAACCAGAAGTTGCCGTAAGCGATGAGAGCTAGAAATGGAGCAAGGCGTCAGCAGGGCGATCGTAGCACGGCGATCTGCAGTGAATGCTTGGAAGAATGATCGGATTGGGAAAATACGGATTAGGTTTGAAAGGAGCTGGGGGTCACTGTAACGTTCAAAAAACGACACTGACCACTCCCGCCGAATAGGTTGCCGGCATAAAACTCTGCCAAACCGTGTTGTCAGTCGGTCATTTCTTTCGGAGGAAGGGTTGTCGGTAACGTACCCCACGTTCCAGCAACCATCTGAGAAACCGCCCCGGAGAAACAGGCCAAAGCGATGATGAGATTAGGGACGGCTACGCCGCCGGACTGGGTATTGTACACAGACATGACGAAAGTGGTGGCAGCGAAAGCGAAGAAACCACTGTAGTCGACTGATCAGCAAGATTGACGCATGCCGAGTAGTCGAGGGAAGATACTCACAGAGGACCAGAGCTTGCAACGACCCCGGCCTGGGGGGCAGCGTTACGGGTATAGGTGTGGGTAGGGAGATCAGAAGCGCCGTTTCCCCCGCCACTATAGTGGTGTTCATCACCGACGCCGTTGGAGTCGTAGTTGGACCCCTTCTCGTTAGCGGTCGTGTTTATTATGCTGGCCATGAGTGATAGGGGTGCGACGGTGACGAATTTTTGGAGGGGAGAAGGGGAAAAGGTCTTATTCTTTCTGCCTCGCAATCTACTCCATCTTTATACCGGGACATCTCTCGAAATACCCAAAATCTGAATCCAACGAGCGTTCATCCCCCATTACCACATTACATGAACCCACACCCCGGAACCATTTCATCCGTCCCGCTTGGCTACCTGTCCGAGAATTCGAAGTTTTCACCATTGGCAGCAACTACGGTGATCTGCGGTCCAATTTTCCTGAAAGCATCTCGCGTCAGGCAGAGATGCATGAGCTTTCTCGACCCCGGCTGGCGGGCAATCACGCCGAGAGCTGAATAACGTTTGGCCTAAGCGGTCTCGTGGCACACGGGGGAAGTGGGCCCCTTTGCTGACGCGAGTGAAGGGCGGAACCGTCGGAACGTTATGCAGTGCGTTGTACATTTTTTATTTCCGCCTCCGGTTTCCGTTTTCAAGTTGAATCCATTTTAGGAACCACCGACAGTGGGTGATCGTCAGTGAGTTTGTAACCATGCCCACAAGCATGCGACGAACATCTGAGAGTTCGGGGGGCGCTGAGACCCTAACCCCTCTGTCGGGTGGAAGGTAGAGAGAATACCAGGGATTGGTACCCTCCTACAACGCTTAGAGATGTATCTAGGCTTACGTGTCGTCACGGTCACTTGCGATTAGATAGCCGTCTATGGAGGAGCCTACGAATTGATATCGGTAGCAATCGGTAGCGAAACGGGGCACCCACGCGACAGCGGTGAACACTGTCCTACATGGTAAAAAACGTTGTTCAGAAGAGGGGATAACATGAGTGAGGTTCCCCAAGGCGACAGATGCACCCACCAGCTGGGCACTCGCGAACACACATGACAATATACACTGTCCCAACTTGCCAGACAACACCCATTGCTCGCTGGCCTTTTCCGGTGCGACAGAGTAGTTACCCTCTCCGATCGTCAGTCGTCGGTCGCCATTCGGGTGTTGAACCATCTTTCGGTCCGCTCCCCGAGAACTTCCGGTGCCCACCCGTCTAGTTGGTACCATACACTGTGAGATAGGTTCCTAATGCAATCGTAACAGTGTCCATCCGCATTCAGAGCGTCGATCTATTGCCGGAGTTCCGAATCCTGGGGGAGGGCTGCACGTGGAGGGGAAGGCGGGCCTCCGGATCCGTGAACTTCCAGGAAGACGTTACCAATTGGGTGTAGGGGCGATAGACTTACGGACCCTATCGTGGGTCACCAGATCCAATTACTAATATACCTCGGAGCGTTCGAAAAACACCGTTGAACGTCTAGCTGAGAGATCATGGCATCTTTGCGATCAAAGCTACAGTTGATCGTGAAAGGGACGTTGAAGTGAGGGTTGTGAGGTTATTGAACTCGACCTTTCTTTGTAATACCCTCAACCATTCATCCCTACACGTGGAGGCCCCGCAGGCCCCACATGGAATCCGTTGATTAGCAAACGTACACCGTAGTCCCACTACGCCTGGCTGTTCGAGTATCGCCTTAGGGAAGTGAGAGAGGGCGATCCGGGAAATGAGTGGACCCACCTCAACTCCGTTCCTCGGCTGGCTTCTTTTCGCTAGAAACATCTAGCTGCTGGAATGATACCCAAATGTCGGTCTCTGCCGAAGCCGCATGTCGTCATGCATCGAGGACTGCCGGGCCAGGGATCATCCCGGACAACAAATGGAACAGGGCATCCCAGCGGGAACCAAGAACGGCATGGACGGCAAGACAATTTGCAAATACTTCATCAGAACCTGTGGATGTCGTAAAACGGACACGTCCGGGGTGTCACTTGTTCCACCCGCGTAAAGGAAGATCGGGGAGGGGCGAGGATCCAGGAAGCGGAGAGGTTTGGGAAGTTGAGGGGGATCAATAATTTCCAATCTTCCGCTGCGAAGAGCGCGATGAGCAAAGGACCCAACAGCAGTGGTTATGCGGTTATGACAGCGAGGGTAGCCACCAGACAGACCTTCCTTGACGTGCCCCTCCATTATGTAATGAGGAAGAGCTACAGGCAAGGTACGCCAGGCATAATCGAGCGGCCCCGTACGTTTACCCTGGCTCCTTGGCAAAATGCAGGTGACGTCGAGAATTTTGAGGGAACCTCGACGGTCCTAGAACTTTGTCTGTCCTCCCGGGGCCGAAGGGATGCCCCTTGCGGAACGAGCCCGGGCCCACCCCTGAACATGTCCCAGAAGTCAAACGTGGAGGAAGCCAAGCGGTTCGACGCGGTCAAACTCAAGAGGAGCAGCTTGGCGTGGCACGCTCAAGGGGAGGCAGTGGGGTATGATGGAGTGGGAGGGGCAACCGATGGACGCTGACAATTCGTTGTTGTGGCGCAAGCGGAGGGCTCTGGGGAAGAGGGCCTGGGCTGATTCGCTACCTAGGGATAACCTTGAGTTGAGAAGGGAGAAATTTAAGGCCGGACAGACCGTAGATTGCGGATTTCGTATCTTCATCCAAGTGGGTTGCAGATACTGGACGTTTGACTACAATAACTCCATGCATTGACAGGACAGACGTTGTGGAGTCTATTGGCCCCTTGAACGAGTAGAGGGGAACACGAAACGCACCTCAACCAACCGCGTGATGGATGCCCAGACTGTTCTCCGTTACCTCCAGGGTGCGGATTTCGTCGTTACCCTGCGAAGGTAACTGCTCCCATCCCTGCACGACATACGTGCTAGCCATATGTATGGAACAGGGTCGTCTTAGTCTTAGTCGTCTTAGTCTTAGTAGATTTTCGGGGTCCGGGTCGAGAGGGGCGAGTTACATATCGGCGCAATCCGACTTTTACCCTTGCAGAGTAGCCCGGGGGCCGGTGTCTCGGGGGACATCAAAGTGTTCAAAGCGTCTCCACCTAGATTCCCCATACCTGGATCTCACGGCGATTTCCCTAAGGAAGGAGGCAGACGAAGACACCACCTTAGTGAGATCCAAGATATATCTCACCAAGTGCCAAATTGTACGTCAGGGAAAATAGCAAACTTGGTCGGATTGCCCCCCTCCGCTTTTTATCGCCAAGAAGTTGTGGAAAGACGCAACCTGGACGAGCAATCTGAGAAGGGATTCGAGCGAGCACAGCATCAGGAGACGCGGGACAGACAGCCAACTGGCACTCGTCGACCCTCGGCCGTGTGGGAAACGGCTCGGCACCCGAACAGCACCAATTCGCTGTGAACGCTTGTGAACGGTAAACCTCCGGGGCGTTTCTGTGCCACGGTTTGTGTCACGGACCTGTCAGGGAGAGCCTTTTGAGAGTTCGACTCGCTCCAGTGGAAACACTGGGCAGAGGAATCCCTCACGAACACAAGGCTTAGGTGGAGACTTGGTACCGGTGCCATCAGAACCTGGACGGTGACCTGTGACGCCCCATGATCTGGATGATCTAAAGTTGCATGGAGGAGCCATAGTGCAAACTCAGTCGCGCTCCATTTCTTTAAATCGTCCTTTGTTTCAGATTCGCTGTCGCTGTCGACGCCAAGGTTTGGAAGAGAACGCGTGACATTGATGTGACACTCGCGAACGTAGTAACAGCGGTACACGAGGATGGTTGGATGAGGCGGGGAAAAACTACGCAATGGATGTGAGAGCATATAATCCGTACCGGGTGCGTTGGGAAGCCAACGAGTAATCAGTCCCCACGAGTGGGATCGCATAGATGCTGAATACGGAACCGGATCGTCAGTCAAACATCACCAAGGCCAGTACCACAGGCACGCACGTTGAGCTTGGCCGCGTGGTTGGATTTCCTCTGCGTCCTGCAGTTGTACCCGTACCAGCAATCTTCGAGTTGTGTTCCATCTATACAGGAGGTCAGGCACATCAGGAGGCGATGCGAGAAGACATACTTTGTGCTCTGAGTTCTCGCAGGGAATTCAAGACGTGGCGTCCCATGAGTTTCAGCACACATCGCTTACACAGGATCTTGCCCTCGGACCAGTCAGGTGTCCCCGGCGATACGTGGCGGTTGACAAATAATGTGAACGCCCAGCGGCCCGCGGACAAAAGCGGTCGAGTTTCGTGAGTGTTCCGATTGAGGTAGCCCGGCAGGTTATCGAGTACCTCACGTAACGTGATTGTGCATGGAAGTAAGTGCCAGTCTAGGACATGGGGGGTTAGTCACCCGCGTGCGACGTTAACGGGGGCACGAACTTGAACTAGACCACAACTGAGGACCCAGATGAGGGGTGTTGCACTCATCGCCTAGGGGGCTTCAGTATCCGACCAAGACGGTGTGTTGAAATGCTTACATTCCTCAGAATCTTCAACCCTGTTATCCAGGATGACGTTCTTGTCTTGAACTGGGTCCCGGACGTTGGTGCCCACCTTGGACGTATCGTAGTTTTTCTCTTGTAAATAAACGAGAAACCCCGGCCAGTTGTCATCGGCGTGTGCATAATCCCACCTGAGCTTCTCCATTGATGGCTTCCCCGGCTCATCGAAGGACCGGAGGGTTCGGAGGAGCTTTGCGGTGGCAGCGGGACCACCCCATAGCCGGTTTTCTGGCAGGAGTTAAGCATCCACTGAATGTAGCACGAGTTAAATCGACCCACGGTCAGGTACCGCAGGACTTCGCGCGGAATTACATGCGTAACAGGACGCGAACATCATGAAGTTGTGGATTTGCCACATCTCCGCCACCTCGTCGTCGGAAAATTCGCGTAAAAACTCCTTTCGCGTGTCCTGGGACTTTTCAAGGTAGGTGGCCGGGGCATCCGTGTCGTCGTCGTCTGTGTCGTCATCTGTGTCGTAGTCCGTGTCATCGTCTTCGTCATCCGTATCGCTCCCTTCGTCGCCTGCGTCCATTCCAGCAGTTCGCGTTGGCCGCAGATAATAGGGTGGGAAGATATTTATCGCCAGCCACCACCGGTAGAGTGCCCGCCGAAACCGCAGGGATTCGCTTGAGTTAAGCAGTGACCTGGCCCCACTCGTCCTATCTTTACATCTATTCCAGAAGCACCCATCAGTACACCCTCAGGCATGAACGGGAAGTAAAACGTACGTGGTGCTGAAGAAACGCTCCAGTTCTTCTACCACGCTATCATTCCTGGCCAACGCTGCAACATGTGGAGTTATCTCCGACGCGTCATTATGGGAGAGCCTTTTCTCTGAGGGGAAGTCTTGAACGTAGTTGGCTCTGGATGCCAGGTATTCGTTTCTATCGAAATGAGCAAGGCGGATGGCGCAAGGCAGCAGTTTGGGTCCGATTTGAGCATTGGCTACCGAAGCGAGGATGGAACTTGGATGAGCCTGGAAGACTTCGTGGAAGGACTTGGAAACCAGGATGGTCGAGAACAGCGTCGCGAAGTCGGGCAGCGACGTGAACACGCAGTCGATGATATCTGGACTTGGAGCGGCGGCCATACTCAGGAGTGGTGAGTTGAGTTGTGAAACCCCTTTCGCCGTTTTGTACTAGCAACGCCGCCCTCGTCACTCCGGAGTCACTTTTGACCAGAAATGGGGAGATGACGTTGGTGCATAACGCGTTCATCTGGCGCTCCCCGCCACTGGCAGCGTCACGTTCTTCAGATGCACTCAACACTGGAGTGGATTGGAAACCCATGAGCTAACCGGCCTGAATTACTCAAATCATCCCAGTCGTCGCTGAGAGCAAGGCCCCTCAAGGACAGTGAGGGCTTATTGCGTTACAAGTTGTGTCTTGGAGTGGTCTCCCCAGAATAAGCGCCGAAGCGTTACTGTCTACGGGGAATTCACGCGCCCCGGTTTCAGGCTCCGAGTTTTGCTAAATAGGAAGTCCCGCCGTATATACCCGTACGAGGAACACGGTACAAACAGCACGGCCCGCCATAGGGAGGGAGTCCGCGTATGGAGATGATCATTCAGGAGTTAGAATCGACTTGTTCGGGTGGTAGGAGGAACTCCCCAGTGGCAGCACGTGTTGTGTTCATCAATACGGCCGTTCTCATGCACAACCAAGAGCCACCGCTCGACAAACATTCATCGAGCCTTGGGGACTGTTAACCCAACTTGGACCGCAGGCCGAGCTTCAATCCTATCCAACCACGCCTTGAGACGGGGGTATTCCTCAAGGCTTTCGAGCCCGGCGAGCTTGTGATCGCGGATCCTGCAACGTCACCGTAAGCCATACACCGTAGGTATGGGGGAAAGCATATCGACTGACCACGGGAAGACATTGATATCAGCACGCTGAAACCGCCGGTCCCAGGACCAACGAGCCAGTCGCGGTCCAGGAGACGTATCTCAAGAACCCCGTGGAGACGTTTGGTCTCGTCTAAGTAACCTATATACTGGGGTAAGTTTGCTTCGCTGGGAGAGGAACGAATCGCTGACGCTTCTTGGCATACGGAATATCTTCTGGCGCGAGTCTGTTGAAGTATTTTGCTGGAGGCGGGGGTAAACGACTGCTAGCCGTGGGGGTCTGTTGTTTTACGAACATTGACCATGCATAGGGCCGACACCACCGTGCTGCAAAAGGTTGTCAGTTCGAAAACACCGCTTGAGGGACAGGAAGGCGCACGGCAAAGAATACCCATTGAAGCATCTCGCTGTACTCTCCCGGCTGTTTCGTCACATCAAACCAGAGTCTGTGTTCGGGGTCGTAACGTTGAAAGAGATACAGCATGATGACGGCAGTCTCGAAGACCGTGAATCCCTCTGCTCCCGTTGGGGGTACCGTCAGTGTAGAGGACGAAGGGGGGCTTGGCAGTAGTAGACAAATGTCGGACTGACTGAAAGAGGGAGAGGGATCCGTGGCGGAAGATCGACAACTCGACGAACGACGTCACGTACCCGTAGTCTGGCTGTAGCGGTGGTGGATCTTGACGCGAACATGATGGGTATATGCTGCCTGAGGAAGAGGCGTTGGCCATGGTCAGCAGCGGATGGTCGCGCGGAGTGATGGGCGTTTGAAAGTCGGCGGATGGCCGTCGGAGCGCCACCGATTCTTTGTTTCCGCTCCGTTCGTGGCGGCGACCGACCCTCCTCTCGACTTCGATCCATCTCGAGGTCTACGCACAAACGCTTTATGCGTGTATACGACTCCCGTTGGGTGTTACTGCGGATGCGCTGCCCTTCGCATTCGCTTCCCTTTGCAGAACGTCAGCCGTATGGAACTCGCCGATTGCACGGCCTTACGAGGCACTTTCGATTCGCCCTTTTTTAATCTAAAACGTGTATCCAGATTTCTATGGGTGGCATTACTCCGCTAAAGCTTTCGCGGTTACTGGCAACGATATCCTTCGCAAGGTCCGGGATCCTGAAATGTGCCAACGTCCCGATCGCGGATGGTATCCGTTTTCCAGTCGAGTGGCGGATACACTATCCAATGAACTCAACGACAAATCGTCAGCTCAACCGGCGGCGCCAAATCCCCTAGTCCCCCCACCCTGGACACCCGCCCCCGCGGCTTGTTTTGCATCATTTTCGAATATTGAAACTCCACATTCTGGAGCTCTCCTCGTGTTCCTCAACAATACCACAATCAAATGGATCCACATCGACGTGACATTGACGTGACACTCTCGAACGTAACAGTGGTACACAAGGATGGTTGGACGAGGCGGTGAAAAACTACACAATGGAAGTGAGAGCATATAGTTCGTACGGGGTGTGTTGTAAAGCCGACAAGTAATCAATCCCCACGAGTTGGATCGCATAGATGCTGAACGCGGAACCGGATCGTCAGTCAAACACCACCAAGGCCAGTACCACGGGCACGCACGTTGAACTTGGCCGCGTGATCGGGTTTCCTCTGCGTCCTGCAGTTGTACCCATACCAGCAATCTTCGAGTTGTGTTCCATCTATACGGAAGGTCAGGCATATCAGGAGACGATGCGAGAAGACACACTTTGTGCCCTGGGTTCTCGCAGGGAATTAAAGGCGCGACGTCCCATGAGCTTCAGCACACATCGCTTACACAGGATCTTGCCCTCGGACCAGTCCGGTGCCCCCGGCGATATGTGGTGGTTGACAAATAATGTGGACACCCGGTCGCCTGGGGAAAAAAGCGGTTGAATTTCGAGAACATTCCAATTGAGGTGCCCCGGCAAGTTATTCAGTACGCCAAGTAATGGGATGGCGCATGGAAGTAAGTGCCAATCTAGGACACGGGGGGTCAGTCCCCTGCATGTAATGTTAACTGGGGCACGAACTTGAACTGGACCACAACTGAGGACCCAGGCGAGGGGTGTTGCACTCGTCGCCTAGGGGGATTCAGATCTCCAATCAAGATAGCGCGTTTGGACGCTTACACCGCTCGGAATCTCCGACCCTGTTGTCCAGGATGATATTCTCGTCTTGAACTGGGACCCGGACGTTGGTGCCCACCTTGGACGTGTCGTAGTATCCCTCTCGTAAGTAAGCGCCAATACCTGGCCAGTTGCCGTCAAGATGTGGATAATCCCACCTGACCTGCTCCATCAATGGATTTTTCGGCTTGTCGAATGACCGGAGGGTTCGGAGGAGCTTTGCGGTGGCAGAGGGACTGCTCAATAGTAGGTGCACTGGCGGGAGTCAATCATCCGTTGGGCGCAGCACGAGTTAGATCGACCCACAGCCAGGTATTGCAGGACTTTGCAGGGCATTCCACGCGCAAGAAGATGCGAACAGCATGAAGCTGTGGACTTGCCACATCTCCGCCACCTCGTTGTCGGAAAATTCGCGTAAAAACTCCTTTCGCATGACTTGGGACTTTTTAATATACACGTATGGGGTATTTGTGTTGTCGTCGTCGTCTGTGTCGTCGTCCGTGTCATCGTCTCTGTCGCCGTCCGTGTCGTCGTCTGTCTCTGTGCCATCGTCTTCACCACTCGCATCGCTCCCTTCGTCACCTGCATCCATTCCGACTTCCCGCGTTGGCCGCAGATAGTGAGATGGGAAGAGATTTATCAGCAACCACCACCGGTAGAACGCCCGCCGAAACCGCAGGGATTTGTTTGAGTTGAGCAATGACCTGGCCCCGCTCGTCCTATCCTTACACCTATTCCAGAAACATCCGTTAGAACACCTACACGGATGAATGGAAAGTAAAACGCACATGGTGCTGAAGAACAGCTCCAGTTCTATCACGGCGCTATCATTCCTGGCCAACGCCACAACATGTGAGGTTATCTCCGACGCGTCATTGTGGGAGAACTTCTTTGAGGGAAATCCTTGAACGTAGTCGGCTCTGGATGCTAGGTATTTGTTTCTATCGGAGTGAGCGAGGCGAATGGCGCAAGGCAGAAGTTCGGGTCCGATTTGAGTTTTGGTCACTGAAGCAAGGATGGAACTCGGATGAGCCTGGAAGACTTCGTGGAAGGACTTAGAAACCAGGATAGCCGAGAACAATGTCGCAAAGTCGGGCAGCGACGTGAACACGCAGTGGATGATATCTGGACTGGGAGGGGCGACCATCCTCAGAGTGGTGGGTTGAGTTGTTGTGAGACCCCTTTCGTCGTTTTATGCAACGCCGTCCTCGTCACTCCGGAGTCACCTTTCTCTTTTCGTCCGCAACCGAGTCAGCCGAACAGCCGATGAAGCTTGAAGCTTGAAAGTCAATATCAAGCCATGGCGGCTATCGTTCGAGGGCAAGAAATGGGGAGATGACGTTGGTGGGTACTAACGCGCTCACCTGGCGCTTCCCGCCACTGGCACTCGGCACTACTGTCTCCTGGAGTGGAATGAGAACCCGTGAAATAACCGGCCTGAACTACTCAAATCACCCCAGTTGCTGCTATGAGCAAGGACTCAGTATAATTGCACAGCGTTGCAGTTTGTGTTTTGTACTGGTCTCCCCTGAGTGAGCGCTTGAGTGCCGACGTGTTATGGGGCGCAGCTTGTAGCCCCGGGCTCCTCATGTATGGGAAGACGCACGGAGGAATTCACGCGTTTCCTGTTTCCCACATTTTTCTCGATAGAAAGCCCTGGCGTGCCCATGTAGCCATATGAGAACACAATACAACAGCACGGCCTCGCCATAGGGAGGGAGTCCGTGTAAGATGCTCGTTCAGCGGGTAGAATCAAGCCTTGCCTGTATCAAACCGGCGTACACCACATTGAGTTGTTGTTCGGATGGTGGGACGATAGGTGAACACCCTTGATTTTTGTGTTCATTAATACGTCCGTTCTTATACACATCCAACAACCACCCCCCGGCGAGCCTTCATTGAGTCTTTGGAACGGTTAATCCAACTTGGACGGCGGACCGAGCTTCAATCCTATCCAACCACGCCTTGAGACGGGGGAATCCCGCAAGGCTTTCGAGCCCGGCGAGATCGTGATCTCGAATCCTGCAACCCCGTAAGACACGTGCGACAGGTATAAGGGAAGGATATCGACTGACCACGGGAAGACATTGATATCAGCGACACTGAAAACGCCGGTCCCAGGACCAGCAAGCCAGTCACGGTCTAGGAGACGTATCTCAAGAACCCCGTAGAGGCGTTTGGTCTCATCTAAGTAACCTATACACCGGGGTGAGTTTGCATCGCTGCCAGGAACGAATCGCTCACGCTTCTTGGCATAAGGAATATCTTCTGGCGCGAGTCTGTTGAAGTATTTTGCTGGAGGCGGGGGTAAACAACTGCTGGCCGTGAGGGTCTGTTGTTTTACGCACATTGACCTTGCATGGGGCCGACACCACCGTGCTGCAAAAGGTGGTCAGTTCCAAAACTCCACTTGAGGGTGAGGGACTAGAAGGCACACAGCAAAGAGTATCCACTGAAGCATCTCGCTGTAGTCTCCTGGTTGCTTCGCCACATCAAACCAAAGTCTGTGTTCGGGGTCATAATGTTGAGAGAGATATAGCATGATGGCGGCTGTCTCGAAGACCGCGAATCCCTCTGCTCTGGTTGTGGTTGGTCGGTTCCGGTCCACTAAGACGGGGATTCTGCCATTTGGGTTCAGGGTATTGATGAACCGCGACTCCTTCTGCTTGTTGGTCCGGATAGATACGTGCTCGACGCTGGGGGCGGAGGTCACTCGTATGGTCAACGCAGATTCGGCAAGTCAATTCAGGCTCACTCATATGCAACTTTGTCGCCGTATATCCTCTTCAGCTCCTCGAGATAGACCGAGACTTTCCTCCCGTTTGGGGTACCATCAGTGTAGAGGATGAAAGGGGACTTGGCAGTAGTAGACAAATGTCTGTGGATTGACTGAAAGAGAGTGAGTTGAGGAATTCGTGGTGGAAGCTCGACAGCTCAACGAACGACGCACCCGTAGTCTG
>Ga0307516_10002688_pt1 | contig 23512 bp, 18 predicted proteins | sample 19_EM_MG_FD_203310 | JGI IMG/M metagenome (GOLD analysis project Ga0307516, IMG submission 203310) | Populus trichocarpa ectomycorrhiza microbial communities from riparian zone in the Pacific Northwest, United States - 19_EM | ecosystem: Host-associated > Plants > Roots > Unclassified | place...
GGACAGGTGCAAGATAGAGGGCGGAGAGGATAGGAGACAAGGCAGAGCCCTGACCCACCCCAACCGCCGCAGGAAACGGTTCTGAGAGTTGGTTGTCCCAGAACAATTTTGTGAATCGTCCTACTAGGTAGTTCACAAAGAAATTTACCACAACATCGGCAAATCCCATACGATCAAGTAGAAGGGTAATAACTGAGTGATTCAGTGAGGGGAAGTATTGGGCAAGGTCAAATGCCACAACACTGGTTTTGTATCCTTTAGTCCATCCTGCTCGCACAAGATGGGTAAGGTAGGAGCCTGCGTCTTCGGTGGGGTTTTGTCAAACTCCTCCAGATTGGCATGAGTGTAGTAGTTTAAAGCAGGCCACTTCCCACTGTAATCTATTAGCAATGACTTTCTCAAAGAGTTTGCCAAGAGTGTTGAGAAGCACAATTGGACAAAATGCCTTGGGGATGTTATAGTCCTTCTTACCCGGCTTAGGGATAATCACGGTCTTAGAGGTTTTGAAACTGTTGGGCCAGAAACCTGTGATGAAGCACACGTTAATGATCCAGACAAAAAGTTTCAAGATGTTGTCATCGACGCAAAAGCGTTTAATATGTGTCCATGTAATGTGATCTGGGCCTGGCGCCGACCGGCCTGAACAGCCAGTAAGCGCTTCATGCAGTTCACATGCACTGAAAGGTGCCCACGCCCATTTGGGCTTGGGGTGTATGGCTCGCATCTAGCGGGTGGGGTATGTGTCCCGCTTGTGTGCAGAATTAAAGGTCTCCTGGAATGTGTTCCAGTGATCTTCAGTAGTGAGACAGGGTTCGCCCTTGAAAATGATGGCCTTCAAGGAGTCTGGTTTTCAAGCACAAGTCCAAGCCATGAGGTCCCAGGGCCTCTTGTTGTGGTCCGCAATACTTTCGATTTTATCGTCGAAGTATTTGTGCTTGGCCATTTTCATTGTGTGTCGCATGTTGCGCCACTTGTCTGAGGAGCAATCCGACTCTCTATATCGAGACCAAGCCTCTACACAGGATTTATCCCACCACCCCTTCAAATGAACCGAGATCCGTGAGGGGGTAGCGTGAGCCTCCCATGCTTTAGCAAAGCATTTGCTAATGAGCTTCGTGATGTGTATAATGTTGTTGCATGACTGGGGTTTCACTAGCCCTGCGATGCCATTGAGACCATCCATAATGTCAGAGGTGAATTCGGCGTCAGCTTCTGAACCCGCCTTGATACTAGGGGGTTTGTTCCCAGTAAGAATGGGGAACCTGAGTTCAACAAAGAAAGGGCAGTGGTCTGATTCACCATGCTTTCCTATTGAGATGATGGATTCTTTGTCATTTCTGGGCAGGAAGTCGAGATCAATAATGGATGGGTTGTCGCCATTAGCTGGGTAATGCGTGGGGCATCCCAGCTGACAATAATACAAGCCGTGTTGGTATGAAAAGTTGGCAAGGACCTCAGTGAGTGAGGAGTTTCTACGGGAGTATTCCGGGTCCCAGAGTTCTGAGGGGCAATTAAAATCACCGCCCAGATATCCAATGGGAGAGAGAATGCTCTCAAGAGTGCTAAGTGCTCTAATGGCTGATCCAGTAGAGTCTGAGTAGACATTTAACATATGTAACTGCCCTTGCAGGCCGTTCATAGTTAGTAGCATGATGTTGTGCGACTTGATGACATCAGAGCGGAGCTTAGGTTTCATTGCCCAAAGGCGTTGATGGACATAAGCAGCTACGCGTGGACGATCAGATTCAGAGAATTTATCGGCAGGCTTGGGGTAGAGGCACCGCCATGAGGGATGGCTTGGCATTCCAATGATAGGATCGCCGCATTTATCGGTCATGGAGGGGGCATAGTGGATCAGGCCCCACGAGGGTTCCTGAATTAGTATGACATCAGACAGGTTTTCATGCCTTTCCAACAATGTGCTTATCCAATCATACTTTTTATATACATTCTGGGAGTAGATACGCAACCCAGCAAACTTCTCATAAGTCGTATCACTCATGTTGATTTGCTTGGAATGCGGCGAGGGTCACTTCGAGCTGAAGTGGCTTGTGAGCTGGGAAGAAAGAAATTAATGAAAGATTCACTCACCTTCTGTTCCATGTAGCGACACCAGATCCAATCGGACTTGAACCTGGATTTCCAAAAGCTACAAACGCGGTCATCCGCGCGGTGTTTATCCCCGCAGTTGATGCATTTGGCGTTGTGAGGACACGGGTCACCTTCGGGGGTGGCCGGGATCAGAGGGGTTTGCTTGGGTTTCCCGTGGCAGCAGGATGCCAAGTGGCAATGGTATTCAACGGAGTGAGGTTCTCCGCAGATGGGGCATAATTTGCCTTTGAGTGGGCACACCTGTGTGTTAGATGGGTGTCCGTATCTCCAGCAGCGGTTGCACTGCGGCACACCAACATGTTTGGTGGCCAGGGCGACGGTGAGATGATGTTTGCCATACATAAAAGCATGGCCAACAAGGTTGCGTATAATGAGACCCGCACACGAGTCATCGATGTCGAACCAGAGAGTCCCTGTGTCAGAGCGGGGGGAGTTTCGGGTGAGGCGTGGGCCGGAGTTCTCGTAGAATGAGAAGTCTTTGCCAAAGGGGGAGGCTTTGAGAATGGAGATCAGCTGGTCCGCTGTGAGGGGGACGAGTTGGCCTTTTTCATTGCGCTGAAAAGTGAGCCCGAAGAAGGGGAAGTCATTGATTTTGACGCTGGACTTCAAGGTGGGAACCTCGACCTTCAGCACCATGTTTGGGGACTTTTCCGTGACTACGTCTTGGAAAAGCTTTGAGAAGACAGCGAGGTCATCCGTGTCTGGAATGGCGTCCGTGCTGAGGGAGATTGTCCCCCTGCTGGACTCGATTCCAGTAACACATATGCTCCACTTGGCATTGCCCAGATGGCCGTTGATCTGGTTATAGATGACGTCCTCCTTCCAAAATACTACAACTACCAGTACCAGAAAGCATTTGTAACTGCATCCCGTATCTCCCTTTGCTGTTGCTGTTCTGTTTCTTACAATGCCGTGATCTCCATGACTAAAGCCAGTGATCAACCATCTCCCCTGCCATTATTATTGACTTTGGCTATTTCCAATTCCCAGGATATATCTGCCAAATCACATGCTTTCTGCTGGCACTGCATATACTGGCCTATGCAAACACATTCCTGCACTGGCTCTTCATGTCATACATACGGACTGATCAAAAGATGATTGCCAATGTCATCGGTTTATCGAATGACTGGCAAGCTTGTCCTGATGCTCATATGTTGGCCCAGCCATGTCTCAACGCTTCTAGATAAGCACAACTATGTTGAAACCCATGTATTTTTTTTTTTTGTTTTTTTTGGATCAATTTTATGGTGTGGAGGGACTATGTCCTTAAGGTGCACATTACATGTGATCAGGTGTTACTGGAGGAGATGGAGAGAACAGAGCCAAATCCACGCCAGACCTATATGTAACCTTCAGAAGACAAAATGCCACACACCCCTCCCATAGAATGTACATAAATGAAGAACAAGTGGGCAGGCATTTCCATAGCCACTTTAGACCATGCTCGCCTGGTAAAACTTGAGACTAGTGAGTTCAATCGGGGTGATGTGACTTGGTGGGTAAAGGTGTCTAACATGTGGTAAGAGATGAGAAACCCATGTATTTGGCTCACATCTCCTTGGGAGAGTTAAGTAATGAAGTTGCAAGAGACTGCAGCACTGTGGATAGTGCAAGAGCTGAGAGATGCTGGCTATGGCTGCTCAATTCCCTTGATATCCAAAATGTGGTACCCTTGTTGTCCTTCAACAATTCTTGTCAGCTTCTCGCTGCAATGATTGAAACTGTGCTAATATTGTTTCCTGCTCATAGGTTGACCCTCAGCTTAGCTGCTGCTGATGAGGTAGATTCAGTAATCAGCTGGGCTGTCAGTCACAGGCTGTGTTTAAGCTCAGTCTGCTACACCTGACAAAACAGGTCACAATCTATCTTCCACTATGTTGTTAGGTATAGGTCTATTTAACTATACCATGTCAATCCCAACACTAACTATCTCCATAATTTCAGCTGTATCTGGTGGGATGGATCATCAAATGTTGACTACATTTGTAGGTACATTCAGTAGTGATCCTTTTCACACAATGTTATTACAGCCTGTTTGTTATAGCAGATCAGCCCTGTATCATAAATTCACAAACTCAGAGCACATAGATCTAGTTGTACAAAAGGGCCTATAATAATTGCAGGTATTTTGATTATTTCATGTTTTTTAAAGCCTTATATTGAAATATCAATGTCTTATCAAGTGCATGATGATGAAGATCTGTGAAGGTCTGCAGGCCTAGTATATCTTGTCTTCAGACTCACACAGGATTTTCTGATGGGCATGATTCAGGTCATTCCATAGTTCATCAGCAAACTCTGATTTTGGGTGTAGCAAGCTGTAACAAACACACCAAAGCATGTAGTTTCATATAGTACTATAGCATGTTGTAGTGATATACTGTACTATTTCATTCAATTTGACAGTCATACATTATGGGGTTCTCTAAAACTCCGAAATGTCACAGAGGTCACAGGTAACTTTTATGGGTGCCAAAATTATCCAGTGATTATATGCTAAATATAGAATTTTTTTGGCCTGTGGCACTCCACTGCTGAAATCTTTTTGGCACATGTCATGGCAATTTTGAGAGGTGCTGAAACCACAATTTGTTTTGCCTGTCACACATCACGGGGGGTGTTGGATTGATTGAAATAGTACAGTAGTTCACAAGCCCCGTAGTGTTATAGTATTGTAAAGCCTTGTAGTGATGTGTAATGTAGAATCATCATAACAATATAGGCCATAGCTCTCTAGTTAGCTATACTTAGTTTCATTAGTCTTGAGCTTACAATTAATGCTTTCAACAACAAGGTTTTAAGATCAAAATATATTATGTACAATGCATAAATTTACAACGTGTGATGCTCTATTTCTGAAATGGAGGGCAAAACAAAAGAGTGTTAGTTATAGTTTGGTGATGGGGCTGTCGTTGCCTCAAAAATGGCATGTTAGTTTATCAGTGAGAATGGAACAGCTACATCACAAACCAATGTACACGCATTGTCGCTGGCTTGCCTCACTGCTGCACACCATACCACTTGCCCTGCATGCTACTCCTCCTGCAGCTCATCATACACGTCATTGACAACCCATCTTGAGCCCTTGATTACCTGCATACCATGAGTTGCTTGCCACCTCACCTTGCATTGCCATGTAGTGAGGGTGTATATGACATGGCAACTGAGGAGATGTGGACATTGAGTGGACAGGGTGCAGATGGAGGAATGGCATGGCATGTCGGATGTGGCAGCATTGATGATGGATGTGGGCAACATGGGTCCTGACAGACTGAATATAGGAGAGGAAGATGGGACTGTTTAGCAACAAGGCCATGTTTTTTTTTTTTAATAGCAACAATTTATAGTGCAGTGCTCATGAGGCAGTCTGTGGACCATGTGAAATGCAGACCTATTAACTTAAACTATAATGCCTACATAATAACGGAGGGTGAAGATACACATTGTCGTCCCAGCAATGGAAGTAGGGTATTTGCTTATCCAGGTTACATCTGACTCAATGAGAAGGAGAGGCTAGAGAGTCACAATTACAAGCTGCAATTGACTTGATTGTATGGTGTTGGCATGACTACTAGGATATAGAAGTCTATACTGGTATAGCTGGGTTGCTTGCGCTACCAGCAGCACATATTAGCAAACCTTAAGCCTCACACCCATGCAATGGCCCACACAGTGAAGCCAAAGAATAACTAGATAAGGGAGGAGTGTGGTCCTCCCTCCAGAACTCCAATAACACAGCCACACCCAGCACTACTGGGGTCCGGCGATATGTTCCTCCTTATGCCCACTCCATGGGCAGTTTGAATCAAGAGCATGCTGACAATGATCATGCCGAAGTTGGGTCTTAGTTTTAGATTTTGGAACACCAGATTGATCTGGTGCTGTGCCTAGAGTTTGGGTCCAATCTGGACTCATAACATCATCGGATGCTGTACCACTCATATGGGGGACTGCTTCCAGGACAGATATGTATGGAATGGAACCAGGGGTGGACCTGAGCTTGGTACTGGTGGCACAGCCACCACCAAGAGTGAGTCAAGGGGTTCAAGGGAGAAACAAAGGTCTCCCCCCTGGGCAATATAGTGTATAGCACGATTTACACACAGATTAGATAGGATAGTAGCCTGTAGCTCGCAAAGCACTAGCATGCTCAATCCAGTAGTAATGAAGTAGTCATTATTAATAATATAAATCAAAATGTAGATAAGTGCAATTTGAAGTTGGCAATTGCACGAGTGGGTATCCACTAGCACTTCATAGACAGCAGTAGTATTGCTTAGCTTAAGTAATAGTACAATGCTAGACAGATGTTCGATAAAGTCAAACTTCTGTTCTGGAGCGATGAAACCATGATTGTAATAATCATGGACTTGTTTGTTGAATGCTTCACCTGATGAAGTTGAAGCATTAGATGAGTCATTGGACACCCAGTCATCAGAGTTGTCATCTGAGACAGGAATGTCCAATTGGAAGGTGACCTTTGAGTCTGAGGCCCTGGGCAGCTCAGAACTGGTAGTGTCACAAGATCGCCTTTTCCCAAAACCAGGAAAATGGGGACCAACTTCTGGTTTCTTTGCGGGGACAGGCAGGGGATAGGTGTAAACATCCATGAGTCCATCATCAGAGTACTCCAAGGCGGATGCACAGGTGGCACAATAGGGGGTCTGGAGGAAAAATTCTCCAGAGAGGCAGGTTTTCCCCCAACCCAGATGGGGTGAAGGGAGATGGGAGGAGGGAGGAGAGTCTGGAGGATGAGGGGGCCCAGGAAGACAACCACAATTCCCTAAGGGCAGGGTTCCTGAGGCTTTCTCATTGTTGGTAATGTCAATTGCTAGAGATCGAATTATTTTGGGTGCAGTGCATCATTTATGAACCATCATAGACAAGGGGCCAATGATATGAGCTTCTGAGATGGGAGATCCGTGGGTTGTGGCAGTGTTGGAGATGTTGGCACTGTTGCAGGCTCAAACTTGGTGGCTGTGCCATGTTGTGGTAAGAAGTCAAGGAGCATGCTGCTGGCACCACTATGGCTGGTAGTGCGTGGAAGAAGAAGAAGATGGTGGAACATTCTGGAACATTATGCAACATGACATGTGCTCACGCTGATCCTTCCTTCCCCCCCACCTGTTCCACATGACACATGTCCATCAGGGGGCAAGAATCATATGCATGACTCACCAGTGGGTTTTGCACATGGACCTGTTGTTCAAAGGCCTGGCAACTGTCGCCACCCTTTCAACATATCCAACAGCCCCTCCTGCCAATCCATTGTGGTCATGGTCGAGTCAAAGGCTGCTCTGGTAGCCCTCCTCCCCCTTGCCCCACAAATTTCCCGCCTCATCAACTCCCTTCCGAGCTCGATAATAGTTGAATCCTTTCACCTGTCATATGAAGGTCTGTGCCTCTCTACCACCAGCATTCCCACTCCCTCTGATCTTTTCAGAGTGGAGACCTTCATGCGTACCCTCATTCCCAAAGGTTTCTCAGTGTGATGCAAGGTTCCATCCTCGCGTTCATTCTGTAAGCTTATTGGTGTACTGTTTCTACATGGTGGCAACCCCATCAACTTGAAGGATGCTTCCCTCATCCTCGCTTCTTCTTGTTAAAACACACTAAACCTATCACTAGGCTTTCGCGGGCTTACAAGAATCAAACAACAGAAATGTGAAGGGGGAAGTTTATATTGACCAGAAGTCCTCACACTAGGTTATAGTGGAGTTCTTAAGAGAATACAATTAGAGTTACAGGTTTTGGGCTACTCTATATATACTATACTGGCCAAGACTTATCAACCAATAGGATATGGTCCAGATATCCTTCAATAGGATATGAGCCAGAGATAAGGAGATAAGAGATAAGAGATATGAGATAAGAGATAAGAGATAGCCAAACAAGGACAAACAAAGATAAAATGAAATGAAGTCAAATTCATGTTGTTGATCTTTTATAATATTATCCACAAAGCCAAACAATAACAAACAAGGACAAAATGAAAAATAGTTGTTAAATGGCTGTTCCATAATACTTCTGTCTACAAGGACAGTATTTGCCTTGCCACCCCACCCAGGATTGTTTGTGATTCTAGGTGGGCTGACACATGCACAATCTACTTTGACATCTGGGACTTGCAGACAGGCTCCTGGATGAAATTCTTCGTCAACCGTTCCCTCAATATTGGGAACATGGTCTGCTTCTTCTGCAAGGCATCCATGAAAATTAGAGCCCCCCTATGTACCCACTGCTATTCATGGAGTCTTAACACAAACTACTGCAACTCCTCTCACGTAGTCTGCCCTATCTGTAATGGCCCACACTGTGAAGATAACCTTTTTTGCCCACCTAGAATCACAAACAATCCTGAGTGAGGTGGCAAGACAGATACTCTCTTTGTAGACAGAGGAGGAGAGGATTAAAGAGGCATCCTTTGGATTGATTGGTTTGCCGCCACAAAGGAACAGCACACCAATAAGTTTACAGAATGAATGCAAAGAGAGAACTTCATATTGCACTGAGGAACCTTCAGGAACGAGGGTATGCATGAAGGTCTCTACTCTGGCGAGATCAGAGGGAGTGGGAACACTAGTGGTAGTGAGATACAGGCCTCCGTATGACAGGTGGAAGGACTTGACCATTATCAAACTTGAGAGAGAGTTGATGAAGTGGGAAATTTGTAGGGCAAGGGGAAGGAGGGCTACCGCAGCAGCCTTCGACTCGACTATGACCACAATGGATTGGCAGGAGAGGCTGTTGGATGTGTTGAAAGGATGGTGACAGTTGCCAGGCCTTTGAATGATGGGACCACAAGTCACATGACTCGGATTAGATATTCCACCTGATAGGTGCATATCATGCAGTACTAGTGGGAGGAGGGAGGGCAGATCAGCGCAAGCACATGTTGTGTCGCATGATGTTCCAAAATGTTCCACCACCTTCTTCTTCTTCTTCTGTGCACTGCCACCTGCTGTAGCACCAGCAGCCAAAGTCACTGGTGCTGCCGCAGGGGCAGCAGAATGAGGACAAGGGGGGGGGGGGACAGGTTTGGAGTGAGGAGGGTGGGTCTGCATCCTTAGGTGAGGAAGAGGCAGGAGAGGGGGCCTTGGGATAGAGTCCGATGTTAGTAAACACTTTGGAGAGGCTATAGTACCATTTGAGAATGGATTCCTTCTCAACTGGATTTGCATTCAGGAATTTTGCATTTTCAAGGTCTTTCGACTATTTGTCAAGCTGTATGAATGTGTTCCAGATCGCTTTGGTGTCAACTACCCTAGGATCCACTATAGATATGACAGTGCGAGAGTCAAAGAGTGGGCACAAGGATTCAACTATAGCATCTATAAAGAGGGATGTGGTGGATACTTTGCCAAGACCAGAGGAGGTCATGGGTGCAGACGAACTGGAGTCCAAATGCATCCTGGCCTTCTTCGAAGGGGCCTAAGGAGCCTCAGGCGAGGAGGAAGGTGAGTAGGAGGGGCAAGGAGCCCATCCACTAGTCAACTATAGTGCTACCCAATCCTTCTTTTCAGGATCAGGAAGAATTTCACTCCAGTCAGAGGCTAACTGAGGGTTGGGGGTAAGGGGGGGATGAGGCAATCCAGGAGGACTGTTTTTTGGGAGATTTCTGGATGGCATTGTCCAAGTATACACTCAGACAGGCTGAGCAGTGAAAGAAGATGGAAGATCAATAGAGAGAATCAAGAGCTAGAGGTTATTGAAGGGGATGAGCTGGTACTACATGGCTGTGCACATTGTGGTAAAAAGTCAAGAAGCAGTGGTGTACAGGCAGTCACTCTCGAGCTATGCCCAAAGTGCTGGGCCACCCCCAGAACCTGCTGGAACCCATGCCCTTTGTGGCAGATTTCCACCACCCTTGAGAAGAGTACATGTTTTTATGGGTAGGGTGTAATGGCTTTACTATTCCCTAGTCACATCTTCTGTTCTGTCTTCATAGGCATGTGAACTGGTTGCCTATATCACAAGAGCTCTGCTGTATAGTCAGTCACTTGTTCTGCTTGGGCCCTGCTATACAAATAGTCACAAGTATTGTCAGAGCTCCACTATATGATAGTTACTGATATCGGTTTAGCTGAGCTATGTTTCTTGCAAGAGCACTGAGTTTGAGAGCAGATCAAGTGGGCAGGAAATAGGTTATTAGCCTAGGTCAAAGCTAAAGAGTACAGTTTGTACAGAGGGTTTATATACTAATGGGTCTGGTGCACAGACCAAGTCAATCTGAGATAAGATGTTATAGGTAATGAGTCAGGATTAGTAATCATGAGAGAAATAGTCTATAAGGGGAAAGTCCGCAGTTGAGCTGACTGAGAGCACAGTAAGTATGTCATATAAGATGAGTTATAACAGAGAATCTGTTACAACTCTTCTCAGGCTCACAGAGCACCACAGAGCTTGACCAGATATATTTGGTAGCAAAAGTAGTACAGGTGTGAGTGAAAGAGAGGATCTGTGACATGATGTCACACTATCCAATATGTATGAAATACGACCCCCAAGGTATCTAGAAAGTATCCATAACATATCCCCTTTGAGATTGCTCCCAGCAATCTAACACAAATCCAGAAAGAAAAAGATGAAGGTAATCATATAGAAGAGATAAAATGAAATGTCCATCTCAAGTACAGTACACACAGTTGGGATTGGTGCAAAATAGTAGGTGTTGAATTGGAATGGATGAGAACATATCCTGCAGAGAGAAATGAGCAAGAGCATTCTGTAAACGCAAAAAGGCAAAATGCCTCTCAAAGCCAGATGGACCGATGTTGAGAGAGTGGTCCAAGAGGTCTGAATTCGCAAAAATGCAGAGCCCTTCAAGAAGAGCTCTCTGAAGATCATATAAGGCAATGTCTTGAAGCAAGTCCTGTCGAAGTGTGCAGTGAAACACCTCTATGAAGTTCCAGAGCCTGACAGTGGCCTCAGCCAGAGATTCATTATCATCCCGGAGTTGCGTGAAGTTGATATGAGGAGAGGGTGGAAGTGGTGGATGATATCCAGTCACTACAGACATAGCAGAGTGCACAATGTTGAGGGCAAGAGGAGGAGGAAGCAGTGGATAGTATTCAGTTGCTGTCTCAGAAAAAGCAAGAGAACCAAGCTAGATTGGTTCACAATCTGCAAAAGATCTCTGGAGAGTAGATCTGCTTGACCCAGGTCATCGATCACACTGGCCACTAGAGTGAGGGTGGGCATAGGGGTGAGCAACAGATCTTGTGGATCAACTCTGTCTGGGAGGTGGAGAAGTCCACCTTGGATCGGCTCTAATCATGTATGGTTGCAGTGATTGGGATGGTTGGTGGTCCATTTTATGAGTGTGGTGAGTGGCTGAGGCATTGGCATGATGGTTGAACTTTAGAAGCCAATGTTAAGACACACTAAAACCAAATAGGTCTTTCGTGGGCTTACAAGCATAATATGAGGAAAGGAAAGGGGAAGTCTATATTGACTAGGGCCTCACACTAGGTTATAGTGGATAGCTTAAGAGAATATGACTAAGGTTTACAGTCTAAACTACTGACTATATATACTAGTTGGAGAACATGTGTTAGCAATGAGGCATTCCATGGAATCCTTATGTAAGTAGTTCCAGAATGTTCTACATGCGTTATAAGTGAGGCATTGTGCAGCAACATGTGGTAACCATGAGGCATTGCACAGCAATGCTGAGTGAGACTGACTGCAGATCATGTGATGGAGCACATGATGTAAAAATGTGAAAGAATAGAAAAAGATGTATTATAACACTATCCCCTCTTTAGATCTCAACTTCCAGGCAAGAGACAGCGCTGTTCTTTGGCTCAGTTAAATTATTATAAGGGCGGAATATAAGTCCTGTGAAAGCTTGTGCATTGAGCTTTTGGAGAGCAGAGGGGTTGGATTTATAGAATCCATTAATGATATCATGAGAGTTGGTGCAGTTAGCTTCTGGTTCCCAAGTGTTGTAGTCATCAGTATAACTGGACCATTTGACTAGAAATTTGAACTCTCTACGTTTAAGTTGTGAATCCATGATTTCTTCTACTTCATATTCGGAGGTTTCTTCAATAACAATGGGTTCAGGAGAGATTGTGGATTGACCAGCAGCTGGTGGGCAATATGGACAAATGCAGGATATGTTAATGACATTGTGAATTTTAAATGAAGCAGGCAATTTCAATTTGACAGCATTTGGGGAAATAATCTTAACAATTTTGGAGGGTCTGAGTTGTCGCTCTGCAAGTTTGCATGATGGTCAATCTACATTGAAGTTCTTGGTAGACAATCAGACCTTGTTGCCAACTTTGTACTCCGGAGCTTCTCCTCTATGGAAATCTGCATAGTGTGTCATGTCATCGTGCAATTTAGATAGTGCCACCTGGGCTTCTTCGTGAACAGTTTTCATTTGCTCTGCAAATTCCTTAGCTGGTTCTGACTTTCCAGCCCTCCGAGGTTCATCCCATAATTAGCATAGAAAGATGAGACATGTGTTGTGGTGTGGATTTTGTTGTTGTATGTGAATTCAGCGCACATGATCCATTCCGGCCAGTCATTCTGTCTATGACTGACAAACATCCTTAAATATTGTTCAATTTCCTGATTAATCCATTTTGTCTGTCCATCAGTTTGTGGGTGATATGCCATTGATAACTTACTTTTGATCCCCAGGATCTCGTTTAGTTCCTTCATGAACTCAGCTGCAAATTGTGGTCCTCTATCTGATAGTGCAGTTTCTGGTAAACCATGAAGTTTCCAGACGTAGTCTCTAAAGAGCGTGGCAAGGCCTCTGGCCAAGGTGGTTGTGGATGTTGGGATAATATGATATCCTTTGGGATATAGACCTTTTCTCTGAATAACATAAGTCCCTGTTCTTCAGACCATTCTTCTGATTGTAACTGCCTCATTGATGATTTCTTCAATTCCTCTACTGCCTTTACGACTGACTCATCAAGATCTTTTGATTTCCTGATTCTCTTTAGTATCAATTCTTCTTGTCCTTCAATAAGTAAATGGCCTTGGCGTAACACACGGACCTTGAAGTACTTGGGTTTCAAGAGGACAATATCTTCATTGTCATGTTCTATCCCCTCTTTATGATCTGCATGCCTTGACAAGGTGTCGGCTTTCCCCATAGTTGGTCCTGGTTTATGCACCATCTTAAAATTGAATCTTAATAAATAGAGTGCCCAATGTGCTTGTGGTTGGTTAAGTTTTTTGGCTTCCATAAAGTATTGCAGGTTTCTATGATTGTTCCAGATTTCAAACTGTACTTTTGCTCCTTCTAAATAGTGTTGCCATGATTCCAATGCTCTTATTATTCCAAGCATTTCCTTGTCATGGGTATCATAGTTTCATTCGACATCATTCAAACCCTTTGATAAATAAGCACATGGGTGCCACTTGTCATCATCACACTTCATGGATAATACAATGCCAGTAGAAAAATCGGAAGCATCTGATTCGACATGTAACTCCTTTGTGGTATCAACCATCGTCAAGATTGATTGTTTCGTGAATCTTGCCTTTAACTCATCAAAGGCTTTTTGATGCACTGCATCCCATTCCCACTTCTGATCCTTTCTTGTTAACTTATGCAAAGAGGCCACTATCTTGGAAAAGTCCTTTACAAATTGGCAATAAAAGTTCACAAGTCCTAGGAATGATTGGACTTCCTTCACTTTTGTTGGCATAGGCCAGTTTGTAATTTCTTTGACTTTAGAAGGGTCCATTTCTACACCATTGGGTCCAATAATTAGACCAAGAAACTCGATTTCTTGTTGCTTAAAGAAGCATTTTTCTGGTTTTAAGAATAAATCATTGGCGTGTAACCTACGCAAGACTTCTTGCACAATTTCGCCATGTCCTTCCTCCATCCCGGTGAATATAAGGATATTGTCGATGTACACCATGACTACAACTGTCATATCATGGAAGATCTTGTTCATCATTGTTTGGAACATTCCAGGTGAGTTGCATAGTCCAAAGAACATAACTAAAGGTTCAAATGTGCTGTCTTGGCAGGTGAACGCTGCCTTCCATTCATCTCCTTCCTTGATGCAGACATTTTTATAGCCCCATCGAAGATCCAGCTTTGTAAATACTTTCACATCTCCGATACAATCAATGAGCTCTGGAATGAGCAGTAATAAAGATTGTTCTTAATTGTTCCTTTGTTCAGATAACAATAATCCTGTACCATTCATTTCTTTCCATCCTTCTTGGGAATGAAAAACACTGGGGATGTCTGTGGTGATTTTGTTGGTCAGATGTATCCTTTCTTCAGTTGATCGTCAATGAAGTCCCTGACTTCCTGTTGTTCCATTGGAGACATTGGATATAACTTTGACTTTTGAGGTACAAAGTTGGGATTTAGGTCAATAGCATGATCCCATGGTTTGCATAGGGGTAAGCATTCAGATGGAGCCTTTTTGGAAGCATCAAGATACACATGGAACTGTGGTGGTACCATCTCTTCATCTGCTTTCTTTTTGACCTTCTTTTCAACTTCTCGTATGTGTTCCAGCACTCATAAGTAGATGTCATCTTCTGTCTCTTCATCATCTTCACATTCCTTCTCTTCTGCTTCCTCATCTACTTCTTCGACTGATGCCTTGTATTTGAAAGCTAATGCTTTCTTTTGTTTGCACTTCTTGATTGCAACATTGCATTCTCATGGACATCTTGTGAACTTGATGTCACCAGTCTTCCAATCAATCATTGGGTTGTGCTTTTGTAACCAAGTGTATCCAATGATTACTGTTGACTTTCCGAGGTCACATACTTCGAATACAGCTTTTTCCTTGTGTCCTTTGTGTGACATCATCAAGGTGACTTCATGAGTGATCAAGCCTCCTTGGTTGAGTGTGCCATCCACATTGTACACTCGGATTGGCTTATTCAGTGATCACATCACGATTCTGTTTCCTTCAGCAAACTTCTTGTCAATAAACATTCCTGTAGTACCACTATCCAATAGTGCTTTTACATCAACTGTTAAGACACACTAAACTCAAAAGAGTCTTCGCGGGCTTACAAGAATCACACAAGGAAAGATGAAGGAGAAGTTTATATTGACTAGAGTCCTCACACTAGAGTGTAGTGAAGATCTTAAGAGATTACAACTAGAGTTACAGGTTTTGGGCTACTCTATATATACTATACTAGTCAAGACTTATCAATCAATAGGATATGAGCCAGAGATAAGAAGATAAGGAGATAAGAGATAAGAGATAGCCAAACAAGGACAAACAAAGATAAAATGAAATGAAGTCAGATTTATGTTGTTGACCTTTTATAATATTGTCCACAAAGCCTAACAATAACAAACAAGGACAAAATAAAAAATAGTTGTTAAATGGCTGTTCCATAACACTATCTCCTCTTTAGGTCTTGACTTCCAGGCAAGAGACTGCACTGTTCTTCGGCTCGGTTAAATTATCATATAAATAGAATACAAGTCCAGCAAAGTCTTGTGCACGGAGTTTTTGGAGAGTGGAGGGGTTTGACTTGTAGAATTCCTTAATGATATCACAAGAATTTGCACAATTGGCTTCTGGTTCCCAGGTGTTGTAATCGTCGGTATAACCAGACCACTTGACTAAAAACTCGAGCTTATCATGCTTAAGTCATGAATCCATGATTTCTTCTACTTCATACTCAGGGGTTCCTTCAATAGTGACAGGTTTGGGGGGGATTATAGATTGGCCAGCAACTGGTGGACGGTAGGGGCGGATATGGGATACATTGATAACATTGTGGATTTTGAATGAAGCAGGCAGCTTCAATTTTACAGCATTCGAGGAGATAATCTTAACGATTTCATAGGGTCCAAGTTGACACTCTGTAAGCTTGCGTGATAGTCGGTCTACGTTGAGGTTCTTGGTGGATAATCAGACCTTGTCACCAACTTTGTACTCTGGAGCTTGTCCTCTATAGAAATCTGCATAGCATGTCATGTCATCGCGTGCTTTAGATAATGCCACCTGGGCCTCTTCATGAATAAGCTTCATTCGCTCAGTGAATTATTTTGCCGGTTCTGACTTTCCAGCCCTCTGAGGTTCTACCCCCATCCTTGGATTCATCCCATAGTTAGCGAAGAAAGGTGAGATGTGTGTTGCAGTATAGATTTTGTTGTTGTATGTAAATTCAGCATATGCGATCCATTCTGGCCAATCATTCTGCCTGTGACTGACAAACATTCTTAAATATTGTTCAATCTCTTGATTGACCTGTTCTGTTTGTCCATCAGTCTGGGGGTGATATGCTGTAGATAATTTTGTTTTGATCTCCAGGATCTCATTCAGTTCCTTTATGAACTCTGCTGCAAATTGTGGTCCTCTATCTGATAAAGCAGTTTCTGGCAAACCATGTAGTTTCCAGACATGATATCTGGAGAGTGTGGCTAGACCTCTGGCCAAAGTGGTTGTAGATGTAGGAATGATATGTGCCTGTTTTTTATGACAGCAATATGTGACAAATAATGCATCATATCCTTGTGCTTCTGGGAGGCCAGTAATAAAGTCTGTGGTGATATCCTTTCAAGGTTGCAAGGTAGCTTCATTGGGCTTAAGCTTTCCTGCTGGCTTTTCTGAAAAAGACTTCATTCTTTGACAACAGTCGCATCCTGATATATAGTTCTTGACCTGCATGGTAATACCAGGCCACTAATAATTACGTGTGACAAACTCCAGTGTCTTCCATTGTCCCGGATGTCCTGCAACTGATGTATCATGATGTAACTTGATGATTTCCAGTCGAAATTTGATGTTCTTTGGGACATTGGACCTTTTCTCTAAATAATACAAGTCCCTGCTCTTCAGACCATTCTTCTGATCGCAACTGCTTGGTTGACAATTTCTTGAACTCTTCCACTGCTTTCACAACTGACTCATCAAGGTTTTTGGATTTTCGAATTTTCATCAATATTGATTCTTCATGCCCTTCAATGAGTAAATGGCCTTGGCGTAATGCACAGACCTTGAAGAACTCTGGTTTCAAGAGGACAACATTCTCATTGTCATGTTCTATCCTCTCTTTATGATCTGTGTGCCTCAACAAGACATCGGCTTTTCCCATAGTTGGTCCCAGTTTATGTACCAAATTGAAATCAAATCTTGATAAATAAAGTGCCCAGCATGCTTGTTGTCAGTTAAGCTTCTTGGCTTCCATAAAATACTGCAGGTTACAATGATCAGTCCAGATCTTGAACTGCACCTTGGCTCCTTCTAAATAGTGCCACCACGATTCAAGTGCATGCATAATACCAAGCATCTCTTTGTCATGGACATTGTAGTTTTGTTCAATATCATTGAGACCTTTTGATAAATAAGCACATGGGTGCCATTTCCCATCATCACACGTCATTGATAGTACAGCACCAGTAGCAAAATCAGAAGCATCCGATTCAATGTGCAATTCCTTTGTGGTATCAACCATTGTCAAGATGGGTTTCTTGGTAAATCGTGCCTTCAACTCATCAAAGGCCTTTTGATGTACTGCATCCCACTCCCATTTCTGATCCTTCCTTGTTAACTTATGCAGAGGTGTCACTACCTTGGAGAAATCCTTAACGAATCGACAGTAAAAGTTGGCAAGTCCTAAGAATAACTGGACTTTCTTGACTTTTGTTGGTGTAGGCCAGTTTGTAATTCCTTCAACCTTAGAAGGGTCCATTTCCACGCCATTGGGTCCAATAATTAAATCAAGAAATTCAATTTCTCATTGCTTAAAAAAGCATTTCTCTGGCTTCAGGAATAAATCATTGGCATGTAATCTGCACAAGACTTCTTGGACAATCTCGTCATGTCCTTCCTCAGTCTTTGTAAAAATAAGAATATCGTCGATGTACACCATGACAACAACTGCCATATCATGGAAAATCTCATTCATCATTGTCTGGAACGTTCCAGGTGAGTTGCATAGTCCAACGAACATAACTAAAGGTTCGAATGCACCATCTTGGCAAGTGAATGCTGCCTTCCATTCGTCTCCTTCCTTGATACGGACATTGTTATAGCCCCATCAAAGATCCAGCTTTGTAAATACTTTTGCATCACCAATATGATCAATGAGTTCCGGAATGAGTGGTAGCAGATAATTGTTCTTGATTGTTCCTTTGTTCAGGTAATGATAATCTTGTACCATTCGTTTCTTTTCATCTTTCTTGGGGATGAAAACACTGGGGATGTCTGCGGTGATTTTGTTGGTCAGATATATCCCTTTTTCAGTTGATCATCAACAAAGTCCCTGACTTCCTGTTGTTCTGTCGGAGACATTGGGTATAATTTAGACTTTTGAGGTACAAAGTTGGGATTCAGATCTATTGCATGATCCCATGGTTTGCGCACAGGCATGCGCTCTGATGGTGCCTTTTTGAAAACATCGAGATTGGCATGGAATTGTGGAGGTATCATTTCCTCATCTGTTTTCTTTTCAATCTTTGTTTCTACTTCTTGAATGTACTCCAAGACTCATAGATCGATATCATCCTCTGTGTCTTCATCATCTTCACACACACTCTCTTCTTCTTCTTCTTCTTCTTCTTCTTCTTCTTCTATGACTTTGTCAATTTTTTCAACAGATGCTTTGTACTTGAAAGCCGATGCTTTCTTTTGCTTGCATTTCTTAGTTGCGACATTGCATTCTCATGGACATTTTGTGAACTTAATGTCACCAGTCTTCCAGTCAATCTCTGGGTTATGCTTTCATAACCAGGTATACCCAATAATGACAGTTGACTTTCCAAGGTCACATACTTCGAATACCACTTTTTCCTTGTGTCCTTTGTGTGACAGCATCAAGGTGACTTCATGTGTGATCGAGCCTCCTTTATTAAGGGTGCCATCTACATTGTACACTCGGATTGGCTTGTCAAGTAATCGCATTGCAATTCCATTTCCTTCTGCAAACTTCTTATCAATAAACATTCCTGTAGCACCACTATCCAGTAGTGCTTTCACATCAACCATGCGATGGGTATCCATGGTGTGTAATCCAACATTGATCATCAATTCGGATTGGGGTCGAACCGTTTGAACAAAATAATGTTTTGGTTTCAGCCAGCTGATGCATTCCTTCAGTTTGGAGATAAATCTCTTGATATAGCAGATTGTGACAATATAAGTTTTTTGATGGGGAATTAAGCATGCCTTGGCAGCGCCATGCTCTGTAGGAGACGCCCTATTCATTGGTGTAGTACAGCCTGTGTCTACGATATCGGTATTGTTTGTCATCAATCTCCAGTCCTTCAAACTTGTTTTGCAACTTCAGTGGAAACACTTTCACTGAGCCGTGTCAAGAAAATCCTTCTTCTTCACGAGTTCTTTGTGGTCCTTTGCAGCAGCCTTCATTTCTTCAAAGTACTCTGCCGTCTGATCATATGTCATTCCTCTGACATCCAATTGTCTTTGGCAGTCTCTTGCCATATGTCCAAGTCCATTGCACTTGAAACGGTTCCTATCAATGTCCATTGCATTGGGGTCACATTGCAGCTGTCCAGTGTTCTGACGGTTCCTGAAAAACTGCCACTGGTTTTCCTGTGATGATGATGAAGCTTGTCCTTGTCCTTGGCCTTGCTCTTGTTGGCCATACTGCGGGGGTTTCCTCACGGTTCCATTTACTTTGCCATAGAAAGCCTTTTTGGTCATTGCTACATTCCATTGACGATCCATCGTTATGGCCTCGTCATACTATTGTTCAATTGTCACAGGCATGGGCCGCAGGTCCGTGAGTCTTCTCCATAAACCTGCATTGAGTGAGTGTTTAAACTCCACAAGCAGGGGATATCCTTCATAGCCAGCTTCCAAAGCTGCTTTTTCAAATTCCTGGACATGTTCATCCGCTGATCTATCTCCTTGCTGGATGGTCCTGATCTTGAGCGACTGCATAGTCCTCTTGTCTGTATCACCAAATTTTCGGTCAATCTCCTTTAGCAACTCGTCACTTGTTGAGAACGATTGCTGTCTCTTGTACATTAATGTGACAACATAGTCGCACCAGGTCTTAGCAGAACCAGTCTGCATGTATGATAGGATCCAATAGATCTTGGCATCCTCATTGGGGAATTCTGATTTTTGGCCATTCATATATAGACAGCATCCATTGATAAAAGATTCCGTGATATCTCTTTTTCCAGAAAAGGGGAGGAGGTTGGCAATCTTTGGTTCCTTGATTCGAGATGATGAGAGTATAGATGTTGATTGGTCCTGGGCCAATGCAAACAGAGAGGGGTGTGATAGAGGTTGTTGTTGTGGTGAAGGAGGAAGAGGGAAATGATGGGTAGAAGATTGGGGTGAGAGTTGGAGAACATTTTGTGCAGCCTGCATGTAGGCCATGTTTTGCGTCAAGTGGACGACTTGTTGGGTGAGGTTTCCTACATTTGCCATTAACGTTTGGATAACTGTCATAGCATCAGCCAATTGGGTTTCCAAGTTCGATTATGTGGAAGAGGTTCCAGATTCTTGGGACATGTTGGAGAAGGTAGGGGAGGTGGAGCATAGTTGGGTGAAAGATAAAGCTAAGATGAAAGAACAATAGTGCCTTGGTCTGGGCACACAACCCTGTTCTGGATCTTAGATGTGAAAACCTGTAAAGAAAAACCAAAGAATGGTCAGCAGTTGGGTAACCTTGCAGAAAGAAGACCTAGGAAAGATGAATACTCCACGGTCTAGCCTACACGTGCAAGTACTGTTGATTGTTGGAGTCAGGGTTGCCTGATAGCTTCTTGTGTGCCTCTCTCTGTTGCTAGTAGAAACTGTCTGGTTTGCTCTGTCCAACCCAGTACAGTTGCCAGTATCTTTTCTGAAGATCAGATACTCGGCCTATATGTCCACCCTGTGCATTGGACTCAACGTTATGTGTGGGGGTAAAGGACGTCTACTCGATATGAGATAGGTTTGTCGAGCTGTCTCTTTAACCCTAGAGTCCAGGTGTGGGGTAAAAACATACAAACATGAGAGGAGTCAATGATAATGGTTGTAGAGCTGTAAGCGGGCGAGGTGGGGAAGTTGTATTCTTCTGTTAAGACACACTAAACTCAAAAGAGTCTTCGTGGGCTTACAAGAATCACACAAAGAAAGATGAAGGGGAAGTTTATATTGACTAGAGTTCTCACACTAGAGTGTAGTGGAAATCTTAAGAGAATACAACTAGAGTTACAGATTTTGGGCTACTCTATATATACTATACTAGCCAAGACTTATCAACCAATAGGATATGGTCCAGATATCCTCCAATAGGATATGAGCCAGAGATAAGAAGATAAGAAGATAAGAGATAAGAAGATAAGGAGATAAGAGATAAGAGATAGCCAAACAAGGACAAACAAAGATAAAATGAAATGAAGTCAGATTCATGTTGTTGACCTTTATAATATTATCCACAAAGCCTAACAATAATAAACAAGGACAAAATGAAAAATAGTTGTTAAATGGCTGTTCCATAACATCAACCATGCGATGGGTATCCATGGTATGTAATCCAACATTGATCATCAATTCAGATTGAGGTCTGGTTGTTTGAATAAAATAATGTTTAGGTTTCAGCCAGCTGATGTGCTCCTTCAGTTTGGAGATAAATCTCTTGACATAGCAGATTGTGACGATATAATTTATTTGACAGGGAATTAAGCATGCCTCTGCAGCACCGTGCTCAGTAGGAGTCACCCCATTAATAGGTGTAGTACATCCAGTGTCTACTATATCTGAATCAGTGTCATCAATCACTAGTCCTTCAAACTTGTTCTTCAACCTCAGTGGGAGTGTCTTCACTGGGTTGCGGCGGGAAAATCCTTTTTCTTTGTGAGTTTCTCGCGATCCTTTGCAGCAGTGGCAGAAGCTTCAAAATGCTCTGCCATTTCTTCATATATCATTCCTTTGCCATGTGTCCTAGACTATTACACTTGAAGCACTTCATAGACAGCCTTCATGCCTGATTCCTGTCAATGTCCATCACATTTGGGTCATGTTGTGGCTGTCCAGTATTCTGACGCTATTGGTGTTGTGGCAGCATCTGGTTCCTGAAAAACTGTTGCTGATATCCCTGTTGCAACGATGATGCTTGTTCTTGTCCTTGGCTTTGCTCTTGTTGGCCATGCTGTGGGGTTTTCTCACAGTTCTGTTTACTTTTCCATAGAAGGATTCCTCTGTCCTTGCTACTTTCTATTGATGATCCATTGTTATGGCCTCATCATACCATTGCTGTATTGTCATAAGCATGGGCCGCAGCTCCATGAGTCTTCTCCTTAGTCCTGAGTTGAGCGAGCATTTGAACTCCACAACCAGGGGGTATCCTTTGTAACCAGCCTCCAATGCTGCTTTCTCAAATTCCTGGATGTGTTCATCTGCTGACCTATCTCCTTGCTGGATAGTCCTAATCTTGAGTGACTGTGTAGTCCTCTTGTCCATATCACTGAACTTCCAGTTGATTTCCTTTAGGAACTCAACACTTGTTGAGAACGATTGCTGTCCCTTGTACATTAATGCAATGACATAGTCATGCCATGTCTTGGCAGAACCAGTCTGCATGTACAAAAGGATCCAGTAGATCTTGGCATCCTTGTCAGGGAATTCCGATTTTTGGCTGTTCATATATAAGCAGCATCCATTGATGAAAGATTTGGTGTCATCTCTTTTTCCAGAAAAGGGGAGAAGAGTCGCGATCTTTGGTTCTCTGATGCGGGAAGAAGAGACCATAGGTGCCGCATGGTCCTGGGCCAGTGTGAATGGAGATGGTGGACATGGTATAGTTAAATAGACCCATACCTAACAACATAGCGGAAGATGGATTGTGACCTGTTTTGTCAGGTGTAGTGGACTGAGCTTAAGAACAGCCTGTGACTGACAGCCCAGCTGATGACTGAATATACCTTGTCACATCAGCTGAGCTGAGGGTTAGCATATAAGCAGAAAACTAAATTGGTATGGTTTTGATGATTGCTGAGAGAAGCCAACAAGAATTGTTGATGGACGACAAGGGTACCATGTTTCGGATGTCGAGGGAATTGAGCAGTCATAGGCGGCATCTCCCAGCTCTTGCACCACAGCGCTGCAGCCTCTCGCAACTTCATTCTTTAACTCTCCCAAGGAGATGTGAGCCAAGTACATGGGTTCCACAACGACACAAGACCATCCTCAAATCCACTGTAAATTGACCCCTAACCAAGGATATTGAATTTTCCAGTCCAAATGACAACATGGCATGTAAGTGCCCAACAGGCCCTTGACCATGGTGTTCTCGATGTCTGAATGCATGGGCTTCACAAATAGCTGGATTTAGACCCCTTTTCCTGAGATCGGAAAGAGGAGATTTGGAAGAAGCTCAATGTAAGTACCATAATGCCTAAGGGGCTATTGATTTTGCAGAACCCCTTATTGCAAATGTCTCTGTAGCTTTCAATGGCAAAATTATGCAATTG
>Ga0307516_10002689_pt1 | contig 23504 bp, 38 predicted proteins | sample 19_EM_MG_FD_203310 | JGI IMG/M metagenome (GOLD analysis project Ga0307516, IMG submission 203310) | Populus trichocarpa ectomycorrhiza microbial communities from riparian zone in the Pacific Northwest, United States - 19_EM | ecosystem: Host-associated > Plants > Roots > Unclassified | place...
GATTCCTCTCATTACGGGGAGGTGATCGATGGAAGATGGGTGGATTCGTGCGGCGGGATCACCGTGGCCACCGAAGTCCCTGGTCGTGAATTGTCCGTTCAGGGTCATCTTCACGCACTTTGGGAGGATGAGGTGATCAAGGAGGGTGCAGGCCGCGTCGTCTAATCTGAGTTCCTTCAAGGCGGTGAGACAAACCCGTTTCTTCGGAGGAAGATCAGGTGGTTCTGGTGTGAAGTGGGAGCGAAGGTGGATGAACTCGAGTAGAGGACATCGTTCAAAGAACGACGCTAGATTCTGGACGGAAATACTGGCGTTCGTTACGAGACTAAACCAGGTGAGAGCTGGGGCGCTGAAACCGCGAAGATCCGTCTGAAGGTGATGCAGCGAGAGTTTCGTGAGTTTCGGAAGGTGTCCTCCAAATATGTTGTTGGGGAATTCCATAGTCCTTTGTGTGAAACTAAAATCGTTGTTGATATTGAGGCTCTCCAGGGCCGGCGCTGATGCCGAGAAGTACCCCAATAAGCGTTCGAAGCGAGGGAGGTGTGAGCGAATATCGAGCCGCCGGAGGCGGGACGTGTTGAGGAGTGTGGTGGAAAGGAATGGTTCCACATCATCCAGATGTTCAAGGGAGTGGTGGATGTCGATGGGGAGTTTCTTCGATAGACGGAGGAAATGTTCTACTTGTTGAGGGCTGGGGGGTAGGGAGAAGTCTATCTGGGTCCAAAGGTCCGGGGTAGAGAGCAGGACATTTCTCCACAACTGGCACACGTGGGTCATCGTGATTAGTGGTCCGTTCATGGGGAAAGGTGTGCGCAGCATCCATGAATCCTCTCTCTCACGTGTGAAGAAGCGGGGAATAAGAACGAGGACCTCCGTCGGTAGTCGGTCTATGGGCTGTAGGGCTGACTTGGGCGAACGAATCTTTGGCAGGACCTTGGTTTCTATCGAGGTGATCTACAAACACGGTCGTCACGAAGATGCCGGGTGGGCGATTGAGTTGAGCGAACCTCTGCGACCGTTACGCCATTGTACTTGTGATTTCTAGTCATTTCATGTCAGTCACCTCACCGTTTATCGCGTTTTGCGCTCACGGATGACGCGTACCTGCAGTCGTCGACGTGTTTATCCAACCGGCTGTCCAACAAACGGAGGGGTTCAAAGGCTGGGCGGGGGTCATCCGGGTTGAATATGACTTCTGCCAGGACTGTGTTGAGCGACGGTGTAGCGAGGGATTTCGAAATTCGTATGTGGTCTCGAGGCAAGAACCGCGAGTCCACTGGGCGCTACAAGTACAGCGCATTCCCGATCCGGCGGGTTCAAACGTAGGATAACTGCAAAGTCGTAAAGTGTACAGGCAGCCCTCGTACCACAACGTAAATAATGAGGAAAGTGTTCAGTGCTTCGATTTATTTAACCCCAAAGATCTTCTTGATGAAGGCCCCAAGTTCCTTGCGTTTCCGTGGAGGAATGCCGCTAGGCGGCGGTCGGTAATTCTGGTCCAGGTGATTATAAACGGGCTCTGGATGCTCTTCATGGATTTCCACCCCATTTATATTGAACGGAGACCACGTGTCCATATTATCGAGCCGCAACGCACCAGTACCCGGCGAGTCAACACCTGACCCATCGCTCTGGTAAGCCTGGAATATCTCAACTGCACAGAAGGTCTAAGAAAGTATGGTCTGACAGGGAGCAATGAGAACTTGCCGTGATCCAGTTCATCCGAGTCTTCTTCGGCAGCGTCCTCCCGATGCTCCGCTCCGCTCGGAGGCATGTCCGTATGCCAGCTATCTGCGGCTTTGCCAACCCCCACCACGACTTCTTGAATTTGTGGTCGTCGTGTTTTGTCACTGAACCAACACTTTTGGATGAGTTCCCACAAGGGGTCGGAGATCCCGATGGCTTCTGCATCCGCAGGTTTATCCGGGCGAAAGCCAGACGAGACGTGATATGCGAGCTCTGGGGGTCTCATGTTTGGAAACGGTTGCTTTCCTGTCAGGACCTGACAGAACGTCAGAAAGGACAAGCGGACGGCGACACCACGATTAGATTACCTGAAGTATGACCAACCCGAAGGCATAAACATCTCCCTCTTGGGTGGGAACTGCGCTCTTGAGGCCGAACCTCCCAGGTGCGAGAAGTTCCGGGGCCATGAACGCCAATGTGCCACCTTCCAACGTGAGACTTGATGACATTTGGTTATCCGGCTCGAGAACCATTCTGGTAAATCCGAAGTCCGCAAGACACGCCTTAGGTGGCACATCGTTCGTCATGAGGATGTTTGGCTATGAGGGGGTTAGGAGGGAGCAGGTAAATCGGGCGATGGTAAAGCACGAACCCCCTTGAGATTCCCGTGGGTGAGGTTCGCGCCATAGAGATACTTCAGTCCTTGCACTGCACCGTATAGCTGTTCCAAAGGTTCAGTGGGAAAGCGCTGACCCCGGAACGCGGAGATACGCACCAGGGTTAACCTGTTCGTGGCATTATCCCTGATGTACTGCATGATGTTTCCGTGTTCCATCCACTCCGCCACCGTAGCAAACTGATACTGCCCGATGCCGCCAAGAACGCCAAGAAGCTTCAGGACATTCGGGTGGGACAGCGAATTCCAAAGGATGACCTCTTGGCTGAATTGCTAGGAGGTGATCTGTATGATCGTACCCGACCACGAAAATGTCGTTCCCACTCACCCTTCTGATCTTTTCGAAGTTGTCTGTTTCCGCGACCCTCAGCTTCTTGACCGCGACGGTGAAACCTTTGTATTGCCCCTGCCTAATATCCGCAAAACCACCTGATGTGTGGTATCGATTTGGTGCAGAAAAGTCGATCTCATCTTTGATGACCATTGAGTCGGGCAATTGCGCGTGCTTTCCTGCGAGCCTCCTCAGTGTTACAAAGAACGTGTGTTTGTCGGTTGAGTGGACCTTGTTCTTTCCCAGACCCTGAATAATTGGACCGGTGAGCAACTATCAGGTGGAGTCGATGGGGGATTCGGGCTCACATGGTCGAGGATCTCAATGCACAGCTCTGCGTCCCGTGGTTTGAGATCCAGGATAAACGTTCGGCCATCCTTGGACGACAAGATCTTGGCCAGGGTTCGAATAGATTCCGCCTCGTCATCAAGTTCCGCACACGCACGAGCTCTCTTCCAAAATCCGTTGAAATCGGTAGCCATCGCCGTTCGCGAGGGAAGACGACGGAGATGGGAATGGGGAGAAGGTAATAGTTGGGGAGCAAGCGCCTTGCGTTCTTGCCATGAGGAAACTCACAACTCCCAGCCGCACCGTGTATTGAAGGGTTGTACACCGGGAGTAGCCGAGAGTCTTGACCCGAAGAGTGATCCGGTACGGTAGTAACGTACGCGCATAAGCGCCGGGTTTAGGTGGACCTGTCCACTAGGGTAATGTGAGAAACGCGTCGAGTTTCTCACTCACAGTTACTAACACATGCGCCGCCGTTGTGCTTACACCAACGGCAATTTCTAACTTGTTACAGGGCGTTTATTTGGTCTCCGTAGTCACGAACCGCAGAGCCCCGAAACCGCGAATACTCATTGACACCTTCCGCGTCCTGGGGCTCCTCACTGAGCCTCCTCTTCGTTACCTTCTGCACCGCGGCTTGGGAATCTGGAAGCTTTCGGTCCGGTGAATGGTACGCATTGTAATATTTGAAAACCCGATCACTTACTTCTGCTCCGGCTGTCTCACGTGCCTCCTCCGCGCTCTCTGTAAGGTTCTCAAGCCAAAGAGTGGAGTGTCCACCACTCGGATCAACTGTGAGACATTGGCGTAGCATGTTCTCAACTGTGAGGACACTTGGACCCCTCGCCTTGATTGGCACGATTCCGTTCGTCTTGGAACAGTTCCCGAAGCCAATACTCGATTGACGGCCGAGTTTCCGTCCCCGAGGTCAGTAATGCCCTCTTTGCTGACGGTGAAGTTGTATATTGTTGGGCGCGCATTGCAGGATGGCACCAAATTAGCAAGATGGCGCAGCAAGAGCCGGAGGTATGTGAGTTTCTTCAAGTGGTAATTCGTGAGAGCCATCCTCGAAGTTGTCCGGCAGTGGGGGAAGTTGGAGGTGGAGCGGAGAACTGCTAGCACACATGAGGTGGATCGCGGAGGAGGTATCATCCTGGTATTATGTTGGTTATAGATTACTTTCCCTCCGCTGGTGATACCTCATTACGCTTACAGTCGGGTGAACCTGGCGCGCAACACATGTACAGTTACGGCCATTCACAACATCGGTAATTGCGAATGCTTCTGTAAACACCCCTCCTTTGGAGTAAACGCTGTCCGTGGATCTTGTCGTCTAGCTCTTGACTCCAGTAGGGAAAACTTCGTACTCTTCTCAATTTCGAAATCCTTTCCGAAAATATAAAGCGGTGCCCCGCACCCTCACAAGGGCCGAATCATGCGCTTCTCTCTTGCTTTCGAGTCTCTTCGCCTGAGTCAATTGCCAGTCAAGCCGCCGCCCTCGAGTCTCCACCTATCGCGCCATCTCCTGGCAGCGAGGGCTACCAAGACGCTACCGCTACGCTGTGATGGAGAACGAGACCCCAGCCGGACGGTGAAGATCGGGCGCCCGCCTCCGACAAGGAAAACGAAGCCCACGGTCCGGGGGGCCGTCTCACAGACGAGTCCCTTGTCAAAAATTGGACTCGGAGGAGAGGTCATTATTCTCAACCCCATTCGGTGGAGCCACGAACACAAACGGCCCTGCACAGTTACAACCCAATAAGCGCGAGGGGTTCTGGGGGTAGCCGCCAGGGTGCCCAACTAAATTCGACAACGCAGGTGGTTAGCCTGGAAAACTTGATGACCTCCACCGCATCGTGGGTCCACGGTACTGTTACTGTTACACGGAGATCTAGCAGGGCTACTGTTCAGATTCAAGATCTCACAGGGGGTTGCACGCACTATCGTTTACACGGAAAGTTACGGGTATCGTTTACAACGGCCCCCGGGACCCACAACATCCTGGGGCGCCGACGAAGGGTTCATTGCCATACACATTTACCACCTCTCCTCCTCTCGGATCTGCCACTGCCTCATCACCGGAGCCATACCGATGCGGTAGTCAAATCCCCCCACGATCTCCCCGAGCGTTTCCAACTCCCGAACGGCGTCAGCCCCTGGCTCATTCTCAAAAATGATGGCCAACTCCTCAAGCGGCCGGGAATGCTCCTTCCTCGCCTTCGTGGATTGGATGAGAGCCGAGATGTCCAGTTCCCCGCACCCGACGTAGATCGTTAACCTCCGTAATCCGGGAAGGAAAACAGCGTTGTCGATTTTCACATCGAGGGTCGTGAGGATCGGCTCCGTTTCGCAACTGACAATCGTGAGGTCCTCTACCTTCGTTAGTACCTCGAAGGCGCCGCGAACGCCAGTGGCTGTTTGTTTCCAAGGTATGCGGCCAGGGTAAGACTCGATGGTCGACCCAATCCATAACTCCTTGATCCCAGAGACGGAGATCGGGGCGAACGAGGTGAAAAATTCCGCATCGAAGTCGTTCCGATTTTCGAAGAAGCACCAGAATCTGAGATTTCCGTTCGGCCCCGAGAGGATACAGGAGTGTGGCATCGCCACCGCTTTAGTGATCCCTCTCGTCACGGGGAGGTGGTCGATGGAGGAGGGGTGGATTCGCGCAACGGGATAGCCTTTGCCATCAAATTCCTTGCCCGTGAACTGTCCCTTCAACAACATCTCCGTGCACTTTGGGAGGGTGAGGTGATCGAGGAGGCCGGAGGTGGAGGCTGTCAGGTCGAACCTGAGCTCCTTCAATGCCCCAAGTCGAACGCGTTTGCGGGGGGGAGCGATGGGTGGTTGTGGAGCGTAGGAGAGGCGGATTTGGATGAACTCGAGTAAAGGGCATCTCTCGAAGAACGACGTTAGGTTCCCGATCGAGATGTATGTCCCAGTCGTGAAACTGAACCGCGTGATGGAGGGAAAGTTGAAACCGCGAAGATCCGTGCGAAGGAAATACAATGTGAGACTTGTGAGTTTTGGAAGTTGGCCTTCGAAAATGTTGCTGGGGAGTTTCACGTCCCTATTGGTGAAATCTATATCGTTCATGATCTCGAGGTGCTGCAACTCCGGGGCCGGCGCCGTGAATTGTACCAACACACGTTCGAGGCGTTGGCTGGTTGAGCCTATGTCGAGTCGCCGAACGCGATAGAGGTTTTGGAGCGTGGTGGAAAGGAAGGGTTCCGTGGTATCCCCCCTGCTTCCGAAGAAATGGTGAATGTCGAGGAATTGCTTCCTGGATCTGCCCAGGAAACCTTCTGCTTGTTTAGACTTGTAGGTCGAGAAGTCTATCTGGGTCCAAAGGCTTGGGGTAGAGAGTAGCAGGTTCCTCCAGGACCGACAGACGTGCGTCATCATGATGAGTGGTTTATTCATCGGGAACATCTCGTGCTCCCCGACCTCGTTTGTAAAAAAGCGGGGAACGAGGATGAGGATGTCCTTCGGTAGTCGGTTTATGGGTTGTAGGATTGACTCGAGAGAGCGAAGCTTTGGCAGCACTTCCTTTTCCAACGTGGTTCTGACCCTCGTAACCTGTGAACACCCATGAGTCCAATACCACGACAAGGACCGGGGAGCAGCATATATTTCACGCACCTCTGCGGCAGTTACACCCCCGTACTTGTGATTCCTGGTCATTCCGTGTCAGTCCCCTCTCTACTCATCGCGTTGTATTGTAATGAGGCCACGTACCCGCTGTTTTCAATATACTTATCCAACTTCCTCTCCAGCAATTGGAGGAGTTGAGACATCGACCGGGGTTCATCATCCTGGTTGGTCATGGCCGTCTCCGTAGAGCTGGGATCGTTTGAAACAACGGCGTGGGCTTTCGGAGCTCATGGGCGGTCTTGAAGCACATGGCACCGCGCCGGATGCAATTCCTTCCAAATCCGGCGTATCCTCCTCGGCACCGCAAGAGGGCGCCTATCTGCACACCATACCGCCCGCCTTGCCCTGTGTCAGCTCCCAGCCTGGACATTGCGGAGCGAGGAGAGAAAAACCGAAACCAAATGCGACAGTGATACAATCTCTGGTTTCTAGTCTAGACATACAACAAACACATTGGAAATACCTTATAACATACGCTTGCTTTCTACACCTTGAGTTGGCCATCGCAACCGGGGCTCTCGGACATGGAGGAACGGCCACCCTATGCACTCGCATTTGCAAGCTGAGTCAACACTCCTCTAACTTCCTCATACTTGAGCCTCCACTTCGCGTCTGTCCCCCTATTCGGCGAACTCGTCGAGCAAGTCTCCGCGTTGTCGAACTCATTCAACCTCCTCAACAACTTCTCGTCCGTCCCCATCGCGAGGATGAAATCGACCCCGTTGGGAGCATCGAAATCGCTCGCCTCAAGAGTGAACGAAGCGGCAGTGATGCTTCCAGACACCCTACCCGGCCCACCAGGGTGAAGTATGGCGCCAATAGCGGTTGACCGGGAGACGTTGTTCGGGATGACCAGGAAACTGTTTGCTCCAGGGATGATCCTCAGCCCATGTCGTTCGCCGAGACTGAGAGTCGGGTTAGTCTCATTTACCTGATAGCTGTATGAAGCGAAGATCACCTGTCAAAGATATGATTCTGAGCCTCAGCAGCCTGACGGAGTGCCCATTGGCGATCAGAAACCTGGTCAGAGTCCCCCGTCCAGAAGCGCCAGACAATGGTTGCCCCTCTCTCTTCGATGAAAGAGCCTGGAGTGCGTTCGGCGAACTGAATACTTTCCAATCAGTCACCCATCAAACACGCGCGGAGGCGACAGACGCACGTAGTTGAGGATCTCCATACAAGCTCCTTTCCAGGACAAGTTTACGTTGGCTACCATACTAATCCACTCGCTGGGATTCCCGCGCGTAGGTAGCGTTTTGATGAAACATCCATTCTCTGCGCTAGTGGGGGCAGTTCATCAGTAAGGGAAACATCAGGGATATCTGGGTCCAGCAGACTTACATGAGTCCAACCCCCGGTACGTTGTTGGAAATCTGGTCCATCCCGCCCTTGATTGGCAAGCCACTGAGTACCCAAATCTCGTTCTTTGGGTCGCCCTTTAGCTTGTTCAATAGGTCGAGGACATCTTGGGGGACGGTAAATGGTGTTCCATGCTTGATGATGCCGGAGGAGGTCTTCCTCGTCCAGAGGGTGTCCTCCAAATCAAGTAACAGCAGGCGCTTGGCGCTGTACTTGTATTGTGTTAAGACCCTTGGAACATCGAACTGCGCCACACTTTCCACGTCAGTTCCTCGCTGATGATCGTTGAACGCGCGGACGACGCGGGTGAGGAACGAATTCGTGAAAGTTTGTGCGGTTTGCGCAGCCACGTGCCGATGCAGATCCTTATGAACAGCCAAATTAAGTACGACACCAAGGGTAGAGGTGTGGCACTCACCCGCCAGTTCGAAGCAGCCTCGTCATCTGACATGGTCAAAGCCTATAATGAACAAATGTATGGTTAGTTTCCGATCCACGCAAGATTAGGAAGGAAGTGACCGTGTGAATGGCGGCGGCGGTGTTTCGTTTGTCCCAAGGGTTAATCGGGATGCACGAACGGAAGCCACTGTATGAGTAAGTTCCCGTAAACTGTTCCCAAAAACAGTAAGCGATCCAAATCCGACGGCGTGAGAAATGAAGTCCACGCCAACCTCGCTCAGGATCAATGGTCGCTTGCGTTCTTCCTGGCATTCAACGTATTCATGAGATCTCAACGCCATTCCTTCCCTCAAACTTGAAATCATGAATGTATCAGCCACGGTGAGCAATGCGAGGTATTGATTGAATGTCAAATCTTGGGTGTGAAGGAAGACCACAGGTTGATAGGTGAGTGTTGAGAAACGGGAGTTGATGCGGGAGACGACGTCAGCAACACCGCCTTGAAGTTCGTTTTCGCCCGTGGTTTGGAGGGCAACCTGGATAAGGATGGTCTGTGGGCTATCAGTCAAACTCCTGCCCACGACAGGCAATAAGTGGAGGTTAGCTTGCATTTCCTTGGAACTCGGGATACTTGTCCAAGAACGCCTCGAAGGCTTGGATCTTCTGTCGCACTCCCTGTAGGCGGATCAGAGGAAGCGTCCTAGATGTATTGGGGTTGCACCCACTTGGACTTCGTCCAGCTTGTCCCTTCCAACAATCAACTTCATCCCTCCATATCGCTGGCGGAGCACTTGGACCCAGTGAGAAACCTCCGGGTTACGCCTAACTCCAATCAGCACCTAAGCGGACGTTCAAGTTACGATGATGGCCACGTACCGCTTTTCCGACAAGGCGATAACGTCAATACCCATTGGAATGGCAGCGACATCAACAAAACGCTCCTCAGTCTGGATGCCCTTCGGGAGTGCCTCGAGAGCCAAGATCCTGCTGACGGTTTGCCTGTATGAGAGACGCGTCAGTGATGTCGGGGGTACGCCTTCGGGGTAGGATCCAACCTGAAGTGCCTAGCAAAGTTCGGGGTCTGGAAGGATATCAAATCCGAGGCAAGGAGGCCTCGCAGGATATGCTCCCGAACCGCGAGACAACGGAAGATCTCCGAAGACGGGAAGGCTACGTGGAGGAAGAATCCGATCGCAGCATTTGGAAGTGCCTTACGGAGCATCTCTGGCACGAGCATTAAGTGGTAGTCGTTAACCCAAACTGAAAAACACGTGAATGTAGTAACATAACGCATGGGAATCATGTGTACGTACTGATATCTCCTTCCCGATAGTTGGCGATGATCGCGTCCGCGAACCTCTTGTTCACCGACTGGTATTGAGCCCAAGATGCGGACTCGTAAAATGATTTCGTCTTCGGAGCGTCCGGAATGGCATAGTGGAGAGCAGGCCACAGAACCTAGGCAGTACGATCAGTCTTCAAAAGGGGGCGGAGTAATTGGTCGTACCTGATGACAAAACTCGTCATAGCATTTCTCGAACTCTGCATCTGGGATCCAAACGGGGATACTCTGTACTCTATCAAGCATACGTTTGTCGATGCTGCGTTTGAGGTTATCCTTGAACGAGTCGGTGTGGGTGCCGAGGGTTCCAACCCAAAGCTTACGCTTGATCCTCGACCCCAGGCTACGGACGGCATTGTGCAATCCACCGTTGGCGTGGGGGTTTGGCTCAATATGCCAAGCGGGCTGAGGGACGAGGTAATCACTTTCTGCGTGACGATTCGCTGACAGAGACCTCTGGCGGATTAACGGGGACGACCGACGAAAACGGGAAGACTGGGGATTAGTTCCAGCGCGGGTGGTCTGATGTTCGTGCTTCAACGCCGTGTCAGGCGAAAGGGCGACTGGAGATGTGACGACTTCCCCGATGCTAACAAAGGGATTCGCCTTTTCGCTGTTTGGAGTCATCACCTGCGGTGTACCAATCCGTGAGGATTTCGCGGTCTAGTGTGGAGCCGGTCAGCGAGACGGCCATCGCACGAAGGATTGACTGGTGGCCGTGACTGACCTTGTCGCGCATATCTTCTACGATACTCTTGAGAGGGGCGGGCCCCTTATTTCGCCCATAAGGAGGTCGCTCGGGGATCTTCAAGTTAAAGAGACTCGGCAATGGCAGCTGGGTTGAGAGTGGGTTGGGAGTCTCCGGTGGAGACTCGCCAAGCACCGCGGTTTGTGGCAGGAAAAGGCTGGCGATGATTACCCTGTGGTTCCTGTAGGAGCTCATGGTGGTAGGGGGGAATCCAGTGGAAGGTGAAGCGGACCGTCGAAATCCTGCGATGATGTTATAACTCCGGGAAGTAGCGGCAAACCCCGTGATCTGGCGTTCCCCGAAGTATCTCCGGACACTCATCCATCAGCCGAGCGATCCCAGATAGGACATGACAAACACCGATAAGAAAACTGCTACGAACCAGAAATTTTTGAGAAGTTTTTGACCACAGACGCAAAATTCTGGTGAACATGCGAGACCAACGTACGTACTGCCGATTCCCGAATAAATTAAAGATAAATACTAAAGGATACAATGCGAGTGAAAGCGAGCGACGGAATAAAATCAGCGTGTGGGGTAGTTCATATATAGGCGGAGATGGTGCAAAACAGGGATGGGGGGTCAACATTCAATGCTCAAGGCCAAGGAACTCGCGGATCTTCGATTTGAGGACTTTGTAGCCTTTCCATTTCCTCTCGAGAAGCTGGGACAGGGGAGAGCTGGGACCTTGGTCGAGGTGGGTGTGCATCACCGGTACGTGGAGACCGCTGTGCGGCTCCTCGAACTGTGGTTGCATGGGGACCCGGGACTCAGGTTCGGGTTGTGGCTCTTCGGAAGGTTTAGTGACGACCGCAAGATTTCCTTCCTGCGGCGGATCGCTGTATCCAGTGGATACTGTATTCGAACGGCTGAATAGCCCAGAGCTAGCTTGCGAATCGGTGGGGCTCTCCGGGTGGACCTTCGACGATGGGAAGATTCCGCCTGCGCCGCTGCTTAGTGGGCAATGTCAAGGGTGAATCATAATCTAGAGCTCACAGTGTTCCAACGTGTTCAGCGTAGGCTCATTGGGGATGGAAGCTACATTCTCGGTTGGGGCGCAAGGTGGCATGACCCCATCCCAGCTTGCCGCCTCTCTTCCAATATTTATCACAACCTCCCCAACCTTCGGCCTCAGTTTCAAGTCGCCACTCCAACAGCGTTGGACAAAACCCCACAGCGGGTCAGAGAACCCGATGGATGTGGCGTTCCATGGTTTGGTCGGGCGGATCCCTTGAACCACGGACCATCCCAACTCCGCTTGCCGGACACCACGGAATGGGATCTCACCAGTAAGAACCTAGACGGCGTAAGCAGACGGCCGATACTGACGATCCTAGTCGAATACCTGGAAAACAACCAATCCGAACGCATAGACGTCCGACTCCGGCGTGGGTACCGAATCCTGGATACCAAACCTCGAAGGCACCAAGAGTTCCGGAGACATGAACGTTATCGTCCCGCCCTCTAAATCCGCGCTGCATGACATCTTGTGATCGGGGTTGAGGATTACAGTCATAAAACCGAAGTCCGCGAGGCAGGCACGAGGAGGGGTGTCATTTGATATGAGGATATTCGCCTATTAAGCGTCAGAGAAAGGAATCGGTCACAAAGCGAAGAGCTACCGACTCCTTTGAGGTCCCCATGTGTGAGATTGGCACCATGGAGGTACTTCAGACCCTGGACCGCCCCGTGCAACTGTTGTCGCGCTTTAGTGAAGGGAAGGAGAGGTGGAAAGGGGAATCCACGTACCAGCTCCAGTCTGTTGACGTGATTCTTTCGAGTAAACTGCATGATGTTCCCATGCTCCATCCACTCTGACACGGTGATGAATTGCCCTTTCTCCATGTCCCCCCGAACCCCAGCAAGTTTCAAGACGTTCGGATGCGATATCATGTTCCAGAGTATAACTTCCTTGCAAAATTGCTGAAGTAGAACGGTTGATACCACGTTCCGAATGACGAAGAAATCACCGTTGATACTCACCTTCCTTATCCTCAGGAAGTCACCCTCCTCTGGAATTTTCACCGTTTTCACCGCGACGAAGCGCCCCATGTACGTTCCGCGTCTCACATCTGCAAAGCCACCAGAGGCAACTATCTTGTCCGGCACTTCGATATTTTCCGTTACCGTCATGGTATCAGGCAGTCTCCCGTGGGTTCCAGCCAACCTCCTCAACGTGACAAAGAACGCATTTTTTTCGTTCGTGTCGAGGTTGTGTTCTGTGATGCCCTAGCGAAAATACCTGAGATGGCGAAAGGAGGCCGAATGCAAATCGCGACTTACGCGATCCAGGATCTCGATACAGAGTTCGGCCTCCTTGAGTTCCAAATGCGAGGTAAAAACCCTGCCCTCTTTATCGGCCAAAATTTCAGCCAAGGTCCGAATAGCTTCGGCTCCGTCGGTAGCGCTGGTCACAATATTCCATAATCGCTGGTAATCTTTTGCCATTTCTGCAGGATTTCGACGCGTCGAGAGCGGTTGTATGGGGGAGCTGGGGGAGGGAGAGAGATGGGTGCGGTCTACCACCCGATGGGAGGTTTATAATAGCCAGGACGCGTTTTGGCCCCATCCGGGTACGACCTAATATGCTGTTACCTGACACGTATCGTGCTCTTGAGGATGCGAAACCCGTCACAGAGACACGTGTCTGCCACACACCTTTTCTGCACGGGAGTCGATTTTCGTTACCGATGTCAAAACATCCTGTGGTACTTCTCAATCGCACCCGTTCGACATCTTGTGGACCAACAGAGGACTGAGGGAAGAGAGGCACCCGATCAATCCCGCGCCTGCGCCCACCGCGATCGTTGCGCGTGGCAGTTGACATCATGATACTTGCTTGGGAAGCCTAGGTCTCGGTGAGGTAGACCCTCGCAACCCCTGTGGGTGGTTCAGAAATCTACCCTTAAACCATTTGCGGTTCTAAAGACCAACTTTGTGACTGCGCTGATAGTACCCACTGGTGGAACGCATGAACCAGGTAGGAACGACGTGGGTCGACCGAATTGAACCGTACGGAATGAGGCACGGTTGATGGTCACTAAAAAAACGCTGCGGTTGAAAATTTCTGGGGGTGCTCAGTTACGGGCACAAAATACGGGCAAGCGTACGAGACCAGCGTACGCACTACTGAATAAATTAAGGATAAATATCGAAGGAGCGGACAACTTGATCGTCGCGGTGCCCCATATGGTTTCAGATGTTGACGGATAGAGCCAGGAAAACAATGAGCATACAAAGCGAGTGAAAGCGAGCGACAGGACAAGATCAACGTATGTGAGGTAATTACTATATCGGAATGTTGGGCATAATAAATAAAGAACAGGGATGGAGGTCAACGTTCAACGTTTAACGTTTAAGACCAAAGAACTCGCGGAGCTTCGATTTGAAGAAGTGTCTGAAACCTTTCCTTCTCTTCTCGGGAAGCTGGGACGGGGGAGGGGCGAAGTGTTGGCCAAGGTGTTTGTATATCTCCGGGACGTGGAGATCGTCGTGCGGCGCCTCAGATCGTGGCACGGGAGCCCAGGACTCAGGGCGTGAGCGAATCTCTGGCCCACGAAGATCGTCGCGCGGCTCCCGCAACACAGGCTGTGAGTGAATCTTTGGCACACGAGGATCGCTGTCCGGCTTCTCCGGTCGCGGTCGGGCGGGGACTCGAGGCTCAGGCGGCGGTTCCTGGGAGGGTTTAGCGATGGCCGCCAGAGGTTCTTCCTGTGACAGTTCGCTGTACCCAGTGGATACCGTGTTCGAACGGCTGAATAGCCCAGAGGTGGCTTGCGATTCGGTGGGGCTCAGGTCCTCCGGGTCTGCGTTCGACGATGGGAAGATTCCGCCTGTACCATTGCCCGGTCAGTTAACGTCAAGGGAGAATCAAATTCGTGAACTCACAGTGTTCCAGCGTATCCGACGCTGGCCCCTCCGAGTCGAAAACGATGTTCGGTACCGGGGCGGAAGGTGGCATGAACCCATCCCAGTTCGCCGCCTCTCTTCCAAGGTGCATCACGACTTCCGCAACCTTCGGTCTCAGTTTCAAATCACCATCCCAGCAACGCTGAACGAAACTCCACAACAAATCCGAAAGCCCAATGGATGAGGCGTTCTCCGGTTTGGCCGGGCGCAACCCTTGAACCACAGACCATCCCAACTCCGTATCACGGGTACCGCGGAACGGGAATTCGCCAGTGAGGACCTAGGTGAAGTAAGTAAAAACAGCCGACACCCGGGGTCCAGGTCACATACCTGGAAAGTAACCAATGCGAATGCGTATATATCCGCCTCTGGGGTGGGTATTGAATCTTTGAAACCAAACTTCGAAGGCACCAAGAGTTCCGGGGACATAAATGCCTTCGTGCCACCCTCCAAATCTGCACTGCATGAGAGCTTGTGATCAGGGTTGAGGATTACAGTCATAAAACCAAAATCCGCGAGACAGGCGCGAGGAGGCGTCCCATTGGACATCAGGACGTTCGCCTGTTGAAAGTCAGAGAGATGGATCGGTCACCAGGTGGAGAGTCACTGACTCCTTTAAGGTCCCCGTGTATGAGGTTTGCCCCGTGGAGGTACTCCAGACCTTGAGCTGCCCCGTGTAACTATTCTCGCCCTTCAGTCAAGGGAGCGCCGATAGAAGTGAAGTCACCCACCAAGTCCAATCTGTTGGCGTGGTTATTTCTAATGAACTGCATGATGTTCCCGTGGGCCATCCACTCTGACACAGTGGAGAATTGTCCTCTCTCCATGTTCCCGTGAACGCCAACAAGTTTCAAGACGTTCGGGTGGGATAGGGTGCTCCAGAGAACGACTTCCTTGCAGAATTGCTGGAGCGGGTGAGACTGCGCCCCAGGTGGCGGTGACTTCGGTTGTTGCTTACCTTTCGTATCTTACGGGGGTCATCCAGCGCCGCAACGTCAATCCTAATGGTTTTCACTGCGACGAGTTCTCCCAAGTACTTTCCGCATCTGACATCTGCAAATCCACCGGAGGCGAGTATCTTATCGTCAACTTCAATCTTGTCCGTGATAATCATGGAATCGGGCAGTCGTCCATGGTAGCCAGAAAGCCTCCTCAGCGTGACGAAGAAGGCCTGCTTCTCGGTCGTTTTGAGGTTGTGCTCCGCGATGCCCTGATCAGAGAGATCGTCTAAGACGGTGAAAGGGACGATTCGATGGGCGACCTACGTGGTCCAAAATCTCAATACATAGCTCGGCATCTTTGCGTTCCAGACGCGAAACGAAAGCCCTGCCCTCTTTGTCGACTACAATCTCGGCCAAGGTCCGAACAGATTTGGCTTCATCGATTCCGCTGGTGACCTGCTCCCATAGCCGCTGGTAATTTTTACCCATGGTTCTTCGGGGGAGGGACCGGACAGTTCGAGGGTGGGTATTAGGGAGGCAGGGTGGAGGGGAGGGGGGGGGAGTTGGCGGTTAACCTGATTTGGGTCCGTTTTAAACACCCAAACCGCGTTTTCCCCCATCCCCCAACCTGGCTGGAGGAGGCGTGGCAGACTATATTCGGCATTTGCCGGGGGAACCCGCTGTGGGGCTCAGACTCAGAGCGCTCAGGGCAACGCTTTCTTCCGGTCAGTCTTTCATTTCTTCCTCCCAGTCATCCTCCCCAAAATGGGCGCCGATCCGAGTGGATTGGCGAAAGTGATATTCGTTGATCATAACTTGTAGCCATTAAAGTAAATATCAGAAAACGGTCGTGAGGTGCGACAAAGGAGTGAAAGTGGAGTACCCTACCGGGATACGCAGAAAAAATCCAAGGAACCGGAAGGAAAGAGAAAAACTAACTACATTATAGCCACCAACGGTAGCCGATCGGCACTGGCTTGATCCGCTTCTCCATAATTTCTTGGACCTGCCGTCCGACAACGAAAGGGAGCTCCACATAGGCGTGTTCGAATGTGTACAGCCAAGGATGTTCACCTGTCCCGCTCTCCACGCTCCCCTTGCACGATCGCCAATACTGGTCCAACGCACGGCCTCCGAACCCTGCATCCGCCATCATCTTTGCAACGTGTTCGTGTCCATCTTCTTCGGAGCACCCTGCCGTCCCCGGTGCGAGTTCGAACGGATATTGGTCGTGTTGGCCGAAGAACCCCATCACTATTGAAGCGAAGTTCGATTCCAGGACCTTTGGAATATGAGCCTCGTATTCCTCGCAATGATCGGCCTCGTGTGGCCAAGGATTGCCGAGCTCTCCGTAGCCGTCCTCGGCGATCCTATCATAGAATTCGCCGTTCGTCCCTTCATGAGAGTTGGAGATAAGGACAAAATGGGGCGTTGTCGCCCACGGAGCAGATTGCACTTCTTCCGTCGAGACGGGGAGGATGCTGAACCACGAGGCCTTTCCTACGTTGACTGCGCAGAAGTTCTTGAATGGGGGGCGTGCTTGCCATGCGGCAGGGTTCGGGCACACTCTGTAAAAGGCACTGTGATATCCTAAAGGCCCGCACCCGACATTAGATAACTGCCGAGGTGACTGAAGAAGATCGCCACCGACCTTTCGAACAGAACCGTCGGATCAGCATGAGGATTGGGGTACCCCTGAGAAGCCACTCCGCGCGGATGGGAATAATGGAAGCGTGAGAAGGGACGCAGGAAACTTGCCGCGGGCTAATCAACGTTGATGTCCGAATATAGCTGGGGAATCACCAGATAAGCGGTAGTTAAAAACATGGTGGATGGGATATACCGTTGCATCGACACCGTAAGCCCGATTTCCCCAGCAAGTTTCACGCACCAGTCGGCTGTTAACGTCGACAGCCAGACTTGGACGGCTTCCTCCTCTCGCGTGAGGAATGTCTTCCTCGCCATGTCTTCACTAGTAATCAACTTACTCCACGATACCTCCTGCTCGACGGACTCGTAGTAGTTCTGGATGACCTTCGACGTCTGCGCGTAGATAAACTCGGGGTCTGTTCGCGCTCGAATAGCAGCGTTTGGGAAGCCTGCTTGGACTTTTGCTCTCTTGCCGACAGAGAGAAGTCGGCAGAGCGAAAGGAATCGGATGACGGTAAGATGGTTAGCGACGTCCCACGAGCACTTGGTGGTTATCGACCGGTAACTGTGGGATCCCGGTAACTGGAGGGAAGGTGTTTGGGGGGTAGAAGAAGAAACGCGGAGGGACCATCCAGAAGTTATGCCTCTCGAAGGAACCAGGTCAGAGATGGCGTGGAGGTCGCCGGAAATTGAGTAGGCTCTCGATGGTGGAGGTTGGAGGTGACGGCTTGGGGAGGGTTGAAGGTAGTTGAGTTTCGGGCAGTCGGCTTTGAGATCGAGGATCGTCCTGTCATATTCCGACTCCGCGGGGGTTGAAGGCATCGGGGTGGAGACGTCGCTGTACCAGGACTGTGAGCGTTGATGACCACAGCAATAGCCGCCTATCTGTCCTTCGAACATGTCGACGAATGACGACCACCCGATCCTATCAAAGATCTGCCCATACCTGACCCTCGAACCAAATCCCAACGCTCGCATATACCCGTTCTTCTTGTGTAACGCGACCATCAGGGCAACGGTGTCTGTCTTCACCTGGCCCAAGGCAATCAGAGCCTCGTCGATCCATGCGCGGGACTCCGGGGCTCGGTAATGTTGGTAAACCTCCCAAATCATCTGAGCTCGCATGTGGCAAGCGGTGTCACCAACATGGGCGTCGAAATCGGCGAGTATGTCTTTGTGTTCGGGATCAGAGAGGAGGATGTCGTGGGGAGAGAAGGCGAGGGAAAAGGTTTCGAGGGAATCCTCGACGGCTTGGAGACCGTGAAGTATATGCAACAGAGTTCGCTTCAGATCCTGACCCCGGGTTTCTTTGGCTGGATTGGCGAGGAGGAGTGTAGCCATCGTACAAGAGGAGGCGAAATTAGTTACAACGGAATGAGTTGAGACTGTTGAGAGCCCGAAGTGCGGTAGAGGTTGAGCTCTTGTGCACGGAAGTAAAAGAGATGGAGGAAGAAAAAAAGGCAAAGTTGCCTCGCCTAATGAAGGCAGCGGGAAGTGATGATGTGGGTGCCTGATCACGGTCGGGGGGAGGGGAGGGGTAACGCAGGGAGACTCATGCTTCGGCAAGGAAGCAGATCTATAGAGAGAATAGATTCTCATGCTTGACGTTCTCGCATTTGACGTTACACTCAACACTGAGAAAGCGGTGCCGGTTGGCCAACAAGCTGACGGTCGGCTGATATCTCTTGCATGTGCGGTCCTCACGGGAACACACCGAGAATCCCCGATCCAGCTCCCATCATCAGAAGCGGGCAACCCGACCCGAGACCGAGTGCTCAAGACCAAGGCAGCCGGCCCTACCGCGAGGTTTTTCCCTCGCGTCGGGGGACGTTCCTGCGCAACGCTCCCCCGACGAGAGCATGACGCTAAAGATGGTGAGAGTTGCGGAAGCCAGCGGATTTCCAAAAGTGGAAGCGTCGGCGGCTATCGAAATGCTCCCACGCCTCAACCTCTGCATTCCGCCCCCCCACCACAACGAAGTTGAGCCCGCTACGGCCCCACGCGCGGCAGAACGAATTCAGAGAGTAGTACCCCCACATTAGGCCCACCGTAACGGGATCGACCCTGAAATGCCGACCCGCCGCGTCGGTTCCCCGCCTTCTCAGAGAAAGCGGGACCGCCAACATCCCATCCACGCCGCCTACCGACGCACCAACCGTCAATTGATTGTGCAACTTTGTTTACAATGGATTCGACCGCTGCTTCCTGACATCCCAGACAAATAGTACAGCTCCATCACGACGATCCAGAAACGTATTAGGCTCATACTATCGAGCGGAACAGAGGACGAAACACGCCATACCAATATTCAATGTTGAATGACGTCCTGTGGGGGCTACGTGGCGCTCCGGGAGTAAATCAAGCCGGTTTCCGTGTACTGGGCCACCCGTGTAAACTAGGTCGTGAAATCATCGACGGGACACCCGTTTTGGCGCCACGCAGGGGTGGGATACTTTGTTGGCAGCATGTACGATTGCCTACGTCACCCACCGGTGTTCACCTAGTTCTTATCGAGTGAGCAATCGTCATAATTCGGAGGTTCACGTGGCGTTGTTGGTACCGGGGTACTTGCGACATTTCTAAGTTGTACATTCACGGCCGGTCCCTCAAGTAAAGATACGGGTCCTATTTTTCGTCAGCCATGCTCTTGCACGTTCTGCGACGGGCTCTTTGAGTTCCCGGTTACCTGCTGTCTGCGATGCGTAAAAAAAATTCACATGGATCCCAAAGCGGGCGGAACTGGGAGGGGTGGATGTTCGTTGTGCGTGGGGGCGGAAGTAAAAAAACACACAACGGCTAATGCAATGCGTCCCGACGTGCCCCCGCCTTCCATCCGAGGTTTGGCATTGTCAATGAGTCGTCACCGTGTATTTAAACCATTTCGACTGTACATATCTAAACTATGTGGAGCCTGGAGCCTAGGTATGGAGCGAATCCAACATGAGAGCCCCAGCTGGGCCTGGCGATCCTTTCACCTTCCCTTCCCCTACGCGCCAGATTGCCTACATGGCACGTACGGTTTACAAGGTTGGGGACGAACTTCCCCTAACGTTTACTGGATAAAAACGCTCCACCTGTATACGCTACGAGGTGGGCTTCCCAGTTCCCGCGGAAATAGCCCGTGGGGCCCCGGATCAGTCGTGCGCCACACCTGTAACAGATGGTACCCCTTGCTTACAGCGACTGTCGTGTCGGATAGACGGTTCCCCATGAAATAGGGTCCTGATACGCTGTTTCCCTCTTGATCGTAGTGTTTGGTCAGGCAACGCGGCATCGACAAGTTGGTACGCTGGGCCGAAGGAGGTCGGTAACCTGGTTTGCTCATCCACCATTCAACCTCTATAGCCTCCGTTAACTCCAGGTTCACCGTTACAAAAAGTCATGGTGTCCCACTATATGGGCAAGAACTCCAATACTCCTCAACTTCTATCACCTCGGTGTCTTACTCCTACACATAACACGAGATACGGAAATGACGGGGTCGAGCCTGTTGCGGTGTACTTCCAAGGATCTCTGTGTTTTCCCCATTTGGGCAGTCTAAAGCGTTGTCGCACCAGTGCAGTTGCACGATTCGCGAGTACGCGGCTCCTCGGCTGCCTCGGGGTACCCGGAATCCTCCCTTTCTCACTTCAAATCGAGTATCTGTAGAATCTGCGCCCGAAGATGTGGGTAACGGTCGCAAACAGGTTAGATCGGTCTCATTGAACCCCCATTGAAAGGGCCTGGTATCCGTCCTTCCAACCCTCTGAATTGGCCAATGGGGCAGGCCGGAAGGGACTATCTGACTATCCAGTTACGCGGCTCGAAGCAGTTGCCCCGATCCAACCCACCCAATTCCTCACTCAGGGACACACTAGTGGCCCAACTTTCTCACACATATGAGCGTCCCAGAAATCTGCACAGCGAACCTATTGTCAGACCAGCATATTACGGATGCACATACAGTTTTGAGGGCCCTCGGACAACCAGATAACCCTTCGGGAAGGCTCTGTTTCGCGTTGACGCCATTATAAGGTACGTTTTGTGGCGAGCGAAGTGTGACTCTCCATTCTGATTTATTGTTCTCGACGCCTACCCGAACCAAGAACAGAAGCGCCCTCTCGATCGGGATTTGCCCCCCTCCGTCCTAGCGCCGTGACTCAGCGGCTTCTTTGCGTCCCAAAAGGCGCCCAGGATTTCTCGCTTTCATCCGCTTTGCGCTCTATCGGGCTGCCCGGTCTGGTGAAACGCGAATCCCACACCAAGATTAAACCAGTGCCTGCTTCTCGTGCGAATGTACTTTTCATTCCGAGTCGGAAAAGGCACTTCAACATTTCCGGGTCTACCCCCAACGTCACGTAGTATCCCGCAACCTGTGGCCATACCTTACAAGACATCCCCGACACATTGAGAAGGGGGGCTTGCGATCTTTCACAGGCCACATGCTCCCCCCCTCCCGGTTGGTCACATCCGCAGTCACCGGATCACGCAGAATGTGTTGCACGCTCTTGCCGTCGTTTTCCTATTTTGGTTTCAGACCCTCCGGCCACACCTGGCCAGCTGTTTACCGGTGTGGGAACGAGGGTGGGGTGCCATATGTCCAGGCGATGCGCCACTCTCAATGAAGTCGCCATCACAAGGTGTGGGTTTGACGCCCGGCTTCCTTTACCTTTACGTCAGTGCTGACGAGGTCCTCGATGATTCTCTACCTCAAATATATGTGGCTGCCTTGCGTTTGCTGCCCTGGGCATTGACGAAACTCACTAAGCGAATCACATTCGATACACGCCGTGAAGGTCAGGGCGACAATGCGGAACGGGGATCTGCTCCTACTATCCACGATTGAGTGGCAAGACAGCCCCACAATTACAAACACGAGGGGGAAACACACCGAGCGCCACAAACAGCGCTGAAGCGCCGATCCCCAGGCGCGCCGGCCCTGTGCTCCGTCGGATTGCTGATGCAAGCAATTCACGCCACTGAGGTAATGCCAAGCCCCCCTTCCGTCTCCCGCCTGGATTTGGTAATTAACGTTCACGATAGGATTGGCTTTAGACTCCCATCGTGCTTTGCGAACCGGAGTAATACAGTTTGAGGGGAGGCACAGTTCATCTGGCATCTTATCAACGGCGGAAGCATATTGGAGACGCTAAACGGAAGCTGGTTTCCGAAGTTTTTCCCTGGCCCCCTCCGCCGATAGGGCCCAGATCAGGGCGCCAAACGCTGTGTGAGTGTCAAAGGCTGTAATCTTCAGACGTGAACGAACTAACTGGATAACGGAATCGAAAAGAAAGTGTGAGTGGGGTTTGTCGGTTCAGCCCTTCGGGTAACGCGGCCTCGTTGGGTGCAGTGTGGGCAGGAGTGAACCCAATGGCACCACCCATAGTATCCGAGGAAAAAAGGAGTCGATCGATCAGTTCCATCAGTCCCTGAAGGCTCGTCCACACTGGACCCGTGGGTGACTTACCGACGGACGGCTCGGGATGCTGAGGTAGGCGTATTGGCAGAATTATGCCGTCTTGTCTCCCAACATCGCAACTCCCATCCGACAATAGGAATGGGAGGCGGCCGTCGGTGCTGACATCACTTTCTCTTACTGGTGGCGTTCTTCAGCTTCGATTCCTGTACTTCGTCCGCTCACGTCCCGAAGCACCTCGATCCATCCCTTTCGGTCTCGTCCAGAAGTTGAAGCTCAAGGCCCAGGGTCCCCCGTTCAGAGAAATACTCGTAACATTCTTTGTGGTCACAGATCCCGCTGGTCGGGGGCCCGATTACCGATGTTACCTTGAAGATGCGAGACGGAGAGGGTCTCAGTCTGGCATCGATCACAGATCTTGCCTGCTTGGCGGTTCACCATCGCGATTGGCCTCGAATCGAGGGCGATTCAATACCGCTGTCTGTTTGGGTTGATTGGTAAGCAACGGGTTCAATGAATTGGCGGAGCGGAAGATGATCCAAGACCCCTTCTTGTGGGCGCTCGCGAACGTAAGCGGTAACCCTCTCTTGGGCGATTGGGGTTCTTCATGTCGCCACCCATTGTCCCGCATTGCGGTGATCTGCCGCCCGGGGCCGTGGATGGCAGCGTCCTATAGTCACAAAAGGTCGGTGGGTGGTTGGGCCCGCCTTCAAAGCCTCCGATCCGGGAAAGCACTTCGGACCAGATTAGCGATTCCCCGGACGTGCTCAACGGATTTCTTTGTCAATTATTTGATGTGGGAAGTACTTACACCCCACCACCCCAAGACCTTACCTCAGCTCATGAATTGCGAGTCGGACGATTGCCAATAGTGGATACGTCCGTGGTCTGGGGTAGTACCGGGTATAACGGCACTTGTAGCCGGGGCTAAACCCAATTCACGCGGCATCCACTCGAAGAACCCGCCGAGAGAACTTGTGGAGTCTGCTTGGTGGATCACGAGACGCTCTTGATCCCCAGCTCCCCAGGCGCTGTGCTGGGGGACTCCCGCTGCATCAAGGAACCTACAAAGGCTTACATGGGCCCGCGTACGGTCTGATCGCGTGGGTTCATCAATTTGGCTTCC
>Ga0307516_10002691_pt1 | contig 23497 bp, 33 predicted proteins | sample 19_EM_MG_FD_203310 | JGI IMG/M metagenome (GOLD analysis project Ga0307516, IMG submission 203310) | Populus trichocarpa ectomycorrhiza microbial communities from riparian zone in the Pacific Northwest, United States - 19_EM | ecosystem: Host-associated > Plants > Roots > Unclassified | place...
TGCGCGGCCACGGATACACCGGCGAGTTCTACCAACGCTTTGCCCCCTCCGAAACAGCCTGGTGTAGGTGCACCGACGCCGAGACCAGAGAACACGTCCTCCACGAATGTGATCGCTAGTCATCAGCCTATACTGGAATATCTGGGTCTACGAAAGTGGTAGACCAAGATCTTGAGTTATAACGTGTCATAACCGTTATAATCCTGGGCGCCAAAAGCGCCTTATAACCCGTTATATGGGCTTATAATGAGTTATAAGCCCATGCAGAGGAAGGAGTCCGATCACCTGGTGCCGCCAGGCTATAACAGACTTTCCACGAATGTGATCGCTGTGCGTCAAGGCCTCAAAAACCAACCCACCTCTGCTCTCTTCGGATCTAAGTCTGGCATCGAAAACCTCATCGCGTTCTTGCACAAATCCGGTGCCACGCGACCCCAAACCACCTTCATGTACTCGAAATTTCTCCAGCGATCAAAGCGCTTCCTGGTGCGGTGCTTACTACATCAGCCGCTCAGTCTTTCATTTCAGTTGCCACATCAGCCACCGGTGTATTCTGATCACCTCCCAACTCTGGCGGAGCGCGCTCGGTGGGCTTGAGATGTATATCATCTGAGGGTACGCAGCTCCACCACCCTCACTCTCATCGACGATGTTCGTCAACGTGTTCGTTCTTCTCGTCGCCTTCCTGCAGGTTCACGTCGTGGCGGTTGCGACCAAACGCGCCGCTGGTCCCGTTGTCGGTCTCAAATACGCGACGTTCGAAGGAGCAACGACGGATGGGGTCGACAAGTTCTTGGGGATGCCTTATGCCCAACCTCCAGTCGGCAGCCTCCGTTTCCGCCGTCCTCAACCCCCACTCCCTGTGCCCGGTACTACACTTGTGAGTGAACCGCACTCTTTCGCGTCCCACTGCGCGGATTAGGCATATTTTTGACCTCTCAATCGTCCGCAGGCCACAAGCTTTGGATATGCTTGTCCGCGACAGAACTATACCCTACCTTACATCCCGGACCTCAACTACACTGCGCTGATCACCTTTGTTTCGAAAGTCAACGCATTTGAAAATTGTACTCGTTTCACACACCCCGAGTTGGCATAACACGAAACTCACGATGCCCCCAGGTCTCTACGCCAACGTTTTCCGCCCCGCAGGTGTCACGGAGAAGAGCAAACTCCCGGTTGTCGTCGTGAGTCCCCGCGTAATCCAGGATGACGTCACAGTATCAACTAATTGGCGGTTCACAGTGGCTCTATGGTGGAGCTTTCGCTATCGGCGACGGATCTTCCTACGACGGTAGCGCATTCGTTCGACGTTCGGTCGAGCTTGCTCAGCCAATCATCTACGTGAACTTCAACTACCGCGAGAACGCTTTCGGATGGCTCGCTGGAAATGAAGCTCTTGCTGGGGGAGCTGCCAACGTCGGCCTGTACGACCGTGAGTTACTCTCATCAGCGGGCATTCGCAGTTTCTGCCCTTTCCCCGATCTGAACGCTAACACTTCTGGCATACCAGAGAAGCTTTTCCTGGCTTGGGTCAAGACTTACATTTCCAAATTCGGCGGCGATCCAAACAAGGTTACTCTGTGAGTTTTTTGTGGCCCTCCACGCACTAGATCACTCACATTGAATGCACCATAAAGTTGGGGTCACAGCGCAGGATCTCTTTCCATTACTGCTCATATCGCCACGAACCCCTCTAACCCTCCGTTCAAGGCCGCCATATTCGTACGCGTTCATGATCCCAAACCCATTCCAACACCGCTGAAACCCTGCTCGTCGTTCTAGCAATCGAGTTACGCGTCTCCCGTCTACGAGACCGTCAGCCAGAAGCACCAAGCCATCTATGACCACCTGGTCCAGTTCACAGGATGCACCTCGGCTCCAAACACTCTGGAATGCCTCCGCGGTGCTCCATATGCCACCCTCATGGATGCCGTAAACACTACCCCCGCCTTCCTCTCTCCAAACGGACTGGACTTGACTTGGGGTATCAGCATTGACGGAGACCTCATCAAGAAGTCTTTGAGGCAGTACATTCGCGAGGGGTGCTATGCTAGGATCCCCATGATTGGTGGTCAGGTCGACGACGAGGGAACGTAAGTTCGTTTCCCGCTTTCCTTAGCTCGCGTGGAGACACGGTGTTTAATTCCGCTTTCCGCGCTTCCAGCCTCTTCTCTCTTTATAGCCAGCCAATTGCGTGGGTCCCCTCAGACTTGAGACCTAGCCGCACGGTTCTAACATTCGTTTCTATAGCACCGATGCCGACGTCAAGGCCTTCTTGAAGGCCCACCTTTACCAGGGTGCCACTGACGCTCAAGTCAACTCGATCGCTGACAAGTATTCCCAGGACCCTGCCAAGGTAGTGCGCCTCGCCTAACACATCCAAACCACACCCTGACTCTGACCTCTTGTAGGGTTCACCATATGGTACCGGAAACCTCAGCGTTTTGACGTAGGTTAATGATGCACTTGGTTTCGAGATTCGAGGCTGATCTACTGATTTCCCAGTCCTCAATTCAAGCGTCTGGCTGCTATTCAGGGTGACCATACCTTCCAGGCTGGCCGTCGTGACGTTTTCTCCAAGTATGCTGCTACCCAGAACGTCTGGTCATTCTGTTCGTCCCTCAAAACAGTTGTGATTTCCGGGTTGGAGTAAACTGACTTGGAGGTAGTGTGGAAACGTGGGAAGAACCTGCTCTACATCGGCTCTGTTCACGGTGGTGAACTTCCTGAGATGTACGGTCTCACCGGTGACCACGTTGGGACGGACTCCTTCGGTACGCACTTACACCCTCCTCTGATCTCGGCTGCTAATGAGAACCGCGCCAGTTAACTTCATCAACCGTCAAAATCCCAACCACCCGAGTGGCTCCACCGCCGTCAGTCCGTTGTCGAGCATCACCTGGCCCAAGTACACCCTCGACAGCAAGAAAATGTTCCTTTTCAGCGACAACGTTGACGAGGAATACACTACCATCCCAGACACCTACCGCGCCGATGCCATCGCCGCCATCAACGAGGTCCAAAACGCGTTGGGAGTGTGAGGTATTTCCCCCAAACCAGTACCCGCCCCACTCGTACTGAAATCGAAATCAGCGCGCGGGTTTCTCATCCACTCCGCTATTTCTTCATTTCTGGGAGTCGTTGGGTTCACGAATTGTCATGTCAAGTGATCAAGCTGTTGTTCTGGGGGTAACACAAGCTCGAGTACATCCGGTTACGCCCACCGTCGTCCCTTCGTACCCACGCGTACATAGTGATATGAACTATTTAATGCAATGGTCTGCTCCAGAGCGCGACCAACCGTTTGAGCGTTCACCCAGGTTTCAACAGAACCGGTGTTTACCAGGCTGCTCATCGGACTTCCTAACGGAGTAGCAGCTAACCATCAAGTCAGCCCGCTCCTCGAGAGTGATCCAGAGATGAGAGCGGTTCACAGAAGATACGCGCAGTGGCGTGTTAAGTGTATATATGTACCTCTTCAAGAATATCTGGAACTTTGACGAAATGTTCAAAAAACAAACGCAGATTACCAGCCAGTTTACAACGAAGCCATCAATGCAATGAGTACTACCGCCCGTGAGAACGGCTCGCAGAACGTCTGCGCTATTTCATCCTGCGGAAACGGACGAAAAGTAACATCAATAAACGGACGGACCCGTCCATGCCCGGAGATTGAACCGGAAGAAAGGAGGGAGCTTACAGCTGACTGCACAGGAATCCTACCCCTGAGAGATTCGGCCCTCACCTCGTTGAGGCGCCTCATCATTTCCTCCGTCAGAACCGGCAATTGCTCGTTCTCTCTGAAAGCCGTCACCAGAAGCTCCAACCGGGTCCAGGGAGGGGACTTCCGAGCCGAGAGAAACTTGGTCAACGACGGGAAAATCATAAGCATCCCATCGAGATAAGTGCACTGTCAAGGTTGGGTAGTTCGAGGCTCATCCCCTGGGTCACCAACTCTTTGAGGGCGCATTTGGGTTTTGAGTGTAGGCCCTGAGAGTAAGCGTAGCCCAACAGATCCAACATGTCCTCCCGTAGACTCGTAGTACGGAAGTGGATGTTCAAATACCTCAACCTCGTGCAATGGATGGAGAAGAAGAGGAGAGAGCGGATTGTTGTTGGGCATGCACCAGGATTGCAGGGGGCCTCCCCCAACCTGACGGATTCCAGTTTCGGTAAAGCGGTCACAAGGCGTTCCACATCTTCATCTGCGAATTTTGATATGCAAGGTCCGAGAAACATGCATGCCGTCGTGATATGCAGCTCGACCAGGCCTGTGAACGGGAGGAATCTGGAGAGCAAGGACGAATCTATGGGGAGGGTGGGGTGGTGGTAGTAGATCATGGGCAGGCTGTCACCTGCCATGATCCACGGAGGAGTGCGACTCTTGGCAGTATCAAATAGGGAGAGCTATTCCAAAGCCACCTCGCCCCTTAAGTCGAGGTCCCGGAGTGAAGGGAAGAGGGAAATGGCACCATCTGGTATTCAATGGTGGATCAAGTCCGCTACGTGTGGGGGTCCCTGCTCGGTGGTCCAAGCGTGTAAGTTGGGAAGCTTCATGAGATGAGCGATTGCTTGAGTCGACAACACCACATTGGTGGCGAATTCCCGAAGCGATTCTCCACACCCTAAGGTGAACGCAGAGAACTCTTCCGTAAGGCGGGTTTCCGGTCCAACGCCCAGCTTGATGCAAACGATTTTGGGGGAAGAGGGAAACATCTTGATCGCTGAACACATCAATGGCACGACCTCACCAGGTAGTTTGTGCCATGGTTCATATGTCTGGGTACGAAGACGGAGTGCGTCCGTGGTGATGGCAATCGTCGTCAAATGTGGTGAAATAAATTTTGGGAGGAACGAGACGTTGGTTTCGTTGAGCCGCCAAGTCAACTCTTGTAGGTGAAGTGGTAAGGCGGGAGGGGTTCCGTCTGATGAAGGAAGCACAAGTCGAGTAATTTCCTTAGAGAGGTCTCACTTGTGGACCTTAAGCCGTCGCATCCACGAGGCGTATCTCTTTAGTCTATTCAACTCCCATGGAGTTGGAAGTCGCTGCAATGACTGTTGGGTTGTTGTGATCAATGAGCATGCAGGATGCTGACTGGGTGAGAAGTGTGGACTTACAAGTAAAGAGAGGTCGCTATCGTAGTGGGGGGAAACGTAGCACTGTATGTCCCATGGCAACACACGCTCGATGAGAGAGCCAAGAGAGTCCTCCTTCTCCCACAATACCATGAGCGCCGGAGCTTCGAGAGCCCGGCAAGTGATAGCCAGAGCGGCAACACTTTCTGGGCTCATTGCGAGGAGGTGAGTTACAATACGTACGGCCAATTCCTCAATTTTGAAGACGTGGGCCGCCAAGGTGGCGCCGATGACAGCAGAGGTAGTGGCAGTCAACTTCTTCTTCTTCTTCTTCTTTTTCTTAGGTGCGGTAGATTGGTTTTTATCCTCTTTTCCCTCTACATCTTCGACGGTAGCCTCGGTTGACTGTTGGGCTAGCACTGGTGTACGCAGCAAGTTGGAATTTCAGCGCACAGGATTGCCAGCGTAGGGAGTGCCTTACCAGCAGTTCGCTTCTCCAGCGCTGTCCTGTGCGTGGTTTTCAGAGCAGTGTTTGAGGAAGACATACGGCCTGCCACCATGGTATAAGAATATCATTGGGATCTAAAATATGGCGGGATGGAAGTCACCTCTCAGCAATCCAAGGATCTTGAGGATGGGTTGTGGTGGTGACTAGAGAGACGGAGGGAGATCCACATCGATAACGATTGCCAGCGTGGCGGGAGTAATAGTCACCCGCTGACCGAATTTGGCCGGGGATTAAGTCACATTTTCACCTTGTTGTGGCTGGCTGCGTCCCTTTTGCGAGAACGCTTCGCCCCTCAAGCTCAAGCTTCACTGGGGGTTGCGTTTGTGGGTTGCGTACACACAGCATCCTGAGAGACCGGGATCTGATGCTCCGTAGATGGTGGTGGTGCGCGGAGGTCACTGGCCGAGAGAGAGCGTCGAACCGACACCAAAGGTCGACCCGCCCCGTAAAATGGGGAGCACGGTAATTTCCCTGCAGTGTTCCTGCGGATGGTCAAGTTGCGCCTGTGGCCTTGCGGAATGCTGCACGTCTTGGGTTCGCAGAAGCCACGGTGGATCCAGGACGGCCACAGGTGGATCATCTCAGATGGAAGTACCCACCCTGTAAGCGGTACGTGTCCGAAAGTTGCGTTGCGTCACCCTGTCGTCTACCACTCTCCACAGGGTTGACTGTACCGGTCCTTTCTTCTTGTTCCGCGGAATACTACGGTGTGCTGGCGTGGGTCGTCAATCATTGTATCAATGCATCACGTGTCCGAGGATCTCAGACCTTCGGGAAATTAAGATCACTAGGCCCGTCTAAAGCCGAGAGCGCCGAAGGACGGGCATATGGCGGGATTGACAAAGACACTGAATAGAGAGGTAAAGCCCTCGCCTGCATAGCACTATAAGAAGGATCTTCCAGGCGTCGTCGGGTCAATACATACCCGACGACAATCCGCTATCTACTCTCCAGCTCTCCATCCATTGCACAAAGTTTGAACACCTGAGCATCCGTTCCCGCACTGCAGAGCCGCGGGCGGACATATCGAATATTTTGGGCTACACCCAAGGCGAAAATGCGCCGTCAATACTTCGGTAACCCAGGAGTCGTCCATCTAATTATCCGACCATAACCCCGGCTCACCTGGGTGGCTCGGGTGCTTATTGTATTTCTGTAATGACGAGGCGGGCGTATGGTTGGGGCCTGAGCAGGCGCCGTGTCCCGGCGGCGAGTTCGGGGCACGAAATGTAGGGGACGTATTGTCTTGCTTGGCCTCCGCGCGCTGGAGGCTGACCACAGATTGGTACGCGGAACAGAGAGAGCGGCGCTTGGGCTGTAGTTGTGGTTTCGTTGAATCATGCGGTGAACCCAGGTACGACCAAGAGAATACTGGGATAAACTTCCTACGACAACACGCGACGTGATGGGTGTATGCGGCCAAGAGGATCTAGGGATCTATCCAAAAAGTCGAAAGGAAGGCATACATGGAGTTCAGGGTCTTTGATTGGTTCGAGCGTCCGAGGCAGGCGACTGTGCCAAAAGCAAGGGAGAAAGGAAGGTTGCGCAAGAAGGAAAGGGAGGTAATGTGGACTTTGCAGTGAGGACAAAAGAAAGCCCGAAGGAGGTAGGAAAAGTCCGAATCGACACGCCTTAGGCGTGTACCACTTTGGTGGAAGAGCGGAAATCCCGGAAAGTCCGAGTGTGGGGGTATTCCGTCGTCTTGTAGCCTAGGGAAATGCAAAAACAGGAAATGCCACAACCGGAGGAGTCGATGCAGAGGGCAATGAGGGCACCGAGGGTTAGCCAGTTGGCATTGCCATACTCAGCGTTGATCCCGTTGTCCCTGAGGATATTCCTGACCATTCCCCAAAGAACCACGTCGATGATCCAAGCAACGAGGGTACAGATGAGGGCGAGACCGGAAAAAAAGGCCGCAATTCCCTTCCCCGGGTGATAGCCCGAAACCTCAACAATGCCGAGGAGAAAGGCAAGGCAGGAAAGGCCAGCAGCTACACGAAACTGGGTCAGACATGCGGTCGGATGGACCAGTCGAGGCGAGAGCAACTGACCGATCGGATGCAGGATGAGAGTGCAGGCCAGGTTGTGAATTGTACCAGACGAGAGTTTTCCGTTGCTGGAGATCTCACGTCAGCACACACTCAGGGAGGAAATGAAGCGGGAACGCTGACCTCAAGTTCAGGAAACGAGCGGGGAACTCATAACCAACGCTTGTGCTAGAACCTGTGTAACCGAACGCGCCAAAGCGAATTCTGTCTGCTCCGGTCCCGGCGTTAAGGAAGGAGAGAGAACTCCATGTTGGGGATGAGACGGAGACGAGGATGAGGAGAGTGCAAGCGGTAAACCAGAAGAAGAAAGCATGGGGAGCTACGGTCACTGCCATTCTATCCGGTTGTTGGAAGGGGGTCTGCAGGTCGCGAGTGGCGTGTATGCAATAACGGGCAGGTAGAACCAAGCAGGGGGTTCGTGGCAAAACACCGAGGGGCGTGAAAACCTAAAAACCCTCACGGGACCCCCGGAGGTATTGCGCACTTCGTCCACTTATTGCGGTTTGCGTCACAACGTACATAGTAAGCTCACCAGGGAACATTGGTTAATCCCCACATCACGGGTCGTCAATTGACAGCGACATGACAGTTCTATTTGGGGAACCCGCCAGAGTGAGACCACCGCCAGGCACGAGCAGACACTGACGTACCCCGCTCGCGCGCCGTCGTGGTCTGCAGATACTCTCTCGACTTGAAGAATCACCGGGGGCTGGTGGTACTCTGGTACAAGCTTTGAGTGGGTAACTGGCGAGTGTGGATATGGACCGACCGCAATGAACCTGAATATTGAGCCCCAGTGAGAGGTTGGGTGCGGCACGAACGTCGGCTCCGACAATTACTCGATGTCGTGTCCCAGCGCTGTTAGGCCTGCAAACCACACAACTCACGGCAGGGTTACCTGTCGTCAAGTCAAAAATCCGGGGGTAGGTTGCCCCAGGTCATCCGAATTTGGGGTGGTCCGCCCAAAAAATTCCCGTCCCTCAAGACGGTACATAAACCCGTGAAATCTGTCCCGAACGACAGCGATGGTGGCGATTACTGGCAATCCGGGCCAGGGGAAAGTGGCGGGAGTGCGGTGCGTTTGTTCATTGTGGGCTTGGGTCGTACGCAGGAGCGCCACAGATTCTGCTTTCATGGTCTCGCGATGGTGGATCGTTTACTACACAATGGTTGGAACTAACGATTGAACGCGTGGCGGTAATCCGTACATGCTGCAGTGGCGTAAGTGTATATACCTCTTCAAGCAGATCTAGAACTTCGACAACGATCCAACAAACATACGCAGAGCACCGGCCGGTTTCCACCGAGCTAGACCCACTGAACTTCATATCTGAGTCTCCATTGACTAGCGAAGCAGAACATCCCCAACATCCGTGAGAGCGACTCGTAGAAGGTCTGCGTTATTTCATCCTGCGGAAACAAACAAAAAGTAGCATTAGTAAACAGACAGACCCACCAACTGTCGCCAAAAGAATGGGGGGACTCACAGCTGAGTTCGCTGGGACCCTCGAGGTCTCGACCGGTTGGGTCCTCACCTCGTCGAGCAACCTCATCAATCCTTCCGTCAGGCCTGATAATTCCGGGACCAGTTCCAAAAGCTTCACCAGAGCCCCAAAGCGATCCCACGCAGGGGACCTCGAGACGAATGTGTTCAATGATGGGAAAATCATAAGCATCCCTACAGAGATGAGCATGCGGTCACAGCAAAGTGAGTTGACGTGCATCCCCTGTGTCACCAACGTTTTGAGGGCGCATTTTGGTCTCGAGTGTAGGCCTTGCGAGTAAGCATCGCCCAACATTTCCAACATGTCCTCCCGCAGGTTCCCCGTTCGGAAGTGGACGTTCAGATACCTCAGCCTCGGGCAACGGATGGAGAGGAAAAGGAGAGAGCGAATTGTTGTTGGGCACGTATCGGAATTGCACGGCATCTCACCCAACGTGAGGGCTTCCAGCTTTGGTAAAGCGATCGCCAGGCGCTCCACATCTTGGTCCGTAAATTGAGATATACAAGGTCCAGAAAGGCATCCCGTGCTGATCCTGACATCGACCAGGCCTGCGAGTGGGAGGAATCTGGAGACCAAGGACGAGCTTATCGGGAAGGTGGGGTGGTTGTAGGAGACCACGGACAGGCTGTCACCCGCCATGATCCATGGAAGAGTGCGGTCCTTGGCGGCCCCAAATCGGGAGAGCCATTCTAAAGCCACCTCGCCCTTTGAGTGGAGGATCTCAAGTGAGGGGAAAAGGGAAACGGCGCCGTTGGGGACCCGGTGGTGGATCAAGTCGGTCACCAACGGCGGTTCCTGCTCGGTGGTCCAAGCGCGCAAGTTCTGGAGCTTCATGAGATAAGCGATGGCTTGAGTCGACAACACCACATTGGTCGTGAGTTCCCGAAGCGCTTCTCCGCACCCTAAGACGTACGCAGAAAACTCCTCTGTGAGGCGGGTTTCCAGTCCAACGCCCAGCCTAATGAAAACAATTTGGGGGAGGAGGGGAACACATTTATCGCTGAGCGCATCGCTGGCACAACCTCATCGGGTTGTTTGTCCCAGGATTCATCCGCCCTGAAGGGGTGAGTGAGGTTATTCATGGTGATGGCAATCGTTGTCAAATATGGTGAGAGGAGTTTTGGGAGGAATGATATGTTGGTTTCGTTGAGACGCCAAGTCAACTCCCGCAAGTGAAGAGGCAGGACGGGAGGGGTTCCGTCTGGTGGGGGGAAGTACGAGTCGAGCAACCTCGTCCGAGAGGACCCGCTCGCGCACTTCGAGTCGGCGTATCCACGAAGCGTACAGCTTGAGCCTATTCATCTCCCGCGTGTTGAGCGGTCGCTGCAATGCCTGTTGGGAGTTTCGTGTTGGTGAGTGTGCAGGATTCTGACCAGACGAGAAAAGCAGGCTCACGAGTAAACCAAGGTCGGAGTGACGCTGGACAACAATACACCATGCGTTCATCGGCAACACACGCTTAATGAGAGAAGTGAGAGAGCACTCCGTTTCCCACAACGCCATGAGCGCCGGAACTTCTAGAGCCCTGCAGGTGAGAGCGAGGGAGACTGTGCTTCTTCGGCTGATCGCGAGGAGATGGGTGGCGATTCGCGCAGCCAATTCGTCGAGTTTCAAGACGCGGTTGCCATGGTGGTGGAGGATGGAAAAGCTAAGGGGGATTTGTCGCGTTGTAATTGACGTGGAGGGGCGACACCAAGTTCGGGCGGGGGTTATGTCATTCTTCGGGATGGGCGGCAACCGACCTGACGTCGCCCACGCCGAGTCGGTACAGCCAGCTGTTGGGACGCTCACGCGTTGGCCATCCAACGTTTCCTTGGTCCCCTCTTGCCCAGGTTAATTTGTTCGCGCTACACGAGTACTTCATTTGAGCCTGGGGCGGGCGCTGGAGCCTGTTGAGTTGGTTCAAGTTATTATGACGCACGCTGGAGATGATTGCAAGCGACGACCACCTTGACATAACCGAGGCTGAAGGAGCTGGAACGTTACGATGGGCTGGCGCTGGTTACTAGTGACAAGAGCGTGTGGTTATCGTCCAACCCTGGCATGGTCCCGCAACATCCCGACTAGGGACGGGCCGACCCGGAGCGGGAAAGTGCCAGGGCTGTTCGATGCACTGAACAACCCAGGTTGTGGACAACTTCAACGGTACTTTCCAATCACCCCGAAGGCCTCCACTGAACCATCGCCAGGCGATATTTCCACAACCCCATGTGATTTACCCCACCACCACGGTGGGTAGCTCATAGTATGTGAATCCGCGGTGGCGAGTTGGTCTACGCTCGTCGCCTTGATGGCTGTGTTCACACATTGTGGTAGTGAATGGGATAAGGGGGAGTCTGTGTACTCTACTCCGTGGCGGAAAGTCGTTTGGATCGTTTCTCTCCCTTCTATCTTTCTTTTGGTGAGCCTGGAGCGGAATCTCTCTCCAGGGCATCGCAATGACCCGAACTACACACAGGTTCGCTCAATCTACCGAGCCGCAGAGCTCGGCCAGGGCCTGAGGCTGGGAGCATCACCAGTTTCCAATGCCAACCATTGAGGGGATTGAGGCGATGGTTGGAGCTGGTAATTTGCGCCTCCGTCGAATATCGAAGACGTCGTCAAGGAGCCCGGTGGGGGTGGCCGAGGATCCTGGAAAGTTGGGGGGGGGGGTCCTGGTGGCCGTCGTCAACGAGATGGTGGAAGAGAGGTGATGAGGGAATTCATCGGTGGCGAGACCAGGTACAAATTGCGATGACCGGGGAGGTACCCCCTCAATGCCATCCCCGCGTGATGGCGAATCCCTCACTCCGCAGTCACGTCGAGCCCAAAGAGAAGGTTTTGGGAGCTCACAGAGCGGGTATGAAGAAGGCGATACTTCCATGGGCGAACAAGAACTGAAGGCGTCGATCACGACGTTCCGCAGGAGACGGGTTTTCTTTGTCAAGACGGGCGCTAGATCTGTGGTGTTTGAGAAGGGGAACGCTCTGGGGCCTCGACCAGGAAACACCATTTTCAATGGAACCCGTTGGGATTAACGCTCAAACACACAACCCATATGCGTTGTGGCGACCCAAGTGTATATATACACCTCTTCAAGAAGATCTGGAAATTTGACGACATTGTAACAAGCGTTCGCGTATCACAGACACAAGCTGGTTCCGATTGAACTAGGCTCCTCATCAAACTTGGAGTCTCCACCAGCTATCGGTCAGACGGTGTCTAAGAACCGTGAGAACGGCCCGCAGAAGGTCTGCGCTATTTCTTCCTGCGGAAACGAACGAAGAGTAACATCAATAACCGGATACGCCCACCCACGCTCACCAGTTGAGCCAAGAGAAAGACATGAACTCACAGCTGGATACACAGGAATCCCCGGGTTCCCAACCGGTTGTTCCCTCACCTCGTCGAGGCACCTCATCAAGTGCTCCGTCAGAACTGCCATATCCCGGACCTGTCCCAAAACCCCCACCAAAACCTCCAACCGGGACCACTCGGGGGAGCTCCAGATGAACTTGTTCATTGCCGGAAAAATCATAAGCATTGTCATCGAGATGAGCGCGGGGTTGTAGTCAGATAAATCGACGCGCATCCCCTTGGTCACCAACGTTTTAAGGATGCATTTTGGCATCGAGTGTAGGCCCTGCGAGTAAGCGTCGCCCAACATATCCAATATGTCCTCCCGTATAGTTCCCGTTCGGAAGTGGATGTTCAGACACCTCAGCTTCAGGCAATGGATGGAAAGGCAGAGGAGAGAGTGGATTGTTGTTGGGCACGTGTCGGCTTCGCATGGATACCCGCTCAACGTGAGGACCTCCAGCTTCGGTAGAGCGATTGCCAGACGTTCCACACATCTTGGTCTGTGAATAGTGATATTCAAGGTCCGTAGACCGTGCATTCCGACATGATATAGACATCGACCAGGTCTGTGAATGGGAGTAACCTGGAGAGCAAGGACGAGTCAACGGGGAGGGTGCGATGGTCATAGGTGACCATGGGCAGGCTGTTACCCGCCATGATCCACGGAAGAGTGCGGCTCTTGGCAGCCTCAAACATGAAGAGCCATTCCAAAGCCACCTCGCCCCTCAAGTCGAGGTCCGATAGCGAAGGGAAGAGGGATACGACGCCGTCGGGGACCCCGTGGTGGATCAAGTCCGACACCTGGGGCGGTCCCTGCTCGGTGGTCCAAGCGCGCACGTTGGGGAGTTTCACGAGATGAACGATGGCCTGAGTCGACAACACCACGTTGGTGGCAAGGGTCCGAAGCGATTCGCCGCACCCTAAGACGTATGCGGACATCTCTTCTGTCAGGCGGGCTTCCGGTCCAGCCCCCAGTTGGAGGCAAACGCTTTTGAGGGAAGGAGGGAACATCCGGATTGCTGAACGAACCAAGGGTACAACGTCGTCAGGCAGCTTGTTCCATGACCCAACTGTCTCGGTAGGGCGGCACTCCGGGACGTGCGTGGTGATCGTGATCGTCGTCAAATGCGGTGAGAGGACTTTTGTGAGGAACGAGGAATTGGTTTCGTTGAGCCACCAATACAACTCCCGCAAGTGGAGAGGGAGGACGGCAGGGGTCCCATCCGACGGGGGAAGCACGAGTGGAGTGAGTTTATCTGAGAGGCCCCACTCGCGCACTTCAAGTTGGCACATCCACGAAGCATATCGCCTGAGCCTATCCAGCTGCTGCGTAGTGAGCGGTTGTTTCAACGTCTGTTGGATTTTTCACAATTGGTTGGCGTGCAGGATCCAGATCAGACGGGAAAAGCAGACCCACGAGTAAGCAGAGATCAGTGTGGGGCGGGAAAGTGAAGCTCTTCTCCGTCGGCCCCGCGCACATGATGAGAGAATGGAGAGAGCCCTGCGTCTCCCACAATGCCCTGAGGGCTGGAACTTCGAGAGCCTTGCAGGTGAGGGCAAGGGAGACTGTGCTTCTTGGGCTGATTGGGACAAGGTGGGTGGCGATCCGTGAAGCCAGTTCCTCAAGATTGAAGACGCGGCTCGCCATGGTGGTGGTGACTGGAGAAGCGAAGGGTGATTGTCGCGATGCGGTTTGGGAGGAGCGAGCTTCAGTATGTCGCTCCTTCAGGACCGGCGGTCACCGATCTGGAGTTGCCCCTGAGTTCCCGCACTTGCGTTACGGCCGGCTGCAGGCGTTGAACAAGATCCGACCACCTGACAACTCACACGTAAATGAGCGATTCCTTCATCCACCAGGTGCTCCCCGAGGGTATGGACGACTACGAAGGACCCACGTTTGAAGGCCGAACTGTGCGCTGTCCGCCTAGCATTTCCCTTGTTCCCTCTTGCCCAGGTTCTGTTCCTCTTCGCGCGCTAGTACTCATTCAAGTCCACTGCAGTCCTAGAATCTGTCGATTTAGCAGTGATGGTAAGTGTGAGTGCGTTCAACGGCTATCGATTTATCACCCAACCCTGACTGCGGACCGTCCCAAGGGTACTCCCCGATTGCCTTGAAAACCTACACCGACCACCGCTGGACGACATTCCCAGCAGACAAGGTGGCGTGCCGGTTATACCCTCCAATACGATGGGCAGGTGGCAGTTCGGGAACTCGAGTTGGTGTACGCTCGCCGCATTGCTGGCCAGGTTCATTCATGCTATTTTACATCTTGGGTTTTTCCTGAAGTAGCGGTGAAGGTGTTTGGGTGTTTTGCTCCGTGGTGGGGTGGGAGGCCGTTTGGGAGGTTTCTGTCTCTACTTTAATGAGCCTGGACCTATACCGTTTTCAAAGCATAACATTGACTCAAACTACACATCAGTTCACTCAATCTATCGAGCCGCACAACCCGACCAGGGCCCAAACCATTTTCATACGCCCAAGATATCGACGCGACACGTGCGGTCCATTTCCATTCGACTGGACTCTCTCTCGTTCATTACCACCTCACGTTACACCATCGGACCAACGCGAGAGAAAACGATATTTGTTTGGTTCTGAGGCCGATGCCAAACAACCGGTTCCCGATTAGGCAATCACAGCGAGGGCGCAACGGACGGAAAAACGCCAATTGGGAATTATCATAACAAACTCAGAGGCCAGATGGCTGAGCACTGGTGAGACTAACGAACTACAGTGACGACGAAAGACGTTCCACAGACTGCTTCCCCAGACGTTGTAGCGCACCCCTGGCAACACCGGAAGCAGGAGAGAACTTGCCAGAGGGAGGCGACATCGGTAAGCCCCCATTCGTTTTTCTCGCAAACGAATTAATCGCCGTCCCTACCTTGTGCGTCCCCGCGTCTTCCAAGCGTGGTCTCACATCGCTACGGCTTTCATCGATTGGAGGGAAGGGTCCCATCCTCGAAAGTGGACTCAGTCAAACCACACTTCTCCCTCTGGGTCCCGAAGGATTCGCGATAATTCGACCAGACGGGAGTTTTGCTTGACCGAAATGGTTACCAAACACCTGGGGTATGGGATACTGTTCACCGATCACCAGTCCCAAATTCGCACTGCCCCAAGCAAGCAAAGCGCGGCTTCCAGAATCAAGGCAATACTGGAGCCTGCGGCCCCCGTTCGCCACGGCTTCGTAGTGATGCAACCTTCACGCTGAAGGATACGCCAGATCCGTACGATGTAGAGGTTTTACTGGTTGCCAAACGCGAGATGGGTTATGTGCCTCTGCGCTTCGGACGATTCCCTCTTGTTTCTTGCATGTCGGATGGACCGCCGAATCTGTACACGTTTTTATGGAACCCGTTGGAGAATTCGACAATATTTTACAACAAGCGTTCGCGGATCACCCCCAGCCAGTTCCAATTGAATTAGACTCCTCATCAAACTTTGAGTCTCCATCGATCTTCAGTCAAGGCGGTCCCAGTGCCTGTGCGAGCGCTCCGCAGACGGTCCGTGCGAATTCATCCTGCGGAAAGAACGAAGAGCAGCATCAATAAACGGTACAAACCCACACACGCTTGCCAGTTAAACCAAAAGAAAGGGGGGAACTCACAGCCGAGCGGGCAGGAACTCCCGGGTTTCCGACCGATTGGACCCTCGCCTCGCCGAGACACCTCACCAATCGCTCCGTTAGAACTGCCAGATCCTGGATCCATCCCAAAAGCTTCACCAGAGCCTCCAACGCACCCCATGCAGGAGACATCGATTCGAAGTTGGACAGTGACGGAAAAATCATGAGCAACGTCATCGGGACGAGCACGTGGTCGTAGTCGGATAAATAGAAGTGCATCTCCTGGGTCACCAATGTTTTGAGGGCGCATTTGGGTCTCGAGTGTAGGCCCTGCAAGTAAGCGTCGCCCAACATATCCAATATGTCTGCCCGTAGGTTTCCCGTTCGGAAGTGGATGTTCAGATGCGTCAGCCTCGTGCAATGAACGGAGAGGAAGAGGAGAGAGCGGATTGTTGTTGGACACATGTCGGAATTGCATGGCCGCTCGCTCAACATGAGGGTTTCCAGCTTCGGTAGAGCAATCGCAAGATGTTCCACATCTTTGTCCGTGAATTTTGACGCGCAAGGTCCGGTGAATGGCACACATGTCATCCTGATACGGAGGTCGACCAGGTCCGTGAATGGGAGGAATTTGGAGACCAAGGATGAACTCATGGGGAGGCCCGCGGTGGGATGGTGGTAGGAGACCTTGTGCAGGCTGTCACCCGCCATGATCCACGGAGGGGTGCGGCTCTTGGCAGTCCCAAATAGGGAAAGCCATTCCAAGGCCACCCCGCCCCTTAAATCGAGCATCCAAAGCGAGGGGAAGAGGGAGACGGTGGTATCGTCAGGGACGCCATGGTAGATCAAGTCCGTCACCTGCGGCGGATCCTGCCAGGTGAGCCAAGTACGCAAGTTGGGGAGCTTCATGAGATGAACGATGGCTTGAGTCGACAACACCGTATTGGTGGAGAGTTCCTGAAGCGCCTCGCCGCACCCTAACACGAACGCGGAGATCTCTTCTGTGAAGCGGGTTTCGACTCCAACACCCAGTTTGAGGCAAATGAGGTGGGCGGAAGAGGGGAATGCCTTTATCGCTGAGCGTATCGCGGGCACGGCCTTATCAGGTAGTTTGCGCCATATTTCGACTGTCTCGGTGGGGCGATCGCCCAAGGGGCTCGTGGAGATGATGATCGCCGTCAGATACGGTGAGAGGAATTTTTGGAGGAATGAGAAGTTGGTTTCGTTGAACCACCAAATCAACTCGTGAAAGTGAAGCGGCAAGACAGCGAGTGTTCCATCCGACGGGGGAAGCACGAGTCGAGTAAGTTCTTCTGAGAGGGCCCACTCGCGTACTTCGAGTTGGCGTATCCACGAGGTGTACAGCTTGAGCCTACCCAGCTCCCAGGCAGTGAGTGGTCGCTCCAACGCCTGTTGGATTTTTCGTGACAGATGAGTAAACGGGATGCTGACTGAACAAGAAAAGTAGACTTACGAGTCGCAAGGGATCGGTGTTGCGCCGGCGGGTGAAGCTCCGTGCGTCTGTTGGGACCACACACTCGATGATAAAATTGAGGGAGCGTTGTGTGCCCCACAACGTCCTGAGGGCTGGAACTTCTAGAGCCCTGCAGGTGAGAGCGAGGGCGACCGTACTTCCCTGGTCGATCGCGAGGAGGTGGGTGGCGATCCTCGTAGCCAATTCGCCGAGTCTGAGGACTTGGGCCGCCGCCATGGTGGTGGTGACTGGAGAAGAGAAGGGGGGTTCGTCGCGATACGACTGTCATGGTTGGGGTAATACCGGATTTGGGAGTCCAGCAGCCGGACGGCAAAACACAACCCATCCGGCAACTCCGCCTGAGTCCACGATCCCTTCACCCAGCAGCTGCTCCCCGAGCGGGTGGACGGCCACGAAGAACCTATGTCGCAAAAGCACCTCATTCGAGCCTGAGGGTGGTTGCGACACACATGGGAGGTGATCGCAACCGACACCCATCTAAAATCACGGATGCTGTGATGATATCCTGACGCGGGTTCCCGGTGGCAAGAGCGCACGGGTGGCTATAGACATCCAACTAACGACAACGACTCCAGTTCATTTCGACCTACAGGACACTCTCCGCTTGTTCGCTACCACCCCGCATTACACCGCCTTCTAGGCCGGGGAGGCGGATGGAATCCGGAGAATGGCGTAGCCATGAACGCCGCCGACCTTGGGGGCCGCACCCTTGTTCGTTCGAATCATGGCCACGGACGGTGGAGTAGCGATAATCCCACCCATTTGCGCTTAAGCTATCGATTTGGTTATACTCCAACCGCCCCCAGGTCAATTCATCGCGAATTCGTCGGAACTGAGAAAACTGTGGCGGGTGCATACAAAAGGTGGCCGCTGCTCCGAACGAGTCCATGTCCCACCCCGCTTCTTGCAACCGTGCATCTCTCCCCGCCCAACGACCCCATGTCCATCTTCGTGGATGGAAAGCTAAAACCTGGCAGGTACAAGGTCCAGAACCTCGCCAGCCAGACCTACCTCGAGATCCTCGAACACTCGAAGGAACTTTGCTGTCGACCCGCCACAGTCCTTGCCCCCAAAGATGCACTGGTACTTCCAGAACCCTCAAACGATCTCAACGTTTCTGATGCTTCGAACTTCACAGTGGGAATTCCAACCGTCGGGGACTGGCTATAAGATCAAAAAGGTGCCAGTTATATCTTCTACGAAACCCGTTCATGACAAACCCTGTTCGAACGATTTTGGGCTAGCCAGGTCGACCAAGGAAAACCAGACCAATTCTGCAACGCATTATCAGGGTTTGCACTCTTCGGATTCGGGGGAGTGGTCTCCGTTACGGCGTTCCCGGCGTCATGGAGGGTCGAAGTCGTGGAAGACATCCAACACAGGGGGTTTGGATACGTTCGGTGAGCCCGCCGTTTGACGACCAATCCAATTCATCGTCAATACTAACCACCCCGGCGGTAGTATATTTTGGGGCTCAACGAATAGAGCACTCGATTTGTCCTGGTGGGGGTCAAGTAACGATGGCACGAAGGTCTGTTCACGTTCCAGAAGCTGTCACACACACACAAAATCCCCCTCAAAGTCGCTCGTACTACACAGGTCGCCCTCTGGGAGCAGATCACATCTGATCCGTGGCGCATGTGGAAGTTGATACCCGTTGAGGAGGAGAGACCTCCCCCATATTCAGCCAGGTAATCACCTTGCCCCCTTGCAAGGTTTTTCTACCCCCTAAACGAAGCCCTTCAGATCCCCGAAACCTAAGATCGCAACGTCTCCACCTTTGTTTGGCATTATTTCGCCCTGGCGCCGCCTCAAGTTGTTGTGCACTTCTGCTCGCAAGCGTTAACCTTTGGTTCAACGAAGCCACTTCTTGAGATCCAACTGCGGTGTACTGTTCACTATTTCACTACGTGCGCATCTAGGACATTATATTTTCACCGCAACTCAGGCCTTCGTACCTTTGCGCAAAACCGCCACGGCAAGTGCTGGTGAACGGCAGTTTATTTGGTTCCAAGACCGATGCCAAACAACCGTTTCCAAATTAGGCAATTGCCCTAACACAGGCGGAAAAAATGCAGACAGAATATCATAAGAATGAACGCAGAGACCAGATAACTAAATGCCGGGAAAACTAACGAGCCCCAGCGGCGGTGTGGTTTGTGTGTGTGAGTAGATACAGTACTGTTGCGGGGGCGAAAAAAGGTAAGCAAAAACCGGACGAAAGAGGGAAAACATGTACATTAAAAAGGGGACTCGAAACGGCGAGCAGCGGTACTAGGGAAGAGGAGACGTGGCACCGAGGGGAAAAGAGAGTAAGGGAGAGTGTGAGAGGAGAGAAAGAGATAATCAACGAGGGAGGTGTGGTGCTGGATAAATTGAGGATGTGGCACGCATGTGGGAGTAGATATAAGCAGGAGCGATAATAAAAAAAGAGCAGCGCCTAGATCCAGTAGGTCGTTAAATAGCTGCACCGGGGCGCATATATATAACACGAAGCCAGATGGGCGTAATTTGTTGAAAGGAGGAAACCCCAGAAGAAAACCTCCAGTTGCGTGTGTTAGAATGGGGGAATAAGTGGACGTGATGGTGTGGGAGGAGATAGGTGTTGTCCTGGAGAGTGAGAAGCGGAAGTTGTTGGAGAGTGGGGGAGGGGAGGGAAGATCTTGAAGGGTATACGCGAACAGGGGTTCGAAAACGATCACAGCCCTATATCTGAAAACACCACGCAACCCCCAAGGAGACAAAACCACCAAAATTCGTCAACGTTTGGACTCTTTCAGGGTAGAACGGGCGGAACGAATGGAACGTATGGAACGTGAAAGTGACGAAGAGCGAACTCGAGCTGGAACCGGGGGAGTGTTCAACACATGTGAAGGAGGGGAAACCGGCGTCGACTTGGTGGTCTGACGCGGCGCTGGGGTGGAAGTGGAGGGAACGGTTTCTGCTGAAGGAGGGGTAGAAAACGGAATGGAAGATAAAAGAGCTGAGAATGAAGGTGAATCGTTACCTTCCAACAACTTTTTCGTATCGGCGTCGGTAATGTTCCTCGTCGCCCTCCTCGCGAGCAACTTCTCTGTTCTGAACTTCTCGTACAACACTTCTTTCGTCCTCACCTTCAACATCTAGAACACGAGCGTCTCGTCAGACTCGGGCGACGGGTAATGGAACGACGAACGCACCATCATATGTGTCGACAGCACAGCCGTCCTCAACGCCGCAAAGTCGCAATGATCCGGGTCCAGGACGTCGATCGTTCCCCACCTGAACTTCCTCACGAATACACCCCTCAGATCGGCGGGTGGTCCATCCAGGTACGGAAGGTTCGTTTGTGCCTGACCGTTCCCGTTCACCGGGGAAGTCGGGGACTCGCGGCCGTGCTCGGACTCGGAAGTACGAGCAGCAGAGACCTGAGAAGTCGCCGTGGGCCTCCTCGAGAGTTTTGAGACGACCCGCTCGGGCATCCTCTCGGGAGAGATCAGAGCAAAGGGCAAGAGGTCGCTCAGGTCCACCCTCTGGAACACACTGGCAGAGAACCTGACGTTTGCCACGCTGTCCTCCTCGGGTGGATTAACTCTGTTGTGTGCCCCCTCGCTGTCGCCCGTGTAGGAGTATGTCGTATCTCGACGGGTTCTGGAGCGTGAACGCCGAACTGCGGGATACCGAGAGGACCTAAGGCGGACCACAGTGTGCGACCCCCTATCTTCCTCTTCCTCATCAGCATCATCGGTATCTTCATCCGTCTTTTGCGGCGCGTTGGCTTTTGGGAGGTTGAGACTGATGGAGTGTCCATTCTGAGCGGGGTCTTGGTCGAACTTTGGAGGTCCAAATACGCCAAAGTCCAACCCAGCGGCGGCCAATTCGCACCGGATGGTCTCTTTGATGGCGTTCAACCTCTCGTCTGTGAGAGAATCTGCGCACCCGATGATTGGTAGGACGTTTACTCGTTGGCTGAGACGTTTGATGATTCGGAGTTCGGAAGGAAGCATAGCGAGTTTTGATGGGTCGAATTGTTTTGGAGTGGTTAGTTGCTCGGAGGCCGCTGAATCCTTTCTGGAGTGGCCGGAGGGGAGGTCGGATACGGATAGTACACTGGAGCCCGGGGCGGATGACAGCGCCCTGCGTTCTGCGGCATTCATCACCGAATGTGGGTTGATCATATACAAGCAACTATCGGTCGTCAGTCGACCTCAACGTAACGGCGATGGCCAGGGGTAGCTTACAGGTGAATGTGTTGATCTCCTTTGGACTGTCGAATAACTTTTGCTTCCTGGACGAAAGGTGAGATGACGGGCATAGGGACACATCGGACACGTTTGTACTCACCTCGCTCAGCGTATCAACATATTGCTGGTCGACATACTTCAGAATGCTTGACACCTGCCACTCAAGATTCAGCTCCCGACTCTCATGGAAATCCAACCCAGGCGTGTCGACCACGGTCAACAACACCCTATCGTATCTGGACTCGCAAATTTCCACACACGCGGTTTTGATTTCTTCCGTGCGTTCGAGGGAGCCACGGAGGAAGTTGTCAACGGCAGCCCGTTGGTCAGGAGTAGCGGTGGGTGAGATGTCCGCTGTATCTAACAGCAAGCGAAGGAGAGAGGTCTTGCCAGTCCCCAGACCGCCTACGATCTAAAACGTGTGTTCAGGGCACGAATTCCACATGATAGAACGTTTGTGGGTCGCACGCACCATAACATTGAAAGTGGGAGCAACCTTTCCCCGTCTCGGGTTGATCCTTGCGCCTCTCGTCGCCTTCTTGTCGAACGCGCTGGGCGGGTGCCTCTGTCCGACTCCGAACTTTGCGCTAATAGGGTTCGGTGTCTTCCCATTGGTGTTCTGCGCGTCCCACAACGGCCTATGGAACGCAGGCGGCCGGTCAGCTGAGAAACTCGTCCTGGCGGCCCTGGCTGACCTGGCGAGGCTGGGTGAATCAGGCCCTTTGAGCAAACCCAGTTCGTTCGGTTGGGGCTGTTGGTCGATGGCCGAAGCATCCACGAAACCCGCGGGCCATTTGACCCCCTGGGACACGCTCAACTCCGGTAACGAAGGGTAAGGCCGTACGCCTTGAGTCTCGTTCGCGTCCCGTTTCTGTTTCCTACTCCGAAAGCTGAACATCGTGGGCTCGTGGACTTGACCGGTTGTTTGCCGTTACGTCTGTTGTGAACGGAAGGGCGGGCGTGAAATGTGAGGGGAGGGTTTGCGCGGTGTTTCGGCAGAAAGGGGGGTGGAAGAGAGACGACACCTTTAACGTCACGTGAGATTTAACTCTTGACGCCACCATTGGTGAGACAGCAAGTGTGACTGACCTGGAACGGGGAACCTCACTCCGGCGGGCGGAAAACAACACGAGTCTCGAGGGAGGATCTCCGTTGATGATGGCGGGTACGGAACGAAAAGTGACAAGCCTCTCTTTCAAGCGGACGCAGGCGACGAACAGATGGTCGGACCCTTCCGAGCTTCTAAATGGGGCTGGGCCGTCGCGACGAGGGGAGATGTGTGACAAAAGGAACCGGGTGGAGAGTCGGGATGTCGTATTCGTCACTGGTTCAGCGGGTGTGGCAACTGGAGGGCTGCGCTTGGTACGCGAGCGCGGATAGGGCTGAGGTTTTAGATTTTAAGGCTGAAAAAGAGCCGGTCGTTCGAAAGGGGGCGAGGGGAGAAATGATGATGGCGATGGGTGCGCGCGTCTGCAATGAAACTGGTGGAGACGGCGGTCGGCGGGCAAGCCAAGCCAAGTTACCAGATCACGAGGAGAAGCCTTACAGGGCGGAAGGAAACGAAGAGGAGCGAAAGACGTGAGGGAGCGAATACGGAGGCGAGATACACAGTGGGCATTGGGGTCAAATCCGCCCCGGAAAATGCCTTGATTATGATCCGATTAGGTCAAAATTTTCACGTATATTCATGACTGTTTTAGTGTTCAAAATACTTATGTAATACTGGTCAGA
>Ga0307516_10002692_pt1 | contig 23497 bp, 22 predicted proteins | sample 19_EM_MG_FD_203310 | JGI IMG/M metagenome (GOLD analysis project Ga0307516, IMG submission 203310) | Populus trichocarpa ectomycorrhiza microbial communities from riparian zone in the Pacific Northwest, United States - 19_EM | ecosystem: Host-associated > Plants > Roots > Unclassified | place...
CATGGCTCTACCGAAATGCTCACCCCTCGCAATTATCACACATGGAAGGCTGACATTATGGTCTTTCTTACATGTGAAAATGCTCTCGAGATAGTGCTCGGCAATGAAGATCCACCATTCAGCAAGAACTAGTCGGAACCCCAGAAGAAATTTCACATGACAGTTTGATCTCGCACCTTCTTGCAAATCTCTACGATCCGTTTAAGAGTGTGGTCGATATCATCACTATCAGACCATCGGCTGACAAAACGCTCAATTCCATAAGCACGCCGCTAATCGAGTACAAAACATCGAACGCACTTCGCCAGGCCCAGATCGGGTCAAATCCAAATACTGCTGACACCGTTGCCGAAGGATATGCCCTCACAGCGGAAGGCGGCACCCACGAAACCCATATCAGGCAACAGTCCGGATGAGGACGTGGAAACGGACGTGGAAATGGAAAAGGCCACAGCAACAGATGCAAGCCCTACGGCTCGAAACCGGTCAGCAAATGCTTCTATTGCTTGAATGAGGGGCACAGGCAGAACGAATGCACTCTGAAGCAAAATGCCGAAGCCTTTAGGAAAGAGACCTTAGATGGGTGGAGAACCCAGAAGAGTCAGATTTCCAGAAATTTTGCAGTTACCGACGACACCGACATTGGTGACAACTCGACAGAGATGCATGCCTATTGAGCGACTTCTGAGAAAGGCTTGCTGGACAGCTGGCTTATTGATTTGGGAGCTTCCTGCCATCTGGCTGGCAACAAGAAAGTCTTGCGAGACATCCGATCGCCATCTGAGCCTATTCCTGTCAAGGTTGCAAACCGAACGAACTGCCTAGAAACTGCATCTGGATCGATCCTTTCTATTGCTGCCGAAGGAGCCAACACAATACCGGATCTATTCAAGATTGAGAATGTGGATGCCAATGAGAACGCAGGTCAATACCGATGCTAGCAGGCAAGACGATGCTAGCCGGACGAATGCAATGAGAATGCCGGTCGATACCGAAAGTAGGCAGGTCGATGCCATTGTGAGCAGGCTGTTTGATGCCGTTGTGAGCAGGCAGGTCGATGCCGAAGAAAGTAAGCAGGTCGATGCCAATGCGAATAGGCTGTTTGATGCTGTTGTGAGCAGGCAGGTCGATGCCAAAGAAGCAGGCAGGTCAATGCCATTGCGAGCAGGCTGTTTGTTGCCGTTGTGAGCAGGCAGGTCGATGCCGAAGAAGCAGACTGGTCGATGATGACGTCTATACCAGCTCGTTGATAGCTGATACGCTACGCCATTCTGCGACTTATAATCGTCGGAAAAGGACGTGAGCTGATGCCCACCGGATCTGGGTAGAAGGGCAATCAGATTCTGCAGATCCGGTATCCTATCAAAATGCTGTCAGGCATCGGAAGCTTGGTCTGAAGTGGTCGGAAGCTGTGCGGGAGGAGTTACATTTGCTGCACTCGAACCACTATTTGTTTTCATCATGTTGGAAGACGTTCCGACTGGTGTCAGGCCCATAGAGTTCAAGATGGATCTTCATGATCAAAGAGCTTCCTGCGGGCGGAATTCGTCGCTGCATTCCTAAACCCAGAAGGTGATGAATACGATTATATGGCTATGCCGGATGGTATTGAAACGCCTGCGGGTGGGCCATGAGTTTGGAAACTGCACAAGTCTTTGACTCAAGCAGGCCCGCTGACTCTGGTACGAGCATATCGATAACTTTTGGAGATCATTAGGTTTACTTAGATCCGAATACTACGATCCGAACGTCTACAGCTTGGCTGTCAGGCAGATACCGCTCAGCATACTCCTCAACGGTAACGAACTCTTTGAGTCGACTGAACGAAACCAGAATTCGGGTACCATACCACTGAATCCGAGACGTTTGCAAGCGCAATGCTATCCGTACCACCTACCTCCCAACATCCGAGATGATGGCAAATATCATGACGAGAAGCCTCCAACAGGAGACCCACTGGAAACATGTGAATGGCATGGAAATGTTACGATGGGCTGCAGGGGAAGCATATGGCAAGTGGATGGCACTTGATCCGATGAATTAAGTTTTCTTTGGTGGATGTGCTCTTTCTCCTATGGCCATGCTTTTCCTATGGGTTTTTACATAGCTACGAGTTTTAATGAGACATCTGGGGATGTCACGAGATTTCAAATTTCTGATCTCTGTCTTTCTTTCTTTTTGATTGCCTCATTGTTCGAGGGGAAGTGTTAGATATATCGATCACCCAACAAGGCCCGCAGCCGAGGCCTGCCTAGACCGCTGCGAGCAGATGCGCGCGCGTAAGGCATAGGGTGGCACAGGTGGCAAGTGGCCACCAGCGACATCTAGGCCCGGAGGTGGCGAATCGCCACTGGTTATATCTAGACTGGAGGTGGCAAGTTGCCACCAAAGAATCTAGAGGAGCCGGTGATGGGTAATGGGTTGGATGTGCCTGTATATATAGAGAGTGGTCCTCCGGTCTCGGTGAAAAGATTAAGCAATGGAATTCCTACCCACCTGTGGACCAATATATTTTGACAGATACGATTCTTCTCGGCAGTCCTCTGCATGGCCGATAAGTCCATAGGCACCACACCATAATCACCACTGTTTGTGCCCATCGGATTTGCTGGAGCCGGAGTGGGGGTACTGGCTGAAGATGGTGCGGAGCGGGGCAGTCACTGGGTATAGCCAGGCTGGGCCCGTTCCATGGCATAAGTGCAGATTCAGTTATCCAACTCCCGACAGATCTGGATCAAATGACCCAGACTATTGGAACGAGGATGGGAGGTGACCAAGGCATCCTTTATTTCATCCGAGAGGCCTTTGTATAATTGTTCTCTCTGGGCCTCTTTGTTCCAGTTTAGGTCTCCCATGATCTGACCAAATTCGACGAAATAGGTAGCAAAGGTACCGTTCTTTTGCTTGAGTTTCCAAATCTCGCGATTGGCAGTACGGGTTCTGTTGGAGTCGTCGAACGCCTTTCTGCGGAGGTTGAGGAGTACGTTCAGGGATTGGAGCCGGATTTGTCCAGTATTCTCAGATACATAGGCGCGAATCAGGTTGAGGGTGGCCTCCGAGAGGTGGTTGACCACATATCGGAGGCACGCTTGGTCATCGGGGTAATGATGGGGTTGCATGGTCAACTTGTTGCACAGTTGGATAATCCAGGTGCGCAATTCTTCAGCCTTACCACCATCAAAAATTGGCGCATTAGGAAACCCCTTCTGGGCGGCATTGGCACCACCCTGAGCTGTGGCCATAGCCACCACCTGGGCCTGCAGCTGGGTGAACCACTGTTCGAGGGTGGAGCTGGAAGCATCCATGTCCATGGGTTCCGAACTCATAACAAGTAATATAGAATAAAGGATGCAACCTAGTATAATGGCAGAAGTTCTCCAAGGTACTCGAGGTATTTCGAGTAATGCAAGTGAGAGCGGGAGCAGAAGCGGCAGGGTAACGCAAATGGGAACAGGAATGGTAACGGAGTGGGAATGGGAAAGTGAACATCAACGGACTTTTCCAATGGGAATGGGGACAACGTCAGACTGACATGTCGACAGAGACGGACAGCATCATACGGACCTGTCGAACAGAGAAACGGACAACATCAGATGGTTGTATCAGACTGAGAGACGGACAGTGTCAGATGGACGTGTCGGACAGAGAGTGACAATGTCAGACGGATGCATCGGACAGGGACAGGCGGCACTGGACAAGCGTTGCCGAGATGGAGGAATAGAGCAAACGAAGGAAACAGAGGAAATGGAGGAAATGGAGATGAGGTTGATATTGCGAATAGAATACAAGAGGTTGCATGAAGAGAAGAAGAAGACAAAACAGGGAGACAGCCCTTCTTATATATACAGTTCTTGTAACTCCCATACGTCCTCCTACTCATACCCACGCAACTCACATGCATACTTATACTCACATATGTGCTCATAATCGCCCAACTGATACAACCTTCTGTTATGCAACTGGGACCCTGAACCGACACCCTTTCCAAGATTGAGACATCCGGAGCGAGGTGACGACACTCTTTCCAAGATCGAGACATCCAGAGCGAGGTGCCGACACTCTTCCCAAGATGGAGACATCTGGAGCGATGTGCTGACACCCTTCCCAAGATCGAGACATCCGGAATGAGGTGCAAACATCGACAATGAAATCAAACAGCCAAATCTTCCTAGCACCCAAAATCAAACAACCAAATCCAAACCGAGCACCGAGACAACCGAGCACCGAGACCTGCCCCGTGACAGTCAGGGCATTTGTCTTCTGAATGTAGCGCCTGTCTTACAGACGCAGAATGTCAAGGCTAATGTCGTCCAGATGAGGAGTATCAGGGCATTTTCCTTCTGGACACAGCACGTGTCTCCAGACACTGAATATCAAGGTAAATGTCTTTCGGACTACACACGGCACGGTATCTGCCTTCCTGATGAATATTGTCAGAGCATTTGCCATCTGAACGTAGTGCATGTCTTCCAGACCCAGAATGTCAAGGCAAATGTAGACTGGACAACGTGTGCCATGGCATCCGCCTTTCAGATGAGGAGTGTCAGGGGATTTGCCTTCTGAATGCAGCGTGCGTCTTACAGACACAGAATGTCAAGGCAACTGTCTTCCGGACAATGTACGCCACGGTATCTGCCTATGAGATGAGGAGTGGTAGGACATTTGCCTTCTAAACGTAGCGCGTGTCTGCAAGACCCAGAATGTCAAGGCAGATGTCGTCCGGACGAGGAGTGTCAGGGCATTTGCCTTCGGGACACAGCACGTGTCTTACCAACACAGAATATCAAGGCAGAGGTCATCCGGACGAGGAGTGTCAGGGCACTTGCCTTCGGAATGCAGAGCATATCTTACAGATGCAGAATGTCAGGGCAGATGTCATCCAGATGAGGAGTGTCAGGGCATTTGCCTTCTGAATGAAGCACAGGTCTTACAGACACAGAATGTCAAGGCAGATATTGTCCGGATGAAGAGTGTCAGAGCATTTGACTTCTGAACCCAGCACCTGTCTTACAGATGCAGAATGTCAACGCAGATGTCATCCAGACAAGGAGTGTCAGGGCATTTGCCTTCTGGATGCAGTGCGTATCTCCAGACGCAGAATATGAAGGCAAATGTCTTTTGGACGACGCATGCCATGGTATCTACCTTTCTGACAAGGAGTGTCAGGGCATTTGTCTTCTGAATGCAGCGCATGTCTTACAGATGCAGAATGTCCAGGCAGACGTTGTCTGGACGAGGAGTGTCAGGGTATTTGCCTTCTGAACACAGCGCATTTCTTACTGATGCAGAATGTCAACGCAGATGTCGTCCGGACAAGGAGTGTCAGGGCATTTGCCTTCTGAACATAGCACATGTTTTACAGACGCAGAATATCAAGATAGAGGTCATTCAGAAGAGGAGTGTCAGGGCACTTGCCTTCGGAACGCAGCACATTCTTACAGATACAGAATGTCAAGGCAGATGTCGTCAAGACGAGGAGTGTCAGGGTATTTGCCTTCTGGATGTACCGCGTGTCTTTCAGACCCCAAAGTCAAGGCAGATGTCGTCCGGACGAGAAGTGTCAGGGGATTTGCCTTTTAAACGCAGCGCGTTAATTACACACGAAGAGTGTCAAGGCAGATGTTGTCCAGACGAGGAGTGTCAGGGTATTTGCCTTCTTGATGTGGCGCTTGCCTTACAGACACTGAGTATCAACACAGATGTCGTCCGGACATCATATGCCATGGTGTCTACCTTCTGGACGAGGAGTGTCAGGGCATTTGCCTTTTGGATGCAGTACATGGCTTACAGATGCAGAATGTCATGGCGAATGGCATCTGGACGATGTTTGCCATAGCAGATGCCTTCCAGATGACGAGTGTCAGGGTATCTGGCTTCCTGACGCAGCGAGTCAACATAAATATCGTGCCGATGACACGAATCACCATATATACTCTCGTATGATGAGTGTGGTAGCATATTTCTTACAGACGCAGTGTATAACCTAAGAATGATGAATGTCGTCGCAAATGTTATTCGGACGACGCACAACATGGTATTTGCCTTCCAGATGAAGTGTGTCTGGGTATTTGGCGTCTGGGTACAGTGTAGGCCTATCAGACGCCAAATATAATGGAGAATGGCGTCCGGACGACTCCAGCCACGGCAGCAAGCGTCCAGACACAGCTATTATGGCACTGAAAATCGCAGTGAAGCCTTACATCACATCCACATTCTAGGAGGCAAGTGGTTGGCGGTTCTAGGGGTAGTGAATCAATCCAGTTGTATTCATTATATCTAACATACAGATATATACGCTACCTCACAGAGCACCCAGCACGAGCACATAGTATCGCATCCATCATCGTGTCCAACGCTGCATCGATCGTCCCGATTATCGACTGCAAGAATTACCACCTGCATACGCTGTTCTTAATGTGCTTACCACAGGTCTACCAGTGTCAACAGTTGGAAGCTGGTGAGTAAGATGCGACGAGTACGTTGGCACGCATCAAGACGTTATTATCGCAGCTCTCAGAGTGTTAGAAACAGTAGGAAGTTGGGCAATACGATAAGACAAGTACGATAGTGAGTAAGATGCTACGGGCACAATGTCAATGAGGATGATGGTGTTCAGTGCCTGTCAGTGAGTACAACCAAGAGTAAGATGCGACAAGTACGTTAGCAAGCTTCATGAGGTTGTTATCGCAGCTCTCACTTTGTCAAAAACCGTGGGAAGTTGTGTCATACGATGCGACGAGTATAATTACAAGTAAGATACGACGGGTACTATGTTGATGAGGATGGTGGGCAGGACCCTGGTGGCAATGACGACAGTGAGTAAGATGCAAGGAGTATGTTGGTGACCTTCGTGACATTGTCAGCACAGCTCGCAGTTTGTCAGAAACCGTAGGTAGTTGTGCCATATGATGAGACCAGTATGATGACAAGATAAGGCGAGTACGATGTCGATGATGACGATGTTGGTCAGGATCTAGAAGCAAGTATGACCAAGAGTAAGCTGCGACAAGTAAGTTAGCAAGCTTCGTGAGGTTGTTAGAGCAGCTCACAATTTGTCAAAAACAGTGGGAAGTTGTATCATACGAGACGACGAGTATACAGACAAGTAATATATGATGGGTACTTGTAGGAGGAAGATTCTGGGCATCATGGACGCCACGCCTAGATGGCTAGCATGGCCGCTAGCATGGCTTCTAGAGTTTGTGGGACTTAGCAGATGGCTGCCCTAAGGGCTTCTGTAGATAGACAGTCACACACTAGCACTAGCACATGGACACTTATATAAGTGTCCGGTGCTCCCCTCTTTAGAATGGACATGTTTCTCGTGACACCTCAACTGGTAGCAACACTTTATTTTCTCTGCCCCGCACGACCAGTGGCGATCATTCTTTATTTTCCCTGCCCCATACGACCAGTGGCGAGCATTCTTTATTGCACCGTGTGACGAGCGGCAAGCAGAAGGAGGGCGCAGAAACATCAAGATCCCAAGAGGATAACGAGAAAATCGAGAAAACGAGGAAACTGAGCGACGAGACATGGGACAGCCCAGCAAACGGACTCTCGCATGAAAAGTAGCTGCGGGAGGGCGCGGCGAGCGGTAAGCATGGGGGCCGGCGTTTCGGGGCCCATACCTTACGTCTCACCAAGCTCTTTCCAGTCACATACAGAGAGCTGACCTTCAAGAAAAAGATACTCACACGCCGTATTCACACGCCGTATTCACACGCCGTACACACATGCCGTACACACATGCCGTCCAGCAGTCTCAACAACCCATTCACCGGGCTGAGCTACTGCCTATATAACCCGTGCATCGGGCAGAAGCGCTGAGCATTTCCAAAGCGCGGCGAGCATTTTCAAGATCCTGAGAGGATAACAAGAAAAAAATCGAGAAAAACGAGGAAACCGAGCGATGAGAAACAGGACGGCCCAGCGAACAGACTCTCGCGTGAAAAGTAGCTACAGGAGGGTGTGGCGAGCGGTAAGCGTGGGGGCCAGTGTTTCGGCGCCCATACCTTACGTCTCACCAAGCTGTTTCCAGTCACATACAGTGCGCTAACCTTCAAGAAAAAGATACTCAAATGCCGTATTCACATGCCGTATTCACACGCCGTACACACACGCCGTACACACACGCTGTCCAGCAGTCTCAACTACCCGTTCACCGGGCTGAGCTCCTGCCTATATAACCCTTGCATCGGGCAGAAGCGCTGAGCATTTCCAAAGCTTGGCGAGCATTTCCAAAAAATGTGCGACGAACAAAACAAGGCATGCCGAAACAGCGAGCAATGTCAAACACCCCGAAACTCTGGCCGGAGCTGGACGAGCTACTCGAGTGGATTGGTGAAGCGAACCCCTTGCACAATGAAAACGCAGTAGTCATAGCTGTTTCAGCCGAAGCGGTCCTAAATGCCTACGCCCAGTGGTACGACAGTCACCGCGAGGCTTCTGTGAAGTTTGCGGATCTGGCGGCACTGGAGCACCGACTTTGTAAGGCAGAGGAGGAGACAGCAGTTTGGAAGCAGCACTGCGATTACCTCTTTACCATCAGCGAACAAACCGCAAACCTACAAGATAGGGCCCGGAGCCAAAACCTGATCGTTCAAAAAATCAAGCCGCATGAGCCAAAGAGGTTTGATGGTTCCCAGGACTTGGAGGTTGTCGCTCAATTTCTCGAAGACGTGCAGCACTAAGTTCGACAGGGCAGAGCAGTCTGTCAAAAAGCATCCGAAGACAATCAGAAGATCGACACCTTCTGGCGTTTTCTCACCGCCAAAGTGTTCTACTGGTTCGAGAACTGCATGAAGAAGGAGGGTGTGGATACTATCCATCCAAAGAATTACAACTACAATACCACATGGGATGCCGTAAAGGTCCTGTTCAAGCGCTAGTACGTTCCGGAACGGGCTGTTTGAGTAATCCGCCGTGAATGGTATGCGTTGAAGTTCAATCGCCCACCGGTTTTGAAGTTCAACCAGCGAGCATTGGAGCTGATCACGATTCTGGGCGGGTCGCTCACCATTAGGAGGGAAAATCCGCTGTGGGAGGAATACCTGATCAAGCTGCCGGAAGGGACGCAAAACGATATATCCCAGCAGTCACACCTTATGGATATACTCGGTGGCGATAGTCAGAAGCAGATGACGCTGTTCGGCTTGATGGATATCGTCGCCGCACAGACTCTGCCGTTAATGTTGATGCCGTCCGGTAGCATCATCCAGGTCCAATCCCCAGTTGGGCCACCCACCGCACACGGTGACCCGCTGGACTTGAGTAATATCGAGAATGACGAACTGAATGTGGTTGTCGACGGAAAGATACAGTGTCACCGTTGCCTCGGGTTCGGTCACATCCTACGCCAATGCCGCACTCCAGCCACGGATAACTGTATAGCGCAATTGAAGCCTCGAGGAGGATTTGAGGGAGGGCGTGAAGGACTCCAGAAGCGTTATCCACCCCACCAGCCGCCACCTACGCAACATTCACCGTACCGTCAGTCATCCTACCAGCCACCACCTATTCAACAGCCACCGTACCGTACCAACCAACCAAATTGGCGTGTGCCGGTCAAGCGCGTCAACAACGTCGATGATCCGGAGGCAAGGTCCGGTGCGTACTTCGATGGAGGTTGGTCAGAGGAGGGAATGCCGGATGAAAATGGAGGATTGACGGACTTGTTGGATTTGGGTGGATCGAATTGGGATAAGACCAGTAAGTTGGCACAGAGCGAGGGAAAAGGGACTCAGTAGGAGTGACAGAGCATCCTCCTACTAGAGAACGAGAGGCGGCGAGACTTTATTTGACAAACCTTAATGTTATACGGAAGAACATTAATGATACAAGTGATTTGTTACGTTTTTACGCTAAAGTCCAAACCTCTCGTTCCAAAATTCGCTCAGCCTACACCCTAATGGATCCAGGTGCATCTCACTGCTATATCGACACCACTTTTGCACTGCAGCTCGGCTTACCTTTTCGACATGCTGGCCTTATGACAATCGCCACGGCCGGAACCAAACACCCTCCCGAGGATAGATACCAGGTCTGGCTTAACGGACGTATACGGGGCAGCACGGGGAACTATGCAGATGTTACCGGTTGGTACACTGTGTTTGATATTAAGGGCACCTACGACATTATTATTGGAAAAAATTGGCACTCGAGAACGTACCATTTAGTGGATTCTGACAGTATCTTGCACCTGTTGGATGCGGACTTGTCTTTACTGATGGACGGTCGACCGGTATATGTTCCCAGGCTTTCCTTAAAAGCACTTCGACCTCACCAGGGCCGCTACCGGAAAGTTCACAACCACTGCGAAGCGGTATCTCAAGCGGCAAACATCAACCTGATTTCCGCAAACGAGACACGACGGGTAATGACAAAATCCAGTGGCGACAGGATATTTCTGATCGACATCCGTAAACGATGGGTGGGCGAGGAATTTGGTGAGGATGAATCCGTTTTGGCGGATCTGGGGAAGTGGAGAGTCCAAATCCGTCGGGACTTTGACAATCTCTTTCAGCCACCGCGTGGCGTTCCACCACCAGGAGAACATGATTTCCGTATCCATACCGATCCGACAGCAAAAATTCCAAACTGCCAGCCGTACCAAATGACTCAGTCCAAGAGGAAGGAATTCAAGGTACAGATTAAGAAGTTGCTTGCAAACGGGTGGGTGACGGACTCACATTTACATTATGCAGTACCGATAATCTTTGTGAAAAAGCCAGACACCACGCTCCGAATGTGTGTTGATTACCGTGGATTGAACGCAATAACGGCTAAAGACCGGCACCCTTTGCCGTACATTGAGGATTTGCTGGATAAGCTTCACGGAGCAGGGGTTTTCACCAAACTGGACCTGGCTAGCGGATACCACCAGGTACAGGTGCATTCAGATGACTGCCACAAGACCGCATTCATAGCGCCGGACGGATCCTATGAGTATAAGGTTATTCCGTTTCGACTTGCAAACGCACCAGCCGCTTTCATGCGTATGATGCACAAGATATTACATCCACACCGCCGAAACGCAATCGTATACCTCGACAACGTGCTCATCTTTTCAGGAACACTAGCAGAACATAAGGCACATGTGGAAGGTGTGCTGCAAGCATTACGGTATGCACATTGGCATCTGAGTGAGGCCAAATGCCTGTTTGGTACACTGCAAACGTCGTTCGTCGGTTTCAGAGTGAATAAACACGGTATTCACACCGAGGAAAAGAAGGTCAGAGCAATACAGGATTGGCCAACACCCAGGACGCCTACGAAACTTCGCAGTTTCCTCAGTTTAGCGGGTTACTATAGGAAATTCGTTCCGAAATTCGCTCACCGGGCCCATCTACTATATGACCTCGCCGCAAAGCCCAGGAACGACTACATGTGGACCAGTCAACATGGGGAGCAGTTAGGAGACCTCAAGCAGGCACTGATATCTGCACCGGTCCTGGCAACGCTGGATCTGGAAGGCGATTTCATCCTATGAACCAATGCCTCGGACACGGCTATTGGAGGTGTTTTGGCTCAAAAACAGCTGTTTGAAGGAAGATTGGTAGAGCGGCCACTGGGATATTTCTCAAGGAAGCTTCACGCAGTTGAGTCGAGATATCCTGCATATGACCATGAACTTCTTGCGATCAGCGCAAACTTGGAACATTGGGCCTGCTACGTCCATGGTCGAAAACGCACCACCATTTATACGGATCACGTGTCATTGCAACATATTCTGGCGCAGAATAAGCTGACAAGCCGTCAGTGGCGTCACCTTGACAGGCTCCAACAGCACGATTACGAGATAAAGTACTTTCCTGGAGCGGCGAACGTGGTGGCAGACGCGCTCAGCCGGATTGCCTACACTCAGGGAGGGCAGTCAGAAGTCAAGCAGCCAAAAGCGGATCCGCAGCACCTCAACATCGTCGAGCTGCGTGTATCAGCCTCAACCGAGTGGCTAAATGATGTGCGAAATGGCTCCGCAGAAAATGCGATTTTTGGCCCCGTTCTACAATATCTGAGCAATACCGACGAAAAGGAGAACAAATAGGCAAGCTCGAAACAGACTCGTCACATTAAGTAACGAGCAAAGTCGTACTCACTCGAAGAAGGCCTTCTGTTCCATTAGACGTCAGGTGGAAAGCTGTGTATTCCGAAGTCCATGAGAGCAGATGTGGTTCGCGAAGCACACAATGCTATTCTGGGTGGCGGACGTAGCAGTATCGCAAAAACAGCAGCAGCGGTCGGTTCATGGTACTACTGGCCAAAGTTGACAGATTCAATCGCAGAATGGATTGCCGGATGTGACGTATGCCACCGAATCAAACACAAGAATGCCAGGCCATATGGACTTCTACAGCCACTACCGATTCCACTCGAACGGGCTGAACGAGTGAATATCGATTTTGTCACCAAGTTCCCAACATCGTAAGCCAGCCACGATGCAGTAGTGACAATTATCGATCCCCTAACGAAGCGAGCACGGTGGATTCCTGTTGAAGAAGCTGATCTCACCGCAGAGAAGTTTGCAACAGCGTTCATCGACAGTTATGTATGGTCACGGGGTCTGCCTGTATCGATTGTGTCCGACCGGGATACCCGGTTTACCTCCGGCTTCTGGCAATCGTTGTGTTCACAACTCGGAATCAGGTTTCGGATGTCTATGGCATACCATCTGCAATCGGACGGCCAGGCGGAAAAGGCGAATGCCACTCTGGAAACATTTTTGAAGGCATATATAGCGCAACTCAAATCCCCCGAGCAGTGGAGCCGTTTGTTGCCGCTGGCAGAGTTTACCTACAATGCGGCAAAGCATAAGGCTATAGGCATGTCACTGTTCGAAGCAGATATTGGATACATTCCGAGACTTCCACTAGATCTGTTGGCACCAGGACCACGGACGCCGATATCGAGAGTGGGAATGGAATAAGCAGAACACCTCGTCAAGATCCTACGAATGCTTTGAGAGTGAATGGAAGAAACCCAGCTGACAATAGTGTCGGAAGCGAACGAGCATCGCCAGCTCCACCCGTTTTGGGTAGGCGATTCGGTATTCCTGGACACCTGTTTTCTGCCAGTCGGCTACACCAATATCAATTCCACCACCAACGACAACATCAACTCGCGAAAGTTTCAACACCCATACGCCAGTCCGTTTACGATCCTGAAGTCTGCCGGAGAGAATGCATTTGTTTTTGACATCCCAGCGCACTGGCGCTTACACCCGGTCTTCAACGTCGCACGCCTCAAACTGTCGAAGGTCGACAAAACCCGTGAACACCCACCCCCACCACCGCTACGCTCTACCGCTACTGTCGAGTACGAGGTTGAGTCGATCTGTAAGCACAGAGGCACCACGGTTCAAGATATCGAATATCTGGTCAAATGGGTCGGCTACGCTGACCCTACATGGGAACCACTGGCGAACCTGAGAGGCAGCAGCAATGAGCTGCTTGGTGAATACCACACTGCGAATGGCCTACGAGTCTACCAGTGCATGGAAAGGGGGTGACAGGAGGTGTAGGCGATGTGTGGTGGGCCGGGTATGTTTTGCTGTTTTCGGTTGCGTTGGAGTGCACTTTGTTACGTTCGGGGTTATTGTTATAAGCTGGGTTTGTCGTTGTTTTTTTTTTGTTTTTGTTGTTTTTTTTTTTGTTTTTTTTTTTTTATGGGCAGTGCTTGTTTTATTGAGAGGGAAGTGGTTGTAGGAGGAAGATTCCGGGTGTCGTGGACGCCACGCCTAGAGTGGCTAGCATTGCCGCTAGCATGGCTTCTAGAGTTTGTGGGACTTAGCAGATGGATGCCCTAAGGGCTTCTGTAGATAGACAGTCACACACTAGCGCTAGCACACGGACACTTGTATAAGTGTCTGGTGCTCCCCTCTTTATAATGGACATGTTTCTCGCGACCACTCAGTACTACTTTGATGAGGATGGCTGTCCACATGCCGACGTAGAGTACGATCACGAGTAGGGCGCGATGCGTATGTTGCCGAGTTTCGTAACAGTAGCGCAGCTCTCAGTGTCAGAAACAGCGAGATAATGTGTAATGCGATCCAACAAGTACAATGGTGAGTAAAAATTGAGGAGTATGATGGTGAGTAAGACGCGACATGTACTTTGGCGAATAAGACGCAATGAGCACAATGTCAATGAGGAGGATGGCAGTTAGGACACTGGCATTGAGTATGAAAGGGAGTAAGATGCGATGAGTATGTTGGCGACTATCGTCACGTGGTTACCGTAACTCTCAATTTAGCAGAAACAGTGGGAAGTTGTACAACGACATAACGAGTTCGATGTCCATGAGTATGTTGGCGATATTCATGGCGTTTGCACACCTGTCAGAGTGTAAGAAACAGTAGGACATACGACGAGACGAGTATGATCACAAGATATGCAGTGCAGGGTGTTGAGGAGAATGGTGGTTGAGCCCTGGTGGTGAGTACGATCGCGACTAAGAAACAATGGGTATGATGATAATGAGGAGGATGGTGGGCACGATCCCAGTGGTGAGTACAACAGCGAGTAAGATGTGACGAGTATGTGGACCAGCTTTGTGACATTGTTAGCGCAGCTCTCACAGTGTAAGAAAGAGCAGGACATACGATGAGACGAGTATGATGACAAGATACAGTGAGCAGGGTGTCAATGAGGAGAATGGTGGTCGTACCCTAGCAGCGAGTACAATCGCGAGTAAGACATGAGGGGTACGATGTCGATGAGGAGGATGGCAGGCAGAATCATGGCAGCGACTACAACAGCAAGTAACATACTACGAGTATGTGCACGAGCTTTGTGACATTGTTAGCGCAGCTCTCAGAGTGTCAGAAACAGCATGACAAACGACAAGACGAGTATGATGACAAGATACGGCGAGCAGGCTGTCGATGAGGAGAATGTAGGTTGTAACTTGGCAGCAAGTACGATTGTGAGTAAGGCGCGATGGGTATGATGTCAATGAGGATGATGGTGGGCAGGATCCCAGCGGTGAGTACGACAGCGAGTAAGATGCGATAAGTATGTGGGCGAGCTTTGTGACATTTTAGCGCAGCTATCAAAGTGTCAAAAACAGTAGGACATACGACAAGACGAGTATGATGACAAGATACAGCGAGCAGGGTGTCAATGAGGAGAATGATGGTCGTATCCTGGCAATGAGTACGATGGCGAGTAAGATGGGACGGGTATGATGTCAATGAGGATGATGACAGGCAAGATTCCGGTGGTGAGTACGACAGCAACTAAGATGAGATGGGTATGTGGGCGAGCTTTGTAACATTGTTAGCATAGCTCTGCGAGTGTTAGAAACAGCAGGACATATGCCAAGACGTATATGATGACATGATACCGTAAGCAGGGTGTCGATGAAGATAATGGTACAATGGCAGCGAGTATGATGGCGAGTAAGACGCGACATGTATGATGTCGATGAGAAGAATAGCGAGAAGGACCCTGACGGCAACTACGATAGCAAGTAAGATACGTTGAGGCATACGTTGGCCATCTTTGGGAAGTTGTTAGTGTAGCTCTCAGACTGCCAGAAACAGGAGGACCTACGACGAAACGAGTATACTGACAAGATACGGTGAGTAGGGTGTCGATGAGGAAAATGGTGGTTAGTACCCTGGCAGCGAGTACGATGATGAGTAAGACGTGATGTGTATGATGTTGATGTGGAGGATGGCGGGCAGTGTCATGGTGCAGATCTCAGCGCTCGGTTTGGGTTTCATTATTTGATTTCGTTGTCAATGCTGGCACCTCGCTCCAGATGTCTCTATCTCGGAAAGAGTGTTGTCACCTCGCTCCGGTTGTCTCGATCTCGGAAAGAGTGTCAGTACCTCACTTCGGATGTCTCAATCTTGGAAAGAGTGTCGTCACCTCACTCCGGATATCTCAATCTTGGAAAGGGTGTTGGTTCTGGGCCCTGGTTGTATAAGAGAAGGTTGAATGAGTTGTGCGGTTATGAATACATATGTGAGTATGAGTACATATGTGAGTTGCGTGGGTATGAGTAGGAGGACGTATGGGAGTTGCGAGAACTGTATATATAAGGAGGGCTGTCTCGCGTGTTTTGTCTTCTTCATCTCTTCATGCAACCTCTTGTATTCTATTCGGAATATCAACCTCATCTCCATTTCCTCCATTTCCTACATTTCCTCTGTTTCCTCTATTTCCTCAGTTTCCTCAGTTTCCTGCGTATCTCCATATCGGTGACGCTCATCCCATGCTGCGCATCTCTGTCCGACACGTCTGTCTGACATTGTCCATCCTTGTCCGACACGTCCGTCTAATGCTCTCCATCTCTCTGTTCGACACGTCCATCTGACGCAGTCTGTCTCTCTGTTCGACACGTCCGTCTGACGCTGTCTGTCTTTCTGTCCGACACATCTGTCTGACGTTGTCTGTCTCTGTTCAACACATCCATCTGATGCTGTCTGTCTCTGTTTCCTGTTCCCGTTCCCGTTGTCATGAACCTGGCGCAACAGGCTCCTTGGCGCCGGCACTGGTGCCACTCTCACCCTTGTCACCCTGTGGATCGTCATCGTTTCTGCTGCTGCAGATGCGGTCATTTACCGCACTTAGGCACCTCGACCGGCGATCTCCACCATATCGTTATGGTAGTGATATCCCCGACCACCGGCTGGTCTAGACCTCTCTCCTTTGTTTCTTCTATGTTGCCTACGCGTTCTTCACGTCTTCGCCATTTCCTGTTGATAGTGATTGTGTGTCCTTCTCCTGTCCGCTACGTTTGTTGTCTCCTGTTGATTGAGCTTGCACATCCTTCTCCCATGTTCGATACGAGTATTATTTTCCCTTGATTAAGTTGTACGTCAGTCTTTCTTTCCTTGTCTGTTACAGCTTGCACGTCCTTTCTCCTGTTGCCGCGAGTAGAGTGTTGGCCGCGCGGCGGCCGCATGCGATCATGTGTTTTCCTTGGGTGCGGCGATCGAGTCATAATGTTAGACGGAGGAACTGTGTCAGTCTTGCGGGCCAGCTGTGATTCCACAGAGGGAAGGAAAAGTATAAAGGAAGGCCACGGTAGCTAGTCTGGAGATTCTTCTCCATGTAATCTATTATCCTTCACTCCACCGAAAAATTTCCAACCTGCCGCGGCCGCAACAACAACAACTTCTCCCCATGGCCATCAGAGTCTACCTCTGATGGCCGAGGGCATCTACAACACTTCCTCAGTCGCGCCATTGCTACAGATCCAACACTTTCCTTCACTGTCATGCTCGCACGACAGAAAACGACAACTTCTCTCTGGTCGCATCTTTTGCGTCGGCGCGACCAGACCCCTCCTCAAAAACCCCGGGGGCATAGCATTGACCCTGAAAAGTCAGCCAAGCCCACATCCACCCACACCTCGGCTACAGCAGGACCCTTGTCCTGGCTGCCAGCCACCAACCACAACCCCCTGGCGGCCACGTGTACCCACACACCCAGCCCCCTGCCCACCACCACCCGGCGGCCATGAGTTTCGGCTTGCGCAAACCGCCACCACGATGCCCAGCAGTCGTGGTCTCCAGCTCGTGCATACACCAGGCCCCTCGGCAGTCGTATGCACGGTGCATACGGTCAACGACCCAAAACCAACCCCTCTCCCGACGGCTGCATACACCTGCGTATGCTCCCGACGGCCCACCACCACCCGGCAGCTGTTGGCCACAGCCCACACTGCCCCAAACACCACTGACAATCGAGTGCCCCAGCACATCCGAATGCCAAACATCACCACCCGGTGTCTGACGGCTCTGGCCTCATCACTACCAAACCACACAGTTGCAGGCTTCGGCACTTGCGACCAACCCACCACATGGTCGCTGGCTCCGGCATGTATGACCATACACCTTTTCCTTTTTTTTTGGGTTGTTGTTTTTCCTTGGTGCCTCTTCTTTCCTTTTGAGATGACTAGAAGGCGAGTCCGGGCCTGTATACTTTGTGCTTCGCACCATAGCTCGATGGGTACTGAGAGGGTGGTCCGATCCCAGAGGGACTGTTCGTAGGCTAGCAGGAGGAGTGGAACATTTATCAGAAAGATGGGAGCCCCATGGGGGTGGTACGGCGAGGAGGAGCGCATATTACCTGTAGTGTAAAGTGCAATAGATCGAAGTCGCATATTATCTCTCTCCACTGACCTATCTCTCTACATCCATGACCCGGCACTGTGACCACTACCTGTAAGAACCTATTAGAGATTAGGGCGAAGTCGGATACTGTCATAAACCTGACCCCGACTTCCGTACTCTGTCTTGGGCACGACAGGCAACGTAGCTCCTCAGCGTGCCTTTCTCACTGGTGCGGTGTCGTGCTCCCAGCCTTCCGTGCGGCCATGCTAGGTTTTACGTGGTCTTCGTCTACTGCCACCCGGTGGTCTTTACTGTAGCACAGTATCATTCTCTCATTGTTCTTGAGCGATCTCGGATCGCAACTCGTGTCTCGGCATCGTTTGGCGCAAGTGATTCCCACTCACTCGTCGTGCTCGTCCTCCTTCATGCCCGGCGTGGTATCATGGTTGTCGTCTTTCTTCATGCCCGGTGTGGCATCGTCATTGTCGTCTTCCTTCCTGCCCAGCATGGCATCGTCGTTGTCAGCTTCCTTCCTGCCCGGCGTGGCCTGCAGTATGCGCGGCAGACTTCCATCCTGTCCGGTGCGGCCTTCGGTATGTGCGGCAGTCTTCCGTTCTGCCCGGCGCGGCATGCACGGCAGTCTTCCGTTCTGCTCGTCACGGCATGCGCAGCGTTCTTCCTTTCCGCCTGGGTCGGCATACACGGTGGTCTTCCGTTCCGCCCGGTGCGGCATACGTGGAGGTCTTCCGTTCTGTCTGGCACGGCCCGGTATGCGCAGCGGTGTTCCGTTCTGTCTGGCGCGGCCCGGTGTGCGCGGCGGTGTTCCGTTCTGCCCGGCGCAGCATAGGTGTTCTGTTCTGTCTGGCGCAGCCCGGTGTGTGCGGCGGTACTCTGTTCTGCCCGGTGCGGCACGCACGGCGTTCTTCCGTTCTGCTCGGTGCGGCATGCGCAACGTTCTTCCGTTCCGCCCGGGGCGGCATGCGCAGCCGTCTCCCGTTCCGCCCGGTGTGGCATACGCGGTGGTGTTCCATTCAGTCTGGCGCGGCCCGGTATGCGCGGCGGTGTTGCGGGTCCGTCATAGGTGGTCCCGGATCACTTGTCGCGCTGCCGGATGATGCGGTGATCATCGGCGCCAGTCATCCGAGATCCTGGCGCTGCTCTCGTCACATCGCTGAGAGATGTGTGAAGGTAGGTCAAGGTAGATAGATAATCGTATCTCGATGTCGTTCGTCGTAGGCAATCGCGGATCACATCGTCGCGCTGCCGTATGACCCGGTGGTCATCGGCCCAAGTGATCCGAGATCCCGGTGCTGGTTTTGTCAAGCCGCTCAGAGATGTGCGAAGGTAGGTCAAGGTAGATAGAAAATCATATCTCGATGTTGTTCGTCGTAGGCGATCCCGGATCACTTCGTTGCGCTGCCGGATAACCCGGTGGTCATCGGCGCAAGTGATCCGAGATCCCGGCGCTGGTTTCGTCATGCCGCTCAGAGATGTGTGAAGGTAGGTCAAGGTAGAAAAATAATCGTATCTCAATGTCGTTCGTCGTAGGCGATCCCGGATCACTTCGTCGCGCTGCCGGATGACCCAGTGGTCATCGGCGCAAGTGATCCGAGATCCTGGCGCTGGTTTCGTCACGCCACTCAGAAATGGGTAAAGGTAGGTCCAGGTGTATAGATAATATATTGTGTGGAGAAGAATCTCCAGACTAGCTACCGCACCCTTCCTTTATACTTTTCCTTCCTTCTGTGGAATCACAGCTTGCCCGCAAGACTGACACAGTTCCTCCGTCTAACATCATAACTCGATCGCCGCGGCCAAGGAAAACACATGATTGCGCTCAGCCACCGCGCGGCCAACACTCGACTCGCGGCAACAGGAGAAAGGACGCGCAACCAGTAACAGTAAAGGAAAGGAAGACTGACGTACAACTTAATCAAGGGAAAACAATACTCGTAACGCATATGGGAGAAGGACGCACAAGCTCAATCAATGGGAGACAACAAACGTAGCGGACAGGAGAAAGGACGCGCAAGCATAATAAACAGGAAACGACATATGTAACGATGACAGGAGAAGAACGCGCAAGTAACATAACGGAGACGAAGGAGAGAGGCCTAGACCGGCCAGCAGTCGGGGATATCGCTACCAGAGCGATATGGCAGAGATCGGTCGAGGCGTACAAGTGCGGCGGATGACTGTGGCTGCAGCAGCGGAAACGAGGACGAGCCACAGGGCGACAAGGGTGAGAGTGGCACCGGCGCCGGCGCCAAGGAGCCTGTCGCGCCAGGTTCGTGACAGTACGTCTCCTGTCCAGACCGAAGCTCCGGCGAGGTCATGTCAGGTCGTCAGAGTCCAGCGGCAGATGGGGTGCGGTAGATGCGGACGGGCCGGCTAGCCTGCTGCCGGGCTTGGAGTAGTTCGTTCATTCGCTGTTGTTCGGTGATGATGGCTCCCAGGGTGTTGGCCATCTGCTGGAGTTGCTGTTGGTCCATGTCATTGAACTCATTCATCCGCTGGGTGAGCATCCGGTGTACGACGTAATTGCGGCGAGCGTCCCGGGTGGTTGTTTGATGTATCATGGTGACGATTTCCCCCAGCAGTGCAAGTTGCTCATCTTGGGGAGTGGTGCTGGCGGCCGCGCCGGCATGGGGTTCTTGATCTTCTTCGATGGGGCGTGGGAGTTCACTTCCGGCGTACTCATACGCCGTTCGTAGTTCTCGCGGTATCCTTCACGCCCGGGGTGGTCTCGTCGCGGTCTTCTCACACACCTTGCATGGGCTTGTTGTTGTCGTGGTCACCATCACGCCCGGCGTGGTCTCGTCGTGGTCCTCTCACACGCCTTTGCGTGGGCTCATTATTCTCGTGGTATCCATCACGCCCGGTGTGATCTGGTCGCGGTCTTCTCACACGCCTTTGCGTGGGCTCATTGTTCTCGTGGTATCCGTCACGCCAGGCGTGGTCTCTTCGCGGCTCTTCTCACACGCCTTGCGTGGGCTCATTGTTCTCGCGGTATCCATCACGCCCGATGTGGTCTCTTCGCGGCTCTTCTGACACGCCTTGTGTGGGCTCGTTGTTCTCACGGTATCCGTCACACCTGGCGTGGTCTCTTCGTGGCTCTTCTCACACGCCTTGCATGGGCTCGTTGTTCTCACGGTATCCGTCACGCCCAGCGTGGTCTCTTCCCTGCTCTTCTCACACGCCTTGCATGGGCTCATTGTTCTCGCGGTATCCATCACCCCCAGCGTGGTCTCTTCGCGGCTCTTCTCACATGCCTTGCGTGGACTCCTTGTTCTCGCGGTATCCGTCACGCCCGGCGTGGTCTCTTCACGGCTCTTCTCACACGCCTTGCGTGGGCTCGTTCTTCTGGCGGTATCTGTCATGCATGGTGTGGTCTCTTCGCAGCTCTTCTCACGCGCCTTGCGTGGGCTCGTTGTTCTCGGGGAGTGGTGGTTGCAGCGCTGGTCATGGGGATAGAGAGGTGGGTCTGTGGAGAGAGATAATAGGTTGCGTGTTCTCTTTCCTTTCCGCCAGTCCGTGCACTCGCGTCTCGGTGTCATTGCAGTATTCGATGTCGCGGTAGCAGTATTCGGCTTCGCAGTAGCGTTATTCGGCTTCGCTCTATCTTCCTCACGTAGGGCGTGGTATCATTGCGGTATTGGACTTCACTGTGGCGGTATTCGACTTCGCCCTAATCCCTTCACACCCAGTGTGGTATCGTTGCGGTATTCGACTTCGCGGTGGTGGTATTCGGCTTCGCCCTAATCTTCTTCACGCCCGGCATGGTATCGTTGCGGTATTCGACTTCGCTGTGGTGGTATTCGGCTTCGCCCTAATCTTCTTCACGTCCGGCATGGTATCGTTGCGGTATTCGACTTCACAGTGGCGGTATTCGGCTTCCCCCTAATCTTCTTCATGCCTGGCATGGTATCGTTGCGGTATTCGTTGCTATTGCACGCTAGTTCCTGATGTGGGCGTTGTGAAGTGCCTAGGCAGCTGCGCCCGGCCGCCTCTGTCTTTGTGGGCTTCCCAGCTAACTCTATTCTTCCACCGCTTCTTCTTCGGCATCACATCTGTCTAATACCCGTTCCGGGTGTCCCCGGCGGCAAGTGGCCAGGTGTCCTGGAATGCGTCGAGCGATTCCAATGTTTCCGTTCCTTCCAGAGTTTCCGGCGTTTGCAAGTTGTTTCAGGTGTTTTCGACATTTCTGGTGGTTACATTGTTTCTGATGTTTTTCGTGAAAGCTTGCTACTGACAGCAATGCTTGGAACTGGTTTTGTCGAAGCTTCATATCCCTTTTCCAGGGAGAGTCTCCTGACTCTCTAGCAAGTATGTTTGTCTTGCCGGCACTTTTCTGGGCAATATTTGATATCAAAACCAACTGTTGGCTGGCCGTTCGCATCACTGGCCGCGTCGACAATTGAGGCCGTGCTTGGCCGTTCATAACCCCTTTTGCGTCAACATCGCTGTTTGTGATTCGTCAGACGTCCATTCATAATCCGTTCGGTAGTCGAAGCATAGCCGCAAGCCCTCCTTTTCAACTCGTACTGGCGTGCCCGTTGGTGACGTCCGTCTGCGGGTCTCATAGCTATTCTTGTTTGGACGGTGTTATTCCCAATTACGATGGGATAAAGAAGTCGCTGTGTTCCACAGGTCCGCTCTCTTCGTGGGTTTTTCTTCTTCCCAGCTTCCTGCATCTTCCGGTGTATTTTGGTGTGTTTTGGTGTTTTTCTGGCTTCCCTTTGGTGTAGCTGGGCTCTCTGGCCTCGGTGCAGCGGGGTTTCGATGTCAGTGACCTCCTCAATTCACTACTCTTATTTTTCTCGGTCTGGTGAATCCACGGTGGATTCAGGTTTCTCGAGGATTTCCCACTACGTCAGGTGTCGATTGGAGACGCAATATAATGTCAAAAACCTGACCCCGACTTCCATTCTCTGTCTTCGGCTCGACAGGTAATGTAGCTCCTCAGCGTGCCTTTCTCACTGGCGAGGCATTGTGCTCCCAGCCTTCCATGCAGCCGTGCTAGGTCTTACGCGGTCTTCGTCTACTGCCACCCAGTGGTCTTTACTGTAGCACAGTATCATTCTCTCATTGTTCTTGAGCGATCTCAGATCGCTACTCGTGTCTCTGTGTCGTTTGGTGCAAGTGATTCCCACTCACTCGTCATGCTCGTCCTCCTTCATGCCCGGCGTGGCATTGTGGTTGTCGTCTTTCTTCATGCCCAGTGTTGCATCGTCGTTGTCGTCTTCCTTCCTGCCCGGCGTGGCATCGTCGTTGTCGTCTTCCTTCCTGCCAGGCGTGGCCTGCGGTAACGTACTGTAGGGGTTACCCGGCTACTACCCATTAGTCGGACACTATCAGAAATGAGAAAAAACGACGATACTCAACAACCATAGATCGGAGAGACACAAAATTTTGCAGACCGCATGTTTG
>Ga0307516_10002693_pt1 | contig 23491 bp, 13 predicted proteins | sample 19_EM_MG_FD_203310 | JGI IMG/M metagenome (GOLD analysis project Ga0307516, IMG submission 203310) | Populus trichocarpa ectomycorrhiza microbial communities from riparian zone in the Pacific Northwest, United States - 19_EM | ecosystem: Host-associated > Plants > Roots > Unclassified | place...
GCAGAGCTTCTGGAGTAAGTTGATGTCGCTGGAGTTCACTATTGTTGTTGAGGAGCAGTCGGTTGAAACTCCTGCTGTGGCTAGGACAAGGAGGTGCACGGTGCAGCTGCTAAAGACTTGCTGGAGATTCACGGTGCTGTGCAAGAACTACTATTATTGGCTTCTGTCCATGAGACTGTGGAGCTTCACTGAAAAGAGAGGTTAAGCGTTGCTTCTGCTACTGAGAGGTCACGTTGCTGATATAGGGGTTGTGCTGCTATTGGAAGACTGTGTTTTGCTACCGGAACGGACAAGGCGAAGCTGCTGTTTGTTGTACCGAGATCCTGCAAGAGCTGGAAGTAGCTGCACTATTATACAGAGAGGAGGAGGTCATTGTGCTATGGAGGAAGAGTGATGGGAGAGAAGAGTGAATTATTTTTCTCTCTTCACTCTCACGGGTTTGGTGTTTTTCTTTGTTTTTGGAGAGAATCTGGGAGACAGTTTTGGCTTTTTTTTTTTTTTTTTTTTATTGGTTAGCCTCTCCAATTAATTCTCCACTTTTTATGCGTGGTACACCTACCTACCTATTTATAGGTAAATTAATTTGTTATTATTTTTTTCTAATTGCTTGGCCCCAAACAATTAAAAAAATCATTTTAGTTTTTTATTTTTTTCTTGTGTATTTTTGATACCCTTGTCCAAATATTTTTTATTTTTGTTTTTTTGTTTTTGTTTTTGTATTTTGATGCTTTTGAAAAAAACGATGTCAACATGGACTAAAAAAATTGATCAATAATTTTGAAATGAGTGTGTTAAAAAACAAACATGTCAAAAGTAAATTTTTGATTTTTTAATTTTTTTAAAAAGAAGCTGAAAATGCCAAAAACGACACCAATATATAAAAAAATATATTTTTATTTTTTTTTGTTTCTTGCTATTTGTTTTGGATTTTTTCAAAAAAAAAAAGAGTACAAAAAGGGTGTAAAAAATCGGGTTATGATAAGTTATATAGAGTTGAGGAGGTGAAGAAGTTTCCTAGTTAATAACTAATTTTTAATTATATTACTTTAAAATTTCCTTAAACTAATCTCATTCTAATAACTTATACATTGACTTTTACCTTATAGAGAGGTTTCAAGATCATTTAGGACGTTTTCTATATTATTAATGAGCTGCTATGTCATCATCCCAACATGGAAAGATGGGTTGGACTCGTGCTAGTTTGCTGATAGATTTTAGACCAGACTTAAAACATGTCATTCTCTCTCATATAGATGGAAAGATTGAGATGTTTTGTTTTCATTTCAACTTGAATCATGGTAAAATTTTGTCTATAGCTTCAAATAGAATCCAAAGAGTACATAGCGGTCCAATTTGTCAAGTTTGCTCTGACCAATCCTAATCCCACTAGGATTTCTTGTTCAAGTTGAATTCCTAATACAATTAAGATTTTCACTTCTTAGCTCCAATGACTTCTCTCAATGTGATCTTTATAGTTATTTGCTTGAAATTATGCTAAAAATACTTTATTTAACTTTTTTTTTATGCTTTGTGTCTCCGTAACAATGTTAAGAGAAAAAATAAAAATAAAATTTAAGTAAGGTATTGTAAAACATAAAATATCCATAAAAGACTAGTAATAAGATACTAAAAAGGCAAAATAAAATGTGTATCAAACAATTTGAAATAAGGTTAAAAAGGTATCTTTTGAATCAAAACTTCTTCATCTCTTTTTATGTGACATTTATCAACCAAAATAATTTTTTTGTGAATAATATCTTAAAAAAATATAAAAATAATTAAATATATGATAATGAAAAAAAGATGTTCATATAAAAGATAATGAAAAAAGATTAAATAGAACAAGTAGCTTATAAATTTTAGTGATATATTCTTTCTTCTCCAAAATAAGGAGGCTTGAACTTGGATTCAATTTCTAGAAAAGCTCTTGCATATTAAGAACAAAAAATAAAGTCTACTCAATGAAAGTGGGGTTAGCAATTTATTTTAAAAACATGGGTAATTTGCATATTTAATATCAAATTAAAAGTAAAGTCCACTCATTTTTAGGATTAACTTTGTTGAAAATTATTTTTAAACAAAAATACTTTAACATGAAATATTAACTTGTTTAAAATAAATTATGTGTGAATGAGAAATTGATTTAAAAAAACTCTTGGTTGACATGTTTTATAAATCCAAAAACCCCTAGTCTCATATTAAAAGATTACAAAAATTTCTAATAACTTATTTTCAAAGAGAAAATGTATGTTTTTTCAAGGAAAAAACCGTCATTTTTTTTTAAATTTTTATAGAGGGTAATTGAGATAAAATTGCGAGAACTAATTCTAGTAATTCCGCATCAATTTTAGTTTCAAAAATCAGTATAAAAATGAGTTTACAGGAAGATGTTCTACACACTAAGCAGTTGCTCTTCTGCTTTCTTCTCATCTATTTTTCTTTAGTTTTTTTCGCTATATTTTCTCAATTCATTCCGGAGCTTAGGTTCAAGTTTTTCACACATATATTTTTAAATCTATTTTCATAAGTTCATGGATCTTAATTAATAGTGCAACTAATAAGGTGATGTTGTCGGTATTTTGGAAGACTAATTACATTAAATCTATTTGCACCAAGCGACGAGTAATAAAGCTTTAAGGATAAATGATACAATCCTTGACACTAACGTAATATATATCTCATTTTGTATTTTAAGTACTCTAACAAGTAAGTATACTAAAGATTTATTTAAAATATTGTTTTCTTTAAAATGTATGTTTAAGACCTTAAGGCTATTATATGTTCTTAAATTGTTAGTAATTCAATGTTAAGTTTACAAATTAACAAAGTAAAGATACTTTTTTTATATTTATATAAATCCATCAAGTTAAACTAAACTTTATCTTTTGCATTGCAGATAACAATCTTAAAGTTTTATCTATTTGTCTAATTTAATTTTTGTATATGTTTATATGCTTGCTAGTAACTTTGTTTTACAAGTTAAGTTCCTCTAGTTTATTATTTCAATGAAATTTAATTTATATGTTATAATTTGAATTAAACCTTTTATAGAAATCGTAAATCCCTGGATCTTAAACTTTTATTTGAATTAAATTGTTTAGTTCAATAACCATGTTTAATTTTTTGTATGAAAAGCCAAAAAATCTAATTATAAATATTTGGATATTATTATAGAAATCTTATAATGAGTTCAAGTTAAGAAATGGTTATTACAACAAATATTGTTTAAACAAGTAGTACTTTGGTAGGGAGGATTCCACTATCATATTTTATGGTGCAACGTGAGAAACCTAAAAAGTTTAATGAGTTGAAAATAAGACGTGACAACTTAAGATATTGTTCAATTTAACCACGTTGGACTTCACAAAGTTCGTTATTGATGAAGCATCAAAGTTTTCAAATGATGAATTTGATCCCACTATTATGAAAGTTATGGATGCTTAGAATCTTATCAATTTTATGTACAAGAAATACATCTTGAATGGATCGAACAACATATTATATGATACTTATAGTTTAATTAAGAGCACAAAGACATTATGAGAGGCTTTGGACAGAAAGTACAAAGCCAAAGATTTTGGTATGCAAAGGTTTATAGTTGGAAAATTTATGGACTTTAAGATGGTCAATTTAAGGACTGTGATAAATCAAGTTAAAAAGTTCTAACTCATCTTACATGATATTTAAGATAAAAGGATTGTTCTGAGTGAATCATTCTAAATGGTTACAATTATTAAAAAACTTGTCACCATCTTAGAAAGTCTTTAAAAATTACCTTAAGTATAAGTGTAAGGAGATTAAAGTTAAATTTCTTATTATATGGTACAAGATACAAGAGGCAATAAGTTATAAAAAAAAACCCAACTCTTCCAATATGACCCCTTAAGCAAATATAGTTAAACAAGTGGTAAAGACCCATAATAACAAAAAAAAAAAAGCTTGTTGTGAAAGGAAATTGAATTACCAAGAAATTTAATGACAAATGCTTCATCTATAATAAGACTAGACGCAAACAAATGATCATAGAATAAGGCTTATAATGACAACCCTAAAAGAGGAAGGATTGCTTAAATCAATGTCACTGATATTAATAACCTTATAAATGAAGTGTTAGAGATGAACTTGTTCGTGGTTGTCTCCGAAACAACTTGATCAACAACTTTGAGAAATGATGGGTTGATAATAGTGCAACAAGACATATATGTACCAATAAGGATGTTTTCCAATTATAAATATATGGATGATGGACAACTAAACATGGAGAATTTGTCAACATCAAAGGTACTGGATGTTAGGAATGTCATGCTAGATATGAATTTCAAAAAGCTTCTCAACCTTAATAATGTGCTCCATGTTGTTGGCAATAGGAAGAACTTAGTATATGACTCATTATTGAGCAAAAATAGTTTTAATATTGTCTTTTAATATGATAAATTTGTACTTATTAAAATTAGAATGTTTGTAAGAAATGTGTATCTTTATGATGATCTTTTCAAAATGAGTATAACGACCATTGTGACAAAGAATGAGATGAATAATAATAATAATAATAATACCTTTTCATCTTACTTTTTTGAGTCTTATGATATGTAGCATGGTAGGTTAGGATACATGAATTATAATTCTATATAAAAAGTAATTAATCTTGAATTATTACCAATTATAGTTTTTGAAAAAAATCATAAACATAAAGTTTGTGTAAATTTCAAATTCATATAGATTTTTGTTCAAACAATTAAAAGTAGTTAACCTCTCGATTTAATTCACTCTAACATTGATGATTTAAAATTTATGCAAATTAAAGGTGAGAAAAAGTATTATATTGGTTTTATAGATGATTATACAAGATACTATTATACCTAAAATCTAATATTAAAGAAATGATGAATGCCATGTTGGTAAGTTCAGAAGCACCTCTAAACTTGTAAGGGAGATAATTTTAATTGTCAATTATATATTAAATAAAGTATCCCATTAAAAGATAGAGTCTTCAGTATATAAATTTTGAAAATGTAAAAGACCTTCCTATAAATGCCTCAAAATATAAGGGTGTCTTGCAAAAGTGACAATACCTAATCCTAAAAAGGTTAAGATAGGACCTAAATATGTGGATTATGTTTTTATAGGATATGTTTATAATATTAGTGCATATTGATTTCTTGTATATAAATCAAATATTAATGATATTCATCATAGTACAATAATAGAATCAAAGAATCTTACATTTTAAATTTATTTTCATTTAAAAAAGCACAAGAAATTTATTCATTTAAGAGAAAGAAGGCTTGAGTAGTCTTCATCAAATAAAAGATGATGAAGTTATGCCAAGAAGGAGTATGAGGAAAAAATAAGTAAAATATTTAGTATGAATTTTCTAATATACTTGTTAGAAAGTAAACCTCGAAACTACTCTAAGATAATGTTATGTCCTAAACCTTTATATTTAAAAAACACAGTCAATAATGAAACTAAAAAAGCATACATGGAAATTAGTTAATCTCCAAACCAAAAGTAGACCATTAGGTCATACGTGGAGCTTAAAAAAAAAAGATAAAAATTGATGGAATTATTGATAAATATAAAAAAAGACTTGTTAAATGATTGAAACAATTTTTTTTTTTTGACTATTTGGACATATATTCATCATGTCAAGAATAACTTTTATACAAATGTTAATATCCATCATAACTACTAACAAACTTAAAATAAATCAAATAGATGTAAAAATGTCTTTCTTAAGTGGTAACCTTAATAAAGAGATTTACATTGTACAACTCCAGGTGTTTGTTGTTAAAGGGTAATAAAAGAAAGTTTGCAAGCTTTTTAAGTCATTATATAGTTTGAAACAAACACTTAAACATTGACATGACAAATTTGACATGGTCATGTTGCAAAATAAAATTAAAATAAAGGAAGTTAATAAATATGTTTATGTAAAAAACACAAGTAAATGTTATGTTCTTTTATGTCTATATATACGACATGCTAATTTTGAGCATCACTGATTACATGATCAAGTCTACTAAGAAAATATTAATTGATAAGTTTGACATAAAAAATTTAGGTGTTGCAAGTGTCATACTAAGAATAAGAATTACAGGGGAATTTACTGGATTTGTATTATTTCAATCTCATTATGTGAAGAAAACTCTAAATAAATTTTTTAAAGGTGATAGTAACATTATTAAAACACCAATAGACATATAGGTCCAAATTAAAACAAAAAGAAGGAGTACACCCATTAGAATGTTATTGGATAATTAGGAGCTTGGGGTATGTTATAAACTACACAAGATCAAATGTTGCATACTTGGAAAGAAATAAATAGAGTACTCAAATATTTGAGGTGCATATTGGACAATGAGTTATGTTATTCTAGTTACCCAGCAATACTAAAAAGGTATAATGATGCAAATTGAATATCCTAAATTAAGAATTCAAAATCTACTAGTTGATATGTCTTCGCACTTGGTGGAGCAGTCATGTCTTCAAAATACTATAAGAAAATACATATCACAATATCCATGAGGAAATCAAAGTTTATTGGTCTTGATAAAGCTGTATAAAAGTTGAATAACTTTGGAATTTCTTTAAGGATATGTCATGTTGACCTAAGTCAATATCAATAATTTATGTCCGTTATGACAATCACTCAACAATTAGAAGAGTATAAAGTAGCATGCAAGTATAATTGTAAGTCTAGATAGATACATCATAGATATAATGATATTAAAGACATCCTCTCAAATAGAATTACCTACATTGACCATGTAAAGTCACAGAAAAATATTATGGATCTGTTCATTGAAGGTTTAACTAGACAACTTATTTATTATTTATGAAGGAGAATGAGATTTGAACCTTTAAATATGAAAAAATGTCATGATGGTAACTTTACCTATTTGACATGAGATTACAAGATTTAGGTTCAAATAGAAAACTAATTTATTTGGTATTCTCAACAGCATTAAAAAATAATTATTTCATTTCTATTTCGATAATGAAAATGGTGTTACATGCAGTGTAATAAGGGTGAGCCTCACTCTTAATGATTTTCATATCTTAGTTTACCAAAGCTTTTAAATGGGAGGCTCTAAGCTAAGTGAGCTTTGAGTTTCAACCACATAGGTGCGCTCACACGGTTTGTTCAGGGCCTTAACTTAAGTTTGAGTTTATTATAAAATATTTATTATTCTCGGAAAGAACTATATGATGAGAATTAATTATAGTAATTAACATAATTAGTTTTGCAATAGTTCAATTTCAAACATCAGTATAAAAAAAATGTTAAAAGTGAGGTGTTTTGTGCACCAAGTAGTAGCTCTTGTGCCTTCTTCTCCTTTATTTTCTCTGATATTTTTGGGTTTTTTTTCTTCTGTCATTCTAGAGCTCAAGTTCAAGTTTTTTATAGAGAGATTTTTTATAGTATGTTTTTTTTAAAGTTCATGGATCTTAATTAATAGTGCATCTAATTAAGATGATATTGTTGATATTTTAAGAGGTTGATTGCATTCCATCCATTTATACAAAGGAAAAAGCAATAAATTCTTAATGATAAAAGATATAATCATTAACATCAACATAATGTACATCTCTTTTTAAAGCAAGTATACTTAACCATTTGTTTAAAATATTATTTTATTTTAAATATATATTAAGATGTTAAAGATAATTATGTGTTTTTAAATTGTTAGTATTTCAATGCTAAGTTTACGAATTTACTCCGTAGAGATATTTATTTTATGTTCATGCAAATCCATCAAGTTAAACTAAATTTTATTTTTTGCATTTTAGATAACAAATGGTTGGATGGCTTTATTTAATTTCATCATCTAATTTGCCATTCTTATTTAACTGAGTTATTTAACAAGCATGTATTGATTGAAAAAAGTTTAATAAATATTGTACAGATTTAATTAATGAGATAATTAAGGGTGGTCCGTTGCATTATGAATTGCTACAGTATAATAATGTATTTGTTCTCCACAGTACAAGCCAATGAATGCAAATTCAGGAGTAAAATAATCTTTTCACGGGGTTCATTTGACATTATCAAATTTATTAGGATTAAATTAGTCTTTTTATTTTTTTAGCACAGTTAAAAGACTTAATTAAACATAAAAAACAATAAACAATAGCCTATAATTCAGAGGCTTCATAGTCTTTTCACCTTTTTCAATACAGTTAAATGATTAACTTATTCTTAAAAGCAAAAAACAAATACTAATATTGTTAGGGTTTTTTTCATCTTTTTTCATGGTTTTTTTTTTTAATTATCACGTGTATTAAGGGTGATTTAGTAATTTAATAAATATAAATATTACAAAGAAATATGGTTGATGCGTTTAATGCACACATTAACGTGTGCTTGCAGGGTTCAAGTGTTGCGTGCGACTTTGCCCGGTGGTTGAACAATTGATTTCAGGGTAGCATTGGAATCTCCTCAGTGTCTCCTCCATGACTGGGCGTCACGTGCAATCAATTGACCTCTGGTTTGGTGCTGATGACTTTTTTTTCCTTCTTTTCTTTCTATTTAATTCCATGCCAAACCCTCTATTTTTTTAAACCAGCCCTTCAATTTGTTTTTTCCTTCATATTTAGCCAATATTCTTTTGATGACTATTTATTTTATTTGAAATAATTTATAAAACTAGAATTGTATCTCAATCTCATCCTCTTTCAATTTCTTCATCTATCATATTTGATTCTCGTTTTTTTAATTGCTATTTTTATGTTTTTTTATCATTTTCTTGATTTATTTATTTTTTCAATTTTTTCCTTCATTCTTTTATTTCATTTAATATTTATACCAAAGTTGATTCTTATTTTTTGTATTGCTATTTATTTTGTTTTTTGATTTTAGATGATTAGGAATTTTGCTTTGTGATTTTTTTGGGTTTGTCTTCTATGGGGTAATCCATTCTCATGACCCAGGTTATAGGTTTTGAAGATTAGACTGATTTAACTTTGGTCTTTATTTTTAAGGTTGTTTTTTTAAAATTAATTTTTTTCTCCAATTTCATCCATCGATATTATATTATTAGGCTATCATCTTCGTGAGTTTTGTCACTTTCCTTTCCATGTAATTATTCTGATCTCATATCTCGGGTGACGAGGAAGTCGAGTTAACCTGAGTTGACTCGAGGTTTTTTGTTATGTTTTTTTTTATTGATTTTGTTTAAGTTTTGTGTTTCATTATTTTGTTTGCTTGGGAGTTGACCTCCATTGTTTTATTAGATTTTTTTATCCGGTGTTATCCCACCCTCACAATAAAACTATGAGTTTGTCAGAGTGAATAGAGTCAGGTTTTTCTTTTGTCTTTTTTAAAAATAATTTTTTTTTTCAATTCATCCTTTCAATGTTTGATTTAACGGTAACTATATAAGTTTTAGAATTTTTTTTATTGGCCAGTGTTTTTTTTTATTGTTGTTGTTGGCATTTTTTTTATAATCATATTATTAAGTTAATAAAGTTTATTGAACCTATTTGAATCAATTGGGATCCGAAATTTTTTTATTTTTTAAAACCATTATCATCACTTGAGCTTGTTTTTTACATAAAAAAATTGAACTTAACATATATCGTAGAGTGTAGTTCTTTTAATCGCCAAGTCATTAGGACTTTTTATAAATGGGTTTCTCGTTCAAAATGACTTCGTCTTACAAAGAGTAAAGCTTTATTAACGTTTTCAAGCTTGAATTATCGATCCTGATAGATTGAACGTCGTTTTTATATGGCCCAAAAGCTCAAACCTTCGTCATTTCTCTCCGCCATGAAACTGTGCAGCGGGTTATACTGTTCACCATACAGCAGAGGCTGTAAATAAAGGAAGTGCAAGAATACTTCAAATTGGTTACAGAATAAATGGTTCATTAGTCCCATATGATCATGATGGAAGTAAAATGCAGCAGACTCCCTTGCGCCATGGCTCATATATATAATGAAACCACCCTCAGTCGTGTAAATGAGATTTTTCTTTTAATTTTTATCTGGTTAAAGATTATGTATTAAAAAGAACACGGAGATTAAAACCACGCTGGCCGTGTTTGCTGGTGGGGTTGGCGGTGGCGGGCAAAACTATATAGCCGGTGGTGGGCCTGGTGGTGTTGGTGTGGCATCTGTGAGCTAGTGGCGGTGGCTTTCTTAATGATTAATTAGCTAGAAGATTAATGGCGTGCGCGGGTGATGAGTTGACCTATCCTCCGGCGACATTAAAGATTCGTTTTGACTAGTAGGCATCACAGCAACAAGAAAATTGGTCAGTGTCAAGAAATTTCTTCAATTTGTATGTCCACAAATGAGCCAGAAAAATAACTAAAGATGGATATTCATCTTGACAGAGAACAATACTATCTGTACATGAATGGTAAAATACAACCTCTACGTACTCTTTAATTGTCAATCAATTTTATGTACTGATATTTGGCTGCATCACTTTAAATTCCGTTTAGCAGAAATTAGAAACATTGGTGGGTAGCCGTGTTGACAAGGGATCCCTATCTTGATTTTTTTTTTCACACGTGAGGCCAAATAAAATAAAAAAATATTTATTAAATCAAAATATCAACCCTAAGTAACGTTGATATTACGTTAATATTAAAAAATAAATTTTAAAAATATAAAAATATTATTTTTATAAATTTTCAAATAATAAATACTTTAAAAAATAATCTAACGCATTACTAGCAAGCATATTAAATGGATTTCATCAGAAATGGCAAGATAATTTATTTTTTAAAAGAAAATAACCGAAACAATTTGTTCTTTCGACGTAATGATGAAACTTTTGTAGGTGATCATGATTTGGAAGAAATGCCCCAGAAAGCTCAGAATAAAGAAGTGACAGGAAACCTGTTTCTTTGAGACACTAGAGTTGTTATGCACAAGCAAAGGAATATTACACTCGGTCCCATTCATTGTTTCTTTGGGCATAAAAAAATTTCTGATAGTGTGGCTTGAAAGGATTACACAGTAAAAAATTCTTTTGCAACTTATCTTGTTTTTTGTTCTTTGAAATATCATGGGGCAGGGCTTAATTTAATATCCCAAGATTTTATTTCCTTTCTCTAACTCTTTTCATAAATTTATAATCTTCAATATTAATCCATTAGACTAAACACTCATGGATCATCAAGGCTTCTTTAACACGTAAATATTGTTTTATTTAGTGTGAGTTTGATAATGCGTTTGAGATACAATTTTTGTTTTATGCCTTTTCAGTTATATTCTGATGATTTTGATAACCTCAAGTTAAAATCATCTAATAACTATATGATGGAAGGTGGATTGTAATAAGAGGGGAAATACCAAATATTCTATGATGAAATTAATAGATGTGGATTGAGATTATCTATCAATCTATAATGTTTATTTTAATGATGATTATGATATTAATTATGTCATTAACAATAACACTACTAGTAGAGATGATATCATCAATGATGTTCTCATTGACAAGCTAGAAAATTGAGTGTAAAGAGAACATGAAGGGTCTGTTTTGGATTGTGATAGCGGTGATGGTTCAAAATGCTTTTCGCTTAGAAATGCATCAAAATGAAGTTTTTTTTTTTTAAAAAATCATTTTTGACATAAGCACATCAAAATAATATGAAAACATAATTTTTTTTTTCATTTTAAGCAAAAAAAAAAATTCAAAAGTTTCGGGAATGTCGTTTGCACCGCGTTCCTAAATACTCCCGAAATGTTCACAATAAAAGATAAAAAAAATACCCTTGTTGATTTAGACTAAGTTGATCTTTTTATTACAAGTTTTATATAATCATAAGGTGCTTGATAAAATGATTATATGGATACAACATATGTTTAAGGAGCAAGTTTAAGGTTTGCAATTCATTGCTCTAGAAGTTAATGAAAAAGAAATAAGTTGTCGTTAATATTTCTTATGCAACATTTAACATGAAAATGACTAAAGTAGATATCTAGAATTGTTATATACTTGACGCAAAGAAAAAAAAGGGGTTGGGGAGTCTTGATTAAGCTTCTATGAGATCGAGGCAAGAACGGTTTCAATTAGAAGATGATTTTCTTCTTACCTAAGAAATATTTATAGTATTAAGATTACTTAATTGATCAAGGGACATGTAATTAGCATGCGACTTTTTAAAGTATCTTTTTTATAAGCTAAGTGGTTTTATAGTGGACCAAGACTGTGAATCATTTTTCTATAAGGATCTAGTGTTTTAGTTAGTACTATATATGAGGCTCGCTCTATGCTGCAGGCTGGGTCAAATTTTTTTAACATAAAAAAGAATGTTAAGGCAACACAAACGTTTCTAAAAAAGTGGGTCATTGACTTAATTATATTTAATAAACTCAACTAATTCGAATAATATGATTAATAAAACGCAACAATGATAAATAAACTAACAAAGAAAATTGACAATCGATTCGAGCCTATCCATGTTAGCGTGTCAAATCTATGACCAGGTTGTGATACCGGGTAACCCTTTAAAAAAAAATTGAATAAAACTATGAAGTTCAATTATTAAATAATAAAAATATTGAAGGGCAAAACTGAAAAAAAAAATAATTAAAAAAAAATCCAAGTCAACCCGGGTTAACCCACTAACCGCATGACTATAGGCACATGATTGACATAACCCCATTAAAAGGAAATAAAAAAGAAGAAGCATGAAAACCGGTTTCCAATAAATCAAATATTGAAGGATAGAATTGAAAAAATAAAATAAAAAAGGACCTAAAAAACAAAGTAAACCCATGTTAACCTTTAAAATTCATGACCCTAGTCATGAGCTCGAAACTAATCCCATAGAAGGTAAATCCTAAAAAATAACGAACAAATATTTCAAATCATCAAAATAGTAAGCGATGAAATTGAAAAAAAAATACAATAAAAAAGATCTAAAACAAAAGAAATAATAATTAAAAGAATAAAAACTAAATTTGATATAAAAATAACTCAAAATCAAATGTTAAAGGGTGATATTGAAAACAAAATTTAAACGACAATCAAAAGAATGATGACCAAATTTGATATAAAGATTAAATGAAACCAAATAACAAGGGGTGAAATTGTAAAAAAAAAAACAATAAAAATGAGTTAAAAACACAAAACAAATAGCAATCAAAAGAATGAGAATCAAATTGAAAACAAAAAAACAAATTAAATAACACCTTTTATATTTTGGCAAGGGTATGGAGGAAAAAAAAGGGATAAGAAAAAAGATCATCAGAGCCTACCCACCACGTCATCGTGCACACACGCTGCACTAACAGAAAGAGCATGGTGAGGCACTTTCAACGTTGTAGCAGAAGGCTATGTTTGGAGATGAGATGACAAAACACTCGCTACCCACTCGCAAGTGCCAACAAGTTTTTTTAATAATATTTATATTGATCAAAAGACTAAATCACCCAATACCAACTTGTTTATTAAATAAAAAACAATATGAAAAATATGAAAAAGCCCTTGGATATAAGTTTATTATTATTATTTTTTGTTTTTTAGGGCAAAATAATCTTTACATTGTGACTTTAGAATATAAAAAGGTTGATTTGCCCCCATTCAACCTTTTAAACAATGTTGTTTTTTAGACAAATATAGGCATTACACTATGCATTTGAAAGGTAAAAAGACGGAATTGTCCATAATCAATTTCATAATGACTAAGTGACCCTTAGAAAAAGACCATTCTAACCGAACACTGAGGCCATTGATTTTTTTTTAAAGGATAAAATAATAATTAAATTATTGTGGTAAATAGTAATATGTGCATAAGAGCACAATAAATTCTTTATGCATTAAGTTTTTTTTTAAAAAAATTTAAAAGATGTTACTACGGTATAAAGTAACAAATTTCATATTATGATAATTTATAAAGTTTTTTTTCCTACTATTTAGCTTAGACAATAAGCTTTAGCTATATAACCTATCTTTAGTTTTTTTTTTTTTTTAAAAAAAACAAAATAGCACTATTTAAGAACATTTTGGTAAAATAGCATACTTTAACCTTTCGCGCTCCTGAAGCGTGATACTTACTAAATATCGCTATTTGTAAGAGATAGTTGTCACGCTTCAGAAGAGCAACAATTAAACATGTCGAGCTTAAAAAGTGTGACAACTTAACATGTCACGCTTTAGAAACGCGACATGTTATAAAATTTAAACCCCTTTCCAGATCGAAGAACACAGACATACACAACCCCTCTCTCTAAAAATCATCGTTCATTACCTTTCTCTCTCTAAAAAAACCCACCAATCACTTTTCCCCTTAAACACCCATAAGTCGAACTTATTTTAGTCTACAAGCATTCTAGGACGTTCTTCTTTTCAAAATCCACTTCTGTTATTGTTGCCACCACCACCACCACCCCCAACCCTTTTTCTAGTCCTACAAGTGAGGTAAACATACTACATTATTATGAATTTGTGTTTGATTTAGTTGAAATGAAATCATTGTTTAGGGTTTACGTTGAATTTAGGGTTTGTTGAATTAATGATGAATTAGCTATGAATACCATCAATTATGATTAAACATGAAAATAAATTAAATAAATTATGAATTAATTATTTCAATAAATTATGTATTGCGTTAAATTTTGGATAAGTTTCTAAAATAGAGATTTTGGGTGGATTGGCTGGAATAAGCTAATAATATTATTAACTACACTTGATGATCCCATGCAGTAGAGCTTGAATATGGTATACACAAACATATTTGTAATGATAGGTGGTGCACTAGTAAAGTATTTAATAACAATTCAATATATGTGTTGTTATTTTATCGGAGCGAGCTAGTTAGACAGCAGTTGAAATTGTTGCTGGATTTTCGTGGAAAGGCTGGGAGGCTACCAGAATTTAATTGATATTACAGTTCTGAAATGCAATATCAATTGAATATAACGTTTCTAAACCGTAACATTAATTAAATATCGCGTTTTAAACCATAACATTTAAAAGTGTACTATTTTACCAAAACGTTTTACTAGAGTGTCAATTCTCCTATTCTTTTAACTTTCTATGCTAATTGTCCAATATGCCCCCTTATCTTTAGCCTTTTTTTTCCTGCATCATATGTCCTTGGAAGAATCATAAAACAAAGAATATTAATTGACAATCATCACAGGAAATTTATACTTTTTACCTCTATTGGAAGGACTGTGTATGAGCATTCACTGAGATCCTGAACAGCTTGCGAACTTCCGTCCGTTGGCATTGAACTTACTTAAGTTACAAGCATAGGTTATTATCAACCATTGTTTAAATTTCGTCCAAAACATATAATACAATCAATGAGATGCCCCACCATTTTTGCAAAAGACATTATTTTTTAGGCCCCCTCTGATTAGACGTATGTATGCAACTCAGGCTGTACTGGTAATTCATTTCCACTTCCTGACAACAAAATGAAATACATAATCATCAAAAAAAGAAAATGAAAATAATATTAAGGGAGCAGAGAGAAATGGAGAGGTGACTTTAACACCTTATTGATGGTGACTTATCTCTCTTGAAGGCTACCCCTTATATTAACTCAACTCCCTTTCTCCGCTGATGCTTCATTTTTCCTGGCCTCTCTCTCTCTCTGCGCTCACATCTTTTCTACTAAAGCGCTCCTTACAAATCCATTTCACAGACATCTGTGTTCATTGCTGACACTTCACCTAGGATTCAACAAAAATTGCTGTTCTAGGAAAGCTATCTTTCATTATCTTTCCCTCATTGCAGGGGAGTCTTTCTCTAAATGGGGAGGCACTCTTGTTGCTACAAGCAGAAGCTACGGAAAGGCCTGTGGTCACCTGAGGAAGATGAGAAACTTTTAAGTCATATTACTAAGTATGGTCATGGTTGTTGGAGTTCTGTCCCAAAGCAAGCTGGTAAGAACAACTTCACTTTGTTCATCACTTTGTTTACGGTATCCTTTGAAACTAAAGTGTGTTTTTGCAATGTTCAGTAAAAAAAGAGTGCCCTGTTGATGGGCATTAATCAGATTTGTATTGAGTTCTTCAGGTTTGCAAAGGTGTGGCAAGAGCTGCAGACTAAGATGGATTAATTACTTAAGGCCTGATTTGAAGAGAGGCACATTCTCACATCTGGAAGAGAACCTCATAATTGAACTTCATGCGGTTCTAGGAAACAGGTATTCTCACTTCCCATAATTAGTTACCCCTCATTTTGAATGTCTTCTTTTTTCTCATGGAAGCTGATACTGTTGAGCTTGTTTATATGAATCCTCAGGTGGTCTCAGATTGCGGCGCAGTTGCCTGGAAGGACTGACAATGAAATAAAGAATCTGTGGAACTCTTGCTTAAAGAAAAAACTTAAGCAGAGAGGCATTGACCCTGTCACCCATAAACCACTTTCTGAGGTTGAAGATGGAGAAGACAAGAATCCAGCTGCCAGTAGAAACCAAGATAAAGCCTCTGCAGTATCCAATACTGAACTCAACCTCCTCAAAGCTGATCATTCTAAGCCATTAGGAGCAAATTTACAAGAAAAAAGATCATCTTCAATTTCTCCTCATGGCAATCAATTGGAGAGGGAAAGTACTTCCAGCTTCAAGGCCATGAATGAAAACAACAACAATACCAATGACCATGGTAACAATAATTTGATGACACCAACAAGCAACAAGGACTTTTTCTTCGATAGGTTTACAGCTTTCCTCCATGAAGGCTCCACGAGTAATTGCCCGCCCTCGGGTTTTGTGGGACATTTCCCTCTTCAGCAATTGAATTATGCATCCAATGCCAGGCTCGCGACGAACTCAATTCCTTCTCTTTGGTTGAGCCAAACCAGTAAAGCTTTTGGCATGAATTGTGAATTCTCTTCGACTATGATACCCTCCATTCCTCCACCAGCTGTAACAAGCTCATTTCTTTCTTCTTCTATGGGCTACAAGCCTTCCATTACTGTTCCACCAGACAATCCTTCATTGCCCTCTTTTACAACCAACAGTTATCGGCCGTGGGAAACCGGTGCTCCCAGCAACAATAGTAACAGCAGTACTGGAAGCAATGGCAGTACTGAGCTGCAAAGCAACAGCTCCTTCTTTGAGAACACCATCTTTTCTTGGGGATTAGGAGACTGTAGCTCAACAGAAAAGGAGGCACAGAACCACTTGATTGGAAGCCAACAGGAGGACATCAGGTGGCCTGAATATCTTCAAAATCCATTGCTCATGGCTGCTTCTTTGCAAAATCAAAATCAGCAATCCTTGTACAATGAGATAAAAACAGAAACACATCTCCTAACAGAAAATCCAAGTGGTATGTGGCCTGATAACCAGCAGGAACAGGAACCTTTACAGAATCCTGATATATGTCCGAAAGATATGCAGAGAATCACAGCATCTTATGGATATGTTTAGCTTGCATTGGTACATGGAGCCTCAATTTAGACGAAATATTAATTAGAGAGGCTTGAACAGAAGCTTTTTTTCATTTACAGGTGTGCGTGCCATAGATTTTTCTCTTGTACATAGGTCTGATACAGTTAAAACATTTCTTAACCTCTGGTTTTGGAATAGTTGTGAGCAAAACAAATCCTTTTTTGTCAGCTTTTTTACTTCTGGGTGTGGGGTAGAATTGCAGAATAAGGCTACTACTTCTTGTGTATGTTCTCTTCTTTGCCTCATTGCATATTCATCATCATGTTGCAATTCTCTCTGTAAACAATCCAAAACAAACGTTATTTGTCAAAGGGTTTTTTTTCAATCTTTCTTCTTAGTGCAGCATGAGTGAATATCTGACCATCCTTTTCAAATTGGATAATTTAGTTTTTTTTTCCATTTATCCAAAACCTTCCTCTAGGAATTGGTAAATTGATAATCAGGTGAACCTGAAATCTTTTTCTCCTGTATATATCACTATCCTCGATCGGCCCCGGGAGACAACTGATACTAATCACTTGAACAGCTGCATTTGTTCACTTTTTTCTGCCTACAATTTAAAGAGCACAGCGCTTGCAATACGTCTCATTCCTTCAAGACTCAAGAAACCATTCCTCCCCGCTCCCCTTTTCATTTGCATGCGCGCGCCCCACACACACACACACGCAATGAACATAATCACACATGTGAAAGTGTGCAGATTAATATGGCTGAAGAAGAGAAGAGGTGAGGGTACCATTTAATAATAGAAGCAAATTAGGAAAGGGAAACAGAGAGTTCTTCACTTTCTAGTCCGTACATGGGGGATAATGACTGTCAATCTAACAAGGGCCATATGTATATGTACATATGCTCATGACCTCTAGCTTTCTTAAAACACTAACATTATCTTAAAAAAAACATTTTATATGTAAAGCAAGAAACTTCCAATTCATGTGTAAAGATCTGTCAAGTCTATAGTGAATTAAAGAAGAAATTTTATATCTGTACACGCACATATATAGCAAATCACTGTCATCTACTTGTCAGCATTCTGCAGAGAGTTGTCCTTTTACGATACTGGTCCAACGCACAACTGATACACTGATATGAGACTACACACATTTTCATTACCGTTTATTGGCCGCCGTTGAAATTTGCTTGGGATTTAAGAAACGAGCCTGTAGAGTTAAAATCAGTTGAAAATGCTAGGGCTCCTTCCTTCCTTCCTTCCTTCCTTCCTCGGAAGTCATGATGAGAAGGATCATATTGTTGACGTAAGGGTGAGGTCCGTGAGGAAAGGAGGAGGAAACTCCCTTGCTAACCAAAAGAGATCGATATCTTGATAGCACTTGTATATATCAACTTCAGAACACAAGCACACTTTCCAGTTGTTTCTACCTTTTCATAGGCAGCAAGTTCATAAGATCAGCTAGAGGGATTGGAGGAAATTGATGGGAAATTAACATTCAAATGAAAATCACTAGTTACATTGATGGGTCTGGATAAAAGGAAGGGCAAACTTTCTCTCATCAGAATTCCAATGATTAATGGACAACAGAACTAGTTGTGGACTGGATTGGACTGGGTCAGAGGAGGACCCACTATAGACATATAATCCTTCTTACGTGACTCGAAGCGAGCCGAGGAAGATAATCCTTTCCGCAGCCGCATGGACAGCCATGCCCTCCTCCACTCTCAGCTCAGCAGATGGATCATCAAATGAGCAGGCCAAATTATTGGGCCTTTTTGTTTCATCTGTGAATTCTTTCAAACTAATAATTGATGGGTGACCACCGTTCAATTATTTGCCCTTGGAATTTGGCTCTAACACATACTCCCCACCGTCCCATTTCTTTCCCCAAGGCCACAGCACTGCAGGCCTTCATTAATTAGTTTAGCTCAGTACTCTCTGCCAGTAAAAGCATCTATATATATATATATATATATATAGCACAAGGGCATACATTAAAATGTTGATAAGGGACAATATAGTAATATATGTTATATTTAATTTTTTTTTTAATTGATATGCTTTCCATTTGTTGGGAGTTCCTTAGAGCTCATACTAACTTCAAGAAATGTGGTTCATTCTTAAATTATTGACAGTAGAACGAACAATATTCTATAGAAAATAGAATTATTCGCAGTTTTGGACCATAAAAGAAAAAATAAATAAATAAACGAATTATTTCCAGTTATGCAATCCAATTATTGAGGAAATGACTGAATGGCAATAAGATAAAACAATTGTCAGGAAATTACGAAGTCAATACTATCCAACCAAAAAAAAAAGACCTCCAGTCCTTGATTTGACTTTCAAATTTACAAGAATTTCAAATCCCCAATTATTTTGTTTTCTTTTCGGGGAAACCCTCTAATTAAAGTCGAAGAACACTCAGGATATTAAAATTATGTTTGGGATTACAGTTGTAGTAGTTTTTTAAAGTGTTTTTAAATTAAAAATATATTAAAATAATATTTTTTTATTTTTTAAAAATTATTTTTGATATCGGTGTATTAAAATAATCTGAAAATATCAAAAAATATTAATTTGAAGTAAAGAAAAAAATTATAAAATTAATTTTTTAAAAAATATTTTTAAAACGCAAAAACAAACAGGTTTTAATTAATTTATTATTATTATTATTATTCTTAAAATAATTATCTTCTTTCATAATAATAATAATAATTTTCTTCCTCTGACTACCATTCTTGCTTTGCCACTCAATTTTCTTATAACCATTTCTGAACTTCAGGCCATGTGATGGAGTGGCGTTAAAATCCAATCAAAAGACAGAAACGGAAAAAGAATTGTCAAAGAGTTTAAATTTGAAGAAGAGGGAAACGTGCTGAAATTGTCGAGTGGAGAAAAAGATAACCATTATTATTAATTTTAGTGCAGTATGTGAGAGATTCATTGTTGATTCAAATAGTATAATTACTATTTTGCCTTTCATTTCTCTTAACAATTATATTGGCACCGAGGATAAAGCTATTTTTCATAGAATCTAAATGTCATTTGGGAATTGATTGGGATAAAATTGTCATTCTGTGTATTTTATGCACAGTAAAAAATACTATATTGCCTCTAGGGCTTAAAAGATTTGGTTTTCAGTTTAGGAGCGTTTGCGTCTTAACAGGTTTATTTGTATAGTGAAATAACGTTTGTACCCTTCAAGTCTGAGAAATATTGACCTTTGAATGAGGAGTTGTTATGTCTTTGCATACTTTATGTATAGTAAAATTTCACTTTTGTCCTTTGAGTTTGATAAGTTAAAGGCTATTTGGAAGGGTATTTTTGTATTTGTATCATGGTTTTTTTTTTTTGTAATATTCATATGCCCTTAGGACCGTTTTAGTAATTTGCATTATCATAATATTAATAAATTGATAAAGTTAGCCCACGCGTGTCATGCATGCATAGGCGCATCATCACTCCTCGCTCTATTCAGGGGGCGTATGAGGGCACATACGGTGGTAAAAAAAAAACTGATCGCCTATTCAATCGACACGGAAGGTGGCAGATCATCTTTTAGGTTGGCTTGTGTTGTCATTTGAGCGGCGGTTCGACGTCGATTGATCTTTTTCCTCTTTCCTTTCTTTTCTCTCTCTCATGCATCGGTATACGTGCAGAGCTTTGACAAATTCAATTGTGTCCTCCGATTTAAATTTATTTTGGGTTTGGTCCTCATTCTTTTGATTTCTATTTTTGTTAGATTTGATGATTCTTTAAGTTTGTTTTGTTTTTAATTTGTCCTTAATCATTTAATCTAACTAGATTTTTTTTTTTTTTTTATCAAATCTAGTTCTCATTTTTTTTATTGCTATTTTTTTATCTTTTTTTATTTTTATTTTTATTATGTTATTGGGAGTTTGATTTAATTTTGTTTGGTTTCCAATTTTGGTCATCATTTTTTTTATTACTCTTTTTTTTTATCCTTTTCTTCATTTATTTTGTTTTCAATTTAGTCCTTAGTTAGTTTCTTTCAATTATTTTTGTCAATTATTTAGTCCTCATTGTTTTAATTTTAGTTATTTTAAATTTTTATTTTTTTATGGTTTGAAATTTTTCTTTGTGGTTTTTTCATGTTTGCCTTTTACAGGGTGATCTTAGTTGCATAACCTAGTCCACCAGTTTCAACGATGAACCCAGTTTAAGTTCGATCTTTTTTAGGTTTTTTTAATTTTTAATTTTGCTTTCATCATTTGACATTGAATTGTTTGGTCTTGAGCTTTTTAATTTGTTTTGCTTTCCTTTTTGTTGGGTTATCACTGCCTCATATCTCAGATTGAAAGTTAGTTGAGTTAACCTGGATTGGCTTGTTTTTTTTTAAAATTATTTTTTTTTCCATTGAATTATTGACCCTTGAGCGTGTTTTATTAAATATTATTTAAAAACAAATGCACGCGTGATGGGTTATCCCGAGTGCAGCGTGGTAAAATTAACTCGAGTTAGCTTGCATTTTCTTACTAAGTTTTTTTTTATTTAACTTTGGTATTTTTTGCTAAGTGCTTCTTTTGAAGGTCTGAATTTTGTTTCCTTGATTTTTTTATGAGTTTTTATTTTTTAATTTCATCGTTTTGCATGAAATAATTTGCCCCTGAGTTTTGTCATTTTTTCGGTTTTCTTTCTGTTTGGTTATTACGATGGTGGGTTGGTAAAGTTAACTCAGGTTACCTTGGGATTTTTTTTATTGAACTTTGTTTTGTTTGCTAGGTGTTCTTTTGAATTTTTTTTATCCTTATCTCATATTGCGGGTTGTGAGTTTATCTAGGCCGAGTTGACTCGGGTTCGCTTCTTCGGCATTAAATTTTTAGATTTTTTTTCATCTTTGACTTTAGGTTATTAGGTGTTGAACTTTGCAATTTCTTTTTGATTTTCTTTCTGCGTGTTATTTCAGTCTTATATCGTGAGTCATGCTTTGGTAAATTTAACCCGATTTGTCTTGTGTTATCATCGTTTGAATATTATTTTTTTCCTTGAGAAAATTTAGGCAAGCCCGCGGCATAGCGCGAGTCACTTGTCTAGTTCTCTACTAAATAATAACACATCGTTTTGTCTGAAACGCTTCACCTCACTTACTTGTTACGCATTATTTTGTTTAATATTACAGTTTTTAGTAATGCTATATATGTGGAAAGAAAGCTGATTTTTTTTTTTTTTTATTCTCTTCTACAATGCCTAGGATGTTATATATGCAACAAATTACAACAAAATACATGATTATGAAAGAATGATGAATTGATCAGTGCAATCTCTCTCTCTCTCTCACTCCCTTTCTTCTTCTTCTTTTATGTGATTTCAGTACAACCTTCATTGTAGGCCACTACCAAACATAGCTTTGTATTTCAGCCACTCTTGGGTTTTGTTCAGGATGGTTCTATTACAGTGTTACTCGCAAGAAGTGGTATTAAAGTCATTGATCTTCGGACACAAGCTATTGCTCATAACACCAGGTCCTAAGATCTCAGAAGGTTAGAGGAATCATTGGAAGTTGCGAACAATAAACAATCACAAAAATACAAGCAAGTTATGAAATCACTAGAAGTTACCAAGTTTGTTAAAGAAACTAAGTTTAAAAAGCTCGAAGAACTCATTAGTGGGTTGTCCCACCAGTAAAACACTCTTTTACAGAAGTTAGAACATACTCCTAGTGAGCCCAACACTAAAAGTGACTATCTAGCATTCAACAAAGAGGATCTTGTTACAAAATCAGGTTAGGCTTGTGATGGTAGCTACTCCACCTATAAGGTACATAAACCCAAAAGAGACTTTTCTAATTTTGATGGTGATGATGTGTATAAGTGGTTATATAAATGTAATCAATATTTTAATATAGAAGAGATTGTTAAGGCTAAAAATCTTAAGTTAACTTTCTACTATCTAGATGGAATGGCCTCGTATTAGCACCAGAACTTTATGAAAAAAGAAAAAGTGATCAAAGGGTGAGTTGGGGTGAATATGTAGAGGCAATATGTTGTCGGTTTGGGGGTCAGAATGATCCACTAAAAGAGCTTAAGGATCTTAGATAGATGAGAGATTTGGAAAGTTACATTATGGACTTTGACATACTATGGAATAAGGCTGAAATCAGTGAGAAGCAAGCCTTGATATTTTTATTAGCAGGATTAGAAGT
>Ga0307516_10002694_pt1 | contig 23484 bp, 18 predicted proteins | sample 19_EM_MG_FD_203310 | JGI IMG/M metagenome (GOLD analysis project Ga0307516, IMG submission 203310) | Populus trichocarpa ectomycorrhiza microbial communities from riparian zone in the Pacific Northwest, United States - 19_EM | ecosystem: Host-associated > Plants > Roots > Unclassified | place...
AAATCTTATTTTTTTTGTTCTTTCCTCCTCCCCCCCCCGCCCCCAAAAACACACCCCCCCCCCCCCCCCCCCCCCCCCCCTACTCTACCTTTCTCCGCCTCTGCATCTCAAACAGCACTCTCATCCACGAATAACGGCGGCACAATGTTCTCGAAGTCGATCTTCCTGGTTGTTTCTCTTCTCGCCCTGGAGGCGACTGCCTTCTGGCGTCTCCCCTGCAGGCAGAGACTCATTCTCGAGCGTGTTGACCCTATCGACACCCCCGGCTCCATTGCCAAACACGTTCACACCATCCACGGTGGTAACGGTAAGTGGTCCGCTGCTGCCCGCAAGCCGCGTCGAGTTCGGTGTGCTGATGGCTGCGCTGCAGCCTTCTCAATGAACGCCACCAGTGACGACATGCGGGCTTCTTCGTGCACCAGTTGCGCTGTCAAGGAAGACAACTCTGCTTACTGGACCCCCAACTTGTACTGGCAGAGTCCCGAGGGAATGTTTACCGCTGTCAACCAGACCGGCGGCATGCTTGTGTATGTTGCGGACCGACCCCGCGACTTCCTGTGCTTGCGGCATGCTGATATCAGCTCGTAGCTACTACCTTCAGCGTGGAGAGAACGTGCAGGTCTTCCCTCCCGATCTTCGGATCATCGCTGGTAACTCTAAGTCGACCTACAACATCGCGCAGTACGATGATGTCCCCAAGTCTCTGTGGGCTAGTCACGGCCTGTCTACGGACCAGGATTTCCTGAGGCAGAAGGCCATCGGATACAACTGCCTTAACTACGCTGCTCCAGCCGAGGCCGCCTTGGGGTTGTCCAGGATTCCGCAAGATCGTCGCTGTCCTGACGGCATCCGTGCCGAGATTTTCTTCCCTAGCTGCTGGGATGGTAAGAACTCGGATTCGGATGACCACAGGTCGCACATGGCCTATCCTAGCACCATGGATGACGGCGAATGTCCCGAGGGATACCCCATCCGAGTGCCGTCTCTGTTCTTTGAGACGATTTGGAATGTTGACGTTTTCTATGGGATGGGAGGGCAGTTCGTATTCTCCCATGGTGACCAGGATGGTAACTACTCCCTCCCCCTTTCGCAACATCAACGATCACCCATTGTGCACTCGGGCTAATCTGCTCCCGATCAGGTGACGGTGGCCACGGTGACTTCCTCAACGGATGGCAGCAAGATGTCCTCGAGCGTGCCATCAACAAGTGCACCGATTCCTCTGGCATCGTCGAGAGGTGCGGCGAGTTCACGTTCAACACGGTCGAGGAGTACAGTACTTGCACGATCGAGCCCGAGATCGACGAGGATGTCTGGGGCCCCATGTCCAAGCTCCCAGGCTGCAACAATCTCCGTGCCCCCGACGGAACCGTCGTGAATGACTCCTGCGACGAGGACACTTACGACGCGAACAGCAAGACCCCCGCCAAGCCTACTTCCTCCAAGGCCTACTCGCCCAAGGCGTCGACCGCCAAGGCTACCCCGAACGTCTACCCCACCATCAAGGACAAGGAGACCGCCAAGGCTACTCCGAGCGTCTACCCCACCATCAAGGACAAGGAGACCGCCAAGAACGACGACAAGGAGGTCAAGGGGAACGACGACCCTTACCTAGTCATCGTTACCGTCACCGAGTACAAGTACGAGCACGTCAAGACGACCATCACGGTCAAGGCTCCTGCTGCCATCAAGACGGTTACCGCCAGCCCCGTGTACGCGACGGATTACGTGAAGCGCCACCTGCTCAACCATGGCAAGCGCCACGCTCACCGCCATTAGTCTTGTCGACCGGTTGGACGGAATCTGATGGTCTGTGAACTGGGTGGGGGAATTTCTGTGTATTGTCGTTTGTGTTGTTTTCTCTGCTTTTAACGAGATACCATCCCGGCGTGATTCAAGTTGGTGACGGTTTTGTACGTTGCGCTGTTCTTTTCCACTTCACTTCGGGTACCTATTGATATCACTTGTGGCTTGCTACGTTTTTTTTTGAGGGTTTTGTTCTGGGGAGTCTGCTCGAATTCTGTTCAGGGTCCCTGGGGGGGTCTGGGTGTATAGAAGGGATGCAGGAGGGGTGTATATTCGTCGTGTGCTGTCTGTCTGTCTTGTAGCTGGCGTTGCTGTTATGTGTGGTCTCGGTCATGATCTCGGCGGGGGTAGGAGTGGTCGGTGTAGGATGTTAGCGGTAGTCCGTCGAGGGGGGAAGAGTAGTTGAGGCGTACCGTCTGCCGTGCCGTGAGCGTGTGTGTGTGTGTTAGCGATCGTGAAGCGCTCATCAGCAAACCGGTCTCGGAGATGGGAACGAACGTGTACTCAGCCACGGTCTGTAAAAGGTCGCACGCTTCGAGTGAAGAAACAACAGAAAAGAAAAAAGATGGGAACGAACAGTGATGATGACTCTTTAATCGTGTGCGACCCTATTGGATCATGACGAGGAACGAACAGTGATTGCGGAGAGGAAAGAGACAGCGTACCGCTTCATGGGTCTGCATTCGGTGATTGAGACTGCTTCCATCCGACAGCGGCGAAGATTGGGACGAGAGTTCTGCAGGCAACGGTTCGGACCGATGCGGGGTGCAGCCGGGCGGTTCTGGACTTCCTCTCCACCACAGCTGTTCCCAGCCCCGGCCGAGAAAGACGCACAGCGTGAGGCATCGGAGAAAAAGGGACGAGGAGAGGAGGCAGGAGGCTGAGGAGGCGCAGCCGCTGGTCCTCCCGACGCGCTCCGCGGACAGAGTAGCGAGGCCGGATGTTAGCATCAAGACCACGGACGGACGAATGGACGGAGCGGGAGAATGCGGTGAGTGGGAGCTCGTGAGCTTGTGGACTGCCGTTGGTGGATAGACCGGCTGACAACTCACGCACATCGTCTGGCTCGGCGGAGACCGCCCCATCCGCCCGGCGTATGCGGCACGGAGATGGCGTGCGGTGGGACACATGGAGTGAAGGGAGAGGCGAGGGATGTCTCCATGGAATGGAGCACACCGGTGCTTGGGCAGGTCTATGCCCGCCCGCGTCCTACGGCAACGTTAACGAGATGCGCGCAACACCAGCCGTCACTCGCGCCGACTCCGTCGCAATGTGTCTCTCGGGAGCGGCTGAGGCTGCCGGCTCCACCGAACGGGACGCACACTGCGCATCACTCGACGTCCGGCCATATAGATATGTATAGATATGTGTGTCGCTTGGCTTGGCGTGCTTGACGCATGCGTGGCGGATCGCAGACCTTCGCAGTGGCGGATGCGGTGCGGGAGCCACCTATAGTTAGGCGCAACAGCCGAGCGCATGACTCCCAGAGTGCGGATTTTACATCGGGTATGTGCATACATGTAGTTGTGTAGTTATTGGGGCTCCCTTCACATGCGGCGAGCGCGTGCTTCCGCTCGGCGCAGCTGATGTTGTTGCCGCAGCGTCGCGGTAGGGCACGTGGCGCAGACGGACAGACACACACACACTCTCTCTCTCGCTTTTCTGTGAGCACTGTGGCGGTGCTCACCCCTCCGTCGGCAGGGAATGCTGAAGGAATGTCGGGCTTCCCCCCCCCCCACCATCATGACGGATCGGGAGCGTATGTAGCTATTGCCCGCTTGACTGGCGGCTTGGCTGGCTGCGCGTGTGGAGAGCTGTGCGAGCCGCGTTTTGTGTGTGTTTCGGCCAGCGACGGCGACTGGTGCTGGCTGGCTGTCGGCGGCGCTTGCTGGCTGGCCGTGCCTTACCAGCGCCAGCCACGCAGCAGAGTCCTAGACACGTAGAACTAATCCGGCGCGCCGATCCGCTGGAAGATGGGCGCCAGCTGTGCCCTCTGCGGTCCTGCGAATCTCAGTCCGGACGGACCCGGGGCAGCGGAGCAAGTTGGAGAGAATGCGGGGCAATGGCTGCGGACGGACGGTGTGCGGAAATGCCCCGTGTCTTCGGATGGCAGTGTAGTATTGCTTGGCTGGTCCACGTGCTGTGTATCTTATGTGCAGTACTAGCATCTGCCGACACGCGGATCGCCTGCGCGGGTCGGAGGGCATCGCTGCACTCGTCCCGGGAGGGCACCGTGGGTGCTGCATGCACTCTGCTCTGTTGCTCTGCCGTCCGCCTCTATGTACCTTGCGGTTGCGAAACAATTCCTCCTTCCATCCTCCTTCCATCCTCCTTCCATCTCCCTTCTTCCTTGCTTGCACCTCGCCCTCCTTCCTCCGTCCGTGCTCGCACCTCTCCCTGCCCACGCACACGACGAACCCGCATTCCTGCTCTGCAAACACGGACACCATCCAGCCCGCTAAAACCGACGGTTTGTCCATCCACCCCAGTTGCCAACCCTGAGTGCGCGCCCCCCAATTCGGATCCGCTGATTGTTGGGTGCGCAGTGATCGTTGCGCATCGCAGGCGCGCAGTCTGGCTCTGGCTGACTACTCTAGTAGTCGACGGGTCCTAGCGTTACTTACCGGCTTCGGCGACGTCCGCGGAGCTTATTTGTTGCACGCAAGCGGTCTAGCCAGCCGTTGACGCGACCACATGGCTGGCGCAGACGCGATCCGGTTGGCGTGCGGGTGCCAGGTAGGCCGGACGTTCCGAACGACACGGATCGAGAAACAGGCCAGCCGGAACAAGCTGTCCCCCTGGCCCTTTTGCTTTCCTCCCTTCGCTGGAGGCTCGGCAGATGTGCAGGCCAAGATCCGCCCCGCCGAAAGAGATCGCGACGTCCGTCCACGGCCGCTTGGGTTGCCGGACCCAGCAGGGCACGCGGTGGCGGAATCCGAATCTTCTCCACCCGTGGTCTTCGCCGGCCCACGTCCGGAGCGCGGTCCATAAGTACGTGGAGGCAGCGTCGGTGGCGATGCTGATGGGCGCCTGGCGGTTCTAGGCAGTAAAAGGGGAAGCGAGACTTCCGGCCGGCGTGCTTACTCTAAATTTCCGGTACCGGCGGCAGGGTCTGGGATGCGGGCGGCCCTCCAACGGTTGTTGGCTGTGCTCCACTCCGGTGCGAGCAATTTGCTTAAGAGAGGGCGAAGGGACGGTGTCTGGCCGCCAGAACAAATCGTGCCCAATCCAAACACGCGTTGGTGTGACGTTGTTCCTGCATTGCCTGCCAGCCGGCCACTCTCTTTAAACGTATTCCTTTCTTTCTTTTTCTTCTTTTCTTTTTCTTTCTTTTTCTTTTCTTTTTCTTCTGCTTCTTCGACGCATCCTCCCTATCGGGATGTTGTGAAGCTGTGTCAAGCTCCTCACGTCGTCACCAGTCGACTTGCTGCGGACACCTCACACATTCATTTTCCCTGCTGGAACACGAGGCTACATTCCTCCAGTCGCGAGCGGGCCTGCCGTTCTCGCCCTGATTCGTCGACCCTCCAAGTCAGCCCTCGTTCGTCCCCCGCCTGCGGTCTCTCTACTCGCCCACAAGAAATCTTGAAAGTTCCCAATTTAAAGCCTCCACCTGTGGGGAAATATTAGAATATCTACTCGACCGATACACCACATACTTATATCCCTCCTGCGTCCCCCCTCCGCATTCTCTCAGCCCTCCTCTGTCCACACCCAACCAACCAGCGACACTTGGGTCTTCTTTCCACACACACACTTTCTCTTATTTGCTGCGTCTGCATATTCAACATGGCGCCAAAGCATCGATTGAGCTTCGCGGTATGCTTTGTATCCCTCTTCCGCTCCGACGGCGATATACGGTGGTTTGATTGATATTTATTTTTTCCAGAACGTATTCGCACTATCAATTATGGCCCTCTTGCCTCTGGCATCTGGCGCATCGCTCCCCCGGCCTGATTTCCAGCGCCACTATGGCGTTGGGCCTACCAATTTCAGCGTCCAAGCTGTCCCTACTGGGTCGGTAACACCCGGGGCTGCAGCGTATTGGCTCGAGAGCATCCCCAAGCACGGCAGAGCTGCCTTCAACCCCAGCCCTTCGGAGTACAAGGTGTTCCGCAACGTCAAGGACTACGGAGCCACGGGTATTCCCTCCCAATCCCCCCCACCTATGATTTATGTACGAAACGGTGCACTGACACTTCGCAGGCAACGGAGTGACTGATGATACCGCCGCCATCAATGCCGCTATCCAGGAAGGCAGTCGCTGCGGTAACGGCTGTGACTCGTCCACCGTGACTCCGGCTCTTGTCTACTTCCCTGCCGGCACGTACCGTGTCTCATCCCCGATCGTGGCCATGTACTACTCCCAGTTGGTCGGCGATCCCACCAACCGGCCCACCATCAAGGGTCTGCCCAACTTCAGTGGTATCTCTCTGATCGACTCCGACCCGTACAACCCCGACGGCACCAACTGGTACACCAATCAGAACAACTTCTTCCGGTCCGTCCGCAACCTGATCGTCGACACCACCGACATGCCCGTCCAGGCCGGAACCGGTATCCACTGGCAGGTGGCCCAGGCCTCGAGCTTGGTCAATCTCAAGTTCGTCATGTCGCAGGCTGCCAACAACTCGCACCAGGGTATCTTCATGGATAACGGCTCGGGCGGCTTCATGAGCGACCTCGAGTTCGTGGGTGGCAAGTACGGCGCTTTCCTCGGCAACCAGCAGTTCTTGACCCGCAACATGGTGTTCAGGAATTGCCAGACCGCCATCTTCGTCAACTGGGACTGGCAGTGGACGTTCAAGTCGCTCGACATCGCTAACTGCGGCATCGGCATCGACTTCTCTGGCCTTGGAGATACGGGCGCCCAGAACGTCGGCAGTGTCATCGTCATGGATTCCAAGATCGCGAACACCCCGATCGGTATCAAGACCAGCAGGTCCGGCAACTCGCAGCCCATCAGCGGTGGCTCGTGCGTGTTGGACAATGTCTCCCTGTCCGGTGTTCGCCAAGCGGTCGCCTCTGCTCGTGGCACCACCATCCTTGCGGGAGGAACCTTCACCATCGATCTATGGGGACAGGGCAGGACCTACAACACCGACGGGTCCGTCCAGACCATCCAGAACAACATGCGCCGCAGCTTCGCCAAACCGACTGCCCTCCTCGACGCCTCCGGCAAGGTCTTTGAGCGCTCGCGGCCCCTGTACCGGAACGTTCCCGCCTCCAAGTTCATCTCCGCCCGCTCCCACGGCGCAAAGGGCGACGGCACTACCGACGACACGGCAGCGCTCCGGAAGCTCTTTGCTACTTACGGCGGCAAACCGGGCTATGTCATCTTCCTCGACCACGGTGTCTACCTGGTCTCGAACACCATCCAGATCCCCGTCGGCACTCGCATCGTCGGCGAGGTCTGGTCCGTGATCATGGCCGCCGGCGCCGCCTTCCAGGACCGCAACAACCCCAAGCCTGTGTGGAGGGTAGGCAACCCCGGTGACAAGGGAACCGTAGAGATGCAGGATCTCCTCTTCCAGACCCGCGGTCCCCAGCCCGGTGCGATCCTCATGCAGTGGCACTCGCGCGATCCCGACGGACACCAGGGAAAGAACGCCCTGTGGGACGTCCACTTCCGTGTTGCCGGATCCCGCGGAACCCAGCTCGAAGTGGCACAGTGCCTCAAGGCGCCGACCGTCCCCGTCGGCACCCCCAACCCCCAGTGCGAGGCCTCCTTCATGCTGCTGCACATCGCCAAGACGGCCAGCGTCTACATCGAGAACTGCTGGGCCTGGACCAGTGATCACGCTCTCGACAGGCCCTTCGACCAGATCACCGTCTACAACGGCCGTGGAATCCTGACCGAGTCGGAGCACGGGCCCGTCTGGATGTACGCCGCCGCCGCCGAGCACAACACCCTCTATCAGTACCAGCTGCGGAACACGCAGAACGTCTTCATGGCGGTGATCCAGTCGGAAACCCCCTACTTCCAGTCCAACCCCGGTGCGCAGGTTCCCTTCCCGAGCCTGGCGGCTTGGGGCGACCCAGACTACGGATCCTGCACGACCGCCACCTGCCGCAAGTCGTGGGCTCTGCGCATCCTCAACTCGCGCAAGACTCTGATCTACGGCGCCGGACTGTACAGCTTCTTCGAGAATTACTCGCAAGGCAACCCCCCCCCTTTCTCCGTCTATCGCTAGTACGCGCTGACTCCCGTTTTCGGTAGACTGCATCGCGACCCGGAGCTGTCAAGACTCGATCGTCGAGATCCGCAACAGCCCCGATGTGACCATCTTCAACCTCAACACGATAGCATCGAAGAGTATGATGGACTACAACGGGCAGAAGATCATCAGCGCCGACGACAACCTGAACACGTTCTGCCAGACCGTCATGGAATTTAGCACTTCATAGGGTGGAAAGAGCCCTGCGGACCGATGCGAGGAATGTTGTAGCTAAGCGGGTAATATGTGTGTCTGAATGATTGTGATTGCGCATCTTGAAATTTTTTTTTTTTTTTTGCTGGATACGTTGTGGCTAGTCTACCTACATACATAGCTTTTATGGAAATACCCCCGAGAGCGCGAGCTTTCTTGTATCTACATACATACTTTATCTCTCACCCGCCCCTTTCGTCCCTGTGATACATACATATCTTGATTATTGCGAGTCCAGGCCATCATATAGATCGCTAGCACCGCCAAATGAGGCCGAGACTATCCGGAGAACCACAAGGGGCCATCCAGGGCGACGAATGCGCTCTGGCGCCAGGCGGTCATTAGATAGGTAGTTGCCCTGCCCCATTGACGCAGTTCGTCGCATTGGCGCAGGCGTGCTTGTACGTATGGATGTCGGGCGACCGAACGTTCAGGATTATCTGAGGCCGTGGGAGAGTGACCGCGAAAGAGTGCTTAGATTTTGTGGGCGCTCTCCAAATTAAGGCCAGCTCTCGCCGTGCACCACTGCCGCCGTGGCTATTGAGTGAGTGACTGCTCTGTAAGAAGTCCCTTTTCGCTGACTTGGCATGTGTTTGATCTCCCAGACGGGGAAGATCGCGAAAAGCCCGGTTGATTCCAAAAGGTGCTTGCCCCCCACCCCCCCCTTCTATGTACCTAGCATCTGTGATTTGGCTGTTGCTTTGTGGTATCTATAGTTATCTACCGGCGTATTCTCTTGGTGCACTGGCCAGCGTCCAATCTTGTTGTAATATCTGGAAATTATATTGAGGTACGCACGATAGATGTGATACCTATATATGTAGCCGGGGGGAGGGATTTAGTGAGTGGTGGTGGTCCATCATACATACGTACGTACATACATACATACATGGAGGTTCGGAAATAGCGGTCCCGGCCCCGTTGCACAATTGAAGGGATGTCTCGCCCTTATAGATACGTAATTTGGGTGCAGAACTCTGGGCCACGGGCGCCGTCAGCCAATCAGAAACAAACCCCCTTACGGCACGTTCTAACTCTCTGCACTTCCAATAACCTGCATTTAATTCATCGTACACACGGCAAATCTACCAAACTTCCCTCAATTTGCGTTACTGAAGCGTTCGATCACAGGTTTCCCTATCCGAGCAGTCGGGTAACATGTATGTGGGTGCAGCACTGAGCGCTGCATGTTCCAGCACTCGTGTAGGACTATCCATCCCCCTCCACTCCTGGCAGCGAAATAAATTGATGTTCTCTCTCTCTCTCTCTCTCTCTCTCTCTCTCTCCCTCCACTTCCGGCAATACATCATCATCCCCGCCAGAAGGAAGGGAGCATGGAAATCGTGTGGTTGGCACTCTACATATAAACACACATCTTTCCCCCCCCAAAATGCGACTCTCTCCACACGCACTAACGACATACTTACATACGCAATGCGCCTGGGGTTGCTAGTTCTTACATTCCTCCCTGCCGTCGTGGCCGCGATCGATGTCTTGCAGTCCACGACCACCGTACAGGTCGCGAATGCCCGCCTCAATGCGACCTGGCAGAAGAGCATCGGCGCCATCGTCGACCTGACGCTCGACGGACGCGATCTGCTCGGCGAGAAGAGCGGCAGCACCGGCATCGGGCCGTATCTCGGTGCGTCTGCCTTTGGTGGTGGCAGCGAAATCGAAGGGGACTGACGGAGACGGCGGCAGATTGCTACTGCATTCCGTCCGGCTTCTACACGGTTGGCACCAGCACGCCGCGATGGGACGTCATCGAGGGCGTCGACGGCAGCGACACGCCGTGGGTCGGCGTCGTGCTGTCGGACACGTACGCGCCGACGAACCAGACATTCCAGCAGTACTGGTTCCTGCGCGGCGAGGAGACTGGCTTCCACATGTTCACGCGCGTGGCGTACTACAACGCCGCCTCGCCGTTCCTGCGCAACCTGCAGGAGCTGCGCACGCTCTTCCGGCCCAACGCCGCCCTCGGCCTCTGGACACACCTCAGCGTCAACAGCGAGCGCTGGGCCCCGCTCCCCGGCCAGGACGCTATGCGCAACGCCGTCGTCGTCCAGGACGCCACCTGGAGCCTCAGGAACACCCCCCAGGATCCCTATGTGACCCAGTTCTCCGAGTTCTTTACGAAGTACTCCTTCTCGAGCGGTGCGCGTTACTTCTTCTCGCACCCCCCCGGTGGACGTGGCTGACGAGGGACGGTGCGGCAGATTGGAGGAGTGCCATCGCGCATGGAATGTTCGCCGATGGCGGCACCAGTGACGGCGTTGCCTACGGCGCTTGGCTCGTCATGAACAGCAAGGATACGTACTTTGGCGGCCCGCTGCATTCGGACTTGACTGTCGACGGCATCGTCTACAACTACATCGTGTCGAACCACCACGGCGAAGGCAAAACACCGCTGCTGCTGCTGCTGCTGCTGCGGGCGGGACCAAAAGGGACTGACGAACCCTAGGGACACCGAACATCACGCACGGCTTCGACCGCACGTTCGGCCCCCAATACTACCACTTCAACTCCGCCCCCGGCGCCTCTCTCGCCGACCTCCGCCGCGACGCCGAGAAGCTCGCAGCGCCGGGCTGGAACGCCGGCTTCTACGCCTCGATCGAATCGCACGTGGTCGGCTACGTCCCCAGCGCCTCGCGCGGGAAATGGCGTGGCATGATCACGCTGCCCAAGGGCGCCGCGCGACCTATCGCCGTCCTGAGCGCCGACGGCTACAGCTTCCAGGACAACGCGTTCGACACCCGGGCGCTGCAGTACTGGGGCGAGATCGACGTCAGGACCGGCAGGGTGGCCATCGACCGCGTCGCGGCGGGCAGGTACCGGCTCACCGTCTACGCCGACGGCATCTTTGGCGACTTCGTCAGGCCCGGCGTCGTCGTCGCCGCCGGCAAGACCACCACCACCTCCGCGACCTGGAGAGAGGAGTCCGCGGGGAGGGAGCTCTGGCGCATCGGCACGCCGGACAAATCCTCCGGCGAGTTCCGCCACGGCGTCGGCCGGTCCCCGCTCACGCCCCTCGCGCCGCCGGAGTACCTGATCTTCTGGGGCGCCTACGACTTCCCCAGCGACTTCCCGCAGGGCGTAAACTACACCGTCGGCGTGTCCGATCCGAAGACGGACTGGAACTACGTCCACTGGTCCGTCTTCGGCCCGACGCCCAGCCGCGCCGACCGCGCCGCGGCCGACACGGCCGCCTGGACCGTCAACTTCGCGCTGAACCGGTCCGCGCTCTGCGGCCGCACGAAGGCGACGCTCACGATCCAGCTCGCGGCCGTCAAGGGCGCATCGGGCAACACGGACGTGCTCGCGCCGACGGAGCCGTGGTCGAACGTGCCGCTGACCGCGTTCGTCAACGGCAGGGAGGCGGGCAAGCTCGTCGTGCCGTGGTACCGCAGCTCCAGCTGCGCCGTCCGCAGCGCCGTCTCCTGCTACCAGGTCGCCGCCAAGATCGCGTTCGCCGCCGCCTGGATGACGCCGGGATGGAACAGCGTCGTCCTCGCCCTCCCCGCGAACGCGACGGACACCCAGACCGCCCTGCTCACGGACGCCATCTACGTCCAGTACGACGCGGTCCGGCTCGAGGTGGCGTGATTTGGGGGGGGGGGTTGTCCGTATCTGTGAGAGAGAGAACTTTGATTTTATTTCGCATACAGCCGTAATGCAGCGCATTGTACTCGATCCAGGGCCGAGTGCTCTGGCGTGATCGAAACGTGCGCCGCGGCAGTGTGTCCGCTGCGAGCAACGTAGATTTCCGTGTAGATCGTGGTGGGTGCACGGGAGCCCTGAGCGGGGGTGATGCCGTGTAACAAGCATCGAGTGGGAGAGCGCACGCACAACTTGAACGCATGTCGTCCCCCGCCGTTCCATCGCTTTATCAGTCGACGTCAATCCCGCCCCACCGTGCCTTCCTTCTCCCCTCTCTCCCACACCACGCCAGCACGCACGGACACTACACTCAACAGCACGCACAGCCACCCCCCACACAGCGCAGCGATGCCGCCGGCCGAGCAGACCAGACGCAGACTGCACTCGCAGCTGCAGCAGGAGCAGCAACTGCAGCAGCTGCTGCGCGGCGAGGTGGACCGGAGCGTCCTGCGCGCGCGTGTGCTGCGCTGGCAGCTAGCCGCGCTCGACGACGCCGGCGTCTCCGCGGCGGAGGCGCTGCGCCAGTTCACGGCGAGACGCGACGCGCTCGAGGTGCTGCTCAAGACGCAGAGGGAGGCGCGCGGGCTGCGCTGAATGCTTCTTTTTTTTTTTTTTTTTTTTGGGTCCGTCGGGCGGATCATGCGCGGCCACTAGGGACTACGCTCTGTCATACAAGTGAATCATCATCATGGGCGCAGTGTCAGCAAGGGCGGGCATGTATCCGGCGGGTATCGGTGCTGCATCCGAACCGCCAATGCCGCCGTAGCTGTTGCGGAAGTTTTCTTCTTGCTGCTGGTGGGTGTACGTGGCTAAGTAGGTAGGTAACTAGGTAGTTGTATTTATCCGATCCGTACGCTCGTCGTCGTGCGCAGCGGATATCTATCCCCGGTCTTCCTGCACCAATACATACATCGTTCCCATCTCGTCCCGGCTGCGTGCCTGCCGACCGACGGTCCGCGGGGGGGGGGGGGAGATGTAGCCGTTCGTCGTTCGGACGGGTCACGGCTTTGCCCGAAAAAAAACAATGTCAGCGGCGCCTGACTAATCGCACCTCACCCACTCCACCCCGCGGCTCCCGTTACGTACGAGTACTTGCATACACGCAACTCGCTTCTCGAGATACCGGCCGGCGAGAAGGCGTGTGAAGGGCCGATCGGATCGATAGATAGGGGGGGGGGGGGTCTACGGAGACGCCCGACGCGATATTATATATGCACATAGCGACGCCCGAGTCGCCAAGCAGAAGCTGCTCTGTCCTATTGCACCTGCTATGTATCTACACCCACGATTGCCAGCCGCCGCCAAACGCGCCACTAGCTAGATACATACAACTCCCGCCAGCCAGCAACCCCAGAAAAGAATCCGTCGACGTTGGCCTTTGCCCCTCCACCCTCAAAAAAAAAAGCAGTCCCAATCTGGGACTGGATATTCGCAAGTGTGGTATGCTGGTTTCTACGCTAACTATGCCTAGGTGACCGCCAGGGCTAATTATTCTCGACCGCGGCTGCGCCGGATTTCTGACTGGCGGGGACGGTGCGGCCGGATGGACCTCGGATGCATGGGAGTGGGGGGGAGGGTGGGGTGATCTATCATCATCGTCATCATCATCAATATCGATGGCCAGAGATCATCGCCGTCATCGCGGTGGGCGGGATACCAACCCTCGCGGGACGCTCAAAATCACGGGGTGAATAATAAGGTAGCCCTTAGTTTAAATGTGTACACTAACAGCCCAGAAGGAAAGCAATCGGGATCAACCCAAAAAGCGGGAAAAATCATCACCATCATCGTTCAACAATGCTCCCGGCTAGTAAACACAATAAAAAAAACCAAAATGGCCTGCCTGCCAGCCGACCGGCCAGGGCGCGCGGGGGGGGGGGGGAGGGGCAGGAAAGTTTTCTTCGTAGGATCATCCATCATAATCTTCGTAGGCGCTGCAATCTCTCTCTCTCTCTCACACACAACACAACTCACACACGCACACACACGCACAGGAAAAAACAAAAAAAGGAACGAGAGAAAGGAAAACAAAAAAAATTACCGGGACTCCTCGTCGCGCGCGGGGACAAACCTGCTCAGGTCGCCCATCGGCAGCGAGAGCGGCATGGAGACCGAGTCGAGCAGCGAGGCCGTGAGCGAGTACCAGCCGCAGAGGGAGACGACGAAGCAGCAGGCGCCGGCGATGATCTCGAGCGTGCGCGTGGCGTCCAGGTTGTGGCGGGCGCGCTGCCAATCAGCGGCCGCGAGCACTGGGAAGGCGATCGAGTAGGCGAGGAAGAGCACGACGAGGACGAAGTTGGTGCGGATGCTGCAGACCAGGAAGAGGATGGACAGCAGGCCGATGAAGAGGTAGAAGAAGCCGAACGAGTTGTAGAAGCCGGTGGTGAGCCCGCCGTCGGCGGCGCCGGCGTAGGGCGGCGTGACGTTGAAGAACGGCATCAGCGTGGCGCCGAGCGCGAAGAAGAAGCCGCCGTACGCCGAGAACACGACGAACGAGAAGGTGTGGCCGAGGAAGAACTCGAGGATGCCGCCGAGGAGCAGCAGCATCCCGCCGCAGAAGATGTGCGCGCCGTTGTTCGCCGCGCCGCTGCTGTCGGCGCCCCGCCAGCCCATCAGCTGGCACGAGAGCGGAGTCAGACACATCACCAGGCCGGCAAGCGCCACCGGCGCCGGGTTGCCGAACGTCTTGACGGGGTTGTAGCGCGTGACATCGAGCTTCTCGAGGTACTCGATCGGGATGCTGGCAACGCCTAACGGCGCGCTGCTGATGTTGTAGATGCTCTGGGCGTGGGTCCACTTGTCGTCGGCCTTGATGGACATGTTGAGGGAAGTGAGAGCAAGAGGTTGGGGGGGGGGCGGTTCGGACGGAGATGGAGACGATTGGAGGAGCTGTCGGCCTTGGTGGAGATGGAGATGGACACGCAGCGGCTACGAGGTGGCGGGAGCGCAGCCAGCTATATACGGTGCCGCGGACGGGGAGGGAGACGGGGAGGGCCCGGCCGGCCAGCAAGCAGCAAGCAGTGGGACGTACGGGCAAGAGGCCGGAGTGTGCTGCGGCGGGTGACCACAGGAGCAGCAGCCATCCTTTTCCCTGCGCTCGTCGTGCGCTGTCCGCGGGGGGGGGGCGGGTGCGAACGGAACGGACAGGCCGACTTCACGCACCGTCTTAGCATTGGGATCCAGCTTGTAAGGCGCCTGCGCCCCGCATCCTGTCGACGTCAGTTGCGACTAGTTGCTAGCCCACTCTACCTGGCACACGGCCGGCGGGGACCCCGGGGGCGGCCGTCGCTGGCCGAGCCCCGCCAGCGAGTGGGGCGTGTTTAATTTCGGAGCGGTGTCTACTATGGCTACCGCTGATGCGTGGGGCCGGTGGCGGCGGTGGCGGCGGTGGCGGCGGCGGCGGCGGGGCGGCGTTGTCGGCCAGCACTCCGCCCGCCCAAGTCTCGCCGCCGCCGCGGGCGTTTGTCGTCTCCAGGAAGCCGGCCCCGCACATGCCCGGTATCCATCCTACGCGTAGAAGCGTGCACCGGCAGGCGGCGCTTGCGGAAGAGGGCTCGCCGCCGCCACTGACGATCTGTGTGTCTCCGTCTTCGAGGCGGACACTGCGCCAGGGACCAGGGCCACAATATCCACTTCCAGCTCAGCTGCGGATTCACCGACTTCCGGACGGACAGCGACAGGACGGATCGCTGGGCGGGGTGCCACGTTCGCCGCCACGCTAGCCGCGTACTGTCGGCGACGCCAACCGTCAACCGCACGATCGTGCCCGAACCTGGCCTCGGTGGGCGCGAAAGGGACGCTGGAGAATTCTCGGGAGCATGTGATCTGCGATGTAGTCAGATATGTATGCGTTACATGCGGATGCACGGAGCTTTCCCACGGGGTTTCTTTTTCTTTCCCTGTTTCCGTTCCGCACAGCAGCCCATCCCCGGCCCGACGTGGGGTGCGGGGGACCATGCCCACACGTTGCCGTTATCTGTCGGGGATTTCTGCGCTCCCCAGCAGGACGCAGGAGACTCGTCCCTTATATGGTCCGTTTCATCGTTGATTGCGGGCGACACGTCGAGATCGTGGCAGCAGAGTCGCACGCACGACTCCGCGGTTTTTCGACGCTGCATGCAGAGTTACATCTAGAGTTGCATCCACCCTGGCGTGCGGCTTGCAAACAGAGAAGATCGGTGATTGCCGGCTCGCACCTGCCTCTTGAAGGCGGATTTTTTTTCTTTCTTTTCTTTCTTCCAGAGCCGCGGGGCCGTTAATATGCACGCGCCTTCTGCAATACATCATGCAGCCTCCAGTTCGCTGTGGCTCCCCTGCCCTGCCCTGTCCTGTCTTACAGATATTGAGCGCACCGTGAATATAGCTCAGCGCAATGGCAGAAGCAAAGACGGAGGAAACGGCCTCGATTCTCGCTCGCCCCCCTCCTACCCCACTTCTGCAGAAGCCAGGAAGGAAGGCGCACGGAAGGATTGCAGCTGTTGCCTCCCAGCCTCCTCTCCGTCTCGTCCGAGCTCGTCGGGAGCATCGTCCGGTTTCAGGTGCGCGAGCAGTGGCTGCACGCAGCGCCGTACGCTTCTTGGCGGACGCCCATGTGCACCTTGCAGCCTCTCCATTATCGCCCTCCCTTTCGCAAAGCTAGCAACTGCGCCGGTGTCCGCCCGGGAGCCCCGTGGAGAGGTGGCCGAACCCGCTCTCCGCTTGGCTGCCGCTTCCTCCTCGATAACGACAGTCGTCCGGCGGAGGGGGGAGGAGGGCCTCTCCCCCGCCCCGCCCCAGAGCGACAGGGCGGATACCGTCCGGAGCACGGAGGTGGGCGCTCGCGCCGACAAAGCCCTTTGGCCTGGTTTCCCTCGAGGAGGCGTCCGAAGCGTCACTTCCGGTTGTTGAGCTGTGCAGCGGCAGCTCGGATTCCCGGACTCGAGGGAGAGACAGCCCTGGTCCGTTGGTCCGAACGCCCCGACGACCGCTTTGGCTTCCTGGTTGTCTGGCTTTTGCAGGTCGTTGTCCATACCGACGGTGTCTCTGGCTTCTGGGGGGTTTGTCTCCTCGCCGCCACCACGGCCCAGCGATCCGCACGTCGCAGCCGATCGAACACAGGCAGCCACGGCCTTTCGGCGGCTGGCCGGCGACAGGCCCATCTGTCCGGCGTGGCGGGGGAGTCCGTCCATGGCGTTCCTTCCATTCTTCACCCGGGGGACCGAAGGGCGCTCTTCCGGGGCGGGTTTGCGGACTCCGAAGCCACCGCGTTTTGCTCCCTTGCTGAAGGCGACGTCTATCTAAGGTTTCGGCTCGAGTCGTCGCTGCGGTGGGGGTGGCTTCTCTTCCGGCAGAGGAGAGCCGCCTGGCACTGTGGTTTCACGGTGTTCTGGTGGCCACCATCACATAGACAAGAAGGCGGGGGGGAAAAGGACTTTTTTTCTTCGACAAACCTCTGTAATGCCATCGAGTTTGGGGGCTATAGACTATCTTGCCATCGCTTTTTTTTTCCTTTTTTTTCCTTTCTTTTTCCACTAGTTATTGCCGTGGGACGGCTGGCTGGCTGGCTGGCAGCTGTGAAGGAGAATAATAATATCCGAAATCAATAGAACAACGCATTTTAAGTTGGATGCCTAGTTCGGGCCCTTGATTGGCAATAGATACTCCCATGGCCTTTATGATAGCTTGCCATGGTGGGGGCCACTCCTAGTTACCCTAGATACACGGTGTGTTTCTCGAGGACCGGCAACCGCCACAAAGCGCTCCCACTTCTGCTGCCGGCTGGACGAAATGGACTGTCAGAGTGTGCATGTGAAGACCGCGAACTGCCTATCTATCCGGTTTCCCCAGCACACTAACAGCTGGTGAGTGCTGTGCTGCTTACTCGGTGGTGGATACTTAGGCACGTGAGTTGAACGAGCCGGCCCCGACGCCCCCCCCCCTAGTACATAAGTACCCAGGCTGATCCCTCACGAATCCGCATACATATGATACCCGCCATTGCGTGTGCTCTCGGCATGTATACGGGTGTAATGGAAATGGATGAGATAGCAGATGCAAACATCCATCGTCCGTCTCCAGCTCGGGGGCCGCCATATGTAACGAGTCCATTCCGCTTCCATGGTCGGTCGTTCTTCTCCGCTGGCTGTGCACACTACACTCCGCAGCCAACTATGCGGTGGTATGTATGTGCGTATCTGCACATATTTGGTCTGAGAGGAGGCCGCCCGCTTGCAGCCGTCCATGCACGTTCTTCACTTCACCGACCACCGCCCGACTTCACGGTAGCTTCACACGCAACGAGCCGATGACAGAACAGAGCAGAACAAAACATGCTATTCGCGCAGGATGCTACTACTGCCCTCCCACGACCCCCGATCCGGCCCGATGTCCGAGCAGCTGGTTTTGACGATCGGAGGGGGGTCGGGGCGGGGAACGAGGAACGAGCGGAAGCGAAATGCAATGAAAGGACAAGGACTGCTCAGGGACTGCCAAAGGGAAAAGTGTCCCGTGCTTCACGAACGGACGTAGGCGACACCAGAGAGGGAAGGGGAAGTAGGGGGGGGGGCAACGGGGTCGACTGCGAAACAAAGGACAAGAAACAAAGATGCCAGAAAACCTCTCGCTGCACGGTATTGTATCTGGTCACGCACGCGCTGGTATCAGCCGCCATCCCTCTCTCTCGCGCGCGGGGCGGGGTACGCACCTCGCAGCCTAGTTGAAGCGCCAGACGATGTTGCTTCCGCTGGCGCCAGCGTTGACGGTCCAGTCGGGCTTGGGGCCCTGGTGGGAGCCAGTGTTTCCGCTGCACACGGCGGCCGGCGGGCTGAAAGCCCACGAGGGGAGCTGGGCCGGCTGCGGCATCTGTACCTGCTGGGGCGGGGCAGCGGCGGTGGAAGCAGCGGCGGAAGCGGAACCGGCGGCGGTAAAGGTCCAACCGGCGATGCTTGACGCCGCGCCCGGGTAGCGGATCTGGCCGCCCGTCGGCGCGGGCGGAGTCATGTCGAACGGTCCGGACGCCGGAACAACGAAGCTGCCTGGAATCGGCTTCGCGGCCGACGCAGCCGCCGCCGGAGCTGCAGCCGGAGCCGCGTCGCGCACGACGAAGCTGCCGCCGCCGTAGAAGGTTATGTGCTGCTGCGACATCTTGGGCGAGCGTTGTTTTGGGGGGCTGGTTGTTGGTGGTAGTGGTGGTTGGTTGGATTGGAAGTGTGGTGTGGTGCGCTGGGGAGAGTGTTGGTGTTGGGGAGAGACGGAGGGAGGTCGACAGTGGATGGCGAAGGGGAGAAGCGGAAGAGGGAGCTGTTATGTCTGGCCTTTTGTGTGTGCGGAACAACACAACGAATTGAATGTCTCCACCAACAACGGACGTTCCGACGTGACATTCTATGATTGGCACCGCAGGATTCTACTCGGAGCGACCGAGAGATCGTGCGCCGGTTGGAGACATCCGCACATTTCTGTGTCCTGGCGGCACCGCCTGCGATCCGTGAGCGGCAAACGCACTTTGAATTATTCGGCAGCGCGCATTTCAGTAAAGCTGCGGCCTGCAGATCTCTCGCCGGGTATCTAAAACTATGCAGAGCGACCAAAAAACACGACCCCAGAAACTCCCCCCGCCGACCGCTGTCCGCGCCGCAGCCCCCGCCGCGGCTACTCCCTGCCGACCACCTGTCGGACCCAGCCCAGCCACTCGTTGCTCCACGCCTCGCCGACGGCCGCCTCGATGACGCGCAGCTCGTCCCGCGCGGTCTTGCCGATCCACCAGAACCCCTGCAGCATGGCGAACATGGCGTTGTAGTGGGCGAGCAGCACCAGCGCCCTGGGCCGCTTGCGCATGAGCAGCGCGACGAAGCCGTCGCACAGCGTGACGGGCCAGAGGAACGCCATCGGCAGCCAGAGCTCGCCGGACGCGGCCCGGAACATGTCCCACGTGCAGCGCAGCTTCGCGGCAGCCTCCGCGTAGATGCGACATTCCTCGGGGTCGACGACATTGGCGCAGAGGCCGTCGAGCGGCGGCAGCGGCGGCAGCGCGCTGACGCCCGGCGGCGCCGGCACGGGTGCGGCGGTCGCCGCCGCCGGCCGGTTGCCGAGCAGCGACGGCGCGAGCTCGCCCGCCACCTGCGACCACTCGCCGCGCACGACCGCCTGGATCCCGCGCAGCACCGGGAACCACGCCAGCGCGCGCGGCTCGGCGCCGACGGGCGCGTTCACCGGCGGCGACGCGAACACGTAGATGGCGATGAACGAGCTGGCGACGAACAGCGCGTTGCCCTCGAGCGTCCGCCGGTGCGGCAGCGCGCAGCGCAGCGCCACCGACGCGTCGTGGTAGTAGCGCGCGGCGAGCAGCAGGTAGTGCTCGGACCGCGCGTGGTTGAGCACGCTCAGGTGCAGCGCCGAGACCGCCAGCGTTGCGTGCATCACGAACGGATACTGGAAGCCCAGCTTCGGCACGGTGTCGCGCCACGCCAGCTGCCACTCGGCGTGGCTGGTGAACGACGCGTACGTGCACGTGCTGTACTGGTGCAGCAGCTCGAGACGCGCCAGGTCCAGTCCCGGCGCAGCCGACGGCGTCTGCGGCAGCGCGCTGGCGTGCAGCGCGAGGAATGCGCGGCTTGCATCCTCCGGCTGCGCGGGAGGCTGGCGCGGCGGTGTGGGTGACGACGATGACAGCAGGCTCTGCACCTCGATGCGCGGAAGCGGTGGGGGCACGGCCGGTCTCGGATCGTAGACGCACGCGAGCTCGCGGCGGCTGCAGTTGCTGCATATCGGATGGACTTCGTCGCACTGCCCGAGGCCGCGGGTCAATGGATCCACGCGTCGAACCGGGCCAGCGTGGGGAGCGCGAGGACGAACGGACCGGCCCACATACCTTGACGCGTCTGCCGCGGCACGTGCGGCAGCCGGTGCGGCTCTTGCGATGGGCTTCAGTTATAAATCTGTCCGTCAGCCACCGCGAAACACGCCGGCCCAGTTACCGGGGGGAGGGGTGTAGTTACGGCGTATGGGGCCCATAGATAGATGGAATGTGACTGGCGGCGGCGGTCAAGGGCGGTGATTAATGATGCATGTCTCTAGCGCACGCGATGAGTGGGTTGCACCCGTTCTTATGGAGCGGGAGCGAGAGCGAGAACGAGGTGCATGGGGGCCGGTATGGATTGTACATATCTATGTGTGTACGATATAGCACGGCTGAACGGACTCCAGCGAGCTACGCTCAAAAAGTTAGATATGCAGTAGGTACATAGTCAGCCAAACTGACGCCACCAACAGCAAAACCGTCCATCTAGATATGTAGATAGTCGATAGCAGATCGCAGAGATGGATATCTGAGGGGACAGACTGCGAGCCGAGACCTGGGGAAGGCGCACGGTGGATGCAGGCGATGCGGGTGTATATCAGGGGACAGGACGAGTGAAGACTGGCGGCAGGATACCTACTCTAGTTGGCACATATCTAGATACCCATGCCATGAACACGGGGAGATCGGTGCTGCGCTACATTCTCGTCCGGGGTTTACGGGGGTCAGGTTCGGACACAACATTCAGCGAGGCGGAAATCTTCACGCGGGAATACTGTAGGAAAAGCACAACTCGTGGAGACTGCTGGTGGGATTCGACCGGTCAATTGACTGACAAATAAACCACATGCATACACCGCAGACAGACAGCTCGGCAGCTTCCCCCTCCCCCATATCATCCTTGTGCCGATGCTACACTACTGCCGGAGAAACATGGGCAAGAGAACGACGACGGCCAGAAGACAGACACTCGCAACCAGCGTTCGGAATATCCACGGGGGACAAAAGCCAATCTCAAAGAGTGAAAGGGAAAAAGAAGCACATTACAGACAAAAAGAGTGGAAGGGAAAGAGGAAAAGAGCACACACAAACGCCATTTCAATCCATCGAAGACACAAAAACAATGAGCCTGATTCCATCCGAGCACCTCACGTTTCCCATCAACAATGGAAAAAGCAGAGAACAAGATCCTAAGCGACCTCGATCTTGCGTCCGCTCTTCTTCTCGAGCTTGGGGACGACAACCTTGAGGATGCCGTGGCCGAGATTGGCCTTGACATTGTCGATGTCGACGTGGCCGGGGAACGAGAAGCTGCGGCTGAACTCTCCGACGCTGCGCTCCGAGACCCAGTACTTAGACCTCTTCTCCTTCTCCTTCTCCTTGTCTTCAGCGCTCTTCTTCTCCTCCTGGCCGCCCTGGTTCTCGCCGGCGGACTGTTCGACCTGCTTCTGCTGTTCGCCGCCCTCGATGGCCTGGAAGTTGCCGGCGTCGTCGGTCCAGCCGCGCATCAGGCGCTCGATCTTACCCTGGATCAGGATCGTCTTGTCGTCCGTGAACTCGATCGAGACGTTCTTCTTGTCGGCGAGACCCGGGAGCTCGCCCTCGAGGATGTATTCGTGCTGGGTCTCGTGCACGTCGAAGTTGGGACTGAACGCGCGACGGCCCGTGGCCGACGAGCCCGACTGCGAGGGGCTGGAGGCACCACTGTCGAGGCCCTCGAGGATGCGGAGGATGTCGGTCGGGAAGGCCGACGAGACCGGGTAGGTCGAGGCGGACTCGGGGTAGTGGAAGCGTGGGAAGAAAGGCATGGTGATTGGTGGTTGGTGGTTGGTGGTTTAGGGAAGTAGGTAGGAAGTAGGAGATAGTTGTCTTGGTGTGCGTATATTGACTTCGAGCTCGGTTTCGTTGGTGATGAGTGAAGAGGAAAGGGGAAGGAGGAAGGAGAGGAAGCAGTGAAGGGTGGCTATTTATCTGTGTTTGGGGATGACGTTTAGCTGGCAGCGACGAGATGACGTTTGTATCGCAGCGTATCACTCGAAGCTCGTGGTGTGGGCCAGGGGTCTCCAGAAGGTTCTCGCATCACGAGCCAGCCAGCCACATGCCAGATACTCAACCTTCTTAGCGCAACCCACTCCGACGATCTTCTCTGGGGTCGGAGCATCCTCGAGAAGGATCGTCCCCGCATCCGCTTCTCTGGACCTCAGGCATGGAGAAGGCGTGGTTATGACGTCATGCCGAACGACATCGTATGTAGATTTCGCATTAGCGCTGTATGTAGGAGACGGACGATGCCACAATATTCCTTTTTTTTCTCACGGTAGCGGAGATTGCAGTTCTTTCTGCTGTGGAATGGTCCAGCGGAAGAAGCAATCACGATCTCATCTGCACCACGGTGTCGACTGTGGCCGTCGCGGGTATGGCTGGACTTGCTGGCTGCCGGCGGACCAGAGTTTTAGTGCAGGACAGCGGATAGGAGGGGATAGGAGGGGATAGGAGGGGATAGAACAGGAAAGGAAAGAATAGAACAGGATAGGATAGGATAGGATAGGACAGGGTAGGAGGGATCAGAGCTCTCCGACCAGCACATTCTCTCGGTCTGTGTTGCCTCCTGCCAACGCCCGAGTTACCCCCTGCTCCGATCGCAGTCTTCGCCGAACATACATACCGAAAACAAAACCGCAGTCACGACCATCTTTTTTTCTTTTTTTTTTTATTCATTACTCGCATGCGACCTATGGAGATCATGGCGAGAATATGTGCAGTCCGTTCCGCAGTCATGACCATCGGTGCAGCCGTATATATCGCTGGAACATC
>Ga0307516_10002695_pt1 | contig 23479 bp, 37 predicted proteins | sample 19_EM_MG_FD_203310 | JGI IMG/M metagenome (GOLD analysis project Ga0307516, IMG submission 203310) | Populus trichocarpa ectomycorrhiza microbial communities from riparian zone in the Pacific Northwest, United States - 19_EM | ecosystem: Host-associated > Plants > Roots > Unclassified | place...
GACCGACGTACGTGCTCCCCCGAACCGGACAATACGCCCGGAAGACAGATCAGTGAGCCTGAGGCAAAGCATCGTCGGACTCCGGGGCTTGGGCGTGCTGCGGCCACGTCCCATCGCGAATCCAACCGGCATACAGTATTTTTATCTGAAAACCCGATCGAGTGAGGATGGAATTCACGAGGGAGTTCGTCGTGCCGCATACCAGGAGGTGCATCGGAAGGTTATACTTCAGTCTTCCGCCCTCTACCAGCCGTTTTGAGATCCTGCCGAGACCCGCTTCCCAGACCCCACGGTTACGAAGTGCTCGAGGGTCCCTCACCATTTCCTCCAGCCTTGTGATCGAGGCAGGAGTCTCTCCAGGGCGGGGTATCTCCCTCTTGCCGTTCAACCAGAGCTCTCTTCGGGCATTGAAGTACGACACCCCGGGCTCAACTTGTGTCGCGGCCAGATGGGCTTCGATTTCACCCAAATCTGCGCTGAAAAGGTGTGGATGAGGGTGTGTTTTTGAGCAGCCTGGGTGATAAACGAACTGGTATGGGTCCCTGCCTGCCGATGTTACCGTCTCTGGTGGATCCCCAGCCGTGTCTGTCGTCGTTGCCGTAGCCAGGGTGTCCGCGCAGGTATTTTATCGTAAAAAAAGAATATTGGAGTATTTATATCAACCCTTTGTTCGCCAACCACGCGCGTACGGTGCGCTGGGCCGGAACAGCCACCAGACACAATCAAGGCCATCTTGTCCATCGACCTCCACAACGGCAACCGTCGTCCACCGCCTTCCCCGACGATGCCTCACCAGGTCTTCAAGAGACCAGTATCTCCCGCACAATCTTCAGACTCACAGTCCGACGCTGGTGACGACGATCCGAACAAGTCTACCTTCTTCCCCCCCATCGATGTAGCCCCCGCCCAATGGATATCCAAGATCCACCTCCTCTCTTCCCGCTCGCCTCAGATCCAAGACTCGCCTGCGTCCAGGCTTCCCCCAGAAATCCTCATTCACGTCTTCAAGAACCTACACTCGACCAAGGACCTCCACAGTTGTCTATTTGTCTCTCGAACATGGTGCGAATGCTCCGTCGAACTCATATGGCACAAGCCTGCGATATCCAGGCTCCACACCTTTATCAAGATCATGAGCATAATCTCCAAGCAGGACCAGACTTTCACCTACGCCCGGTTCATCCGGAGGCTCAACTTCGTCGCAGTCGGCAGAGAGCTCACAAGCAACCTCTTCTCTCGGTTATGCATGTGCACACGACTGGAACGCCTAACCCTGGTCGGGTGTAGCGCCATCACCGACGAGGCCCTGGAAATAGTGCTCTTAGCCTGTCCCAATCTCGTCGCCATCGACCTCACCAGCGTGGTCGAGGCGACCGACAGAGCCATTACCGCCCTCGCGAGAACATGCGAACGTCTACAAGGCATCAACCTCGGAGGTTGTAGAGCAATAACGTCAGAGGGCGTGTTTGCTCTTGCCAAGCACTGCCACCTCCTCCGCCGGGTCAAACTCAGCTGCATCGAGGCCATAAACGATGAAGCCGTTTCCGCTCTCGCGCAATCCTGCCCTTACCTCCTCGAAATCGACCTCAATGGATGCAGGCACGTCACCGACCTCGGCGTCCGAGATCTGTGGATACATTCCAAGTACATGCGGGAGATGCGCCTCGCTCACTGCAGCAACCTCACCGACGCCGCGTTCCCATCATCCGTCAAGGAGATCATCCCACCTTCCGGCGTTAACCCGTTCGCACAATCGACTCAACCGCCACCGACGGCTGATCCTGAGGACCTGCCGCCCCTTGTTTTGAACAGATCATTCGACCACCTCCGGATGCTGGATCTGACTTCCTGTGTTCGAATTACCGACGACGCCATCGAAGGGATCGTTTCGAACTGTCCGAAGATTCGCAACCTGGTGGTAGCAAAGTGCTCGTTATTGACGGACGCAGCAGTGGAGAGTATCTGTAAGCTTGGGAAGCACTTGCATTACCTGCACCTGGGGCACATCACGAGCATAACCGATCGCTCTGTGTCTCAGCTCGCCAGATCTTGCACACGACTGAAGTATATTGACCTCGCAAGTGTGTCCTCTTCCTTCACTGTTTTCTGTACGATTTTTTTGCTGAGTGCTGTCAAGATTGTTCCCTGCTGACGGACATGTCTGTGTTCGAGTTGGCTGCGCTACAGAAGTTGCGCAGGATTGGTCTCGTCAGGGTCAATAACCTGACTGACCAAGCCGTCTACGCTCTGACTCCAAGGCGCGCCACGTTGGAACGGCTCCATCTCTCCTACTGCAACCAGATATCCGTCTTCGCTATCAACTTCATGTTGCAGAAGTTACCGAAGCTGAACCACCTCAGCTTAACCGGTATCGACGCTTTTAGGAATCCTGAATTCCAACAGTTCTGCAGGCAGCCACCATCCGTGAGCACATCCAATTGACCTCTCAAAGTTCTGCCTTGACCCAACCCTCAACAGGATTTTAACTCCACCCAACGGGCCGCCTTTTGTGTATTCTCCGGGAAGGGCGTTGCAGAGCTCCGCGAGTATCTCAAAGAGAGGTATACACCTTTCATCGAGGCTGACGGCGAGAACGATACCGATTACGACGACGACGACGAAGACATGTCCAGGATGGCCTCTCGATCAGGTGTGCCAGACAACAATAACAACACCCGCGAAGCTGGCCACTCCAGTCGTTACCATCCTCCAGTAAACGCCGGCACCACGACCAATGCCTCCGGTTTCCCTGGTGACCGGACTGCCTACACGAGTTTCTCCCCTCCGAGGCAGACCAACGGCGCACCCTCTCTGCAGGCTATCCTCGGAACAGACACCGGCTCAAGTCCTGCCATGCAACAGAGGCAAGGTCAAGGACAGTTCCCAACACCCGGGTGGGGCCGTGGGCATACTCTGCAAACACCGGGGTCAGCGCTAGAACCATCGATTATACCCAATTTGCATACCAATGGGGCCGGGCCGTCTTCTCTACGTGGGTTTGGGCAACAGCCGCTAGTCGAACCAAGGTCCCCTACTCCCGGAGACATGCCTGTGACGGGCTGGGTTTCTAGTTCGACCTTATCGCACCCTTCGCAGTACTTTCCTAATGGCCACGGAAATGGGAACGCTGGCGGTTCAAACGGCGCCGCATTCTTTAGGACGTATCAGGGTTTTGACGACTCGACTACCCCGAGACATCATGTGATGACGCCGGAACTGAACTTTGCGGAGATCGGCCACGGGCGGGGCACAAACAATGGGATGGACGGTCACCGGGGGTACGGCGGCGACGAGCCGAGGGACAAAGACAGCGAAGACGAGGACCTGGTCGTCGTGGATGCTGGCAACCACACACCGCTCACTCCGCCGTCAGGGTACGGATCGACGAGTGTGGTCACACCTACCCCGCGGAGGGGATACAGCGTTGGGGATATCCCTCAAGGTGATGGCTCGGGGACCGAAGAACGACAGGCATACTTCCAGAACCCTTACCGGCACCAGATGGAACGGGACCCAGGGAGGCACCAGCCACGTCCGAGAATTCGGGGGATGGATCACGGGTCAGGCTTGTCGACTTCGCCGCAGCTGAGGGCCCTTCAGGAGTCCGTACATCAGGCCCTCGGCGGCGGTATTGTGCCCCCTGATAACCTCAGCGACGGCAACGGTGGCAGCACTGTGCGTGGCAGGAGCGAAAGGAGAGGGTGGAGGACAAGGTTGACCGCCGCCGAGCACTATGCGAGCTCGATACTGTTTGGGAGGGGAGGCAATGGGGGTGGCGGATCTGGATCTGGAGCTGGGTCATCTAGTCAGGTCCTGCATGAGCGTGATGGTTAGCCTGGGGCATACCTCGTTGGTCGGAGGGCTGTGGTTTCCCTCCTATTTTTACGATGAGCCGTTCGTCTCCTCCCTCTGCATATTGTATATATAACCAACCGATAACCAATGACTGTAATGTGAGCCCTGTCCCGACATGGGGGCTGACGCCGCTGTTCACGTCGGGTGTTGAGCATCGCGCCGCGTGTCCCCGTATCGTTGATTCCAGGAAGCGCAGAGTACAAGGCAAATAGGTAGTGAATGTTAGTTCTCGTCTTCATCTTCAAACCACCGGTCTTCATCATCTCTGGATGTGTCTTCATCCCATCTGTCGTCCCAATCGACGGTAGCGTACAGGTCAGACTGCAGAGCGGTTATCAGCAATTGAGAAATCGAAAAAGCGGAGCGGAACGATTTATTCACATCTAACGAGCCATATATGAACCTCTCCCTAACCAACCTCTCGAACGCCAAACGTGCCGCCTCAGGTGATTCCGCCTCCGGGGGAGCCGGTGTGAGGTCTTCCTCGTCGCTCGTATCCTCGTCCTCCTCCGGGATAAACTGTTCCTCGGCCTCCCTCCGCCGTCGTTCCATCCTGGTCCTTCCCGCCGCACGTTCTTCCTCGTAGCCACCCAAAAGGGCGCCAAGCTTTCCGACGTGCTGTTTCGCGCCACCCAAGAACTCGTGATCCGCCCAATCCTTCTCCTCCAACCCCTCAGCCCGTCCTCTCTGCACTCCGCCAGAGAAATCGCCGGTCCATAGCAACGGCCACGCCGCCTTGGCCGATTGGAAAGATAGTTCGGGTGGATTCGATTGGGTGAATTTTGTTCGCCGGTTTCGGATGACGGGGATGACCGTCCGTTGTTTCGGAGTGGTGTTTTGGGCGAAGGTATGGGAAAAGTGCGCTGGGATGATCCGTACGTTTTGCGAAAGGAAGCGGATTGGATCTGAGTCTGGATTCGGCTGATAATCTGGAGGGAGGCCGAGATATTTGAGAATGTCCATAAGTTAGCTGTTTGGTCGTGTGTGTCGGGATCACCCGGGTCACACCGGGCGGCTGTCCCTCTTTCGCACAGGCCCTCATCATATCAAGACGCGGGGACTGCAGCCGCAGACCGGATCTCACACCGCCAGCGAAAGGGATTCTTGCTCATGGAGGTCGCGTACGGGATATTACGCGTCTGCCTCGTGTTCCAGCACATACGGTGGCTACATCATCATCATCATGGCCCGATAACCCTCACCTGGCGATAGCCGGGCAAGGCGAGTTATCTGATTTAATCTCACAAGCCGAAAGCGTATATAAAAGGCACTCCCCCCCGCACAGTTCACGCTATTTCTCCCGAAGACACGAGGGACGAGTGGCAAGCCATGAGTCTTTGCATCAACACGCTGCACCAACTTTCCCGCCCTGTACCGCTGCCTCGTTGCCTCCCAAATTCGTGCAAGACGCGCTCCCATTGGCCAGGCTTAATTGCAAACTGTGATGTTTTACGAGGGAGAGGTTCGCAGGATGCCTGAGATCCACCGACCGTCCACTGGGGCGAATCCCTTCTTAAGCCGGCCCCTCCACCGTCTTTGGGCTCCCCAACACTCACCCACAACCTCCTCACATCCACCCCTCTCTGCGCTCGCCCTTCCTCCTCATCTACAGTCCACCGAAACCGACGCGATCGTTCTTCCGTACTATGGATCCCAAACGTCCGTCTCCCTCCTCCCCGTCATATCTTCGCGTTTTCCACCCACATTGACGCGTCTTTTGCTTCACAGAACCCGTGTCTTCACCCTCTTCGGCGATCGAACCTCAGTCTTCGTCTCCCGAGGCTCAAACCCTCGCGCAACCCTCGCCGGAACCCTGGATTCACGACGATAACCTCTTCTCATCCTTCTTTGGCTACAGTTTGCCGATGCCAGACCCTGTCCGACAGGCTGCCACCTCCTCAACCAGCACTATCTCTCTCCCTTCGACCCCCTCCACCGCTTGGAGTTTCGTGTCAGGTTCTCCGATCCACATGCAAAACTATACCATCCCTGCCTCGGCCATGGAAGTTCAAGATCCTGTTCCCACTCCCGCGTCCCCGCCCCGCACGCCAAACGACAAACAGAAGAAGGTCCCTCGGCCACCCAACGCGTTCATGCTCTTCCGTTCTTGGTTGATCCGGGACGGCAAGCTCCCGCCCGAGCTCGGAAGGCGCCAGCAGAACATTAGCAGAATCGCCGGCAAGGCCTGGAACCTCTTGGACGAGTCCAGCAAGAACGGGTGGCGTACAGAGGCCGTTCATCGCCTTCATGATCACGAAAGGAAGCACCCACACTACAAGTTCGAACCTTCACCCAAGAGCCGCCGGACGGGTATTGATAAGATTAGAAAGGCTGCTGATAACTCGGACGATGACACCACGAGGCGGTTGAAGGCCTTGTCCGACGTTTACGCAAGGGACCCCCGGGCGACCAACCTCCCCGCGTCTCGGCGCCCTCGGCAACGTACTTCGCCCTACAAGTTCCCCGTCAGGGAGTCTACTCCTCAAACGCCTGCTCAGGGACACAAATCCCCTCAGCTCGTTACTGGTTCGCAACTCGGGTCACCCTCGACGTCTTCTTCGAGCACCTTCGACTCTCCGACGTCTTCTTCCGCCCAGTCACTTAGCCCACTGCTTCTTCATGCCCAACCACATCCCTTCCCTCAAGGGATGCCGCAACAGCCTTTCCCGTACATGTTCCTCCCTCCGGGACTTCCGAATCACTTTGAGCAGGCTCATCAGCAGGAGAATGGGGTACGCCTCTTTGCCATTCTTCGTTCGACGTGCGGCGAACTGACTGGGTTCTTTATAGACGATCGTCTTCTCGGACAACTACGCCCCTGTTAACCCATTTTCTCCCCCTCCCGGGTACTACACCTTCGACCACACTGGGATGGTCCCAGTTGTGGACATGGGTGGGATGATGACCGGTACCTCCCCCAACACCACCACGACGATTCTGGGCCTCTACGAGCTGAACTCTCCGTATGCCCACTACAACCCTAACCTAACCGCTGGCACCCCTGTTCATCAATCACCCGTTCAGGTTTCTCCGGTACCTCCGGCAATCAACGCACTCCCGGTTCCGCTTTCCACATCTCCGTTGACCCCCCGCGAACAACAGGTGTTCAACGCCGCCATCAGCGAGGCTCCGCTACCGCTTGCTTTGGAGGACCTGGTCCCATTCCCGTTCTCTGTCTACGGGGACGGGTTCGTATCCGCGGCTGGTTCTCCCTCTCCCGCTGCCTTTAGTTCGCCATCCCCCTTCCCTACCTATACCCTGCCTGAAGAGCTGCCGTCCATCAAGCGGCAGGCGCAAACTGGTAAAACCGAAGGACCTGTCTCGATGATGCCTCGATCGCCAGCCGTCAACCAATACCATTAGGTTTTGGATGCCCATCGACGACCCCGTTTCTTCCTTCCGTATCCCAAACACTTCGTTCGACTGTTCCATGTTTTCCTTTCCCTCTCCTCTTTCTGTATGGATAATATGCCTCTTCTGCGCGTTTGATACGCATGTTTAATCACTCTCCTTCCACCTCTAAGTATCATCAACTCTGTATTCCTACTCATCTCCCGGATCGTGTTATCTTCGGTTCGGTGCATCATCCTGTGCCTTTCCCACTCTAAAATCAGTGTTCCTATCGTACCTCCGTTTCCTAATCAAATTCCATTGTTTACAAGTGGTAGTGTGATGCCTCGCACAAAGTATCGAGAGGTCAAGAATTTACCGGGGCCCCTCGGGCTCGTCCGTTAGAGGTTCGCTGTAACTCGTAACAGAATAGGACATCTCGCTAAAATCAAACTCGCTGCTGTTGAATTCTCCCACACTGCTCCCTTCGACCTCCATCTCCACTCTTTCCGCATCCTTCACCACTTGAGTACATCGCAAACACTCCCAACCCGGTACCTCTTCATCCCCTTCGTCCGCAACTCGGAGCATGCGATCGGCTATGCAGTAATAACAGTAGACGTGTCCGCATGTGGTCATGTATGGGGTGGTGATCGGGAATTGAGGAGGTTCGTTGCTGTCTGGGTCGTGCTCTGGGGCCAAGTTCGAGGCCACGGACGAAAGTGCCGTCAAGGCGTTACTTGAATCGGCAAAGTTGAGGTTATACGACGCGTTCTCTGCGCAAATGGCGCACTGATCTTCGGATAAGCTCCAGTATGGACCCTTTGTCTCCGTGGGCGCCGGCTCATCGTCATTATGCGGTGGTACGGGTAAAAGTTTGTTGCGGAAAGGTAGAAGCGAGGTCAGGGATATCGGCTTCACTTGTGCGGCAAGTCGGGCGAACCGGCGGTGGAGAGTGCGGGTGTTTATTAGTGGAAGGATGAAGATTAGGAATTCCTAGCCACCAGTGGGGATAAGCGAGGTGTCATACACGCGTGGTAGTCCATCCGGAAGGTACTCACGGTGAAAGCGTGCCAGACCATCTGACGGTTCATAAACTCATAACTGATATTTCTCTTGGCCAATTTACGAGCTGGTACAAGCGGCATTTGAAGGAGCCTGTCTGCGAGTGTCCGGTACCTACACGACCCAACATAGTCGGCAAAGCGTAGAGTGACACAAGAGAAAACACGCACCTGCCGTTCCACAAGAAGACGACGAAAGAGACGAGACTTAGCGCCGTGTGGGTAGATTCGATACTGGTCATCCAGTCCCAAAGCTTCCGTCGTCTGTCGGAGGAGGGTGCTTCAGGCCAGGCATTTGACATGGCGTTATTTCTCAGTCGGGTGTGAATGTATGGGACGAGGACGGTGAGGAGCCCGTGGAGGAGGAGTCGATTCCGGGGTAGACCGGATGCTACACTGGTGGTTAGATGGGTGGTTCATGGAGACCGGGAAAAATTGGGGACGCACCAGCCAAAACTGTCCCTGATGCGGACGGAACGCGATACCGCAAGTCTTGGAGTTTCGCGCCATATGTTGCACCGGAGTCCCACACAGACAGCTTATACAACGTCAGCTGAATAATCAGAGCAAGCTCGGGATCGAATCGCGACTTCAACGCGGACTAGGTTCCAAGCCATCGGTTAGTGTCCCAGCTTTTGGAAAGTAAAGAGGAGGGGACGCACATTGACAACCGAGAGTGCTTTCGTGATCGGCTCTTGAAGGAGCTGAACGAGTTCTGCGTCCAGCGACTCCGCATCCAGTTGACTGACACGAAGAACCCTCGGAGTGGGAGAGGTGAGAGTCGAAACAGAGTTCCGGATGGCTTCAAGAGACGATTGGGACCTTTCCCATATTTGCTCCCAGCTTTCGGTCATGGACGTATTTCCAACAGCTGGCTCTCCGCCGTCACGTGCCATGACAAAATGGCCGGTCATCCCAGCTATTACCTCGACTTTGGATTACGGTTGCAACCTTGAATCCCGAGTGTCACTATGCACAAACCCCGTTACAATCCAGTGCCACATTTTCAAGTTCGACATACTCCTTGACATCATCCAGTGCCAAGTTCTGAACGGAAACTCTACTTTCAGTCAGATGGTGTGACCACAACGTAACGCGTGACAAGATTTTGGCTGCAGCGCTCGACTCATAATTCTGCACGATAAGACCCGGTGCTTGCGTCTCGAGGATCTCCAAAGGTTAAGAGGCGACGATGGCTGAAGCCATTCACCAGCTCATCCTCGATGCTTTGGACTCCCAGGGCAAGATTAAGGATACCAGAACGCTCGTGTTACCCGGGCAGACCAATGCAGCCGCTACCCAGGATGCTCAGATCGCGATCCTCGGCGCGCTCAATTCGCTATCGAGTCGAGAGGTGCCCGCTCCGAGTCCCATTCTCAGGGTTTCATGAGCGTGTTCACATATTCTCATAGATGGTCACGATGGACTTCCACGAAACGCTGTCGCATGTGTTGACACAAGAAGGAGCTCAGATCGCTCTCGAGGGCTCTCATGAAGCTCGCGTTTGGAACGCTTTGCCGGTTAAGGGACAGGGAACACCCTTGACTGTGCAGCAGTTGCAGCAGGCCGTCGGCAAGGAATCTGCCTCTGTGGGGCAAGGTAGGGCATTCAAAGTCAAGTGGATCGGGAAAGAAGGAGACGGGTTCGTCAAACTGGTATGTCTCAATATCAAGGTTCGAGAACTTTTACGGTCATTCATGGTTTTCGATTTGTGGCAGGTCACTTCGATTGAAGACAAGACGCAGTTGGAACTCCGGCAAGTCGATTCCACAGGAACCCTTCAGGCAGGAGAGAAAGCATTGGCCGATCTGAGGAAACGAAAGCTGATCATCCAAAAGTACACCCACCCGAAACCCCACTCTCTTTGGGTTGACGTGGTTGATCTGGACACACAGGAAGGGCCAATGGTTCACGGTGCACAAGGGATCGAACTTTAGCACGTCGATTGCCAAGCCGGAAACCGACCTTACGGCGGATATGATTGCCTCGTCAGTACATACATCCTCGAATGATCGACCTCGGGGGAGTTTTGCTAATTGTTTGGGAGCAGGGGGTCGTGGAAAACATCCACATTCAAGAAGTACAACTTTGAGGCTGAAGGGATCCCACCGAACGGTGGAGCGTTCCACCCTCTGCTGAAAGTCCGAGAGGAGATCAGGAACATCTTCCTGGAAATGGGGTACGTATGACAACCTTCATGGCGTCTCCCTACGTCGACTGACATCGGGCGATAGATTCTTCGAGATGCCGACGTCGTCTTTCGTCGAATCCGGTTTCTGGTGTTTCGACGCCTTGTTCGTGCCTCAGCAACACCCGGCTCGCGAAGTCCAAGACACCTTCTATCTCTCAGGTACCTCTCATCAGCCTTGCTCCCGTTCCCGAGTATTCTAATCGCAGAGAACCTAGATCCATCAGCATCCCTCCCACCTCCCAAAAAGTACTACGACCGCGTGGCCACCGTGCACGAGTCAGGTGGGTACGGTTCACTAGGCTACCGCGCTCCTTGGTCAGATGCAGAATCCCGTAAACTCCTCCTCCGAACACACACCACGGCCTCATCAGCCGCGATGTTGTGGAAACTCGCCGCAAAGTGCAGAGGAGAGGACTTTGACGAGGAGACGGAGAACGTGACCGTGGGCGAAGTGACCGCGGCCAAGAAAGTGGACGGGTTCAAGCCGGCCAAACTGTTCAGTATCGACAGAGTTTTCAGGAACGAGACGATGGACGCGACGCATTTGGCGGAGTTCCATCAGGTCGAGGGCGTCGTCGCTGATAGGAACTTGACACTCGCCGATCTTATTGGTGGGTTTCTGTGAGCGGTCTACCTGTCTCCCCCCGGAACTGATCCCCTTTGTATAGGGTTCATGCGGGTCTTCTTCAAGAAGATGGGTATCGAGAACCTCAGGTTCAAACCCGCCTACAACCCATACACGGAGCCATCGCTTGAGATCTTTGCTTTCCACCCTCAACTCAACAAGTGGGTCGAGGTCGGAAACAGCGGGATGTTCCGACCTGAGATGTTGGAACCGATGGGTTTCCCCAAAGACGTCCATGTTCACGGATGGGGTATCGGTCTCGAACGACCCACGATGATCAGATACGGAATCAGCAACATCAGGACCCTTGTAGGGCACAAGGTGTCGATCGAGGGCGTAGAAAACTCGCCCGCTGTTAGGTTCTAGTGGCTCGGCTGGATCAACCAGCGAGGTATATACGATGCATCCTTTAAATAGAAAGAGTAGGGTACAAGGTACAAAAGAGGTAGTTTACTGACACTGTTCGTTTACGGAATAGCTGGTGGCGTGATATCATGGATGGTCGACAAGATGCGGCATCGAGTTCGTAGCAGAGATGAGAAAAATAAATCGTCAAGAAAGGTCCGGTATACATCAATAATTAGACCTTGGTAATTGGTGTGGGAGGTGGCCTGCTCCGGCGGAACCGAACGATCATGTAAATGATGCCGCCGACGATAACAAGACCAACGACAGTGATGATAACCCCGAGGGCGATCTTCGCACCCTGGCTAAGGGACGGCGTACAATCGTAAACGGGGTCGCACGGATGACCGGCTGGTTTCTTCGACGCATAAGCGCCAGCTTTCAGCGAGGTATAGAACGGGTCGGCGGTATCGTTCACGACGTGCATCGCGGCGAGAGTGAGGAGAGGTGCGTTGTAGTCCAGGGCGACCTGCGGGGTGGGGTTTGGTGAACGGTGTGCGATAGAAATTACCGAGAGGAACCTCACCTCTGTCTGAGGCCAGTCGTCGCGGAGATCGTGGTACTTATCTCGTTTGTCTGGTCCTCCAACAACCGCACCATAGAGGGTGTAGGCCTCTGCCAAAGGCGAAGTATTGATGTTCGCGATATCGTTCCCGCCGCTTGCCATGGCTGAATGCGGGTTCCGTGGAGAGTTCGGGTTCATCCCGACGACGTACGGTACTAAAACACTATTGTTAAAAATGGAGTGGGAGCATGGGGAAACGGGACACACCAGACATCGGGTTCTTGCCGAGAAGGTAGTCGACTTGGCCTTTTGAGAATTGCTAAACCTCTGGATAAGGGTCACAGACCTCGGCTGGGAGAAGAGGTGAATCACCAGGTATTTATTCCTCTTATCCGCGGTCGTCGCAATTACAGCATATCTCTTCAACAACATGGCAGCGTTGAGCGCCGGGTTCAAGCTCGCTAAATCCGATGCCTCGTTGTAGTAAAGTAATCCGCCTAGGTCGTTCTGTCAGCACTTTGTCGTGATGTCCGTATACAACCAACCTTTGGTCAACCTCCCTGCACCTTTTCCTGATACGACTCTGTCGAGGTACGCTTCAGCCCGGGATTTCCAACCACCTCCGCCCAGCTCAGGATAACTCTGGGATATTTGTGTCCCCAGGATCGGAATACCCGGAAGAACAGAGTCCCAGTTAAACAGAGAATCTGGGAGCTGTATACCCAGCTTGAACTGGTCGAAATATCCATCGGCCTGTCCGACCAACGTCGAATCGTTCTGAGCCAGGCCTAACCACAACGCAGCTATGGCGAGATCATCTCCATAACCAGAAGAAGGGTAACTGTCCTTTACGGCTGGGACGGAGGTCTGATACGTCATCTGGCCTCCTCGGGCATTCACTGCGAAGGAGTAAAGTTGTTGAGCATGTTGAAGCAGTGTTGAGGCGTAGGAGGTATTTTGTAAGGAAGCAGGAGAATGGTATGATGTGAAAGACCGGCCGGCGTAGAGCGAGGAGCAGGAGGCGAAGGCAGCAGCAGTCAAAGCAGCCGCGTCAGTCCCTGGGCTGGAGTGTAATCAGAGAGGGAAGATTCGGAGAGGAATTTGGGCTACTTGGTGTCGTTGACTTGGTATGAAGGTCTGTGGGCAGGAATTGCTCGGTCGCTTCCCCAGTAGGCGTCGGCTGGATTACCTATCGAGGAGTCAGGACGTGGGATGTTATCAAAGTGAGAGGACAGACCTGAACCGATTTGGACAAATAGGGTATTGGGGGACGGGTGGGCCTGAGAGCAAGTGGTTCAGTGTTGGGGGCGACCAAAGGTGTGCCAGGAACTCACCTTCATTAACCACCCAAGACTCCAACGTAGCATGTCATCCAGGTAGGTCGTCTGATTCGAAATATCGTATCCTGCGAGCAAGTGAAACTCAGAATTTTATGAGCGGGAGAATGCTTCTATTGAAATTACCGTAGCCGTGATCGATTGCTCCCCAACAAATCTGCATGATTGAGAAACTCTGCCAGACACTCTGAGCGGATGCAACGTCGTCGGGATTGACAAAAAACGTACCAGGGGGACTGTGGCCTTGATGAAATCTGTAGAGCATGAGGTTTGATGTCAGGGCGAAAGGATTTGTACGCACTTCCAGCATCATAATAGCCTCCACCGAGGTCTACATCCACGTCCTGCCCGTCGTTTATGCAACTATCGTTCCTCCAAGAAACCCTGTTCGTGCTGGGCAACCTCCCACTCCTCTGCGCCTCGTAAAAGAAAAGACCGTTTCCAAGAAGCGTCAGCCAGTGTGGGTTCGGTAACGACGACCCATTCGAAGGAGTTGCGCCGTAATCAAGAGCCGGTGGCAAAAAGGGTTGGGTAGGAAGAGTAAGTTGCGCTGCCACTCTCACGGCCTGCAGTGAGAGTAGAAGCTTGAAACAAGAAGAGGAGGACACCATCCGAAAGTAAAGTAATGGGGTGCGGAAGAAAGGGATGGCGGTCGATTCGATTCAAGTGGTGCGCGGCGGCGCATCAGCCGGACCGATCATTTCGCTCGCTCTGTGGTACGCCCACGTGGGGACGAGAAAGCCCCAACGACGGGGTCACATTCGCCTCGCAGCGAGAACCCGCAGTATTCCAGCTGGCACTCTTCTGGCCTGGAGTCACCACTTGCAGACTTCGCGGGGGCACTCGAGCTCATTGCTTTCTTGGTCCTTTGGCCCCCCCTGTCGCTAATCCCTAGGCGTAAGCGTTTCACCGATTCCGAGCGTTTCATCCGTCACGTTCCTTCCAAGACAATTCGGGCTTCCAGCCCCGTCGGCTATCATCCCCATGCTCAGCCACCCAGCCCTGAAGGCGACCGCGATCATGGCATGGGCATCATCGTTCCGTAAAGCCATCATGAACTGAGGAAGAGGTCCCACTGGAGTAGTCTGCCTGCTTCGGTATCAGCGTAAGTTTCAAAACCGCTCCCTCCATCCTCCCATTGCCGGCAACGGGCCATACACCCGTGAATGAATCGTGAAGAGTGACGGTCAAAATCAACGAAACGAACGTCGAAGGGATCCAGAACAGATAACGGGGAACAAATCCTATTGATTGCCGTGTAAATATAACCCACCTCCTGTACGTTTCCTTGTCTACACTTCTCTAAAGATGTTTCAGGAGTTATCCGATAGATCATTGCCTGCCTCGTCTCCACCGATGGCCGATCAGGTTGTCGCGCGTATACGTCGCCAGAAGCTGTAGTGCAGCAACCTCCCAACGCACCTAAGTTGTACGATCCCCTGCGAACGAGATGAGTCGAAAATGAGATTTATGAGGGGCACCCCCTCATGGCAAATTCGAGCACCCTGTTGGTTCGCTACGCTCACTACATCCGCTCGCTCTATGTTTTTTATTTTATCTCCCTTTCCCCCGGGTGTGCGAGTTAGCCGACTCGCAGAAATTAGGCCAGCAAGTTTATTACTAAAAAAGGAAGTACGTTTGCTGACAAATCTCTGTTTTTTCGCCGCGCCTATAGTCTCGCAAGCTCGACTAATAACTCAAAGGACCGCCACCACCACCACCGTCGCCTCAAACCAGATTAACAGTGGGTTCTTGGGGCAAAGTTGAACTTCGTTTGCCCATTAACATCGTATATCCCGTATCCAGGTTCATGGCTGTCCGAGTAGATGTGCCAGAACCACCCGACACCGCCACCACGCACGGTCTTGAGGTATTCGCACTTTGAATCCAGGAGTTTGTAATACGCCTGCAGGGGTGTGAACAACCGGTGAGATCGTCGCAAAGTAGGAGGAACAGATAGGCTTACAGCCTCGTTTTTTACATCCGCAACAGCGTCAGGGCTGTTCGGTTGGACACCAGGGGATGTCACTGATGGCCACCCATTCTGGCTGAACCAAATCTTCTTTCCGTTCCCCTTTTCAACAAAGTAGTCGAGGTCCGCAGAGACGATCGGCCATGCCTTATCACCTACCGACCCTCCACCTCAGCAAACCCCGTCCCACATAGCAGGAGATGAAACATACCAGTGGTAGCATTTTTAGAGAAGAACGGCAACATGTGGGCGTCGATCATGTCAATCGCCTCCATGACGTCAGTCGCGTTGTCGTGCAACTGGTATCCCCACGCCATCTCGCTGACGGTCACCGGGATGCCCAGTGGCCTCAACTTCTCTTTTGCCAATACCACCTGTTCGGCCAGCAGGCTAACCGGATCCAGTGCCCAGTCAAACAGCGGCTCCGACCCGAATTGTACCACACGGGTAACGTATTTCGCCTTGGGGTTGGAGAAGAGAGAGGCGAAGAGGGTATCCCGACGGGTTTTCCAGATATTGGGGTCGTCCCATCCGAACCAGATTAGCGCGTGTACACCTAAACCGTTGCTCCATGCAGCGTCTACGATGTCATCGCTACGAAGCGTTGGAGACAATATAATGAGTAGAGTGAATCGATGGGTCTCACTAGAAGTTTTGGCGATCGCACGCGCCATACAACCGCACGTAGCGGCCTTTGAAATGCTCCCTGATGTCCTTAAACTCCCGGTTAAGCTGTTCGCGGCTCTGGCCTGCACACGATCAGCGTCAAGAGCGCCGCCGACCGTGGTGGGTGGTTCGGTTAACTCACAATTGGTGACCTCGTAGCTGATTCCAACGAAAGCGTACTCCGAGCCCATGTCACACCACCAGTCCCTCATCGTCTCCGGGATGTGCCTAGGCATCTTGAAGTCCAGGGCGGGAAAGCATGACGTGCAGGGACCGGACTCGACCCCGGGCTCGAACGCCGGCGAAGCAAGGGAGAGTCCAACAAGACTGAGAGCAATCACCAGTGCAAGTAGGAGCATTTAGAGCGGGGAAGGGGCAGGGGTGACCTTTGGAGCACGCCTCCTTTTGAGCCCCCCCCCGTACCCCGGGCAACTGCGGCAGAAGCATTTCGCAGTTCCAAATGTGCATGAGAGTCACAGCCAACGAAGCCAGGTGCAAGGTACCGGTACCACTAGACGGAGAAGCGGTAAGTAACTGAAGACTTTGGCGGGGCTGGGAGCATTTGACCGTAATTGAGCGAGAGCGGAGGACCACGGCGACAGAAGTCGAGTGCCTCCGCGTGGTCCGCGAGACCCACCTACTTGAACTTGCGGGGAGAAGAATAGCCGTCCCATTGTCTGCCCCTTGGTCACCGGCCATCATCCGATATCGGGGATGGCCAAGCACGGGCATCACTCACCGTCATCGGGTAGGAGCAGTCTTACCGGGGGGACAGTCAACTCAGCGAACCTCTGGGGTAAACCGCAGGAAAAGACATGGAACCCATCTGTGCTTGTGTTTCTGGAACTGGCGTATACCACTTCGTCTTCACTCTCCCAGTACTAGTCTTGAACGCCGTCTTGGAGAGGAGCCCGGCGGAGTCCATCATGTGCCAAACTTTTCGAGCCCAGTGATAATGACAGAACAGAATTCGCGAACAACGATAACCATGTATTTATGTACAAACCGCCGTTAAAAAGGGTTGGGTTTGAACAAATCGACAGAGTGAATCATACAATGACGAACGCGGAAGGCATCATTAACGTTACGGTCACCCAGGAACCCCGCCGTCAGATAGTCCGTCGACACGTTGATCTTCGGTTCCACCACCTGGGGAGTGAGAATAACGTGGTATATCTCGGCGTCCTTGGGGATTAACTCTCTCATCCAATCCAACCCGCTCTTTTTTGCATCATGCTCCTTCATGTTGATCGTCATCTGGAACACGAGGACGATGGGTGGATCTTTGGGGTCGTTGGGCGGAACGATGACCCATGAATCAACCGCGGGGAAGTTCGTGCGTCGGGGACGGTAGTAGACGCCGAATTCGTGGGTGTGTTGTGTTTCTTTGTCGACGATGCGTTCCTCCAATCTTGGCAAAAAAACCTGCTGCCTGCGCGTCACGTCGTGTATGTACTCCTCGTAGACGTATTTGAAGTGTATTCTGCCTTGCGGCTGAGAAGAGGCAAGAATAGGGAAGAGGTCGAGAGTCCTCTCTTCCTGAAGAAAATGGTGCGCCCGGTGCTCGAAAACCATCCCGGCGGCAACGGAGGTAGTTGGTGTGACGTGCAACGTGTCGTAGAAGCCCCTCATCATCTCGACCCGGTTCTTGAGGACCTCGCTGCAGATTTCTGTGAGGACGTATGGGGAAGTGATTTTCCTCTCCGGCTCTCTACGACTGTTTGGCAATGGCCCCGTGGCCATCAGGAGGTGGGACCCGTCGGTGACGTTCTTGGCGGATACGAATAGTTTGGATAAGTCATCGGGCGATAGCTTTTTGATTTCGGTGATGACCTTTTGATGGTAGATGTCCGGCCTGTCGGCAAGTAGGAGCTGGTTCCCAAGAGACGCGCCATACATTATGTGTAGGTGCCACAGTCGTTCCTCGCTTTGGGTGGGCGCGTACGTGAGGTGGCGGCTGCAGAAACGTAAGTATGGTGAATTCCCGGTGGTAGATGGACCTACACTTGTAGAACCTCCGAGAATGCCCACGGTTTCATATAGAAATTGTCTGTTCGAAATCGTGATGTCCAGTCGAAGCGCGTTTGACGAGGAGATGTCGCTTCGACAACGAAGAAGGGACCATCCGTGAGGGCTGGAGCGGGTTCATGCAAATGCCGGTTGGTGTCCACGAGGGCCCAAATCCTGGCGAGAGGGAGATCCCAAGACATGAGTGAGGCGTAAGCGGGCCCAAACCCTGGCAGCACGAGTTCCTTCACGCCATTTTGGTAGAAGAGCAAGGGTTGTTGGAGACTGAACTGTAGTACAGTGGGGAGCTTGAGCTCAAGACGGCTCAAGAGAGTGAGAAGCAGGAAGACGGATTTGCCTAATGAAAGGCCTTCAGATCCTGGAATGGTTTGGTAGGAAAAAGACAAACCTATACCGGGTTGACCGGTGGCTATAACCGCAGTAAATATTCCTTCGTCGTTAAAGGTAGATAGAAGAAATTCATCGGCCTCCTTGTACTCGTGTCGGATGAGGAACTTCTTGCAGCGGAAACCTCCCCAGATATTGTCCAGGGACGTAGGCTTGAGCACCACACGGCGGACGAAGGGTACGACATCGGGGAAGATCAGAGAGTCACTGATGGGCGCAGGACCCCTGACAACCTTCTCCTCCATCTCATGACCCACGGGCTTGCCCCAGCAGGATTCCCAGAATGTTGTCCAACCCTTCATTTTGGGGTCCCGGAAAAGGTTGTCCCCCGGATTGTCCTCCATAAGTGAACGAATGAGTTCTTCCTGATGGGCAGCGTAACTTGCGAGAGATTGCAGGGTAAGGGGGGCGGACATGGTGGCCAAGGAGGAGGATGGCTCGATACCGTGGCGTCACATCACGTCATTCTCGGGACTGAAAGTCCTGGGTCTTGTCGTTTTTTCATTTGCCTCCGTCGCGCCAAAATCGTAAAGTTTTTGCACTGGGCCAGTGTTGCGTTCCCAGGCCTTCGTCCGCGTGCTCTCCCACGCCACCCCATACCCTGCGCCTGCCAGTGCTCCTCCCCCGCCTCCATGGTCATGGCGGTCAACGTTTCAAATTTGAGTTTGAAGGGGAGAGAGTGAGCGCTGGCGTCTTCGCATGAGATCGGAGCGTGCGAACTGTGGACTCGGTCAACATTCCTATTGGTCGTTTCGTCGGGTTCGTTGGCAGTGCGTGTCCGGTGGCTTAGGGGGAGGGCAAGGGGAGGGTTTGAAGGTAGCCTTGGCAGGTGGTGGGGTCGTGTTGCTGTATCAAAGGTGTGATTGGTTTTGCCCTTGTATAGTTACTGAAGCTAATATTTGGAATTTCACCGCCCTCTCTGCAGGGAGAGCACAAGATCCGAGGAGAGAAGTTGTTTTTAACTACATTGGATATACTTATGAGGCCGTGAGGCCTTGACGCTTCGTGAATAGAATCCCTTCGCACAACATGGTGAGATGAACCCACATCCACTTCTGCCTAAACCTCAGGCCTGAGGCTCGGCCGAGTCCGCCACAGTCCCGGGCTCTGCCGCCTGCCGGCCCTAGGACTTGTTTATAGTCGAGCTTGCGAGACTATAGGTCATGTGCAACTGCCTCCAACAAGGACCTCGGAAAACAAGGGACGAGGCAAGGACGAGATTCGCCGGCCGTCCGAACGAATCTGACACAGAATCTGAGGTTAATGCAGCAGCGAGTTAGGTATCGTAGGGGCGGCCGCCCTCCCTCCCCAATCGGGGGTGGTAGTAAACGTTCATTTCGTGGGTGTGTTGTGTTTCTTTGTCGACGAGGCGTTCCTCGAATCTGGGCAAAACAAACTGTCGCCTGCACGTCACGTCGTCTGTGTACTTGTCGTAGACGTATTTGGAGTGCATTGTGCCTTGCGGTTGGGAAGAGGCAAGAATAGGGAAGAGGTTGAGAGTCCTCCGGGCCCTCCTGAAGGAACTTGTGCGCCGTGTACTCAAAGATCATCCCGGCGCCAGAGAAGTTAGTTGGTACAAAGGTGCGCAACGTGTCGTAGAGCTCCTCCATCATCTCGACCTGGTTCCTGAGGGTTCGCCTGTAGAGGACGTATCGTGAGGTGATCTTCCTTTCTGGCCAGCCGCGATCGGTTGACGACGGCCTCGTAGTCACCAGGAGGTGGGAGTCGTCGGAGGCACTGTTGCCAGACACAAGTAGTTTAACTAACCCACCAGGAGATAGCTCGTTGATTTCGGAGATGACTATCCCATCGAAGGCGTCCGGCCTGTGGGCATATAGGAACAGACTTCTAAGAGATGCGCCATACATTATGTGTAGGTACCAAAGTTGTTCCTCGCTTTTGGTTGGCAAGTACGTGAGGTGGCGGCTACGGAAACGTAGGTATCGCGGGTTGCCGGTGGTAGATGGACCTACACTTGTAGAACTTCCGAGAACGTCCACGGCTTCATATAAAAAGTGTCGGTGGGACATTCTATCATCCAGCCGGAGGACGATTCACAAGGAGATGCCGTTTCGACAACGAAGAAGGGACCGACTATGAGGGCTGGAGCAGGTTCGTGCAAATCCAAATTGGTGTCCACAAGGGCCCAAATCCTGGCAAGAGGGTGGTCCCAAGACATGAGTGAGGCGTAAGCAGACCCGGTGTTTGGCAGCGTAAGCTCCTTCACACCCTTTTGGTAGAAGAGTATGGGCTTCTCGAGACCGACCTGTAGCACAGTGGGAAGCCGGAGCTCGAGACGGCTCAAGAGCATGAAAAGCAGGAAGACCGATTTCCCTGAAGAAGGACCCTAAGATCCCGGAATGGTTGAGTAGAGGGGGCAAACCTATGGCGGTTTGACCGGTAACTATGGCCGCGCTGAACATCCCTTCCTCACTAAAGACGGAGCAAACAAATTCCTCTGCCTCCTTGTACTCGTGTCGGATGAGGAACTTCTTGCATCCGAAACCTCCCCAGAAATCATCCAGGGACTTAGGCTTGAGTATTCCATCACAGTAGGGGGGGACGACGTCCGGGGGGATCAGAGAGTCACTGATACGTTTGGGATCTCTGACAACTGACTCCCTCTCGAGAGCCGCGCCCTTACCCCAGGCGGATTCCCAGAATGTCGTCCAAACCTTGAGGTCGGGGTTCTGGAAATAATCGGGAGCTGTGTCCAAAAGTGACTCGATGAGTTCCTCTTGACGGACGGCGTAACGTTGGAGAGACTGTAGCGTGAGGGGGGTCGAGTTGGACGACATGGTGGTGGTGGAGGTTCGAACGTTGTCTCGATGCCGTGACATCACCCTTGAAGCTTGGTATTGGGCGGTCCGCGTGTCGATGCACGATGCCATAGAGTGGGATCAAAAGGCAGCTCATTCCGCGAACCTCTGGAACAAACCGCAGAAAAAGACATGGAACCCATCCCTACCTGCGTCTTGGGGACCGGCTTGGCTGGTCTCACCTTCCACGTACCCTTCATCCTCGCTCTGCCAGAACTCTTCTCCTTGAACGCGGTCTTGGAGAGGAGCCCAAGGACCGAGGGGGGTAGACTCCAGGAGAGGTTCGGTGTCACTGCTACCGTCTACACGACTCTGGGCGACGCATTGGACGACAAGGACATCGAGTTGATCGTAATCGCTACTCCAAATGAGACCCATTACGAGTTTGCAAAGAAGTCGCTGGAGGCGGGGAAGCACGGTAAGCGTAGACCTCGGACTTGTCACCCTCACAAACTGATCTCGATACAATTCGAAGTCCTCGTCGATAAGCCAGTAACGGCCACCGTAGATCAAGCCAAAGAACTCGGAGAGTTGGCCAAATCTAAGAACTTGATCCTCTACGCCTTCCAGAACAGACGCTGGGATTCGGACTTTTTGGCCCTCCACAAACTCCTTTCATTACCTCCGTCTTCCCCCCAATATCTCGGCAATGTCTGGGAATTTGAATCGAGGTACCTGTTTCTTTTACTGACAACAAACGCGCTGTGAATGACAATGTATTCGATCCCCCTAGGTTCGACCGTTACCGAACTGCTTTGAAGGGGACTTGGAAGGACGAACCTTTACCCGCCGCCGGTCAGATTTACGATTTGGGAGCCCACCTCATCGACCAGGCTTTGGTTTTGTTTGGCCGCCCAGGGTCTCTGACCGCCTTCAAGCAGAACATCCGGGGTGTTGGACACCCTGACGTCGATGATTCGGTTCGTCTGCGTTTCCAAAGTCCTTGAATCGAAACGCCTGACCCCCCGGCCCCAGTTCTCCATCTCCCTGTACTACCCAGCCAACCCAAATCGCCCCCACCCATTGACCGTGATTTTACGCGCGGCGATCTTATCTGTTCACTCTCGACCAGTGAGATACGTCGTGAGGGGGACGAAGGGTACTTTCCACAAGTACGGAGTCGATGTTCAGGAGGACCAACTGAGGGCAATTACGGACCCTACATCCATCCACGCGTCTGTATTTGGTAGGGAACCGAGGGACATCGATGGCGTAATCGAAAATCTCCAAGAGGGCGGTCAGGTTATCAACAACCGGCAAGCGTCTTCGCTCCTCTTAGCGCTGTGAAGAGTTGGCTGATTGGTATCTGCAGCTGGCCATCCCACGAGAGCGGTTCTTATGTCAAGTTGTACGAGAACCTTGCCGCGTGCATCCGAGAGGGAGCAGAATTGGGTGTCAAATGGGCAGAGGCCACCTCCGTCATTCAACTTGTCGAGTTGGCCCACCAGAGCGCGAGGGAGGGCAAGACTCTTGCGGTCGCCCCTCTGTAGATTTAGGCCATTTCGTCGTGGAATGTACGATAAGCGCATGTAACCCACCTTCAGTTGACTTCATACGTGGCCAAACTTGTATTTCAAGTCCGACATCATCCCGATCCGCGTGTTGCCTACACTCACCTCATCCCCATTCCTCGAACTCGTCCCGTCCTCGTCCCACCCACGAACCCTCACAAACTCATTCGCTTGAGTTCCCATCTCCAATGTCCTGCATCTCGCTCAAGGTCGAGCTGCCAGCCCACTCTCATTCCTTTCAAGTCCAAGTCCCCGACTCGTCTTCAGTTGCGAACATCAAGTCAGAGATCTCCAAGTCATGCCCCGGAGAACCAAAAGTAGAGGGTCAGAGGCTCATCTACGCAGGAAGGCTGTTGCGTGATGACGAGCAGGTCCAGGACATCTGGCCGGTGAGCTCCCTCCACACGACTCGTGCTATCGCTGGGTGGCTCAACGGTTACCAATCTGTGGCGCGTATCGCCTAGAGTCCTCAACACTCGCGAACCCTTCACTTGGCCGTGCATCCCTCCGCTTGGACGACTGGTCCGCCAAAGAAACGTCCTACACCGCTTGAGTCGGTCCAAGCGCCAACCATGACCGCACCCCCACCCCTCCCGTCCACATCCTACCAGGCGCATGTTTATCCACGATACACTCATCGACAACCGTATATTCTCGCGATCCACGAGTGGGCACTCGCGGTTCTCTCTACCAACACCGCGGCGGAGGTACCGCCATTCCATCTCAACGACCTCGACGCCCATAAACAAGCGGCGAGGATCGAGCTACACTTCCGTGGCTGGGC
>Ga0307516_10002696_pt1 | contig 23475 bp, 27 predicted proteins | sample 19_EM_MG_FD_203310 | JGI IMG/M metagenome (GOLD analysis project Ga0307516, IMG submission 203310) | Populus trichocarpa ectomycorrhiza microbial communities from riparian zone in the Pacific Northwest, United States - 19_EM | ecosystem: Host-associated > Plants > Roots > Unclassified | place...
TTCTAAGACGTCTGTGAAAGGCACAGTTTTTTTCCGTCAAGTAAAGAGTGGTTTTTGGTTGTGTGAAAACGGGCATTTTTGGTGTAAAACGGCCCCTGTACGGAAACTTTTGTCCCTGTACTTTACGGTGCAACCAAACAGGGCCGTACCTTGCCTAACGTGTGAATACCGGTATATACATATACGACCGAAAATGACGGTCTTTGCGTAAGTGTATTTAGGAAATCGCTATGTTTCGTGAGGTATGTACATGCGCACCGATACTGGATGTTCGTATCTTACCTATTTGCGTTGGAATAATAAGGGTAAATGAAGAATCTTTTTGTACCATGCGACACCGGATGAGTAGAATGGAATATATATATGGTTAAGGAGAGAGGCCATTGCTCAAGGGAGTAGAACGTGATATGAAAAGGGAAAGACGCGGTAAAACAATCCAACCTAGTCCTAGCGATAATGCTACGAAAAAACTTGTAAAAAAAAAACCGAGATCGCTATAAATAGAGAGATGTCGAGAGCCGCCCCACAAATGATAATAAACACTCTCCTCGTCAATGCCTCGTCCGCAAAGGGCGAGGCAAGTCAGCGGCGTCCAAACCGCCAGCTGGTCCAAATGTTATCTCCTACTTCTCCTCAACCGACTGGGCAGCCTTTTTCCTTTCGGTCAAATACGCCTCGATCTCTAGGTCCAGGGCGCATTTGGGAGGAATGACCGGTGCTCTCGCCTTCCCTGCGAGCAGCTTCTCCCGCCTTGCAGCAAGCATCGCTTCTACTTCCAACTCCATCTGGAAGTCATCGGAAGATTCTTCGTACAAGCTATTTCTGTAGCCGCGGTCGTGGTCGTAGCCCATTTTGTCATCAAGCCTCATCGCACCCATGAGTCCATTAACGTTGTGAATGCCATTAGTGCCCCCGTAGAATCCGTCGTCCTCTCCGATCGTGCCCAAGCCGGTATCGTAGAACTCGTATTGAAACGCGTCGATGGAGGCTGCGTGGGATGTTCTACCGCCGGAATCCAATGACGCGGGAGCGGTAGGCGTTCTCGGGAACGAGCGTCCGCGGGACGAAGAGCTTCGGACAGTGGATAGGGAAGATGATCTTGAGTGCGGCTGAGAGCAGGATCTGGAGGTGGAGGTGGAGGTGGAGGAGGAGGATCGGCTGTGCTGCAGTGACAAGGCCTCTCCGTGGACCGCACCCTCGGGATCCAATACAGAGGCTCGGTGCATCTGGTTCATCCCGGGCTGGGGTGCTTGAATAACTGGACTGGGATTTTCCGAGAGGCGCGGTCCTGAATAAAACGATTCCGCCCACTCCGCAATGCCCATGTCGTAGGCCGTATCTTCAGTTGTCCGCCGATCTGTACCTCTCATTTCGGTAGATGGATGTCTGCCGGCGGCAGAATGCGCCCTCAATGGAGATGGGTTTGTGTAAGTATTCTCGGTGAATCGTCCAACCACTGGGCGACCGGCCGCTCTTGGAAGGCTCTGGGATCGTGATCCGCCCCTCGCCGCTTCTGAGATCGATTGGTCCCTGTCATGATAGCTGCTCACGGAGCCTCGTGATGATGACCTAGCGATAGGAGGTCGAACTTCACTTCCAGGAAGTTCGGCAATAAAGACACCCCCAACGACAGGCGGGCCCGTGGCTACCGAGTCGGGCGACCACGGTTGATAGTAATCATCTGTCTGCACGGTGGCTTTCGAATCGGAAGTGCTGTCCTCCCGTGGGGTATTATTTTTCCTCCCGAACCTTCTCGCAATGCTGGCCACAAAGTTGTCGGCAGCACTTCTTCCCGGTGGCAGCTTATTCTCAGCTGGATATATGCCAAGTACGTCCTCCAGCACCCTCTTTTCCAGCGCCTTCTTCGCATTTGGGACTACTTTTGATAGCCCCCGACCACTGTCGTCGTTGCCCCCCGCCGGTCCAAGGCTAGCTGTGTGCCGTCCCTTTAGCGAGAGCGAGCGGGCGCCGGATATGAGTGAGGGTAGTGGCTTAGATAGATAGGACTCTTTGCCACTGGACGCCGGGTTTGATGTCGTTGGACGTTGCAAAGCGGCCTCTATTGACGGATACCCCCCCTTCCCCCGGGACACAGTAGGCTGTGACGAGGAGCCGGAACGTTGTTGCTTTTCGAAACGGTTTCGTTCTGGAGCATCTGGCCAAGGGCCTTCCCCCCCGACGGTGATTCGCTTCTCTCGAGAGGAGTTGTTGCGTAGTTCAGGGGGGACTTGTGTTGCGAATCCATGTGCGCGTCGAACGGAGTTTTCTAATCGTTTGCGCGGAAATGAATCGGAGTCAGACGAACCAGACATTTCGTCAACCGGCCAGTATTCAATATTCGCAGCCCCGGATACGGGCCCAACAGAATCATAGCCGTAGTTGGGGGGCACTGCACGTCCTACAGGCATCGCATCCCTCCTCATCGAACCGCTGACATTAGAGTGCGCCTTCTCGGCCATCAAGAACCCAATATTCTCGCCCAACTCGTACTGTGAGGCAGTAGAGACACTGGAAGATATTCGAGGAGGATACGGGCGCTCTGAGGTAGTCCGGGATTCCGGTCGGTCTAGTGGAGGATATCGGATGCTGACTGACATAGGTTGTTTTTGTCGGTTTTCCGCACCCGAGCTTCGTTTCGACGGACAAACTGATCAAAGTCTCGGGAACGCTGATACTAGTAGCCGTGGAAAAAGGTAGCGATCTCTTTGACAGAGGAGAGATGGGGGGCGCGAGGCGGACGGCCAGTATTATCTGCTTTATGCTGTCCAACGTATCAGCTCGGGTTGACTGGGTTCGCACGAATGCAACACGGCAGAATTCGTGAAGTACATACAGGGTGTCATACCTGTGACCCAGCGCCTGCAGCTGCGCGCGGACGAAGGAATGAAGCCGTGTACAGAAACCCACCGGGAAATGTGCTATGGAAAGAACAAGGCGATTTGGGGAGGCGTCTAACTCGACAGAAAGGAACGAAGGGCCCGGGGGAAGGTAGGGAGACGATAAGATGTAGAGAAGGACGCCTGAGGACGCACGCGAGAGGGACGGCGATGAAGAGGCACTATAGAAGCAGGCACCTACTAGTATGAAGTATGTATGTACTCTATCAACATTTGCCGAGGCTGAATAAACACCAGAAGCAGGATGAGGGGGGCTGCCAGAGCTGATATAAAGGGTAATCTTCATTGCCGCCAGCATGGGACAGACAGGAGCGGCTCTCGCATTACAGACGCATCATACACACCGCAGTTGCGGTCTCGATAAGATCGTCAAGGCATACGTAGAGTACCGTATTATTTCTCGTCGGTACATACCGTCCAGCTGCCTGCGCACGTTCGCCGACCTCCTGCGAACAGAGCTTTGCCCCCGCGATCCAGCAACCGAAGCAGTACTAGTGCGCCTGGTATCGACGCGTATCGCTTCACGCGTGGTGCGCTCGGTGTGTAGCGTAGTCTAGCATAATGTTGCGGCCGGGCAATTTACTCAGTACATACCGCACTGTTATCAATGCCACACGGTCGGACTTCGAGGTCGCCGAGGACGGGACATACTGTTCGGAGATTCGAGAGTTAGCCCGCGTGCGCGGTAGGCTATCTAGAGACATGGCCTCCGCTGCAGATCTATAACCCGAGACCATGGTCTGTGCTGAAGCTTCCCGTCGCGTATGTAAACTACCAGAGTAAGTATGTACGCATGTGAGAACAGACCTGATCTGATGGAATTTCTCCGAAGCCGGAGATTTGCCTGGCCATGACGAACACAGAACTGAGATCATTCGGCTGGTTCTCGCCGTGGGGTTTGGTTTTATGTATGGCTCCAAGTCACTGCCCGAGACAATGAATATCCGACCATCCATCAGTAACAATGGTTGATGCGCATCGCGACATGGTTTGGGGGTGGAGGACCACTCGGGCCCGGCCAACCACTTTTAACCAACCATTCTCGGGTTAAAAGTTAGGGGCGGGGCATCGACTCTGAATGGTAGTGAGATTGTAATACCGGCATGGGTAAGATGCGCCCACAGCACTCGGCTGGCAAGGTGTCACTACATACAGTGCTTTGGTCGACGTTCACCCCCCTTCCGTAAGCATTCCCGAACTCTTCTCTCAGAAATGACTGCGGTTTCATCCACCCCATCTATGTAAGTACGTACTTGTTGCCAACTAAATCCCTCCCACACAAAAAGACCGTCCCATTTTGAACACCGTAAAAACACACCCAACCACCCCCGAGGAAAAGCCCAGTACTCCTATTCCCAGTCCGAAATCGTTATCCATAAGCAAGCAAACTCCGCGCCCATATCAACCGCCCTGCGGCTGGAGTAACTAGGAGGAAAAGGTCCGAACGGTGGGATATAAAAGAGAAGACTGAGAATGGAAAAGGAAAAATAAACCCGTGCCGAAGAACCTCCTGTCCCTCCCCATTTCTGCATATGATCATTGGAATCCACGATCGATAGTGTAGCTTGCCTGCGAGCTGCGGGGGCTCGACGCCGCATAGATTGCGGATGGCAGTGGAAGCGGTAGCGGCGGAGTCAGATACGGTCTCTCCATTGCGGTTCCTGTCGATACAGCCCGGCCGGAATTCGGCACAGATGGTTCGTTCGTCTGCGCAACGACTATTAAGGAGCCTCTACCATCCCGAAGTTCTTCAACGATCAGACTCATCGGTGAGCGGTCGATTTCGGTGTCGATCTTCGGAAGCTCAAAGTCGAATCGAAACTCTGTATGGATGCTCTCCGGGAACGTAGATGATGTAGCAGTTGGCAGAGGTGACGGCAGTGGTGATGGGCGAGGTGATTGAAGCGGTGAGACATTCAGTTGCTCGATAGTGGTTTTTAAAGTCCTTGCAAGAGAGCGACATTTAGAGAGAGTGGGGTCGCCCAGCGGCGGGACATCCAGAGTCGGGGGTGCACGGGTAGGAACGGGTTTCCGGCGGGGAGGTGACGCGCACGGGAGCTGAGTTGGAGTCCGTGGCCGAGCGGGGGGCAGAAACTCAGCGGGCGTTTCGGTCGCCTTCTCGGCCTTTGCCAGGCCTTCCTCGGCGGTGTGTAGGGAATCTTGCTGCCGGGCTGCTTTTCTTCGCTTGGATAGAAGTAGGAATGCCAGCATTCCAACGATCGATCCAATCATGCCTATGGCACAGCCAAGGAGAATATTGCCAGCTTGCACCTGCATATCGGCGGTAAAGGGAGTGTCTTTGGACAACGATTAGCACAAACGAGAGGACATCTGGATGTGTTGCTCAGGGTAAGTATCTACCTTGATTGGAACGTCGGGATTCGTTAACGAGCGACAATTTCGGCACAGTTCCAGAAGGTGGTGGGAGGGAGAGATCGTCTTATACAATGTCACGAACATTTACTTGCCACTCGAGCTTGACCGTAGGGCAGAAGCAGGCGATGAAGGCAGCCGCCACGGCCACGCGGACGGTCGTTTGAATTTTTTGGCATCCCTACGGCGGCTGGACTCTGCTCTACCGTAGAGCGCATCCGCTGCGGGGACAGGCCCACCGATGTTTCCCAAAGAGGGGCGGAGCTGGATGGAGCGGCGGGGTAGGAGACATGCATCCGTGGGTGATGATTTGTTGCGATGCGGCACAGCCTCGCTTCGATGCAACCGTCACTAAACCGCTTTTGGCCCATGCACTAACTTCTGCGTTTAGTTGCTTTCTGCGACGCTCAGCTGCGACTCCTCCTCCTCCTCCTCCTCACTACCGCACCGCATTTCGATATTAAGGTGCTTGCTCGGCTCAGCCCGGCTCCGACGGGTATTCAGTCTGACTGTGAGTTTTTGGGCTCCCCAGCCGTTGCTTGTCTGCGTGACGCACCCAGAGACTGCGGCCAATCAGAAGACAGCCTTGCCACTTCACGTCTTTTGGCCACTGCACAAGGCTATGTACCTGTGGCTGGCTTAGCTGTAGATGTTCCCGCACTGCTTTCGAGCGCGGTGCTTGCTTCGCTATTATCCTCACAACTCTGAGGGCGTAGGGAGCACATTTACCTGTTTAAGAGCTCATCGATCGGTGACGGTCTACCTCGCCGACCCCAATCATCGTGGTCCATTCAAATAATATACAAGTACGATATAATACACAACGTGCAAATATAACGTCTTTCGGGCCAACAAACAAAAGAACTCAACCTGTATCCGCAATTTCCACTCCACTAGCACCTACACAACAAACCAAGAAAGATATGGGAAAAATCAAATAATTCCACTCTCGTTCCCAAGGGAGAACTATAGGGTAACCGCCATGTAAGTATTGCGGACAAGCAGCAAAATGAAAAACGGGAAACAAAGCCCACCACGAAAAGAAACGCCAGTTACCATAAGAGATACCTCAACTCCAGCGCTCAACTTGTTCACTTCCCAAAAGAAAACCCCCTCTTTTTCTGTACCCTCATGCCTCTCAGGGTCCCTTTCCTTCCAACAGGCCGGCCAACCTCGACGACCAGCATTCGTGCGAAGTCTCGGCTCGACAGGTAGCTGCTATGTGCTCCCAGCATGTTGAGATACTGGTTCTCCAGCGGGTTCGCAAGGTTGAGGTACCAATCCAACTGTCCGTTGTCGTTCAACAGGAAAAACCGCTTTTCGGCTAGCTCCTCGCGAGAAAAATCATGGGTTTCTAGTTCGATGTTGGAAGGTAGGCGAGTGATCGTGGAGTGCTGTGCAGCGTGCGGAAACCCATCAAATGGGGACGTGTTCTCGGACGAGACCCCTGGTATCACGTAGCGAATGGTTGAAGAGATGGCATCAAAGAATGAGACGTTCGTAGACGGAACAAATGCGGTTTTGAGAGTCGCGGCATAGTCAGTGTCAACGGTGGGATTAAGGCGGTAAGCAATGGCTATTGAGCGCGTTAGTATCTACTATGATATGCCCTCGGGATGTGTGAAACTTACGGTCAGAATAGTGGAGCACATTGTAAATATTGTCGACAGCCATGCATCCATACTTTCCTGCCTCGCCTGCAACCCCAGGTTCCCTGTCCTCTCCGTAACTGCCCGATTTGTTACGTCCTTTGCGGGGCAGCAGCATGCCTATTGACGGTCAGGATCGATCTCTTCTGAACGCCGAAAGGAAAAGATTACTCACTCCTATTGAGCAATAGAAAGAATGCCGCTGGTGCACCGCAGAAGAAGATATTCGACGTGTTGAAGTCAAAATGCTCATCTTGTGGCTGTATGCCGGAATCCCAGTTCCTCCTCTTGCCCCAACCACTGCTGCTGGGAAGTGGAGGCGGGGGATTGGGATCATAAACGGTATGAGTCGGCTGTTTGCTCAGAATATCCATTGCCAACGCAGTGCCAAGCGAGTGGGCGATGATGTGAACCCGTCCTTCCTTCTCAAAGCCTGGATTATTCTTGCACCAAAGTCTGTAGACACGATTTGCCTCGGTGATGACTGCTTTTACCATTTTCTCCTTGTGGTGGCTCAGATAATAAGGAATGTCAAGCATCACGTCACCGATCAGATTTCGGACTGCAGGAATACTCGGCGGCGTGATATCGTTCAGGGTGAACTTATTGATATCGGTGTCTGGCTCATCTGGGTGATTTTCTTCGATTCCTTCAAATGTCAGATTATGTCTCCAATTGATCTGAATCGAAAGTCAGCATGATACTCATGAAATGCCCCCAAACCCTCGCTACTTACCGGAAGCACCATCAACCCCACCCCGTCTCTCAAATGTGGCTTAACCATTTCATTCGATAGCTCAACGTTGAGCAACCGTCTGAACGAGTTGATGTAGTGTGTAAAGTGGAAGCTCTCCACTCGTTCAGACAACTTCTGACCAATTCTGCAAGCACGACAATTTAGAACCAGCTCAATAGTTGCAAATGATGTAGACTTACCCATGAATTACCAAGAATAGATCCGTCACTTTCCCGCGTTGCCAGTCATTCTCACCCAGGCCTAGGCCTTCCTCCTGGTGCTGCGAAAAACCCCCAACATTGCCTCCCGCCTGAAACTCAGAATCAACCACTGGGGTACGCCTTGGATTGTTCGTCGTAATGTTCTTCTTTTCGGCAACGTACCTGTTTCTGGCCGGGGTTGCCGCAGGTTGAGACTTCCGCCGAAGAGGGTGGCGCTTGAGCCATTCCGCTTCCGAGAATCCCCGGACCACATGTGTGCCAACAGTTTTCCCCCTACGGATGTTGGACAGTGGTCGTTTCTGTCCGAAAGAAAGCGTGCTGTCCCTGCAAATATAGGCATCTCTGTCGTTCGCGAAAAGAACCCAATCCCACTCGTTCGGCTTTACCCTGGGCGGCTCGTTCGCACTTGAACCTGGTGTGGTCTTTGAAGTGACGGGAGCAAGACTCTGAGACTCCATGACACCGGAGCTCCCAGGGCGACTGTTTGGAACGGAGATACATATAGCGTCCCAAAGCTGCCACCGCACCTTTTCCTCACCCTCCCTCCCCACTTCAACTGCACTAGACAGCTCCATCTCCCACTCCTCGGTCCAGGCGCGTACCTCTTCCCAGCCCACCTCCAGCCTATTTGCCATCTCCGCTTCTACCGGCAGCATCGTATCCTTGTAAAACCAGGTACCGCGCACTACCGAGGATACGTCGTGCAGCGGACTCCAATAAATTGGCGCCATCACCAAGCTCGGAAGAAGCACTTTGTGTAATCTCTGGATGCCGACTGGGATTTCCTTCTGCGGTGGTGGCGGCGTGCTCGGTGATGGTGGCGGCTTCCTGCCGGTTATACTAGAACGTCTCGAGGAGCTTGCCGAGGATTGCTGATGAGGCATGGTAGAATTCCGCGAAAGCGAGAGCGATCGTATGAAGGGGTTTCTCGTCGGAGTGGTATTGGCCGCCGTGGTCTCCGCACCCGCCGTGTAAGTCGACGTATTGCTAGGGGCCGACGAAGGTGCGAATAGTGAACCCAGGCGGCCTCCCGAGACTATCGTGGACCTTCGCTCGAGCATGGAGCCTTGCGTCGGAGCAGTCGATGCGAACGTGGAAATCTCATCCCTGAGCTGCAGACCGTCATCTTCCACGTTGAAAACAGGATGTCCCTCAAGTGCAGCCTCACGGGACCGCGACGATTCGGATCGCTTTACGCGGTGTTCATGTGGCTTTGGCGATTGTGAGCGCGAGGTAGATTTCGGGGCGTATCGTTCGGCGCGGTTGGGGCCTCGTGACCGATTCTCGCGTAAGAGCTCCTGATACGCACCTTCGAGCGCGGACGAGTCGTATTTCGAGAAGGGACGTGGCGGTTGTCTCGCGTTCTGAGCGGCAGTGGTAGGCAGAGGCGAAAGGGGGTCATCGATAGCCTGCGAGGAAGTGTAGAACCAGTATGCCTTGAGCTGTGGAGGCGGCGTAGAAGGAGCGTGAGCCATAGGGAGTCCAGTACGAATGGAGATCAAGAGACAGAGCTGTGCTCAAGAGAGCCACCTGTCCAAGGCTCGCCCGGAAGCCAGAGCGAGCTAGGTACCCCCGAAGATGTGATAGCCGAAAGCTGGGGAGGAATAGCAAGGAGTCCGTAAGTAGTAGGGATCTCTTTCTGCCGGGGATTCCGGTATGTATGAGAAGGGAACTGGTTTCGACGGTAGGGAGAGGGCTATTCGAGAGGACTTTTCGGTATGGGGGGTGACCGAGCTTGACTGAGTAGCAGGCGGAGGTGAATGTTGAACTTTAATTGTTGAGATGCGAGAAGGAGTGTTGAGTGGCTTCTGTGCGCAACTGCAAGTGGGTGACGTATCAAGACACGAGCTGGAAGCGCGTGCAGCTCCTCATGCAAGGAAGACAAGGTTCTTCTTTCCTTCGATGCCTTTGTGACTCGATCGCCCAGGCAGAAAGGCCGGACTGGGGCGATGTCAAGGCCACATTCATGTTCGACTTCTTTTGATTTTAAACGCAGACGGCCGTGAATACGGTACATACACACTTCGAACATTCCACCGGCCCCCAAAACCAGAGCTACATATAAACATCCGAGACAATTTCAAAGCCAGCTTTCTCCCCACACAAAGACCAAGCGTCTTAAATGCGTCGGTAGGAACGGTATGTATATCTTTCTGAATGAACCGATGTACTCCATTGCTTGTATTACCGGGATAAAGAAATACTGAAGTTCGCAGGGCTTGTTCTTGCGGCCGCGTTGGCACCTATATATCAACTATCTATACAGTAGGTACTATCAGCAGGTACATGTTAGTAACTAGAGGGATTTCGCAAGGCGCTAGGGATCGTTCTGGGGACGACTTTGGGGGTATCACTGTGGCAACCGGTTAACTCACGATCCCCGGCCAGAATATAGAGTTGCAACCCCCAAATATGGGGAACGACTAGCTTCTGGGGATGGCTTGCTTAGAAATAGTTGGTGCCCGCTCTAAGGCCGATGGGGGAGCTTACTAGAATTCCTACCAACACTTGACGAAACAACATAGATACCAACGAGAAGTTGAGGTTAAAAACGCTAGAGTGACATCACCCCATCGAGGGAGGAGAGAGAGCCCTGTTTCTGTGACCGGTGGTAGAGAATGTACCCACTCGCAGCGAAAATATCAGTATCCACCACATAAGGCGAGCCACTGGTTTCAACGTTGATGGCTCACGACGGACATTCAGTGTGTCGATGTTCACGTTCACTGACTGGATCGGATACAAAGGTTTCACCGCTAAAATCGAGAGTAGTCTACTTTCTCCTATCCCCATCCCAAAGTTGCGAAATCCCTTTTTTTCTGTCCGGGCCCCGGCGCGCTAAACTCACCCCCATTTCATCCCCCACCACATCTACGAGATCCCTCTAGTAGTATCGAGTTAGTAGCAATTCTCTCCTGTTATGCATGTAGCGTCGCGTCGACGAGCCAGCTATGTAGATAGATAACATCCTGTCATCTATGCATCGCCTGGGCTGAAAGCCGGCTGGCTGGTCTGTGGGGGCGGTGATCCCATGTGACGTGATCTAAGGTTCAGCGACACCGACTGTGGCGATAACAGGTATATAGAAACAGGAAAACATGAAACATTTCACCAGCAACAGAATCAGCGTCCAATCCCTATTCGATCATTGCTTGCGCTTTCTCAACCCGAAGCTGATCATTCGGTGAATCTCGGTTGTCACCCAGTTGGCTTGATGCCGTCACCGGCTACATACGCGGCTGGCTAAAGTGAAGTGCTCACACTCCCAACATCAAGCTACTTACAACAGCTTGCACAGCTCCCACTCACCGACACCAACAACACCAACAATAGGGTCAGGCTTTGTTCGAAGTCAAAACCCTTGAAATCGGAATCCACGACAACCTCGAATCTTCAAATATGGCGTCTTCTTCAGCGCCTCTCCTATAGTTCGTTCTTCCTCCTTGTGCCCCGCCTGCCGGCTATCGTTAACCGCTGAATGCTAACCTCCCTTTCTTCCCGATAGCTCTTGCATCGCTGCAGGCACTACAATTTTGAGCGAGCACTCTCCATCCGGCACCGCCTCTTCCAACGCTTCCTCTCTCGCGTCCCTCATCCTCCCCAAGATCACGCACACTTCGGCGCAAAAGCTCACCTACACCCATGGTCCTCACAACGTTCGTTCACCCCTGTGTATCACCCCGCTTCTGCAACCCCTACTGTCTAACGCGCGGATTTCTAGATTCACTTCATCGCCACCGCGGCTTCTTCGGATCTCCCTGCGGGCCTTACCTTTCTCGTGATTTCACCCGCCGCCGTCACGCGCAAGTTGCCCTTTGGCTTCCTGCTCGAGATCCAGCGCCTCTTTACGTCCCGCTACACTCCATCGCTCCTCGCGCAGGCCCCTCCGTATGGCTGCGCCGAATTCAACAACACTCTCAAAGCCTCCATGTACCAGTTCTCGCAGGGCGAGAACGAGGACGTGGTGGCCAAGGCGCAACGTGAGATCGATAGTGTGCGCGGAATCATGACGGAGAATATCGAACGTGTGCTTGAACGTGGGGAACGAATTGATCTTTTGGTGGACAAGACGGCTGGATTACAGACGGGAGCGCGTGAGTTTAGAGTACGCTCAAGGGGTTTGAGGAGACGCATGTGGTGGAAGAACACCAAGCTTATGATTTTGCTGGTGTTTGTGTGCGTCTTCCTGCTCTATCTGTTTGTCGGCTTTGGATGTGGATTGCCGGGTAAGATTTGTCCCCTGTCCTCCCTTCTTCTCTTGGATGGATGTAAGGCTAACGTACCATCAAGGCTGGAGTCGGTGCATTGGTTGAGGGAGATGAGGTATACTTGAGCTGCTGCTGTACGTTACGTATAATTGCGGGGTATCCTACGACCCCTTCTTTCTGGAGGCGTAAGTAGGTTGTTTTCGCAATGGAGTGCATGCAAAAAGGTTGCTGGGAGATCTTGAGTCATCGTTCCTTGTTCTTTTCTCAAAGTTCTTTGCTTCCGGAATACGACCTCCTCTTTGTGTTCCATTTGTTTGTTATTCCTGTGTTTGCTTGTTTCGGTTCCCTTGTATTCTGCCAATTCGATTGCGGTCCATACTCAGAAACCCAACGTACTAAGCCTTTTCCTGTGGACCACTGCCTGTCACTCGCCTCAAACTTCCGGTGCCACGCATGCCATTTCCGGCAAACGACATCTGAGCGTGATTGCTTGTGGACAAAGGGCTTCGGCTGCGGACATGTAGGTGGCCGTACCGCATGGCATCACGTTAAATAGTACGCTGTAGTAATCATGTTAACGTATCACTTTCCCGATGGTTGCATACTATTCAATAAAGATGATATGACTTCATAACCTACCATGCATTACTTTTCTTTCCGTCGTTGCGAGTGTGGGTGTCGTTGAGGTATTTGGGCCCGCATTGTCCTAGTTGTCCTCTCGGGCCATATCTAGGAACACCATGGCAACTAGATTCAACGCCCTTAAAGCAATCCAGTCCTTGCAAACGTGTCAACCCTTCCCTTCATCCATTATCCATCCCTTCATCCTTTGATCTCTCCCACGCTACCTGACTCACCCTCCCTCCCTCCAGTTTTTCCTCGTATATCCTCACTTGGGTCCCTAGCCTCCTCGCATTCCTTCATCGACCGCACCTTGCCGATACTCTCCTGCTACACCACAAACGTTCATCTACTCACCCCCCAGCGCCTCGCTACTAGTTGCGCAGCATGTCCAAGCCGGAATATGGACAAAAGCGCAAGTCGTTCAGGACCACCGTGTCTTCAGTCCATGATTGCAACATCTACATCTTGTAAGTCGAGGCCCAACTGTGCTTCACCCAAACGTCTTGTCCACTTCCAGATAAAGACTACTAGCCCTTGATATATAGTGGTATTAACAATCGCAGCTCGGGCAACAAATCCGTCGTGATCAACAATCCTCCCGGAGGCGCCCAGGATGCGGCGATAGCCATGAATTGTGGCAATTACAGCTACGTGCAGCCACCTCAGCCGATTTACGGGCAGCAGCAAATTCCATATCCCCAGGCTGCTATTGTGCCCGCTCCTGACTATCGGACTGCAACGGCTGATAATGGTCAAATGGTCACTGCGAACCACAATTGGCCCCCCGCTCAGTTGGTTGTTCCGGCTATGCCACCGTTCTATCCCCAGGTGGTCCCACCTCATACCACAACCCACCACCGGCACCCCATGGAACGGGAGAGGTCTCACGGCCAGCACCACCGCCATAACCATCGCAGCTTTGATGACCATTGCACTTGCGGTGGGTCATTCAAACGGATCATCGGCTTTGGGAGTTTGCTGATAGGATCTTGGGGATAGTTGTGAAATATTGCGAGTGCAACAGGGGCCACCATCACCGCCACCATTCGGGCTCGACTACTCGTCACTCTTCACCTCCCTCCAGACCCGTAGCCGGCTTTCAGTCCGCGAGTACCACCTACCCTCATGGTTACGCGGCATACCCACACGCTCCCTACGCATTCGGTAGTTTTACAGCACCCGTTGTATTCCAGGGCCCCCGCACGGAGCAAGTGTCGGCTTTACCGGCCATCAATCGCCCCCAGAGTCCGCCGGTCATCCAGCCCGAGTCTCATACAGCTGCTCAACCCACGTATCAGTCGGCAGCCCAACAGGCCGCCCCAAACATGAGTCACAACTCTGGCAGCAACAACAACGGATGGGGCCAGACTTCATCCCCCACAAAGGAAGCGACTTTCCATTTGCACCAGAGTTCGCCAGTCGAGAATTCAAACCTGGGTGGTGGTTGGGGTTGTCATACGCCATCGCCCCCTGTACAGGCATCGAACTCCCCGGCGCAGCAGCCCACCCCTCCCGCTGTTGCGCAGAGCCCTCAGGCTAGCTGGGGCATTGGCCGACCAGATTCGCCCAAGCAGTCAGCGCCTGTGCCTATGCGGAGACCTTCCCCTGTTCAATCGCATGCCCCTTCTGGATCCATTAATGCATCTGGTCCGGACACCACCAAGGCCGGCTATAAGAAGAAACCGGCCTGGAACATCGGCGGCCCTCCAAAGCCAAATACAAAGCCTGCTGCTCAGGCTCAGAAGACGTACTGGGGTGACGACGGCGGCGCCGAATAGTACGGCACTGTCGAACCAGGTTTGAGGAAAAAGAAGCGTGATTGAGCTGATTTGTCAAGTAGTGGGCTACCTCTTTCTCTTTCTTGGTTTCAACTGTACACTGCTTTTCCCCTTCCGTTTTGTTTTTTTCCCCCGTTTCTTTTCAATTCTCTTTTTGTGCTTCTTGTCTTTCATCGAATGGGATGGGATGGATGGGCGGGTGCATAGTGGTGGGGGGCTTCAGGTGGGGATGAGTAGTAGTGAGGTCATGACTACTCACTCGGTGGTAGGCGCTGGGAATTTCTGGGTTTAGATCTTGTCAATCAATTTGCAGTGTATTTACCAAAAAAAAAGTGCGACCGAGCGGAGTTGAATGGGAGTTTTGCGATTTTATATGTCGTAAAGACCTGGTCTACGCCAGCCCCACGGGGCCCTACGAGAAGATTCGACAATTTCCCAGTCATTTCGGAACATCGGGCGCAGGTCCTCCCATCGGGATTGCACCCGAACTGTTAGCTCACGACCACGCAGGCCGTAGTGTCGCTACATAGATCCTTCGCCAAGTCTGTCATTATTTATCGATCTTTAATGAATATGGCAACTGTGTGAAGAAATTTAACACGTGATCGGCTAACACAACTTTACCCGTTACCCGGCTGGGAGTCAACGAGACAGCGAGAATTAATTTTTACGGCAAACCTCTTTCGCCACTTAAATACTCAAATTCCGGCCATCGTTCCCACTCTTCCTCCAAAATGCCATCGGTGGGTCGAATGGATAAGCTTAGTTGGGTGCGGTCAGCAATACCAGCGGGCGAAACCTGCTTGCCACAACAAATACCCAACCGAGTGTTTGTAACCGCCACCCATACAACACCTGCTATTACCATCCCCACCCACACTCGCAATTGCCACGATGGAGGCCCCCACTTTTGGATCTGATGTGGCTGCCAATTCTCGAGTGGATCTGAGTCACCCCCAGCCCACCCGCTACTCAACCATCGAAAAAAGGTACTCGCTTTGAGACACTGCAGCAATTCAAGCAGGTGGTTGCGGATTGGGCTTTTGGTGCCTTCAATGTTTTCACACAGAAATGTGACAAGTAAGCATCTAGCGGGGTGAACATTTAGTACAGAGTCGAAGGCTAATGGACAATGTTGGCAGACAGCGAGCAATCTTCAAGTGTGTGGTGTCGGACTGCCCCTTCCACATCCATGCCAGCTGGAGCAAGAGAAAGGAGTGTGTGGTGGTGGGAGCGGTGGTCGACAGGCATACATGTGTTGGAGTGGGCCCAATTGTACGACGACATACAGCGAGCAAGCAGAAGTGGCTACAAAGAGTCTTGCCAGCGGCAATGGTCATCTCCAAGTCCACAACGGCATCGGCTGTTGTGGGAGCGATAGGATTGGAGTTGAGAGTATGTATTCTACACAGCTTTTTCGCACCGCATCTGCAATTTAAATCCTACAAAGAGTTTTCAAGGTGGATATCAGCTACGAAACAGCAAGACGAGCCAAGGTGGCACTGCTAGGACATACGGTAGATGTCCAAGCCCGTCAATATCAACAACTCCCTGCCTACCTCGAGGCATTGGTCTAAAGCAATCCAGAAGTACACTACAGACTACCCGTCGCAATCACCGGTTCCGGAAGGTGTTTATCTGTCCCAAGGAGACCGCAGACTGCTTTAAGTTCCTCCGAGGTTTGGTTGCTACAGACGGCGCACATCTTAAAGGAGTTTTCGTTCGGACACTACTAGTTGCTGTCAGAATCGACATCAATAACCACATCGTACCCCTAGCCCGGGCCGTTGTTGAATCAGAGACTGAATCTCCAATGCATTGGTTTCTTCGGGAGTTGGCAACAGCCATTCCGAAGCTCAATACAGAAACCACCACACTGATCTCTGATCGCGGCAAAGGACTTCAATCGGCGGACAATGAGCTTCAGCATGTTGTCGAGCGTACTGCGTTCAACATATAGCTGCGAATGTACAAACCAATTTTGGAATTGAACCACGTCGGATGTTGTCAACTGCTCCTATGCTCATACGAAGGAAGCCTGGGGAGTGCTATGGAGATCATCAAAGATACTCGCCATAGCGCCTATATGTATGTCTTGGGTCTCGATCCTGCCATGTCGGCGGCGCCGTTCATGACAGCGGAGGCTTGGGGCCCTCCAACTTCAAGTATCATCGAATCGATCAACTCACTTTTACTTGAGGAACGAAAAGCGTCTGCCACCGATTTGCTCAATAGCATTTGGCACAAGTTCATGGATCTCCGCTTCGCCGCCTTGAGGATGCACAACAAACGATGGAGAAGTTCCCCGGCCAGCTCTCGACAGACGTTGCATTGGAAACTCTAAAGGAGTCGTCAAAGTTTAGCCAACATCGTTCCGTCCTCCGTCAGGACAACCTCCACGGCTCTATTCTATCATACTCCAACTCGCGCTATGTTGTTGATCTCGCTGTGCGTACATGTACTTGCAGACGGTTTCAAGTCAATGGCATTCCTTGCGGACATGATGTAGCACTGATTTACCAGTTGCGCGGACAGCCGCGTGATTTCATACCCACATTCTTCAGCCGAGTCACCTATCGTGATACTTACGGAGACAACGTTAAAGCGATTGATGCTAATATATCATCGCTGCTCATGTCTGAAGAACGTTTGTCCCCTAACCTGAATATGCCACGTGGTCGGCCGAAGGAGAAGCGGCTGAGGGAGGGAGAACGCAAACGTCGCGACACTATATGAAGAGCCGCTGCGGTTGGAGGGCTATCAGACATTCATTAAATCATAGATCGCATGTTAACTACCTAACTAGATCATGGCGATATGCACTCGGTCCGGTTCCTATTCACTGTCCGACCTCGACCTCGATCAGTCAGCAGGTGGCTCTCTGTAGCTTCCCCTTTGCCCTCCGCCCAGACCTGTCCCGAGAAAAGTAAAGCGCACCTAGGGAATAACTAAGGAAAGACAAAAGAACACCGCCTTACTCCTCTTTCGCTAGAGGCAAGGGGGGTTGGGTGGTTTCGTCCATTGGAGGTACTGGCCGGTGAGGCAGTGGCCCGGTCTCAGCTGGTAGAACCAGGCCGCCAGCATCTTTTCACTACCGGCCACCGTTGCATCCAGGCGCTGCGTACTCGGAAGCCTGTATTTCTTGCCTTTACCCCAGCCTAGCGATGGGCTTCGGCCCACTTCTTCTCCGAGATCTCCAGGCTACAGCAAGAATTTTTTGTTTAATCTTACTCGCATTCGGCTTATGTATTCTATGGCGGCGTACTTTTTTTACCCGAATACCGGTCACTATCCACCCCAGCCTCGATCAGTCCGCAGGCGGCTCGTCGCAGCTCAGGCCACAGCGAGAATTACAGTACTCTGTCTGAGGAACACACAACCGACGAGTGAGAATCTACGCAACAATCATGTGCTTTGCCAACGAAGCCAAATCTCCATGAGTTTGTAAGATGGTAGCCAGGGGGTTAGTATGCCGGATAGTCCTTGCAGTTCACAGTTGGGATGCTGGTCAAAACCGCAGTCCGGTCCGGAACGTGGAGTATGACTGGTAGCCATTTCGACCGTCCGGAGATCCGTGAACGAAGCCCGGGGCGGTTTGGCCTTTGGTGTTTGGATAGAGGCCATCTGTCGGCGCTCGATGGAGTGTCGGAAGGCAAATGTTGACCTGCACCATGACCGGCTCTCCCTCGACCCTACAAAAAATGTTGGCGATAGACCTGATATGACTGGCTGGTCGGTCGTTATCCAGTATCGACCCCTGAGAAGGGCCTCTCGTGATGGCCGGCTATTGTATTCGTGGCAGGTGAGGTGAGATGCTGCCAGTCACGTTATCCCGAAGTCTTCATAGCAGGGACGAACGCAGTACGAATTACCTCTTGAGGATCAGGTATCCACTTGGATTAAAATTTTCGCGGCCCTATCGACGTGGGATGCCAAGCCCTGTGGGTGATGCCAAAGCTCCAAAAGTACGTCATCTCTGGGCGATCATGAGACGCCGGAGTGGGTTGATCTGAAAATATACTAGCGATATTGAGAAAATGAAGTCGTGTATTATATTGCGTTGACCAGATGATGGCGGTAATCACCGCTATCGTTGACTTTATATGCAGAAGAACATGATGACCATCTGTGTTTCGCAAAGAGGAACGTTGTCAGCGGATTCTGTTCACATGATGAGATCACACATAGCCGTCCAACGCGTGCGCAGCGACCCCGACCTACTCATCGCGCCATCCACCCATATGCAGTAACGGACGGAAAAGCCAACAGAGAGTTGCATCGAGAAAAAGAAATCTGCTTGTAAGGTGGGGTTTTTTTGCAGAGATTTTCTGGAGGTCAAAGAATCAATAGAGAAAGTGGGGGAGCAAACGGTACCATGCTCTTATGTTACCGCATCTGCCGCGTACTCTATATCTGTGTGGGCGCGTGCCTGCAGATCGAAGTGGGATGTAGTGGTTATAGGTGAGGGGATAACTGAAAATTTTCAACGGGATACGCGATGGAATAGTTCGTAGAGACAACTGGATAGAAATTCTCGGAGGGAGTTCACGTGATTGCTTTTCTTTGCTGAGTAAAGAAGATACTCTAACCCATCCGTCACGAGTTCCTTACTCACTAGATAACTTAGCCCCAACCTCACAACACCCAAGCTCTCCTACCTGCTCCTTCTCTGCTTCATCCTCCTGCATAGAACATCACCCCAAAATCCATCCATTTCTGCACTTACACATAACTCATCCTCCCAACCTTCCTCCTCTATACACAAATATGGGAGGCCCAGGCTCAATGTCCTCCGACACCTCGGATCGTCTCATCCCGCGGTCCGCTTCTCCCACGCAACGGCAGGCGACAGTGCGTCTTGGTTCTCCGGTACTCGGCTCTGCGTTTCCTTCTCAGATCCAGAGCGGTTCAGGCACCGGCACGCCAATCCAAGGGCAAGGCCAGAGTTCGCGCGATATGCTCTCGCAATTCAACAACTTTGGGACACCGCCGCGGTTCGGAACGCCGCCGCGGTTCGCGACTCCATCGATTTCAATCGCCGGAGGCAATTACGCGCCGGAGGATAGCAGGCCGACTAGTATACACTATGGCTCGTTCGATTCGCGACAGCCCATCGAGGACCCCGAGATCGTGCGCCGACACTTGGTCACCGACGACGACGCGGCCTCAGGACGCGGTGATGGCGATGGCTCGGATGAGGAATTTTCGTCGCTGCAGCTCCTGGGTGGTGATATCACGCGACCGATCTATCGGTATGTGGATCAGACGGCAGAGGGCGCGCGCCGCGGACGCTCCATGAGCTTTCACTTGCCGCGACCTGAGCCAGAGGATGAAACCGAGGATATTAATCATATCAAATCGATTGGTGGGTTCCGGAGGGACTTTCTAAGGAGAACTCAGGGCCCTCCGACGCATGAGGGGTTCAGGCCGGAGGGGAGTGGGTTTTTCACCAGGAATTTCATCGAGTTTTTGACCCTACACGGGCATTTTGCTGGTGAGGATCTTGAGGACGATGAAGGATGGGAAGAGGAGGACATTACTCCCGATGAGGCTGAATCTCAGCCGTTGGTGGGCGGCAGGAGGATGAGTGTTGCGAGGAAGCCGAGCAAGATTGCGACTGGAACGGCGGGTAGCGGGAAGGCTATTCTGTTGTTGCTTAAGAGTTTTGTAGGAACTGGTGTGCTGTTCTTACCGAAGGCGTACTTGAACGGTGGGATGTTGTTCTCGAATCTGGTGCTGCTGTTCGTCAGTGCGTTGAGCTACTACTGCTTTGTGCTACTGGTTAGGACCAGATTAAGGCTTGTGGGAGGTTTTGGAGGTTTGACTCCATTGGTGGACTTCTCGCAGAATACCTACTGACAATCCTTTTAGATATCGGCGGTCAGCTGTATGGCCCGAAGATGCGGTTCTTGATCCTCTCTTCGATTGTTGCTTCTCAGATTGGATTCGCTGCGGCATACATCGTTTTCACATCCGAAAACTTGCAGGCATTTATCCGTGAGTCTTCCGCTCGGTGTTTACCGACCTGGGCTTGGTTACTGACACGCGCCAGTTGCGGTGACACATGGTGAATTGGCTATCAGCGTCAAATGGCTTATTTTGATGCAACTTATCATCTTCTTGCCCTTCTCGATGATCCGTGATATGGCAAAATTGGGCGGTACGGCACTGGTCGCCGACTTTTTCATCATGCTCGGACTAGTCTACCTCTACTATTACGACATATTCACGCTATCGACCAAGGGCGTCGCTGATATTGTCGCCTTCAATCCCTCCAGCTGGACCCTCTTCATTGGAACCGCGATCTTCACCTTTGAAGGAATCGGTCTCATCATCCCCATCCAGGAAACCATGAAGCACCCGGAGAAGTTTCCCAAGGTTCTTGGCGGTGTGATGGTCGTCATTACAGCCATCTTCGTGTCAATGGGGGCCTTGTGCTACGCAGCCTACGGCTCCGACACTAAGACGGTTGTAATCCTGAACCTTCCCCAAGATAGCAAATTCGTCAATGCCGTCCAGTTCCTCTACTCTCTCGCCATCCTGCTCTCCACCCCGCTCCAGCTCTTCCCCGCGATTCGCATCATGGAAACCGGCATGTTTCCCAAGAGCGGAAAATACAACCCGAAGGTGAAGTGGACTAAGAATTTTTTCCGCTTCGGGGTAGTTGTGGGTACTGCGCTTATCGCCTGGGGCGGTGCCGATGACCTCGACAAGTTCGTCGCGCTCATCGGATCCTTCGCATGTATCCCGCTCGTTTACATCTACCCTCCGTTGCTGCACATGCGTGCCTACCCCGGACGCGGCTGGACGAGCAAAGTCATCGAGGGAGGACTGGTCGTCTTCGGCGGACTGGTCATGATCTATACTACCGCACTCACGGTATGGCAGTGGAGCGATCCTAACCAATAGATGGACACCTTCGCCAACCTCAGATACGATGGAGATACTAGGAGATACCTACTTTCCTTTCCTACTTTCCTTTAATAGCGTTGCTTTTTTTGTATGGATGTGTTCTGTGCCTGTTTTGCTTTGTGTTCGCGAGAACGGACTGGGGGATCAGACTGGGATTGGCTTATAGCGGGTGTGCATCGTCAATGTTAGTTTTATAGGGTTTAGACTCTTTTTTGGACTTTTTGTGGCTTGAGTCTTTGTTTTTCCTTCCCTTTTTTCGTCGGGCATTCGAGAAGAGTGGACTAGGCATATAAAGATGGAATTTATCTAAACAAGCATGCACATGAACCGATGAAACCCGTCCCGGCAGGCCTGGCAACGTTTGATCACATTCATACCGGATGTTTGGTCTCGGACACGGCAATTGAAACTCTAGAAACACAAAATGCGACTCGTTCAAGCCCCACTGCCAAAGTCACCTCAACAATTTTTCATCGCCGCCTCCATTGAAAAGCATCAACGCTACGCGCTGCAGTGGTGAGTTGCATTACACGAAGTAAGGAGAACAACCACAACACCGGCAAGAACAGAAACAGCGATAAATCCAGGTAGGGTGGGCACAGAGTATTTTTAATCAATAGCCTAGTACTCTGGCTCCTCATCAGCAACGGAGTCACTGGCGACCTCCTCGTAATCTATAATCTCATGTCAGAACTTTACTTGGTCCAGATAACTTTGAGAGGGGGGGGGGAACAAACCTTTCTCGAGAGCAGCCAGGTCCTCCCTGGCTTCTGAGAACTCTCCCTCCTCCATACCCTCGCCAACGTACCAATGCACGAACGCGCGCTTGGAGTACATGAGGTCGAACTTGTGGTCGAGACGCGCCCATGCCTCGGCGATAGCCGTAGTGTTGGACAGCATGCTGACAGAACGGTCGACAGATGCGAGTTCTCCTCCGGGAACGTGCGCCGGCTTCTGGTAGTTGATTCCGAGCTTGAATCCAGTCGGGCACCAATCAACGAGGTTAAAGGTGGAACGGGCCTTGAGAGTGGCAATCGCCGCGGTGCAGTCACGGGGGACGACGTCTCCACGGTAGAGAAGGGCCACAGCCATGTAGCGACCAGCGCGGGGGTCGCACACTACCCTAAAGTCGGATCAGCACTGCAAATGCGGGCATTCGAGAAGCGAGCTCACATCTGGTTGTTGGGCTCGAAGCACTGGAAAGTGAGCTCCGAGACCTTGTGTGACTCGTGAGAGCTCTTGGCAGCCGAGATGACTGGAGCGTAGCTGATAAGCGGGTAGTGGATTCCTGGGGCAGAGAAATTAACATCAAAATAAGCCTTCAGCAGATAGCCGGGAATGAGAAACTTACTCGGGTAGGGAACCAGATTGGTTTGGAACTCGTTCAAGTCAACGTTGAGAGCACCATCGAAGCGCAGCGATGATGTGATCGAAGACACGACCTGAGCGATCAACTGGTTGAGGTGCTCGTACGAAGGGCGGGCGATATCCAAGTTTCGGCGACAGATATCGTAGACGGCCTCGTTGTCGACCAAGAAGGTACAATCCGAGTTCTCGATGGTGCTGTGGGTAGCGAGAACGGCATTGTAGGGCTCGACGATTGCAGTGCTGACCCGGGGGGCAGGGTAGACCGCGAACTCAAGCTTGCATTTCTTCGCGTAATCGGTAGAAAGGCGCTCCAAGAGAAGGGCGCCAAAGCCGGAACCAGTACCACCGCCGAAGGAGTGGAAAATGAGGAAGCCCTGCAAGCTGGAACAGTTGTCTAAGCGCGTCTTGTGTGAGTACTCACCGCCAGATAGAGTGTAAGAGGTAGGGGTGCGCTTACCGGCAACGCGACGAATGCGGTCGATAACGCTGTCGGCAAGCTCTTTCCCGATAGTGTAGTGACCCCTGGCATCTGCGACGAATCAGCACCTCGGATCCAAGTTGCGTGCGTGTGGGGCATATTTTCTAGGCATACAGTTGTTGGCGGCGTCCTCTTTACCACTGATCAACAGCTCGGGGTGGAATAGCTGTCGGTAGGAGCCAGTTCGGATCTCATCGATGGGCTATGTTTTCAAAGCGTCAGTTCCATGTT
>Ga0307516_10002697_pt1 | contig 23475 bp, 25 predicted proteins | sample 19_EM_MG_FD_203310 | JGI IMG/M metagenome (GOLD analysis project Ga0307516, IMG submission 203310) | Populus trichocarpa ectomycorrhiza microbial communities from riparian zone in the Pacific Northwest, United States - 19_EM | ecosystem: Host-associated > Plants > Roots > Unclassified | place...
AAGGGCGACGCACCCGGCCACTATTCACGCACCGTGATCCAGACTGCCGCCGCCAACGACGTAGCGGTGATCGACCTGGATGCCGCCAGCATCGCCTTCTTCAACACGCTGGGCGTGGGCACCGGCGGTGCCACGGCCACCGGCGGCTGGCGCGACCACTACCTGGCGGTGTCCGACGCGGTGGCCTTCCCGTTCTATGCGGCCGTCACCACCACCGGCCACACCCTCAATGCCGACCGCACGCATTTCCAGGAGGCCGGTGCGGTGACGATCGCCGGCCTGGTGGCTGCCGGGGTGAAGGCCGATGCGGCACGGCTGGGTGGGCTCATTGCCTTGATGAAGTAAAGAGTGGGCTGGACGGCCCTCAGCGCAGGGGCAGCATGCTGCCCCTGCGCGTCGTCCAATCCATGACGCAGGTGCTCGTTCTCGCGCTATTTCTCTCAATTGGCAATGACGCCCAATTCGCCTGCACCTATTCCAAATTGACGATTGCTTCCACCTCGAAGAGCATGGGATCAATTGCGAGCTTGGGAACAGGAACCAGAGTTTGTGCCGGCAGCGTCTGACCAAACATTTTCTTGACGCTCCTGGTCAATGCCTCCAGCTTGGACATGTCGTGATCGACCACGAAAACCGTGAGCTTGGCCACCTGGTCCGGCCTGGCACCGATCGCATCAAGAGCGGTCCGCAAGTTTGCGTAGGCCTGCTCAACCTGCACAGCAAACTCGGGCGATAAGCCCCCCGTGCTGTCTTGACCTCCCTGCCCGGAGATGTAGGCGGTCCGGCCTCCGCGGGGTGTGATGACCGCCGTGCTATAGCCATTGGGCGACGGATCGTAGAGATTTCTTGGATTGACGATGGTCAGCTTGAGATCAGGCTTATTCGCTGCCGTTGCAATGGGAATTTCCACGGTCATGGTGACTGGCTCTCCAAATAAGTAGATGTTTGAGTGCGCGTGACATGATTTCTCATAGTCACCTGGCATTGCGAACGACGAGCAGCTTGTACCTGCCAAAACCAGGCCTGTGTCCTCTCGTTCGTACCGTCTGCATCGTATCGTCGTACGCCGTACGAGTCAATCATTTCGTTCCAGGCCAAAATCCGCGCAGTGACCAAGTCAGGAAGGCGAATGGCAGTCAAACGTGGTGGCACCCGGAGCAGCCGGGTACAAGAGGTCAGCGTGGCGCGTCAGCCCGTGCAGGAGGGGGACAACGAACCGTCTTCTTTGACCAAGGAACGCATCGTGGCGACCGCGGTAGAACTGCTGGATACCCAAGGAGTCGTCGGTTTGACGATGCGCCGGCTGGCTGATCGTCTCGGCTCGGGCGTGATGAGCCTGTATTGGCACGTCAACAACAAGGAGGACGTCTTTGATCTCGCACTTGACTCGGTGCTCGAGTACCGCGGCCGGACGGAATCGGTTGAGGCTCAACAAGATTGGCGCGAAGAAATCGTTCATGTGCTCGAAGACTGGCGCGCCTGCATGCTGCGCCATCCTTGGTCTGCATTGCTGTTGCCGCGCCGGATGCTCGGCCCGAACACCCTCAGTCGCCTGGAATTCCTGAGCAAGACCTTGTCCAAAGCCGGTGTGGCGGACGCAGACTTGAATGTTGCGATATGGTCGCTCTGGAACAATGTGATGGGCGCCACCGTCACCCGGGCAAGCTTCGACCTTTCAGGCGACGACAGGGCCGCCGCGCAGCAGCACCTTCCACGTCTCAGCGAGCGCTATCCGACCATCGGACGTACCAACCTGCTGTTGGATGACGATTGGGACGGTGCTTTCAGGAAAGGCCTCGACCTGCTGCTCGACGGCCTCACTTCGAGACAATGAACATTCAAGGCGGGTCGCAGGCCCGCCGCTTGATCCACCGCAAAGGTGCGGCACCCGTGCTGCCGCACCATCCATTCACCTGGACAAGGAGCGCATCATGAAGGTACTTCTGGCGGTAGACGGCAGCGAATTCACCAAGCGCATGCTCAGCCACATCGCGGCGCACAACGAACTGCTAGGCCTCGGCCACGAGTACACGGTGCTCACCGTGGTGGCGTCGATCCCGTCACACGCGGCGCGCTTCCTGGACCGGACCACGCTGGAGAGCTACTACAAGGAGCAGGCGGAGCACGTGCTGCAGCCTATCGCCTCCTTTGTGGAGCAGAACGGCTGGAAAGCGAACCTCACCCACGCCCTGGGCAACCCGGCGGAGGCCATTGCCAAATTTGCCGCGACGTTGAAGCCGGACCTCATCGTGATGGGGTCGCACGGCCATTCGGCGGTGGGCGGCATGGTGCTTGGTTCGGTGGCCAGCGGTGTGCTGGCGCGCTGCAAGACCCCGGTGCTGCTGATCCGCTGATGGCTGCGGCCGCACCGGACGGCCCGCCGGCCACGGTGCTGGACGACCCGCTGGAACTCGCGGCCTTCACCCGCTGGCATGGCTCCGGCAGCCGGAGCGTGGCGGAATCGGCGCTGCGCATCGGCGGCATGCATTGCGCCGCCTGTGCCGCCGCGATCGAAGACGCCCTGCGGCGCGTGCCCGGGGTGCTGGATGCGCAAGTGAGCAGCGCGGCGCAAACCGCCACGGTGCGCTGGGATGCCGCGGTGACGCGCGCCTCGGCGCTGGTGCAGGCCGTGCAGGCGGCCGGCTATGGTGCAGTGCCCGACACGGCCGCCGCCGCCCGCGGGCAGCGCCAGCAGGAATTCCGCACGGCCTTGTGGCGGCTCTTCGTGGCCGCGTTCTGCGCCATGCAGGTGATGATGATGGCCACGCCGGCCTACGTGAGTGCCCCCGGCGAACTGGCGCCCGATCTGAAGCGACTGCTCGACTGGGGCAGTTGGCTGCTCACGCTGCCGGTGCTGTGGTTCTCGGCCGCGCCCTTCTTTGCCGGGGCTTGGCGTGCGCTGCGCCTGCGGCGCATCGGCATGGATGTGCCGGTGGCGCTGGGCATTGCGGTGGCCTTCGTGGCCAGCAGCGGCGCGGCCTTCGACCCGGGCGGTGTGTTCGGCACCGAGGTCTACTTCGACTCGCTCACCATGTTCGTGGCCTTCCTGCTGGGCGGGCGCTTCCTGGAGATGCGCGCCCGGCACGCCGCCGAGACTTCGCTCGAAGAGGCCAGCACCCGGCTACCGCAGGCGGTGATGCGGCTGTTGGCCGATGGCCGCGTGGAAGTGGTCAGCGCGCAGCGCCTGGCCCGCGGCGACCGGGTGCGCGTGCCGGTGGGCCAGGCGGTCCCGGCTGATGGCTTGCTCACCGAAGGCGCCACGCAAGTGGACGAAGCCCTGCTCACGGGCGAATCGCGCCCGGTGGCCAAGGTCTGCGGCGACCCCCTGGCGGCCGGCAGCCTGAACCTGGAGTCGCCCGTGGTCATGCGGGTGGACCGGGTGGGTGCCGACACGCGCTACGAGGCCATCGTGGCGCTGATGCGGGCCGCCCGCACGCAACGTCCCACCTTGCTGGCCAGCGCCGACCGCTGGGCCGGCCCTTTCTTGTGGGCCGTGCTGCTGGCCGCCGGCGTGGCCGGCATGGCCTGGAGCCTGGTGGAGCCTTCGCGGGCCATCGGCGTGCTGGTGTCGGTGCTCATCGTCACCTGTCCCTGCGCGCTGTCGCTGGCGGCACCGTCTGCCTTGCTGGCCGCTGCCGGTGCCATGGGGCGGCAAGGCGTGCTGCTGCGCCGGCTGGATGCCATCGAGGGCCTGGCCCGCATGGACGTGTTGTTCGTGGACAAGACCGGCACGCTCACGCAGGGCCGCCTGCATTGCGTGGCGGCGCAAGGCCCGGCCGGGGGCGCTGTCGATGCAGCGCTGCCGGGCGTGGCTGCGTCATTGGCGGGCTGGTCCAGCCACCCGCTCGCCGCGGCATTGCGTGACGCCTTTGCCGCCACCGGCCAGGCCTGGAGCGAGGTGAGCGAGGTGCCCGGCAGCGGCATCCAGGCCGTAGATGCGCAAGGCCGCCGCTGGCGCCTGGGGTCGGCGGCATGGACGGGAGCCGAAGCCGCCACAGGCCAGACACAGGTTTGGCTGGCCTGCGACGGCCAGGCGCGGGCCCGCTTCGTGTTCGACGAACAACTGCGCGACGACGCGCTCGCCGCGGTGCAGGCACTGCAGGCAGACGGTGTGCGCGTGGGCCTGCTGTCCGGCGACTCCGCCGAGCGCGCGCAGCAACTGGCGGGCGCGCTCGGCATTGCCTCCGCAGCCGGCGCCATGGCCCCGGCAGACAAGCTGGCTGCCGTGCGCACTGCCCAGCAGCGTGGCGACGTGGTGGCCATGCTGGGCGACGGCATCAATGATGCGCCGGTGCTGGCGCAGGCCAACGTGTCGCTGGCCATGGGGGAGGGCGCCTTGCTGGCCCGCACGCAGGCCGATGCCATCCTCCTCTCCAACCGCTTGCTGGATGTGGCCCGCGCCCGCGTGCTGGCGCGGCAGGCGCTGCGCATCGTGCACCAGAACCTGGTGTGGGCGGCGGCCTACAACGCCGCCTGCGTGCCGCTGGCCCTGGTCGGCTGGCTGCCGCCCTGGGCCGCAGGGCTGGGCATGGCCACCAGTTCGTTGGTCGTCGTGCTGAATTCGCTCCGCCTTGCACGTCCCCCGACATGACCAGGTCCTGAACACTGGACATTCTCTGCGGCGGGCAAATGGGCGGGCTGCCCAGCCTAATTCAGCTTCGAATTGACAAGCAGGTCGTGGGCATTCAGAACTTTGCCGACCTTCTCAGGATTCCTGAGAATTTCCTTGTATAACCATGTGTAGTGATCTTCTGCCCAGAATTTCATCACCTCCGTGGCTTTAAGCTCGCCCAGGATTGCTTGGATTGCCCGGAACTCCAAATAGATCACAATCAGGTGCTCGTAGTTTCCATCAATATCTGATGATCCTTCTGGAAAACCAACGGGAATGTTTGGGTGCAGCAGTCGCAAATCTCGAATGGCAGCTGCGGTTTTGTCTCCTTGCTTTGCCGCGAACCAGTGCAATTGCTCATGAATGTAGGTGGAAAGTAGCAATTCGTCATCTTTAAGGTGACGTGTGTGCAGCGTAAGGATCGGATGGCTATGTGGAATTTCCCTTGCATCGATCACGATTGATTGCGTGAAAGTCCATGGCGCCAAGTCATATTGAACAAAGATGCGTTGAAGTTGCTGCTCGGTTTTTCTTTCCGCTTCAGTTTGGTTCGCGAGCCTGATAGAGAAATTGTCGCGCTCCTTGGCAATGGCGCCTATCGACAAGAAGCAGTAGAAAAGAAGCGCGCAAACCGTTGCGCGAATGCATGAGTTCATAGGTGCCTTTGCACGATGGAAGCCTGAACAGGGTTGAACTGAACCGCCGCTCAAGGCTGGCATGCGGCGGTGGACACGCGCAGTGTAATTTTCAGCGCGCCCCTTGCCCTCGATCGCAGCCGGCAAACGACGCATCCAGGGTCGCCTTGCAACGGCCTGGTTGGGGCCCACCCCTGGCTGATGCCGGTCATCCATAGGCTTTGATTCGGCGCAAGGCTGCGGCGGCGGCTTTGCCCCACCATCCATGCAGAACCCCATCAGGCTGTCGCCTGTGTGCCGCTGATCGCTTGACCCCATGGACATCCTCTACCTGCTCATCCCCATGTCTGCGCTGCTGGTGCTGGGCATCCTGCTGGTGTTCGCCTGGGCGCTGCACAGCGGCCAGTTTGATGATTTGTCGCGCCAGGGCCAACGCATTCTCGACACCGATGAGGCGTTTGATCGTTCGCAAGACCTGTAGGCCGGGGCCGGCCAAGAATCCGCCCCCATGACTACACGTGTTGCAACGAGAACTGGAGGCCCCGATGGCCACTGACAAGCTGGCCGCGGTGCCGGTGACCTACACCGACGACGCCGTGCGCGGTTTTGCCCTGGCCGCCGTGCTGTGGGGCCTGGTGGGCATGCTCGTGGGCGTGCTGATCGCCGCGCAACTGGCGTTCCCGGACCTCACCCACGGCATTGCCTGGCTGAGCTACGGGCGGCTGCGCCCGCTGCACACCAACGCCGTGATCTTTGCGTTCGGCGGCTGTGCGCTTTTTGCCACCAGCTACCACGTCGTGCAGCGCACCTGCCAGGTGCCGCTGTTCCTGCCGGCACTGGCCAAGTTCACCTTCTGGGGCTGGCAGGCGGTCATCGTGCTGGCCGCGCTCACCTTGCCGCTGGGCTACACCAGCGGCAAGGAATACGCCGAGCTGGAGTGGCCCATCGACCTGTTGATCGCAGTGGTGTGGGTGTCGTATGCGGTGGTGTTCTTCGGCACCCTGGGCACGCGGCGCGTGCGCCACATCTACGTGGCCAACTGGTTCTTCGGCGCCTTCATCCTTGCCGTGGCGGTGCTGCACATCGTCAACAGCGCGGCCATGCCGGTGAGCTTCTGGAAGAGCTATTCGGCCTATGCCGGCGTGCAAGATGCCATGGTGCAGTGGTGGTACGGCCACAACGCGGTGGGCTTCTTCCTCACGGCCGGCTTCCTGGGGATGATGTACTACTACATCCCCAAGCAGGCCGAGCGGCCGGTGTACAGCTACCGCTTGTCGATCGTGCACTTCTGGGCGCTGATCTTCACCTACATGTGGGCCGGCCCCCACCACCTGCACTACACCGCGCTGCCCGACTGGGCGCAAAGCATCGGCATGCTGTTCTCGCTGGTGCTGCTGGCGCCCAGCTGGGGCGGCATGATCAACGGCATGATGACCTTGTCGGGCGCCTGGCACAAGCTGCGCGACGACCCCATCCTCAAGTTCCTGATCGTGGCGCTGTCCTTCTACGGCATGTCCACCTTCGAGGGGCCGATGATGTCGATCAAGACTGTCAACGCCTTGTCGCATTACACCGACTGGACGGTGGGCCACGTGCACAGCGGCGCGCTCGGCTGGGTGGGCTTCATCACCATGGGCTCGCTGTACTACCTGATCCCACGCCTGTTCGGCCGCACCACCATGCACAGCGTGCCGGCCATCAGCCTGCACTTCTGGATCGCCACGCTGGGCATCGTGCTGTACATCGCCGCCATGTGGATTGCCGGCGTGATGCAAGGCCTCATGTGGCGCGCCCTCAACCCGGACGGCACGCTGGTCTACACCTTCGTCGAAAGCGTCAAGGCCACCTGGCCGTTCTATGTGATCCGGCTGGCCGGCGGCCTGCTGTACCTGGGCGGCATGGTGCTGATGGCCTGGAACGTGGTGATGACCGTGCGCAGCGGCCGCGTGCATGCCGCCCCCATCCCCCGCCTGGTTCACGCCTGAAGAGGACACACCGTCATGGCACAAGAACACACGGCCACAGGCCACGAGCGCATCGAAACCAGCAACCTGCTGATGATCGTGCTCATCCTGCTGGTCATCGCAGTCGGCGGCATGGTGGAGATCGTGCCGCTGTTCTTCCAGCGCTCCACCACGCAGCCGGTGGCGGGGCTCACGCCCTACGAGCCGCTGCAGCTGGTGGGCCGCGACATCTACCTGCGCGAGGGTTGCTACAACTGCCACTCGCAGATGATCCGGCCGCTGCATGCCGAGACGCTGCGCTACGGCCACTACTCGGTGGCCGGCGAGTTTGTCTACGACCGCCCGTTCCAGTGGGGCAGCAAGCGCACCGGCCCGGACCTGCAGCGCGTGGGCGGCAAGTACAGCGACGAATGGCACCGCCTGCACCTGGCCGGCCCGCGCGACCTGGTGCCCGAATCGAACATGCCCGCCTACACGTGGCTGGACGGTGCCGCCATCGACCCGGCCAGCGTGCCGCCGCGCCTGGTGGCCCTGCGGCGCCTGGGCGTGCCCTACACGGAGGCGCAGATCGCCGGCAGTGCCGACGCGGTGAAGGGCAAGACCGAGATGGACGCGCTGGTCGCCTACCTGCAGTCGCTGGGCGTGCACGTCAAGTAGCCGCCGCAGTCGCCGCCGCCATCGACCAAGAGCAAGGAGCATGCACATGGATCTCAACGACATCCGCAGCCTCGTCACGCTGCTCAGCTTCGTGCTGTTTTCCGGCCTGGCCGCCTGGACCTGGTGGCCCACGCGCAGCCCGGCGCACGAGGCGGCCGCGCGCCTGCCTTTCGAAGGTGAAGCCGCTGCACCGGCACAGATGCCCACGCAGACGCACACCCAAACCCAGGCCCAAACCCAGGCCCAGGGGGAGCCTTCATGAGTGACTTTTTCAGCAGCGGCTGGTCCGTCTACGTCGCCGTTGCCACCGTGCTGAGCCTGGCCGCCTGCCTGGCGCTGCTGCTCATCGCCGCGCGCCGCCGCGTGATGGCCGGCGACAACACCACCGGCCACGTGTGGGACGAAGACCTGCGCGAACTCAACAACCCGCTGCCGCGCTGGTGGATGTGGCTGTTCGTGCTGACCCTCGTGTTCTCGGCCGGCTACCTGGTGCTCTACCCGGGCCTGGGCAGCATGCGGGGCGAGCTGGACTGGAGCAGCCTGGCGCAGCACCAGGCCGAGCAGGCCAGGGCCAGCGCCGACACCGCGCCCCTGTATGCGGCTTTCGCCGCCACGCCGGTGCCGGAACTGGCTCGCAACCCGCAGGCCATGGCCATTGGCGAGCGCCTGTTTGCCAACAATTGCGCCACCTGCCACGGTGCCGACGCACGCGGCAGCAAGGGCTTCCCCAGCCTCGCGGATGCCGACTGGCTGTGGGGCGGCACGCCGGAGCAGATCACCGCGACCATCACCCAGGGCCGCCAAGGCATGATGCCGCCCATGGCCGCCGCGGTGGGCAATGCTGAAGAGGTGCGCGAGGTGGCCAACTACGTGCTGAGCCTGTCCGGCAGCCCGCACAACGGCATTGCGGCGCAACTGGGCCGTGCCAAGTTTGCGGCCTGCGCCGCCTGCCATGGGCCGGCCGGCAAGGGCAACCCCCTGCTGGGTGCGCCTAACCTCACGGACGACGTGTGGCTGCACGGCTGGGGCGAGGAGGCGGTGATCGCGATGGTCAACAAGGGCAAGACCAACGTCATGCCGGCGCACGGCACCCGCTTCACGGCGCCGCAGATCCACGTGCTGGCCGCCTATGTGTGGGGCTTGTCGCGCCCGGCCGCGGCCCCGTAGTCGCCCTGTAGTTGCTGAACGCCCAGATGCCCCAGCCTTCTCCCTCGCCGGCCCGCGTCATCCCCATCCGGCCCGTGCCGGCTGAATCCAGCGCCGAACCGCGCACGGTGTCGCTGTACCAGAAGCACCGCAAGATCTACCCGCGCTCGGTGCAGGGCTGGTTTGCCCACTGGCGCTGGCTGATGGTGTGGACCACGCAGGCCGTGTTCTACGGCCTGCCGTGGCTGCCCTGGAACGGCCGTGCGGCGGTGCTGTTCGACCTGGCGGCGCGGCGCTTCTACATCTTTGACCTGGTGCTGTACCCGCAGGACTTCATCTACCTGACGGGCATCCTGGTGCTGTGCGCGTATGCGCTGTTCTTCTTCACGGCACTCGGGGGCCGGCTCTGGTGCGGCTACGCCTGCCCGCAGACGGTGTACACGGAGATCTTCCTCTGGGTGGAGCACCGCATCGAAGGTGAGCGCGGTGCACGCATGAAGTTCGATGCCGGCCCCTGGGATGCACACAAGATCGCCCGCAAGACGGCCAAGCATGCGGTGTGGGTCGCCATCGGCCTGTGGACCGGCTTCACCTTCGTGGGCTACTTCACGCCCATCCGCACCTTGTGGGCCGAGGCCTTCACGCTGGACTTCGGGCCCTGGGAGTGGTTCTGGGTCAACTTCTACGGCCTGGCCACCTACGGCAACGCCGGCTTCCTGCGCGAGCAGGTGTGCAAGTACATGTGCCCCTATGCGCGCTTCCAGAGCGCGATGTTCGACCGCGACACCTTGATCGTGGGCTACGACGCCAAGCGCGGCGACCCGCGCGGCACCCGGGGCCGCGGCACCGACCTGGCCGCCGCCAAGCTGGGCCACTGCATCGACTGCGGCCTGTGCGTGCACGTCTGCCCCGTGGGCATCGACATCCGCGACGGGCTGCAGTACGAGTGCATTGCCTGCACCGCCTGCATCGATGCCTGCAACGGTGTGATGGACAAGATGAAGTACTCGCGCGGCCTGATCCGCTACGACACGCAGAACGGGCAGGACCAGGGGCTGGACCGCGCCGGCCCGTTGCGCCGCGTGCTGCGGCCGCGCGTGCTGATCTACGGCACCGTGCTGCTGCTCATTGCCGCGGGGCTGGTCACCAGCCTGGCCCTGCGCCCCACGCTCAAGGTCGACGTGGTGCGCGACCGGACCACGCTGGCGCGCATCGTGCAGCAAGGGCGCATCGAGAACGTCTACCGCCTGCAGCTGATGAATGCCACCGAGCAGGTGCAGCGCTACCGCATCGGTGTGCAAGGCCTGCCCGGCGTGCAACTGGCGCAGGCTGCCGAGCTGGAGGTGCTGCCCGCCCAGGCCCGCTGGATGACGCTGGCCGTGCAGATGCCGCCGCAGTCGGCGCAGGTGCTGGGGCCGGGCAGCCACCCGATCCGCTTCGAGGTGGCGGCCACCGGCCACGACACCACCCACGTGAGCGAACGCTCGACCTTTCTCATTCCCCGCTAAGACTTTAGGAGACACCATGGCCCAAGACCCGCAGCTGCCGCCCCTGCCCTGGTGGCGCGTGCCCATCGTGTGGATGGTGTTCGGTGGGCCGGCCGTGGTGGTGGTGGCCAGCTTCGTGACGCTGTTCGTGGCGATGCGCGGCGGGGACACCCCCTTGCGCGTGCCCGCGGACGTGCAGGCCGACACCATGACCCCCGCCACGCAGGCGCGCAACCATGCGACCACAGCTCCCCGCTGACACCAGCAAGACGCTGCCTGCCAAGGTGCTGCGGGTGCTGTGGCCGGCCTTCGTGATGGCCGGCGTGCTGGAGATGCTGGTGTTCGCGGCCGTGGACCCGGACAGCCTGCATGGCCCCGGGGCGCTTCTGCTGGTCGGCTCGCGCCTCACCGCCTGCTCCGTGACCTTCCTCGTCTTCTGGGCCGTGATCGCCGTGTCGGCTGCGGTCACCCAGTGGCTCGATGAACCCGGCGAACCCTAGGACTTCGTGCCCATGCCTGCGCTTGCCTTGCTCCCGCGTGCCGAAGCGGCCGCCCCACGACCGGGCGACCTGCTGCCGCGCGTGGTGCGTGCTGCGGCGATGGCGTTCGACCGGCATCTGCGCCACAAGCCGCAGCGCGAGCGTTTTTCGCGCATCCTCTGATGAACACGGCGCTCGTCCTGGCCGGGTTGGCGCTGGGCGCGGCCGCCTCGCCGCATTGCGCGCTGATGTGCGCGGCGCCGTGCGCCGCCCTCACTCGCGGCAGCGGCCGCAGCGCGGCGGGGTTCCAGCTTGGCCGCCTGGCTGGCTACATGGCAGGCGGTGCGGCGGCCGCCGCCAGCGTGGCCGCGCTTGGCACCTGGAGCCAGGCGGCGCCGGTGCTGCGGCCCGTGTGGACCTTGCTGCACCTGGGCTTCCTCGCGCTGGGCTTGTGGTGGCTGGCCACGGGTCGTCAGCCGGAAGGCCTGCGGCGCGATGGCGCGGTGCCGGTGCACGTGGTGAGCCGGCGCCGGCACGCCCTGCGCGCCAGCCTGGCCGGGTTGGCCTGGGTGGCCTGGCCGTGTGCCGCGCTGCAGGCGGCCTTGCTGCTGGCTGCACTGGCCAATGGCCCGGTGGGTGGGGCCCTGGTGATGGCCGCCTTTGCTGCCGCCTCGATGCCGGGCCTGGCGGTGGCGCCGTGGGCCTGGGCCCGCTGGCAGGCGGCGCGAGGGGCGGCCACATCCCCAGCGCGCGTGGCGGTGCTGGGCTACCGCGTGGCCGGCATGGCGCTGGTGCTGGCCTCGGGCTGGGCGCTGGGGCACGGTGTCTGGGAGCGTGTGGCGGCCTGGTGTGCAGGGGTCGGTGCCTGACGACCCGGGCCGGTCACTGGGCACACGGTGCGCGTGCCGGGGCCATGCGTCTGTGCATTGCCAGACGGTGCGGCCATGCAGGTGGGCGCTACGTGGGCAAGCGAACAGACCCCCGGCCCAAGCCCAGGGATGCTCGCAGACCGTGCCCGACCCGCGCGTCCGCGTCCGCGACGCCCACCCCATCACCGGAAAGAGTCCCCATGGCCTACCAAAGCATCAATCCCAATGACGGCAAGCTGCAGAAGAGCTTCGAGCACCTGAGCAGCGCGCAGCTCGACAAATCGCTGGCCACCGCGCAGCCATGACGGCCCGCAGCGGCACGAACCCGAGCGCCAGAACCAGGGGGCAGGACGGGGCGGGCCGACTCCGGACCAGTTGAGGCACGACACCAGGCGTTGGCGGCGCCCGCGCAGCGGGCCTCCATCAGCCGTGGTGCCCCGCCGGTGGCGGGCACACGCCGGCCGTCCGAGTTTGCAGCGCCGGGTGTCGAGCGTGCCCGTGCCGAGCCGAACCTGCATGCCAGGCCGGCAGGTCCGTCACTGCGAGCACCGCAGCAGGACCAACGTTCCAGGCGCGAAGAAAACCCGGATCGCGGCGAGCAACCGCGCCCGGACGGGCCGCGTCGATAGCTCGATTCATACGGCGCTGAGTGACGATGCGCACGGCCCGGGCACCGGTTGCAGGCGCACCGCGGTGCTGTTCGAAGCCACCGCATCGATGCCGAAGCCGTCCGTATCATCCGCCACTCCTGGGGAAGCCCGCAGCACCTGCCGATTGCCTTTGCATGCAAGACGCTCCGTGCGGATCCTGGGTACCCTGGGCAGCCGAAAGGATGAAGCGGTATGCAAGATCCCGACCTGTGCAATGGCCTGCAACACCCGGCGGCCGATCCTCCGCGCACTCTGCCGCACTGCGCCTACCCGCAGGCCCGGGACATTGCACGGCATGGCGTGCAGGTCTTGCCCGCGGCCTTGCCGCGGGTGGATTTCGCACAGTCCAGGCCTTATCGCAGCAGGCACCACACCCCCCTCGCTACCACCCGACTGACGCATGCGCAAGTGCTGCACATGGCTCAGGTGGTGGGCAGCGCATTCGCCCGCCATGAACCGCGGGTCCGGTTCGTGCGGACCCCCCTGCATCCCCCCGCAGGCCTCATGCAAGCCCGCCATGCAGACCCGTTCGGCGAAGAGGTGTTCGGCGCATGGACCAAGGAGCGCCTGCTCTACTGGTTCATCCGGCTGTTCATCCTCACCGACCCGGCCAGCCCCAAGGCCGCGATACGCATCAACGAGGACACGCTGGCCCACTCCCTGGCCATCGTGGACGGCCAGGGGCAGGTCATCGGCGGCGCCTTCAACGACACGCTGCCGGCGCAGGGCACCGCCCCCACGCACCGCCCCGACGACCTTTTCCTCGAGGCGGTGTGGTCGTTCGCGGCGCCGTTCTACGATTTGCTCATCGACCAGGACACCGAGGCCCTTGCGGCCCTGTGTGCGCAGTACCCGGCCTTCCGCGCCGCCTATGCGGGCGGAAAGGTCGCGCACCATTTCATGGTGGCCCGCTCGGCGGCCCTCGCGAAGGCCGACACCTTCGAGCTTGTGGCGGCCAGTGCCGCGCACTTCCAGGCGCGCGGTCATGCGTACATGGTCGTGCAGGCCTCCAACCCATGGACCGGCGCAGCGTGTGAAGTGCTGGGCGCGGCCCGCGTGCACTTTGCGCCCTTCCAGGTGCGCTACCCGGTGCGGCAAAGCGCGGAGCCCCTGGAGGGCGTGGTGACCAGCGCGAACGGCTGGTGGTCGGACAAGGACAGCGGCATCATGTTCTATGTCCTCCGGCTGGCCTGAGCGGGGCAGTGTGCCGCCGGGCACGCGGTCCCCCGGCCGCAGGTTCAGCAGCAGCCAGCTGGCCATCGCACGCATCGACCTGGCCCGAAACCAGGCGCAGGCAGCCCGGGCGGGCCAACTGCAGTCCGACGCCTTTCTTTCGGAGCAGGTCAACGAGCCGTTCGCCTACTACGTCGAGCCGGACACGCAGCGCCTGCGGGCGAAGCTGCCGCTTCACTTCATGGCGCTGAATGACTACATCAGCGAGTCAGGCGGTACCTGCGCAATCGTTCTTGATGAGCGCGGCAATGAGGTGGGGGTAATGAGCTGGATCCACCCGGCTGCCGCAGCGGCGGTGTCCGTGGCCGCGGGTGACGCCGCAATGGTTCGGTACGAGAAGAGGCTCGTCGACTTGTGGGGGCCCGACGCGGCAAGCCGGTACTGGGACGGCTGCGGTTCGATGGAGGCCGTGGTCGACGCGGCTGCCGGACTGCCCGGGGAGCGCGCCCTCTGCATCGTGCTGTGCGTGGTGGTTCCCCATCTGTTCGGGCAGGGGGCCGGCACGGCCATGCTGCAGCGATTCCTGGCCGACCCAGGCATCGTGCAGGACGCCACCCACCTGATGGCGGCCACCGAGACCACCGGCTTCTGGAGAAGGATAGGGATGCATCAGGTGGGGCTCGACATCCACGTGCCTCCGCAAGGTAGGAGCCTTGGGTTTTGCTGGCGTGTGTACAAGGGCAGCGTGAGCCAGGTCGTGGAACGCCTGAGGGAACTGGCCGGCACGCCCCTTCATCCCGAAAAGCCGTGGCCAACGAGTTGTTGAAACGTTCGCTACACTCCGCAGCCCAATAACTCAATCATGGATTTCCCTTTCATATGCTTACGAAATTCATCTCCGTTGCTGCCCTGAGCCTGGTGACTGTTGGCGCTGCGCACGCAGAAGGTCTCTACGCAGGGCCCCTGCTCACCCGCGCCACGGTGTCCTTCGATGCCGGCGGTGACGCCAACCCGACGACCGTCGGTGCCCTGCTGGGCATGTCGATCAACAAGAATTTCGCCATTGAGGCGCGCTTGGGCACGGGTCTGTCCGACGATTCAATCTCCGGCGTTGATATCAAGGTCGACAATTTCGCAGGCATCTACGCCAAGGGCATCCTGCCGGTGTCGAACGCAGCCTCGGTCTATGGCCTGCTGGGCTACACGCAGGGCAAGATCAAGGCTGAATTCGCGGGCCAGTCGGCCTCCGACTCCGACAGTGACGTCTCGTACGGCATCGGTGCCGAATTCGCTGTGTCCGGCACCACCTCGGTGGGTGTCGAGTGGGCCCGCTTCTTCAAGGGTGACAACTACAAGGTCGACGGGCTCTCGCTGGCCGTGTCGTTCAAGTTCTGATCGTCCGCTCGTTCCCCGGCCTGACAGGCCGAGGATCCTGAGCGCTGCGGCTTGCCTTCCGGGCAGGCCGCATGCAGGCCCCCTACGCGGGCTCCCGCTGCAACTCCAGCACCCGCCGCACCGAAGTCCCATCCGACGCCGCCGCGTCGATGCCAAAGCCGTGGGCCTCCATCAGCCCGCGCATGGCCGGGTTGTCGCGCAGCACGTCGCCCACCATGCGCTGCGTGCCGCGGGCCTGGAGGTAGCGAATCATCTTGCCCAGCAGCAGGTGGCCCAGGCCCTGGCCCTTGAGGTCGGAGCGCACGACGATGGCGAATTCGGCGTCCACGTTGTCCGGGTCGCACACGGCGCGCACCACGCCCAGCACCTCGTCGGGTGCACCGGGTGCATCCAGCCGGGCGTCCAGCGCGATGAAGGCCATCTCGCGCGAGTAGTCGATCTGCACCAGCCGGGCCAGCTCGCTGCGCGGCAGCTCGCGTCGGCTGCTGAAGAAGCGCAGCCGCATGTCCTCGGGCGACAGCAGCGCCATGAAGGCGCGGTGCCGGGCTTCGTCCTCGGGGCGGATGGGGCGCAGCAGCACCTGGCGGTCCCGGCAGGGCAGTGTCTCGGCCAGCTCGGCGGGGTAGGGCAGGATGGCAAAGCGCTCGGTGCCCGCGCTGGCCTGTTCGGTCACGCGCATGCGGGCGTCCAGCGCGATCACGCCGTGTTCGTCGGCCCACAGCGGGTTGATGTCCAGCTCGGCCAGTTGCGGCAGGTCAGCCAGCATCTGCGCCACGGCGATGAGCACGTCGCACACGGCGTCCAGGTCGGCCGCGGGGCGGTCGCGGTAGCCGGCCAGCAGGCGGGCCACGCGCGTGCGTGACACCAGCTCGCGGGCCAGCACGCGGTTCAGCGGCGGCAGGGCCAGCGCGCGGTCGGCCAGCACCTCCACCGCGGTGCCGCCCTGGCCGAACAGCAGCACCGGGCCGAAGGCCGGGTCCACGCTGGCGCCGATGATCAGCTCAATGGGATTCCCTCGGCCGATGGCCTCGGGGATTCGCCCTTCGGGCGGCCGTGCGGGCTCATGCGACTGGGAACGCTGCACCATGCGCTGCACCGTGAAGCCCTGGATGCGGGCCTGCGGCCGCAGGCGGCGCACCTGCGCCAGCATGGCGTCCGCCGCGTCACGCACGGCGGCGGGGTCGGCCAGTTGCAGGCGCACGCCGCCCACATCGGACTTGTGTGTGATGTCGGGCGACAAGATCTTCAGCGCCACCGGGTAGCCGCAGCGCTGCGCCGCGGCGGCAGCGGCCTCGGCCGTGGCATCCACCGCCACGGTGGCCACCACCGGGATGCCGTAGGCCTGCAGCACGGCCTTGGCCTGCACCTCGTCCAGCAACTCGCGACCATCGGCCAGCGCCTGGCGGATCACTGCACGGGCGGCTTCAGCGTCGGCGGGCGGGCGGGCCGGGCCCATTTCGCCGCTGGTGGGCGCTTGTGTGAGCAGCGCCTGGTTGCGGCGGTAGGTGCGCAGCATGGCGAAGGCGCGCACGGCCTCTTCGGGCGTGTCGTAGTCGGCCGCACCGGCGTCTTCGAACAGCCGGCGTGCATCGGCCACTGCCGCGTCGCCCAGCCAGCAGGCCATCACGCGGCCCGGCGCGGCCCGCACGATGGGCACGCAAGCGCGCGCGATGTCGTCACTGCGCACGATGGCGGTGGGGGCATGCATGAACAGCACCGCGCCCGTGTCGGGCTCGGTCAGCAGGGCTTGCAGCGTCTGCGTGTAGCGCTGCACCGGGGCGTCGCCGATGATGTCCACCGGGTTGGCGTGCGACCAGGTCGGCGGCAGGAAGGTAGACAAGACGTCGCGCAGCCCCGTGCCCAGTTCGCTGAGCGGCACGCCGGCCAGTGCGGCAGCATCGGCCGCCATCACGCCGGCACCGCCGCCGTTGGTCATCAAGGTCAGCGACTCGTCGCGGTTGCTACCGAAGCGCGCCAGGGTCTCGGCGGCCATGAAGAGGTCTTGCAGCGTGTCCACGCGCAGCATGCCGGCGCGGCGGATGGCAGCGTCGAACACTGCATCCGAACCCGCCAGTGCGCCCGTGTGCGAGGCGGCGGCCTTCACGCCATTGCCGGCGCGGCCGGCCTTGACCACGATCACCGGCTTGTTGCGCGCCGCCGCCCGCGCGGCCGACATGAACTTGCGCGGCCCCTCGATGGACTCGATGTAGAGCAGGATGGAGCGGGTGTGTGCATCGCTGGCCAGGTGGTCCAGCAGGTCGCCGAAGTCCACATCGCTGCGCTCCCCCAGCGACACCATGTGCGAAAAGCCGATGCGCCGGGACTTGGCCCAGTCGAGCACGGCCGTGACCAGCGCGCCCGACTGTGAGACAAAGGCCAGCCCGCCCGGCAACGCGTCGGTGTGGGCAAAGCTGGCATTCAGGCCCAGGTGCGGCGACAGCAGGCCCAGGCAGTTGGGGCCTAGCACGCGCAGCACGTGGGGCCGGGCGGCATCGAGCATGGCCTGTTTCAGCGCGGCGCTGAGGCCGGCGGTCATCACAATGGCGGCGCGGGTGCCCAGGCGGCCCAGTTCACCCAGCAGGCCGGGCAGGGTGTCGGGCGGGGTGCACAGCACGGCCAGGTCCGGTGCCTCGGGCAGGTCGGCCGGGTGGGCGTAGACGGTCACGCCGTCGAGCGTGCGGTGGCGCAGGTTGACGGGGTACACCGGCCCGGCAAACCCACCCGCGCGCAGGTTGCGCCACACCGTGGCGCCCACGCTGCCGGGGCGGTCGGAGGCGCCCAGCACGGCCACGGAACGGGGTTGCAGCAGGCGGTCGAGGTGGCGGATGCTCATGGGGGGCCGTTCATGTCAAGGCGTGCAGCAGGAGGGCTTGCAGCACAAAGCAGCGGAGGTCGTCGGTGGGGGTGGCCTGGCCATCCAGCAGCTCGGCATTGCCGGCTTGGGCAGCCAATTGGTCGAACACCGGCACGTCGGTGCACAGGCCGATCTGGCGCACCAGGCCGGCTGCCATGCCCTGGCATTCCACGGCGTCGTAGAGGCGGCCCAGCATGCGGGCCGTGTGTTGCACCTGTGCCGGGGCACTGAGGTGCGAAAGGCTGGGTCGGATGTGAGCCACGTACGCGCCCAGCCTGTGGGCCGCGCGCTGGAACAGCAGCGCATCCGTGGCCTGGGCGTCTTCGCACAGCAGGCCCAGCTTCTTGCCTTTGAGCAGCGGCTGGGAGTGGCCGGCCAGCGCCGCCTGCAGCAAGGCCAGGGCCTGTGCACGCACGATGCCGGGGAGGGCGGCCGTGGGGCTACGGGATGGGGCGGTCACAAGCACGTGGTCGGTGTTGCGGTTTTGTATGGGGCGGTTCTTGCATGGTGTGGCAAGACTAGCGGGGCCTCGGCCGCCGGGCTTGAGGGATCGCAAAGGGTCCGGCGGCTTTCGGGTGCTGATACGCAATCGACACGTTCGGTTCACGCAGTGTTACCGAGTGATGCGCAGCGTTGTCACGGTGTGGAGGGGCACTGCCTAGCATGCATGGCATTGAGACCGCACACCCAGACGCACACTTCCAGGAGATCCAGATGCCGAGCACCGCCACCCTCACCGCTGACCTGTCCCCCCGCCTGCCGATGGCTGCCCTGGCTCTTGATCGCGACTCCAGTGCCGACCTGCGTGCCAGCCGGCACATCGCCGACACGCTGAAGATGCTGCACGACAAGCTCGCGCCACAGCGCCGTGTGGTGCATGCGGGCGACCGGCTCTACCAGGCCGGTGAACACTTCGGCAACCTCTACATCATGAACTCCGGCTTCTTCAAGGTGGTGACCGTGTCGCCCGATGGGCGCGAGCAGGTGGTGAGCCTCAAGTTCCGCGGCGACTGGCTGGGTTTCGACGGCATTGCCGGTGGGCAGTACGCCTGCGACGCAATCGCCATGGACACGGGCGAAGTCTGGGTGGTGCGCTACGACACCACGCTGCTCGCCTGCGCCGGCCAACCTGCGCTGCTGACCGTGCTGCACGAGGCCATGAGCCGCGAGATCGCCCGCGATCGGGACTCGCTGATGTCGGTGTGCACCTTGCCGGCCGACGCCCGGGTGGCGGACTTCCTGCGCTACTGGGCCGACTCCCTGGCGCGCCGCGGTTTGCGCACGGACCAGATCACCTTGCGCATGACGCGCGCCGAGATCGGCAACTATCTCGGGCTGACGCTGGAGACGGTGAGCCGGGCGCTGTGCCGGCTGGAGCGCGAAGGCCTGATCGCGTTTGCCGGCAAGGGGCGGCGGGATGTGCTGATTCCGGAGGTGCGGGCGCTGGCGGGCTTTGTGCAACGCTGCCTGGCGCCGGTGTCGACGCTGCAATAGCGCCTCGCTGGCCCTGAGCTTGCCGAAGGGCCCGTGCTACGTCACCGCCCGCGCCACCGCTTGCGCCAACTCGTCGCGTGTGAACGGCTTGTGCAACAGTTCCCAGCCCAGCGGCGATTCGTGGTCGGCATCCAGCAATTCCGAGGAGAAGCCCGACATCAGCAGCACCGCCAGACCGGGCAGGCGCTCACGTGCCGCCTCGGCCAGGCGGGTGCCGCGCATGCCGGCCCCCAGTGCGATGTCGGTGAGCAGCAGGTCGAAGCCGGCCTGCGGTCCCAGGGCCAGCATGGCCTGCTCGCCGCTGGCCGCCACGGTGACCCGGCAGCGCAGCGCTTCCAGGAAGTTCCGCACCACGGCACGCACCTCGGCATCGTCCTCCACCAGCAGCACACGCAGCCCGGCCGGCACGGACCCGACCGCGTCGGCAGCGTCCTGGGCCGGTGCGGCGGTGCCCCAGGGGCGCGGGATGTAGAGCGTGAGCGTGGTCCCCACGCCCAGCGTGCTGTCGATGACCACCGCGCCGCGCGACTGCTTGACAAAGCCATACACCGTGCTCAGGCCCAGCCCCGTGCCGCGGCCGGCGTCCTTGGTGGTGAAGAAAGGCTCGAAGGCGCGCTCCTTGACGGCCTCGGACATGCCGCTGCCGGTGTCGGCCACCGAGATGGCCACCAAGGCGTGGTCCTGCAGGCTGGGATCGTCCAGTTCGCTGCGCACGGCGGCGGGCAGGGCGGAGCAGGCCGCCGCGTGGAAGCACAGCGTGCCGCCTTCGGGCATGGCGTCGCGGGCGTTGATGGCGATGTTCAGCAGCGCCGACTCCAACTGCCCCGGGTCGGCCAGCACCGGCGGGCAGCCGGGGTCCACGGCCACCTCGATGCACACGCGCTGGTCCAGCGTGCGCCTCAGCATGTCGGCCAGCGAGTTCAGCAACTGGCCCACGTCCACCGGCGTGGGCTGCAGCACCTGCCGGCGCGAGAAGGCCAGCAGCTTGCTCGTCAGGTCGGCGCCGCGCCGGCAGGCCCGCATGGCCGCGCCGGCCAGTTGCAGGCCGTAGCTGTCGCCCTCCAGCGCGGGCAATTCCTCCAGCACCTGCAGGTTGCCCTGGATGATGGTGAGCAGGTTGTTGAAGTCGTGCGCGATGCCGCCGGTCAACTGGCCCACGCTCTCCAGGCGCTGCGCATGGCTCAGCGCTTCTTCGGACTGGGCCCGCTGCAGGCTGGTGGCCAGCAGGTTGGAGAGCGACTGCAGGAAGCGCACCTCGTCGTCACCAAAAGGCCGGGCTTCGTGCCAGCACACCGCCAGGGTGCCGATAATGCGGCCGCGGTCGGACAGCGGCACCCACAACCCGCTGACCAGGCCGGCATCGACATACGCTGCGGGCACCGTGAAGCGCTGCTCGGTGCGGTAGTCGGCCACGTGCACGGGCTGGCTTTGCGCGAGCACGAAGCCGGGCGGTGTGTCGGGCCGGTTGGGCACATGCCGGCCCATGCCTTCGCAGGCGAGCGAACCGGTGCTGCCGGCCACGCGGAATTCAAGCCGGTTCGGCTCCAGCAGCAGCACCATCGCCACCTGGGCCTGCAGCGCCTGGGCGGCCCTGGCCGGCAACTGCTGCAGCAGCACCTGCGGGTCGCGCGCGTCCACCGCCAGGCGGCCGAACTGGGCCAGGTGTTCGCTGTAGTGGGCCCGCTGCAAGGCTTGCTTGACGCGCGGGTAGGTGCCGATGTCGCGGATTGCGGCCACCACCAGCGGCAGCCCCAGGCTCTGCAGGGGGCTCAGAGCAATCTCCACCCTCACCTCGGAGCCGTCCCGGCGCTTGGCCACCAAGTCCATCTGATTGCCCATGGGCCGGGGCTGCGGGTGGCGGGCATAACCTTCGCGGTAGGCACCATGGCGCTGGCGGATGCTGTCGGGCACCAGCACATCCACGTTCAGGCCAACCAACTCGCTGGCGCTGTAGCCAAGCAACTGCGCTGCCGCGGGGTTGGCCAGCACGATGGAGCCGCTTGCGTCGGCCACCACGAGTGCATCCGGATGGGCCGCGAACAAGGTGCGGAAGACGGTGTGCTCGTCGACGCCGGGCGGCAGCGGCGGATGGGCGGTGGACGGTGCGTCCATGGGTACCTTGGGGTCGTTCAGGCCGTGCTGACCGGCGGCACGAGGATGTAGCCCGCGCCCCGTACCGACTTGATGATCTGCGGGTCCTCGGCGTCGGCCTCCATCTTCTTGCGCAGGCGGCCCACTTGCACATCGATCGTGCGGTCAAAGGGCCCGGCCCCGCGCCCGCGGGTGTGCTCCAGCAGGAAGTCGCGCGAGAGCACCCGGCCCGGGTGCTGCGCAAACGCACACAACAGGTCGAACTCGCCGGTGGTCAGGGCCACGTCCTGGCCTTGCGGGCTGGTGAGGCTGCGCGCGGCCGTGTCCAGCGCCCAGCCGGCGAAGCACAGCTTGTGCTGCGGCGGTGCCGCAGCAGGGGCGGCCGGCAAGGGGTCGGCCGGGACGAGGCGCCGCAGCACGGCCTTGATGCGCGCCAGCAGTTCGCGCAGGTCGAAAGGTTTGGTCACGTAGTCGTCGGCGCCGACTTCCAGCCCCACCACCTTGTCGACCGAATCGCCGCGGCCGCTGACAATGACCAGGCCGCAGCGCCAGTGTTCGCGCAACTGGCGCGCAATCTGGAAGCCGTCTTCACCGGGCAGGCCCAGGTCCAGCAGCACCAGCTGCGGCGGGTCGACGGGCATGAGCGCCATCAGGGCGCGCCCGCTGTGCAGTTGCGTGACGCGATAACCCCGGCTGCCCAGGTAGCCGGCCAGCAACTGGGTAATGTCAACCTCGTCGTCGAGGACCGCAATGTGAGGCAGGGGATTCACGCGTGGGGATGGGCAGCGGCAAGGTTGGCGTTGCCGTCCAAGCGTAGCAGCTTTGCAGGCGCCGCTGGCCTGGCTTTGGGCCGGCTCAGGCGACAAGGATGGGTTGCGTGGCCGGCCTTTCTTGCAGGTCAATGAGACATCAGCACCGGCACCGTCATCGACGCCAGCAGCCCGCTCGTGGCGCCACCCAGCAGCCGTTCGGCCCAGCGGGAATGGCCGTACGCGCCCATCACGATGAGGTCGCTGCCCAGGTCGGCCGCACGCGAGAGCAAGGTCTGGGCAATGGGCAGCTCGGTGCCGTCCACGCGCACGCCGGCCTCCACGTCGTGCCGCTTCAGCCACGCCTGCAAGACCTCCAGGCGCGAGCGCAGCGCCAGTTCATTGCCGGTGCTGGGCTTCATCCAGCTGATGGCCTGCACGCGCCGGGCCGAGCGCAGCAGGGGCAGTGCATCCCGCACCGCCCGGGCCGCCTCGCGGCTGTCGTCCCAGGCGATCAGGACCTCGGCGCCGAGAGTGTCAATGCGGCCGGCATAGGGCAGCAGCAAGGTCGGCCGTGCGCTGTAGAGCACGATTTCTTCCACCAGGTTGCGTGCCCGGCCATAGCCTGGGGCCCGCGAGTCGGCCTGCGTCATGAGCACGAGGTCGCTGCAGTGGGCCTGCCGCAGCAGTGCATCGGACCGGTCGGACGGCACCATGAAGGCCTCGAATGAGCGCACGCCGCCCGCCTGGCAGGCACGCCGGAAGTTCTCGACGCTCAGTTCGGCCTCTTGCCGCAAGGTGTCTGCGGCCACGGTGGCGTAGGCCGACAACGCGGTGGCCGCCACCGGCGAGGCCGGCAGCTCGAGCGCGCCCACGGGGGCCATGCCCACAAGGTGGCACTCCATGTCCCGGGCCAGACGCACGGCGACCTGGATGCGATCGGGGCAGGTGGCATCGAGGTCCAGATGGACGAGCAAGCTGCGATAGCTCATGACATTCTCCTGGGCAAGGTGGCGTGGGCGCGGACGGGCCGTTGTTCGGGCACCGGCGCCTGCGTCCCTTGATGCCGCGCAAGACCAAGGGGCGAGGACGCCAGGTTGACGTGGCGCAAGGGACGCCGGCGGATGCGTCATAGCATGGTTCCCATGCTTGGCTCTGCCGTACTGAAAAACCCATGACCGACCCATTGATCCGGTGGCGTGCCGAACACGCCAACTTCT
>Ga0307516_10002698_pt1 | contig 23471 bp, 32 predicted proteins | sample 19_EM_MG_FD_203310 | JGI IMG/M metagenome (GOLD analysis project Ga0307516, IMG submission 203310) | Populus trichocarpa ectomycorrhiza microbial communities from riparian zone in the Pacific Northwest, United States - 19_EM | ecosystem: Host-associated > Plants > Roots > Unclassified | place...
CCCCCCCCTCTTCCAGGACATGCTCGTTGCTGCGAGGCTCCTCCGAAACCGCCAACGCGTCCAAAACAAACACCCCTCCCGAAGTACCCCCAGCACAATGTTGACACCATACTTACCCCCCTCTTTCCCTTTTGCCTAGGACATGATCATCACTGTTAGACCAAGTTATTTATCACATGCAACCGGAATACCCTCCCGAGGATACCCAGTAGAACCACAGTGACATAGAGGACCCACAGATAATCGCTATATAATACTCTGTTTCCCCAAATACGTTACTTTCCTACAGCCTGTGGCACCGCGTCTTAGCACTTTTTGTTTGCTTGCAGCGGTATATAAATTTAGAATTCTCTCTCTCTCTCGACATCTCATAGGGTTGGTGCACTGCAGTGTGAAAATAGGAAGTATAGAGCAACAGGGACAATAATTTACAATGTCACTCGAGAACACCGTAAGTAGGCACCGCATCCTTGAGAGGATCTGGCGCAGTCTGTCAACAATGTTTATCCAACTGTGGACCAAGTGAAGCCCACGCTTATGTACACACACCAATATGCACGGTATAAAGATAAAGTTATACATACAGGCTGGCACGCAGCTACGTTGCATCCAGTAGGCGAACCCATTCCATCGATATCCAAGGTGACGAGCCTAGCATGTCAACTTCTCCTTTATCATTCAACACAGCAAGAACCTTATCAGGACCAGTGCCTTGCCGTAGGGCGACTTTTGGCCAGAAGTACTGTGTATGTGGCAGTATAGTGATGGATATCGGTTGTCCATTATTCGGTACAGCTTGCACGTGCTTGGGTATTCGACTGAGATCGAATCGGATGAGGAAGCGACAATCATATAAAACTTCGAGGACTGGTTCTGACTTGGTAAGAGCGATGTGAAACTGGTTAGTGAGGTCAATGAATAGCCGGGATGCTGAACCAGCGCCCTCCTGCGGATTCTTGAAGAAGGGAGGTATTCGAGATGCCAACCAAGCGAACTGTGTACCTTCGGGCTGTTTAGAGTGCCGAAGTGGCCCGATGACGGTCTTAAGACATTTATCTGGATAATATAGAACAGGGCTCCAGAGGACCCCACCTCCTGCAGTAAACTTCTTGAGCAGAGTAGCCTCAGTGACAGATGACCATAGGTGCTTCGATATCCGATGGACACCAGCCATCCGCCGGTCACCGTCGGCGCGAATGGAGCCCCAAGGGTGGAAAGATATGTACCTCATAATGCGCAATATCATGGCAAAGCGGACTGTCGCATCATGAATGGCGAGTAGACGGGAAGAGGAGAGGATGAGGGTAGCGGGTGGGGATGGCAAGATGCACTCTCTCAAATGCTCAGTGACTATACGGCGGGTAGTTAGTTTGGAGTATAGATAGCACATGGGCATTACCTTGGCTGTCGACTTGATTTACGCTTGCGGCGAGAACACCAGTGGCACGTCGAAGACGCTCTCGTGTATCATTAGCATCTGTGACAAGAGATTCGAGGGAAGAAGACACGTTCCGAACTTGCTCGAGTGAATCTGATATATTCTGCGGCAACGAAGGCAGCCTTGTTACGTTAAGTGCAGATGACTCGGCGTTCAACATATGGCGTATGGCGTTTCGAAGAGTGACCTCTGGTTGAAAATTGGTTGGGTCGTTGACATAATTTAACGCGTGAGCATCGCATGTAGCGAGGATTCTATCCTGCTTGGAGGTCAACACCGTTCAATGACGTCGTGCAGCCAACTACCTTTGAAAAATCTAAGAGTGGTCTAACAATAAAACGATCCATGCCACGGTGTCCGACCCAACCAAGGGAATGCTCCGAGTTTCCTGAACCCATGCCCCACCTTCGACAGCGACGCATACCTGCCGCGCCGATTTCAGTGGACCCTTTGGCGAGACGCATGAGAGCGGTTTCCACCTGGTCGTCGGCATGATGACCGAATGCGACTACAGGTGCACCGGCCTGGGACATGCCGTTAAAAATAGCGTGGTAGCGGGCTTCGCGAGCACGGTTCTCGAGCGCAGCGCCGAGGGGAGGTCGAGGTGGAAATAGTGACTTGCCCCATGGAATTTGAATGGTGTAGTGCTGTACTCCCAAAGACATTGCATTTGAAGCGGCTTGCGCTGCCATGTGGGATGAAGTAGCTTGGAGACCGTGGTCGACATGAAGAGAGATGAGGGAGGAAGGCGAAGGGTGCCTGTCCTTGTGTGCGATGAGTTGAGCTAGTAGGAAGAGGAGACACGTCGAGTCTGCTCCAGCAGAATTGGCTACAGCTAGCACGGGGTTAAAGTTAGACGGCCAACGAGTTGCAGAAAAGGTCGAGTTACCTAGCGTTGACCATCCCGGCGGAGGGATGCACTTCGAGAGGGCAGTGAAGAATTCAGGCAGTGTAATCGGACCCATCAAAACCAACATCAAACCATCAACCGACTTGAACTTAAACAACTACCACGACTCCTCCACGACATGGCCGTCGCTCCTGCCGGGTACAACTATGCCACTGGGGCGGGAATCCACTCCTTCTCAGCTGCTATCATTTTCTCGATTATCTATGCCTTGCTCTTCGTCGCCTTTTCATTCAAGTCTTTCACTCGGCCCACATATGTTTTCTTCATGATGACATTTTTCTGTCTTAGTACGGACCTCAGTCTTGGCTTTCCTTCTTTGGCTCACTCACGACCGTAGTCCGTCTTGTCGCATTCATTCTGCGTGCCCTGCTGGCCAAGGTGCCAGCGGATGGTCAGAACCTCGACTTTTTTATTGCCTATCAAATCATATACAACGTGGGCTTCTTTGGAATCTTGTATTCTGCTTATACTCTCGTCCTTGACCGGTCAGCATTCTATACCCATCACTTCTTGGCCATCCCTCATCCTCCACAGAGTTTCATTCGCGAAGAACCCCCCAAAAGGACCCATCTCCTCCTTGCTGCGGAGACGTTTCTTGTTCCGCCTCGCTCTCAGTGCTGCGGTCTCCATTGGCATCACAGGTTCCATTCAGGCCCTTTCAGGCACTCAGCAGAGCACCATCGATACTGGCAACACTCTTCGCAGAGTAGCCCTCTACATTTTCCTTGTTTGCAGCGCGCTTGTACTTTTGCAAGCACTTTTCCTTGCACGTGTCGAATCGTCAGGTACGCGCTCACCCCCGTTGCTGTACGTACATACACTTATCAACCCTCGCAGAGGAAGGTTACCGCGGTTTCGCCCGCGGCTTTGGCGGACGATATGGTCTCTATGTCCTTATTGTCATCTCCGTGTTACTTGTCACAAGGGAAGCCTTCTTCACCGCGACTTTCTCTGACTCCAATGTGCAAAACAACGAGCACTTTTGGTATCCTTTTTCGGCTCTTACCGAGTTGCTTGCCGTCTTATTGTTTATGACACCCGGCCTTGTACCTTCACGCTCTGAGATCCCGCAGGACTCAGAATGGGCGTAGGGACAAAAGATCGCAGACACCATGATACAACAACTTTACTATGCTCTTTGCTGTATTTATTGGACATAGTTGTAAAATCCGCCGTTAATTTGTGGCAGACAACTTGATTTTTGGGTGACCGAGCTGTGTCTGGCTGTGTCTGGTGTGTGCTCTCCGATTTCCATTAGATCTCTCCGTCTGCACCCCCATCGACCAGACACAAGCTAGCTGGTGAACAGAAGACGTAAAGTAAGATCCACGATGTCTTCCCAGGGCGGCACCCATCCACTGTCACCCCCTCCCGTACCAGTCTCCCCGCCATCCACTGGTGTCCGTCGACATCATACCATCTCCGCCTCCTCTCGCGCCGCAAGGGCTGGTGCGCGCGGTACGATCTCGGAAGAAACGCAGGAGCAACAACCCTGGAACGACGATGAACCCGTCGATGAAGACTGGGTGGGGGGCGTTGGCGCTGTAGGAGAGAAATCATCTCTTCACAGACAGGCCTCCCTTCCAACCAAATCTAAACGAAGTCCGTACACTCTTTTGCAATCGGTGTCACACAATTCCTCATTGCTTCTCCCGTCTAGCCTTCCATGCGCTGAGTTCCAGGCAGCCCGGCAATCACACACCAAGAACCTTGAACAGTCTCACTGCCATTGCTGGCCACGAGGGCGATGAAGAAGACTGGGAAAATGAGGTACGAGACTTCCGAAACGAAGACGAGGCAAGCATCTACTTTATTCACTTGCGAGGAACCTCGAGATCCCCACTTACACCATCACTGTAGCAGGACCTGTCTAGTCAACGCCAACAGGTCGTCGAAGCGCAGACGCAATCCTCTACCGGAAATCCGTCTCCACTTTCACCTCAGTTTGCAACCGGTCATGTGCCATCCCCTCCCCCAGCAGGCTCGGGGGTCCGTCGTCACCAGAGTTTGACGTATGGGGCTCAGAGTGGTGTGAAGCAAATGTCTGGGCTCAAACGAGCTGGCACTATGCAAGCTGGTAACAGGCATCCCACTGGTGTCGGACAGACTGCCCCCCCTTCTGAGGAGGAAGATTACAAGGAAGAGGCTGAGCTAGTAAATCCGTATGAAGACGAGTCTTATCTTTCACCCCGCTCGCCACCTCCTGGTCAGCAGCCATATGGAGCCCAAGGACAGGGACAGGGACAGGGACCCACTAGCCCCATGGGTCGTGCGTCGCCTTGGAACAACGTTGGAACCGGCGATTGGCGCGTTCCTACGGCATCATTTTCTTCTGTGGGCCAGAGTAACCTTGATGATGTCACACGCGTGCTGTCCACCATGGAGCTCAATAACACTGGTCAGATGTACACACTCCAAAGCGGCCAGTCCACTCAGCCTCCACGGTTCAATCCCCCAGCTTCACTGTCACCAGGCATGAACAGTAATTACATACAGGGCGGTAATGGAAATGCACGCAAGTTGCAGCTGGATACCGATCTTGAAGGCCGCAAGACCCCAACTCAGCAGCCTACGATTGGACCGGTGAGTGATCGATCATTGACTCTGGCAGTTGAACACCCTAAAGGCGTGTTGAATAGCGCGGATCTGCCGGAGAGGGAGATCGTGCAGTCACCACGACTGGTACGGTGCCATGGGATCAGAGAGAGAAGCACCTTGGTCAGCGAGCTTCAAACCCCAACCTGAACTATGGGTACAACAACCAAGTGCAAAAGAGCACCATCCCGAACGTTCCCCCCATTCCTGCTCAATATCTCAGTCAAGCAGGGAGTGTGCAAGCGCCTCGTCTTGGATCTAACTTCGGACAAGGGTCTGCTCAACAAAACCAGACTGAAGGCGCTCAGGTACTTGCGGGCTTCCTCGGCTCTCCGGTGGATATTCCTACGTTGATCGTTACAAAGGGGTACAACCCTGCCAATTTCGACACTCGTCCACCCTTTGTACGTCATTTCTATTGCTAGATGTCCAAGGAGGTTTTATTTCCTGTTCGCAGGCGCGATACTTTGTCATCAAGTCGTATACCGAGGATGACGTTCACAAGTCTCTCAAGTATGAAATTTGGAGTTCGACTGACCCAGGAAATAAGCGCCTAGACAAGGCATTCAAAGAATGCGCTGGAAGAGGTCCGATTTATCTCTTCTTTAGCGTCAACGCAAGGTAGGTTAGATTTGGTCCACGTTCGGACCTTTCTTAAGCAGAGTTTAGTGGGCATTTCTGTGGGATGGCGGAGATGTTGACTCCTGTGAGTTCGTGGGTGGTGTTGAATGCTTGGTAGTACTGAATCCCTGTTAAGGTCGACTATACACGAAGCAGTACTGTGTGGGCGTCTGACAAATGGAAGGGTGTGTTCAAAGTTCGATGGATTTTTGTCCGCGACATTCCTAATGGTACCCTTCGTCACATCCGCTTGAAGTTAGTATTCCATTGTGTTGTTATTGTAGAATTGACGCCACCCTTCATCCAGCAACACTGCTGAACGCAAGCCGGTTACGAATTCGAGGGATACACAAGAGCTGTTACCCGAAGCAGGCCAAGAAATGCTACGTATCTTTCATACACACCCAGCAAGGACATCTCTTTTGCAGGATTTCGCGTTTTACGAGGTGACTTTCCACTCCGTCAATATAAATGCCCAGCTGACCTTCATTAGCTCCAATCCCTACAAAAGATACAAGCGCAACAGCATGCGGCCTCTGCCTCTGAGACATCGACGCCTCAGTCTCAGTCACCGCCCCCCCAGCAGACCATGTTCCCCATGGGAAACATGGGAAATCCGAATGCTATGTACGGCGCCATGACCCCGAGTATGAGCGGAGCCATGCTGCAGATGCAAATGCAGATGGGCATGATAAATCCTTTTGGGATCCCCCAGACCCAGGCCATGCACCAGAGCGTCATGCGCCACCCCAGCCCGGGTCCGACGAACAACCAGAATTATATGAGCATGAGTGGGGTGCCATTCTGAAGTGTCATCATCACCTACGAAAAGAAACATCACACAAGCTAACCGTCCGATATTAGATCTCTTCAATTTCTTGAATGCCAGGGCTGTTTGCATATCGTGCGGTTCCCTTTGAACTTCTGCTCTAATCTTGTACACGTACTATGCCGTCCCTCTTTCTGCTGTGTTTTGGTATTAACACCCATAACGTCTTTGTCTCCCCATGTGTTACCCGACTACTTTTTGATTACATTTACACTGCAGCTACCGAACGGCCATGGACACAGGACACTGAATGGACGTGGATATCCGCTTGTTGCTACAATGTAATCTACATAGTTCCATTAAATTTAACGACAGCGATACGACAGGTTTAACTGCACCCCTATTGCTACTGTCCAATGTCCTTGTCAACAAGACAAAACAAGATAGTGAGGTTAGTTGCGAACGAGTTGGGGCGACGATATTATTCACGCGTCGACTTGTCCTGTTTCGTCTCAAGCTCAAACGGTCAAGTAACGGCGCCAGAGTCACAATCATGTCTTTACTTTCCGAGCGGCAGAGGGAAGAACTGTGCGTGATTATCGCAACCTTGTGTAATCACCGCTAATGCTGTATCGATCCAGACATAAGTCCATGCTGGAGTACCTTCACACCAACAACTTCATCTCCGCGTACAATGCATTGAAGGAAGAGGCTAGCGTGGAATATACTCCAGATCCCAAGGCCAAGTACGCTGGTCTTTTGGAGAAGAAATGGACAAGTGTTATCCGTTTGCAGAAGAAGGTGCCGGCTTGGCTTGCATCGTGCACAAGTTGTTAATGAGGCTCATTTGACAATAGATCATGGACCTCGAGACTCGAAATGCGTCTCTCCAGGAAGAACTATCTCTCGCCCCCTCAAAGCGTGCAACTATGCAAGCCGATTGGGTCCCCCGCGCCCCTGCTGCTCACGTGCTTACGGGACACAGACAGAGCATAACGCGCGTAGCCTTTCATCCGCAGTATTCGTTACTTGCCTCAGCAAGTGAAGATGCGACTGTCAAGATATGGGACTGGGAGACAGGGGAGTTCGAAAGGACGTTAAAAGGCCATCAGAAAGTGGTCAACGATGTAGAATTTGACCACAAGGGACACCTGCTGGGTAAGTTCTGATACCTGCGACATCACCTTGTACTGCTTAGCAAGAGGTCCCTGCGGGGAACTTTTAGTAACGTGTTCGGCGGATCTGTTCATCAAGATATGGGATTCGCAGAATGAGTGGAAGAATGTCAAGACGTTGACTGGTCATGATCATGCTGTTTCTTCAGCACGGTTCATGCCGGGAGATCAGTATGTTGTCAGTGCAAGTTGGGATCACTCCATCAGAATATTCGATGTTGCCTCGACGTGCGTCGTATTCACTTTCTGGCACCTGTGATATTCATGCATCCATGGTTAAAGGCACCTTGTACGAACCATACGCGGACACACCGACTGGGTGCGTTGCGTCGTGCCATCTGATGACGGCCGACTGCTTGCGAGTGCATCGAAGGATCAAGTATACATCTCTAGTTTTCCATGTTTTTGCGCATTGACCTTGTGATGCAGACCGCTAAGTTGTTTGACCCCATTACAGGGGAGCAAAAAATGGAGTTCAGGGGACATGATCACCAAGTGGAGGTTGTTTGCTTTGCACCCATATCTTCATACGATGCGATTCGCGAGCTAGCAGGCATTCCGGTCGGGATCACCCCCTGAATTTGTACCGCGACATTAACGTACCCTTTTCATATAGAACACTGATCGGACGAAGAAACTGGGAGCATATGCAGCGACAGGTTCCAGGGATAAGACAATTAAGCTTTGGGATACTCAGAGCGGTCAGATGTTGAAGAACCTTGTACGTAGCATACCACTTTCTTACGAGGTATTGCTGATGCATTGGGAGGAAGGCTGGTCACGACAATTGGATACGAGCCCTCGTGTTCCACCCTTCTGGAAAGCTCCTACTTTCCGCTTCGGATGACAAGACTATTCGAGTATGGGAACTTTCAACTGGTCGATGCATGAAGACGGTTGAGGCCCATACACACTTCGTTGCAACGCTTTCCTGGGGACGACAGAGGGTGTCCGTAGGGGCAAGTAAAGCAAATGGCGCTGATGGAGGTGATTCCAAGTCAGGGGAAGAGAAGCTTGTCAATGTGATCGCATCCGCTGGGGTGGATCAAATGATCAAGATTTGGCTTCCATGAGACGAATGGACGGCACGGCAGGTCACCTATGCTGTTCTGCGATGTGAAGCACGATGGAAACACGCATTCTTTTTTTTTTTGTTGCAGGCTTTGTAAGTCTCCTTGACCATCCTTTTTCAGTTGTACAGGAAGTGACATGGCTTGCATAGCAATGGCCAGACATTCACACAACTCACGATCCTTGATTAATCGCTTTTTTTCGATCCCCACTGCATACCCGTACTACAACTATACATATATTTCTGTGTAGTGGTGTGGTGTGAAAACACGCTAATGCTTCGGAAATACCATGAGAAAACGAGGACATGGGTGACAGGGACGGTCACGCGTCACGTCACTCATTTCCCAAACAACCACTACTGCCAAGTTTGCAGAGACCAGCGATGGCGCCTCCGTCGTCGTCGTCTGGCTCGACCACCTCTGTACAAGTCGGTAGGTGCTACTCGTCGATGTTTCCTTCGTGTATTTATGTTGCACAGCACTGCGTATTCGACCAACTACACCGCAGGACGCAATATCCATACCCGCTCGTTTTCAGAGGATTGTCATTCATGCCACGTCCCAGATCAATGTAGTTGTCGATGCCTCGTCTGCTGCGCCAGCTGCTTCCGGTTCTGCCACCGCTGTCGCTACTCCTACCACGACACCAGCCAAAAAGCAAGTGTTTGCCTTTGACCAAGTCCATTCCACAAATACCACCCAGCATGCTCTGTTTACCAGCACTGCCCTGCCCCTCATTTCGCGTTTCCTGGAAGGATTTAACTGTACAATCCTGGCCTATGGCCAGACAAGCAGTGGAAAGACCTTCACCATGACTGGCGTCGATTTGGATGCAAATCCCTCTGACCCCCACAACGGTATGGGCATTATACCAAGAGCTGTATCGACCATATTCTCGCAAGCAAAGAAGCTCAAGGAAGAACGAGGCGCGTCTTGGAACTGTACCATCAAAGGATCGTTCATAGAAATTTATAATGAGGACTTAATCGACCTGCTTAGCTCGGACGACACGGGTGGCGTCCGACGCGAAGTTCAAATCAGAGAAGCGAAGGATGGATCTATCATCTGGGGTGGCCTCCGGGAGGTCAACGTCCGTAGTAGCGCTGAAGTCATGAAGTAAGTATCACCGTCGTCATCGAAACGAAAACGAGTTCTCATTTCCACCGACTTGCAGCCTCATTCGCCAGGGCACATCTATTAGGCGCACAAATGAGACCGACATGAATGCCCAGTCGTCACGTTCACATGCCATTTTTTCTTTGACATTGACCCAAAAGAAATACACCGGTTCTGGTATACCTCCTCGTTCGTCATCTCCTTTACCCCTATCTGGACGTTCGCCTTCCCGGATTGCCCGCCCGGGTTCGCTGTATACCAATGGATCTTCGCCAACCGCTGCACGGGTGTCATCTCCAACCCCGGTCAGACCTGCAACTCCGAGCTTCCAGGTCGCAATGGGAAGGGGAGGTGGACTGAGACCATCTAGTGCGCTTGGTTTGCGGCCACCTGATAGTCGGTCAGACAATGCTGATGACGACTCCGGAGAGTGGACAACGATAGTATCCAAATTTCACTTCGTGGATTTGGCTGGTTCAGAGCGGGTAATCATGTTTTCCGTGGATTCATTCCCAGTTGTTGACACCGTTTCCAGCTCAAGCGGACTGCGGCGGCTGGTGAACGTATCAAGGAGGGCATTTCAATTAACAGTGGTCTTCTGGCTCTTGGCAATGTCATTTCTGCACTCGGAGACCCGTCTCGAGCAAAGTCTCACACCAACTCCCACGTTCCCTACCGTGACTCCAAACTCACTCGACTTTTGCAAGATTCGCTCGGAGGCAATGCCCATACATTGATGATTGCCTGTGTCAGTCCAACGGAGTGGAATGTTGCCGAAACAGTCAACACACTCAAGTATGCTAACCGTGCAAGAAACATCAAGAATCGCGCCGTGGTCAATGAAAAAGAGGACGGATGGGACGACATTGAATGGCTTCAGGGGACTGTTACTCGACTGCGTAAAGAACTCAAACTTCTCAAAGAGGGCGGGATTACGTCTGCGTCTCACGACTTAACGGGGACTGTCATTGAGTCAACAGAGAGTCCTAACAAGAGAATGCTCCAGCAGATGTCAGAGCTTCAGAACAATTACGAAGACCTCCGCGAGAAATACGTCGACCGGACAGAGGAACTCGCAAGGCTACGTCGCGAACTCGGTGAAAAGCACCGGCAATCTTCTGGTGGGTGTGTGGGAGGTACTGCCAAGTATGAGGAGATTGTCGGGCCTGTTATCGAGGAGTATGAGAAAACCATCAGCGCCATGGAAGCAGAACTTGGGTTGAACCGTGCCGCGTTGCGTCTTACCAATGAGATGGTTGAAGAGAAAGAGGAGGAACTCTCCCAGATCACTGAGAGGCATGCGGCTACTGAGCTCTATGTGGAGGAGCTGAGGTCGCGTTTGGCAAAGCTGAGTGAACGTGAAGCGTCCACTGAAGTAAGTCAATCCAAATATAGGACATTGCGTTTTCTGATTCTCTGTAGGCCTATGTTCGTGACCTGGAGGAGAAGATGAAATCATATGATGAAACATCTGTGTCCTCCAGCGAGTCGCTGTCTGACTTGAAACGTGAAGTCGTTCGCTACAAGGAAGCAGAGGCACAGTCAATCACATACATTACCGAACTAGAAGCACGCCTTGCTCGGTCGGACGAATCTGTTCTCTCTTTGCAGCAAACAGTGCAGCACCTCGAGGGCGAGTGTGAACGGAGGCGAGCGGAGGTGGAAACGTTGCAGACGCGGCTAGAAAGTCTGAAGAAAGATGGTGAGAGTTGGCGAACAGATCTAGAGGAACGGGAGAAGAAAGTGAAGGAGCTGGAATTGAAGATGGAAGAGTGGAAGAGGAAGAGGAAGGAAGCAGGAGAAGATCGCGAGCGTCTCGGCAGCATGGTTGGTGAAGTCGAACAAGCGAAACGCAACCTGGAAGACTTGGGGCCTTCTGTGGACTCTTCTGGTGTGAATACGCCAGTAACGACCGACCTTTCTGTCGAGACCCAACTCATCGCCTTGCAGCAAACGCATGCAGCCACATTGGCTGATCTCGCTACCGTTTCTTCCAAATACCGCAATGCGCTGCAAGAGATCGCTGATCTTGCTGCCCAGATTCAAGAAGCTAAACTCTCCAATCCCACTATCCCGGAATCCCCTGACGAAACCACGGAGAGTCCAGTTATCAGGAGAAGGATGACGACCTCCAGAAGCCGTGAAACATCGGGTGATCCAACTCAGCTCGAGGCACCTGGAAGACGGCATTTTTTCAGGCAAGCGATATCCTCGGAATCTCTCCATTCGAAGTATGGTCGCCGTTTTATATTCTCAAGGTGCATGCTCATTAGCTGTCAGATCATTATCGCAGTCACTTTCGCCGTCAGTTTCATTGTCGCAGGAGCTATCCTTGGCACGGTCGCGCAGAATTTCCAGCTCAAGTCATGGAACCTCTACTAGCCCACCCTCTCCGCATCGCTGCAATACGTCGCTATCGATTTCGAGTGTCAATGGAAGAAGTACACCCACTGAACAGCGGTCTGCCGTCAGCATGGAGAGAGAAATCATGCGGCTGCAAGAAGTTCTGAAAGAGCGGGAAGCCGAGATCCAGTCACTTGAAGCGTCTTTGAAAGAGCAGAAACAGACCTCTTCCACTGCGGCCTCGTCTACAATTGGCCAATCCCCCAATGATGCGGATGATCCTTCCACCCATCTCTCACCTACTACGGCACAGAAGTTTCAAGCTATTCGAAAGAACATGGAGCTTCACGGCGTTACCCCACTTGCAAACGGTACCACATCAGACACCGAGGTCGACGAATCACTTGACCGACTCAATGAACTTATGCTGTAAGACCTCTATCTTCTGGCTCATGCCGAACACTCCTTATTAGTCTTTCAGGTCTATGGCTCAGAAGGAATCCCAGCACAAAGAACTGGTCGATTCCTTGAATCAGCAGTTGGTCCAGGTCCGACGTGCACACGATGAACTCGTGATATTGTCGCGCGACCAGGTATTATATATCCGTAGTAACGTGGATGGCTTCTGACACCTTTTTATATATATCGGTAGGCTCTCAATATGTCGACCGAACTGGAAGTTCTGCATGCTAAGCACGACCAAGCTCATGAGGAACTTACAGACATTCGTCAACGCGAAAACGATCTGGTGGAGTCCATCAAAAACGCCGAGGGTGACCATGCCGCTGCTGTCGAGGCGCTACGGGCTGATCATCACCAAGCTCTGGACGCTAAGAGCAAAGAGGTTGATGAGCTTGTTGCACAGCTCAAGGATGAACATCAAGCGTCTTTTGAAACGCTCCGTACCCAACTTACTGACGCAAATGCTGCGCTTGACAAGGCGATTCGCGACCATGAGCAAGCCTTTGGAAAACTGGCAGCAGACCATGAATCTGAACTGCACCGCTCCTCTCAAGAAGCAAAACATGCCCTTCAGGTGCTTACTGAAGAACATCAGGCCTCTTTTGCGAAGCTTTCTGCCGAGCATGACGCAGCTATGAAGCGTAAAGATGAAGCTGCCGCCGCCGACCTCCACCGTACGGAGGAAGAGTACTACAACGCCCTCACAAAGTTACGCAATGACCACGCTGAGGCTTTGCAAAAACAGACCGATGAAGCTGCTGCGATGCTTGAACGCCTTAAAGAGGACCACGCAAGTGAGATGCGGATGGCCGAGAAAGCTCGGGAGTGTTCGTTATCGGAGTCGGAATCTGCCCGTGACCAAGCTCTCCGCGAGCTTCAGGAGGAACACGCCGCGGCCATCGCTCGGAAGGAGACTCTGTATTCGGAGGACATGGAAAAGCTCCGGGCAGAGCACACCCGTATTCTTTCAAGCAAGGAGGAGGATTACAGGTCACGACGGGAGCATATGAAGGTGGAGCATACCACCGCGATGGCCCTGCTCAGAGAACAATCCGAGGTGCAAATCGAGAGCCTTACGAAGGCAATCGAACAGCTACAGAAGGAAGCCGCAGCATCAGCCACCAAAGCCCGTGAGGAACACGATGCTGCCGTTCAGGCACTCCAGGATAGACATAATGCCGCTATAGAGCAGTTGACCCGCCAACACGAAGTCGAAATTGCACGGGTGGAAGCGACTCAAGCTGACGAGTTGCAGGCTACTCTTTCGGAAATCACGCAAGAACGCGAGGCCCTTGTTGCGTCCCATTCTGATGCAATCAGGGAACTCCAAGCGGAGCATGAGGCTGCCCTGGAAGCTGCCCGCTGCGCTCTCAACGATGCACAGGAAAGCCACCGCAACGCTCTTGAAGATGTTCAGGCCAACACTGAGCAGCAATTGGCTCAAGAACGGGAGCGTTTGGCTGCAGCTCTTGTGGAGCTTGAACAGCGCCATTTGGCGCGCCACGGTGAATTGGAGGAGGATCATATGGCGCTATGTAGGGAGCTTGAAGCTACTCGTAGCAGTGCCAAAGCTGCAGAGCAGAAACATGACCAGGAGTTGGAGGCGGAGAGAGGGCGCTCAACATTGTCTCTGGAAAAGTCCCAGCTCAGACACACTAGCGAACGTGAAGCGATGCAGAAGGACGTTGATTCCCTCAAGAAAGAGCTCGAGTCACACCAAGCAGCAGCGGATAAGTTTGCGGAAGAGCGAGTCAGCCAAGAACGCTTGATGTCTGAAAAGGCACGGCTAGTGGTAACCATGGAGGAGGATTTGACAGCCGTTCGCTTCGAGAAAGAGAAACTAAAGGCTGAACTCCAGAAACTCAAGGTCATACTTGAAAAGACTCAGGCTGAGCAGACCAAGCTTTCCCATGAGGCCTCGAAGCGCGAGTCTCTTGTTGACGAACTGGAGAAACATCGATCTCTTATTGCCGAGATGCAAAATACCTTACAACGTGCCAAGGACGAAAATGATACGCTGCAGGCAGAGAAAGCCAAGCAGGAGAACACGTTGCGTGATCTGCAGGCTCAGATTGCGCGCAATTCCGTTGTTCAAGAAGCGTCGACGCCTAGAGCTACCCCAGACCGTAACCTTTCCTTCACCAGGATAAACAACTTAAACGGAAAGCTCCCGCCCCCAACACCCCCACCTTCTGTTCCGCCTCCCCCCGCGCCTAAGACACAGGAATCCAATTTCAGCATTTCGACGCAATCGTCGATAATCTCACCGTCGTCCTCGAAGGATTCTCATATCACGGATTCTCCGGCAACCTCAGTTGTATCTATCAACATTCCAGGTGTCCCGCCTTTGGACGCTAAAGCGGCTGCTGCAAAGATTGAAGAAGACCTGCGACTTATCAATGAACAGGAGGCCATGATTAAGACACTGAACAAGCAACTGTCTCACTGTGAGAGCGACCTTGCTACTCACATGGACCTCGTGAGCACGCTGGAGACGTCTTTGAGTGAATCGGAGAAGAACCGTGCGTAGCTGCCTCTGGTCTCAACCATTTTCACTGACGCTGTACACTTTTACCAGTCCGTAAAGCGCGGATACAAGCGACCGAACTTGCTCGGGAGAGGGACTCTCTGAGTGCACAGGTGGATGGTCTCCGCAATGAACTTCAAGAAGCCCGTCGAGAAGTTGCTACGGTGCGGAAGTCGATCGTGGAAGAGAAGCAATCATTGGAATCCAAACTTGACGAGGAACGCCGGGCGAAGGAGCGGGCCCGGGCACAACTTGACTCTCGAATGGAAGAACTTCAGCGGCGGAAGTCCAAGTTTGCTTGCCTTTAGCCGTGATTGCGCGTATTCGTTCTCTGCATGGATGGGTATAACCTGCCTTTTCCATCGTGTGTTTTCTTTTGGCCTCTACTTGTTTTCTAGCACTTATTTTCCCGCCGTATTCCACTTCGGATACCCTTGCGAGTCTAACTTTTACCGCTCCTTGGCTCATCTACTTATATGATCTACTATGAGTACCGCTTAACTGACAACCTATGCATGTTATAATATGACCAGAACACTGGTGATTTGTTTAATAAGCAAGAGCCAATGCTGTAGATCGGTCCACTTTGGACCCACAACTGTGCATTCGTTCCACAACAACTACCAGTAGTTCTGTCGCCAGGTGTTCCTTCAGCCGTATGTTTGTATGCTCTCCTCAACGAAGGAACCGTCGACTTGAAAGAAGGCGTTCTTCATAACGATGGGTGCACTGTACTGGAAGGTGCGAGCCTATCCGTGCTTCCGTGAGTACTCTTGGTGAGTAAAGCCTGTGCGAGTTCAAAGATGGTGGTTCTCTCTCTCGGACCAAGTATGCAAAGCAAGGAAGGCTATGCTCTGGATCGTAACTCGGGTCGTCATGATCCCCACGAGAGCTTGGCAAGGCTGGTGACCGGGGATGTCGGCGAGGGAGACGCCGGATCATTTTCTAGGAGTCTAACGCCTTTCGGAGGTTCCGATCTAAAATTCAATCTGCCACCCGAAGGTTGTCGACTGCAATTTCACTCTAGAGGGAGCTGGTGTACATATGACAAGGCGGCGAACTCGTAGGGTGTCTCTCACGTAATCAAGGTTCCTTGGCGCGGGAGCAGATCACGATGGTCTCCTAATTAGGTCATTTCAGCCGGCGGCATGTGTTGATAGCGAGCCTCTACGTCATTTGGAACAGAGACATATTTGACCAAGCCAACCTGCCATCATTGAGCCAAGTCTGTCCATTCTTCCTCCCTCCTTCAATGTCTGCTCGTCACCTATCGTCACAACCGAAGGCAGCCTCGTCACACAACTCATCCCAGATACCATCCGCCACGTTCGAATTCACCAAGAGAAAGCGCTGGGCTGATCTTCTCATCCACGAACTCTCCGAAGCTATCATTTTTGTCCTCTCCAACGATGCAAAAGTCTGGTTTTGTGGCCGAGCCGTCTCTGAGCTTCTTGGCTGGAGGGATGTCGACCTCATTGATCGCAACTTTACGGACATTGTCAACGGTAGGTGGTGCATACGTTGTCGGCGCAGCACTTTTCGTCAACATGCCGCTTTCCACAGCCGAAGACCAGCAGACGTTCCATGTCGCATTTCAGGAATCACTCCGTACACGCATGGAGATGAACTCATACATCCGTCTGCAGTGCAGTAATGGATTCGCCGTCCAGCACACGTCTCCATCGCAAGTGCTATTCGAGCTCAAGGGGTATCCACTTTATATCGACAACGAATCGACCCCTCGCTGTTTCTTCGCCGTTGCAAAGCCATTTCCAAGTCGGAATGTCACTATGTAGGTCATCATAGTCACTGCATCAATAGTTTTTTTTTTTTTTTTTTTTTTTTTTTTTTGTTTTGCATGATGCTGAGCTTGTTTCCCATCTCGAGGCTCAACACCTTCTTGGAGTTGAAGATCGAAAATGAGCGCTTGCAGCAGCGACTCGCGGAGCTGCGTGTGCGCACTGCTTCACCCACTGTCCCCCCACCAGGGAACCCCGTCCAGGGTGGATACTTGTATGGAGCGTCCAACGCTCGCATGGGCATCGCCGACATGTCTGGGTCGTATCATCATCACCACTTAACGAAGGTGGTTTACGATGACACGATGCAGCAAACTGCTCATCAAACGCGAAATGTTGGATACGATCCACAAGGTACCCACTCGTTTCGAGCACAGTACACCTCTTCCTCTGGGGTGGAGCCAGAGGACGATGCTGGAGATGATACCTCGAGGCGCAAAAAGGTTGCTGACGATCTTACTACTGTGTACGTATGTTGATTCACCCGTCTCCCCCGCAGATGCGCAAGACGCACGGAACAGAACAACACGTCTGTGTTACCTGTGGACGGACCGACTCCCCAGAGTGGCGAAAGGTAGGCGGCACAGTGCATGAAATCAGAAACGATCAGAAACCGGTTTCTGGAACAGGGACCTCAGGGACCCAAGACGTTATGTAACGCTTGCGGGCTGCGATGGGCCAAAGAAGTTCGCAATAAGGTAGATGAAAATTCAGGCGGGGCAGGTTCCTCATTTGGGGCGCCGTGAACGTTCGTTTCCCACGTTTGAATCGCACAATTTCCTGACGCGGACATGCACTACAGTCGAACAAGTCGGGTCGATTCCTACAGTATCTTAGAGTCTCCGTATACACGGGAGGCAAGACAACCTGCTATGCACGATATCATGTATCATATTACCAACGATGGCATTGCATATAAGAGGATCCCATCGAAGGCCAAGTTGGACTCTCCGCTTCTTCGATCCGCGATCCCAACTCCACAATTACTCGATTCCGTCCCGCGCTTCCGTCACCACCGTAGCACATTTCGTGCTCTGAAGGCATTGGATACCTTCCGTGTCATCGGTGGTCGCATCAGCCTGCTATCTCTCCCATGTCCCCTCACAGCTCCAAGCCTCGTGTGTACGTCAGCCATCGAAGGGTTCGGGGAGTACGAATATTCTGAGGAGGCCATGTATGTAGCTAGGTATAATAATTAAGATGGTGGGATGTTGTTTGCAGATCAGGAGGGGAGCGAGCTAAGGGTACGCAAGGGTCGGAGAGCTGTGAACTATTCGGCAAAGAACATGTATTTGGTTATCGACGGCACCACTGGACGCAAACTTCATTGCAGAGGATCCCTGGACGATGTATTCTGCCTTCATCTCCTAGTGGGAAAGGAACGACTTCTTCAGCCTGGCTGTACAGAAACCCCACCGATGCAACCTACCAATACCACTTGACAGAGTGCTCTCTCGAATTCGCAGACTGAACCGTTCCCCAATTTACAATCCGCGTTACAGACCCGGAGAGGAAGATAAACATCTGACAGATGACTAGTCGGTCAGCAATTGTTCTGGCTCGTGGCGAAGGCGCTTGGCTTACTCGTGTTTACAAGACCAGATTCCTCCGTACCATCGAAAGCCGTCGAGCTATCAAATCAGCACATATTCTGCCGTGCTACCGCAATTCGAATACTGGTATGGCGGACACGGCGTTGGGGAGTGTTGCGAAACTGTGTGGTCCTGTGCAATCCATCTCCTGATTGACTAAGGTTGGTTCTTTGGACATAATGTGGTTGTCCATTTTACCACGGACAAATGGTCTGCCAAGGAGGGAATAGCCATCAGCTTCACCAGGCAAACACTTGCTCCTTAATCAGTGGGTTGCACGGTGAGTTTCGTTTCTTTCTAAGAATAAAGAAATCAGAGTGACAAGTCAGCTCGAGCACAACCAGGCCGAACTAGCAAGTTAAATAAATACGAACATCAACAGCGCGCTATCCACCGCTGGTCCTGAGATCGCGAAATTTCTGACCAACAACGACGGGCATCTATCGACTCTGGAAGACCCACCGACGCCCGTCACTGATTTGTGACCAGAAGCAAGGGAATAACACTTCGCGAATAGGCCAAGACATAATTGCGTCGAGTGGAAGACTCAACGCCGAGACATCACATCCGAGAGAGCCCCCTCAGTGACACTACACTTTTGAATACTTCGGTGAGCTCTCTGATCGGGTGAGACAAGTCGGCTGAGGGTATGTACGGCACAGTAGTTCAATTAAACGTCGCCGCAGAGACGCTTAGTTTTGCAGACAGACGCAGTGAGAACAGTGCCGCTCTGACGAAAGCGAATGGAGTAGCCATCCGCCTCACGAGGCGAACACTTGCTCTTTAATCAGCGTTACTGCATAGGGACCTAGTTTCGTTCCTAAGAATGAAGAAATCAGGGTGACAAGTTGACTCAAGCAGAAGAGAACTGAACTACCAGGAGAATTGAATGGGCAGTGTTGTCCACTACATACGGACAACAGCCAACGGAGGGCCTTCACTGTGAGCCCCTGAGACCGTAACCTCTGATGGCCTGATGGTATCTGACCAACGGCGAAGGACATCTGAAGACCCATCGACGTCCGTCACTGATCTGTGACCAGACGCGAGGTATGTACATTGCGTTGAGTGGAAGGCAGATATTTACTCAACCAGATCGTTGTGCTTCGACGCGACGAGAAGAGTGCCAGCATGGGAGTGGCCAGCCTCAATGGAAAGAGAATGGCACCTACCTCCAATACAGCCATGAGTTTACCCCGTCTGAACAATCTTTAAGTGGGATTAAGCAAAGCACCTGACCGTTCGTTTCGTCTGGCCATCCTGAGTTTGACTTAGTCTGATAAGTACTAGTGGTCTCGGGACCGGCAAAACCCGAGATGGCAAGTCATCCGGGTCCGTATGTTGTGCACGTCAACATCAGAGTAGACTGATAGTCCTCTGCATCTTTTCGTCGAAAGTTATAGCAACAACAGAAGGATCAATGTCTACTCCAGAGGTCCATTCAATTGCACAGACCCCCATCACTTGTCATGCCTTCAATGCGGACCGCCGTCGTACGTCCAATGCAATCGTCTATTCACTGATTGACTGACTGTCGGCGGTGACGGTGTGTGTACCATGCCACCCCCGTTCAGAGTTGGCGCTGAGTCTCAACGATAATAATGTCAACATCTACACGAAACACGGCAAAGAGTGGCAGTTAACAGAGACGCTGAGCGAGGTGAGTGGCATCCGACCCCGACAGATAGCTAACTGGATGCGCGACACAGCACGACAAAGCGATCACGTCGATCGACTGGGCGCCACGTACGAACCACATCGTGACGGCCTCGCAGGACAGGAACGCCTATGTTTGGTCGCAATCCCCCGACGCAGACACGGGCCGGATGGTGTGGAAGCCAACCCTTGTATTACTGCGGATCAACCGCGCGGCCACGTTTGTGAGGTGGAGTCCCAACGAAGATAAGTTCGCGGTCGCGAGCGGTGCGAGGTATGTATTCACGGTGTCCCTGTCTGGATCGGTGAGAAATGTAGTCTTGGATGACAGGGCGATTGCGATCTGCTCGTTCGACCCGGAGAATAACTGGTGGGTCGCACGGCAGCTGAAGAAGCCTATCCGATCGACGGTGCTTTCGGTCGATTGGCACCCCAACAATGTCTTACTGGCTGCTGGAAGCGCTGATATGAAAGCGCGTGTATTTTCTGCCTATATCAAAGACGTGGACAAGAGGTGGGTGCATTTCTATGCGACGTCGAGTGCGGTGCTCGAAGCAAGTTTCACAGGCCTGCTCCGACGGTATGGGGCGAGAAGTTGCCGTTCAACACGGTGTGCGGTGAATATGCGAGTCCTGCTGGTGGGTGGGTCCATGCAGTGGGTTTCTCGCCATCCGGAGACGTGCTCGCGTTTGCAAGTAAGTCGATCGAGCGCGGTATTATCGTATTTCTCAGCATGTTCTTGCTAGGCCACGACAGTTCTATCAACATAGTCTATCCCAATGGACCTACGATCTACAGTATTCGCCAGCAAACCCTGCCGTGTGTGACGCTGACGTGGACGGCGGAAGACATGATCGTGGCAGCTGGACATGACTGCCAGCCTGTTGTCTACTCTGGAAGTGCGGCCGGGTGGTCGTTGGTGGGGAGCCTTGATGATGCGTCGGGTGCTAGCAAGGCGGGAAGCGGGCGGGCAGGAGCGGTTGGTCGACTGAACAGCGCAGCGTTCAACACGTTCAGGAATGCAGACACGCGCGGACACACGAGCGAGACGGTGACGAGCACGGAGCTGCTCACTATTCACCAGAACACGATCACGAGCGTGCGGCCGTACGAGCGGGGGAGTGGTGTGGTGACGCGGGTGAGCACGAGCGGGGTGGATGGCAAGCTAGTGGTGTGGGATGTGTCTGCGGTGACGGGCTCGACAGGACGACTGGGTGTAAGATCTGTGTAGCAGGAATGCAGAGATTGACTGGGCTCGGGTGTGAGATGCGGGTGAGACACGCGGGGCCAATACGGTGCCTTTCGGCAGCTGTGCCTGGCCGGCGGGTGGCAGTCACGCGTCACGTGATGAGATCTGTGGCTGTTTTGGGCAGTCTCAGATGTGATGTGGACAAACCCAATCTGCGAGATCGCATCCCGGTGCACTTAAATCACCACCCAGCCCCGTCTCACTCTCCCTCATGGATTCCCCGCAGTGCCTCTCGCCCCGCCCCTTCCCCCCTCCTGCCCTCGCAGATGTCCCCCTCGAGTACATCGTCGACCAGCTCCATCATCTTGCCTCCAACTACTGGAACAAACCCGATACTGCCGACTGCGTCATAGGTATGTCCTCCTTGCGCCAAGGGTCTCCGCGTCCTCTTACATCATGCCTCTAGTCGTCCCCATTCCTACCCCCCCGAGCCGCCGTCGAGCGACCGATCCAGAAATTCAGTCTGTCCCCCATCTCACTCTACGTGTACGTCTTCATGTTGGCGTTCAGATACCCTACTGACGCGATGAGCAGTTACACAGTGACTACCTGTGTGCGAAATCATCCCTCTTCCGGGATCTCTTCAACGGGGACTCCCCCCGTGACCTTGTCCAGCGCTCGCCGCCACCACGTCCCTCCTCGTCCTCGTCCTCGTCGTCATCATCCTCGTCGTCATCCTCGTCATCGCCAGTTCTTCCCCAGAGCAACACACCGCGCACGATGCCTTCTTCCACGTCTCACCCTATCATCTTCCTCCCCGTGCCTGATCCCCGCTCTATACATCTCCTCATCCACTGGATCTACTTTGGTCGCACGGACCACATCGAGACCTGTCTCGAACAAGGCGCCGTGCACTGGGAAGGACTCGCCCAGAACGTCGAGTACCTCGGACTCACGACGGATATCAAGATCTTTCTGGGACGGTGGTACAACAATTGGCTCTTGCCTGCGCGCCGTCGGTGCCATAAACACCCATCCAGTGACGATGGCGACGACGACTTGGCCCTCGTCGAATCCGTCGATGATCCAGAGATACCGGATGAGCATCCATTCTTGACCAAACGCGGACGCACTCGTTCTCTTCGAGTCACAGTACTGTAGACTGTGTACTTGCAGTCATAGTAGTATAGTAGTTTGCTAATCGTTTCTTTTGTCTTCACTGTTTTAGGAGCACTCCTTTTGTTTTACAATGTAATTGTCTCATCGGGTTATCTTAACGCGGTACTAGCAAGCCATTTACGTCATATCGCACGACATAAGCCAGCAAAGACTCTTTGTCGTCTCGTGTCAAAGTTATGCACGTCATCCGCATAGACTGTTTGCACCTTGCTAAACGATCACCCAACCCATCACCAACCGAGTTTTGCGCCATTGATATGACACTCGGTGACACGGCGTGGGTCCACGAAGCGATATCAGGACTAGCATCCCCTCCAATAATACACTGGCATCTATGCTAATAGCTGTAAGAAAGACAATAGCGGGACTTGCACATGCCCAATGACACATCAAACACAAGCCAAGCCATGTCGCCTTGTTGCTATTATCAGAATGTAAAGCTAATGTAAGCACTGGGGCTTTTGCAAATTCTACAGATTCCGAACAACGGACGCTTACACGCTGTTTCGAGGTCATGCATTAATTCACGTTCTTGCCCCTTGTGTCGTTGCACCAAGTCTTCGGGATCTGGTTCCCCTGGCATGACATACGAGTCTATTGTGTGCTGGGGAGCAAGGAATCAGTAGTTCCCCCCGGCGGCCACTTACCTTTACATATGGGTACTAGTCCACTCTCACACCGGTGCGACAGATCTTTTTGTTCTTGTTAGCGCTGTTAATCTGGTGCCTTGCGACGAATTTGACGGTCATTGGAAAAATGACATCGATGCACACTCATCTGGAGGGGTCACATGTCCAGATTCCTACCTGCTCCTGCGGGGGCGACGAGATCTTGTCATCTGAGTGTCCATCAACTCTAATAATTCTGACACAGCGTTTGTATTACATAACGTGGGACATGTCGAAATGAGTGTCGATCATGGATTGATCAGGTGTGGTTGAGATCTCCCACTAGGCTTGACAACACACACCACAGATTAGGTGGGAATGAATCAGATTCTTCAAACCTGCTGACACACTCTGCTCAA
>Ga0307516_10002699_pt1 | contig 23460 bp, 28 predicted proteins | sample 19_EM_MG_FD_203310 | JGI IMG/M metagenome (GOLD analysis project Ga0307516, IMG submission 203310) | Populus trichocarpa ectomycorrhiza microbial communities from riparian zone in the Pacific Northwest, United States - 19_EM | ecosystem: Host-associated > Plants > Roots > Unclassified | place...
GGGACATCAATTTTATTTCGCGTCTATGAGCCTTTGCAGACTACGGCGAACGCCAACAACAACACCAACCCATATCCGTCCGCGAGTCTAGCTGTGCGGCTCTCCCTATGGCCCTGCTGGCCTACTACTATCTTACACTCCACCACCACCAGCGCCCTCCACCTCCACCTCCATCAACTCCTCCTCGTCACCCATATCCACAACATCACCGTCCTCCTCCAGAGAGCTCTCACTCCCATTCTCCCAATCCTCTTCTCTAGCTCACCGTCCCACATCGGTCGTTTCCAGAAACGTAAGTATTGCCTCCGTGCAGCGCTCGTCCGCAAACAGATCAGCGATCCGAAAACGATCTCGTCCACGTCTAGTCTGCAGTCGGACCTCTTTCCAGAGCACTTTCTGCTGCCGTCGCCATGCAGTACATGTCTTGAAGAGATGTTCACGTGTCTGGGTGATACCAGGTCTGTGGCACCACCAGCATGTATCATCCTCTCTACTCCCGATCCACTTCAAGTACATCCCTGTGAGGGCGTGTCCGGTCTTCAGTTGGTAGTAGCGAGATGCTATACCCTTTCTCGCCTTAGCCGGTGCTGGGTCAGGTCGGTTTCTCCGCCACTGACGGCATTTAACGTTGTAGCTCGGGTTGGTTATACGTGAATATGCCCAATCTTTCGCTTCCTCCCACTTCTTTTCTGCCACCTGTCTAGAGAGACGAGCCAGAGAGACAGGGGGCATACGCCTTGGCCGGTTGTCAATTGTAAGCCACTCCACACCGTGTGTTTCGGGTTGGCCTGCGGCAACTTTGGCCCATTCATCTGCCTTTTCATTGCCAGCGATTCCTTCTGGGCAGGACACCATCGAATCTCCACTGGACAGTCGATCTCTGCCAGGATCCGTCGAGCCTGAAGGGCATATATCTGTCCTGGCCCAACTTCCAAGGTCTGCATTCGTTTTGTCGCTGCTTGAGCATCCGTGAAAATCGTGATTTTCGAAATCCGCTGTTGTTTCCGACGATCACGACCGACTCGCAGTGCTCTAACAATTGCAGCGCACTCTGAATCATATGCTTCCTGGTTGTAGCCCAAGTGGACCCGATGTCCCTTCCACACTTCACCTTCTTTCTCCACACAACAGCGTATCCGCAGGCACCATCTTCAGTACAGTATGTGCCTTGGTATGTAGGTATCCACTTATGCACCCGGGTGTAAGGGTAAGTGGTGCCACACCATAGAGGCTTGCTGGGAAGATGTAGAGACGGAGTTGGGAGAGATATGGCGACGAGCAGCGGATGTTGAAGCTTTACAATTGGATTTAGCTGTGTTGGGCTCGGGTTATTACAGAGGAAAGGCTAGATGCATTGGTAGATAGCATGCCTGAGAGATTACAAGCTGTCATTGATGCTGGAGGAGCGGCGACGAAATATTGAGTGGGTGGACGGAGGGCGAGGCACGACTTTTTTCCCTCATACAACTTAGTCATAACCACTCACTCATTTAATTGTATCTGGCTTAGTACGCACCTAATATATACTAGTGCTTATCCGCGCTTATAATTCGTAATGGTGGTGAGGCACGACTTTTTGGCAGCTCCTGGTATGGTTGGGGACGCCTTAAACCGACTGGTCCTGGACATTCGTGGCGGGGGTATTAATAATTCAATTAATTCCCAATGAGGAAAATTTTGCCCTTTATTTATTTATTTATTTATTTTTTATGCCAGTCAACAGAGGACAGGCCCGAAAGCTGTCCGTCAAGTAGTTCCTTCGCGCCCGCCCACACACGGTTCCCGCCCACCTCCCAGCCCGCGAACTCATTCCGTACAGCTCAATGACCAAGTGCAGCTCATAGCTTTTCGCGCCGCTGTTTACAGGTAACTCGTACTTGGCTATCTGCATGTCATTTGCACTCATAACGCAGTCAGTTCTACACCAAATCACACGCGGAGAGGCACGTTAGGACCGCGACAGCACACTCGTTCGATCCGTAGGCCGAACTTGAAAACAAATGCTGCGCCCGGTCAATTCTAGCCCATCAATAGGATTTCCGTATGCAGAAGGCAGGATGCAAGAGAAACTCGAGAGTGCTCATCAAGAGGTAATTTTTTATCCCAAATTTCACTGTGAACTCAATTTCATTGAGCACTTTTGGTGTTCAGCGAAATGGTAGTTAATTACCATATTAAGATATTATGTAATATTAATCTGCACTAATACGTCCCAAAATGGCAAAATTGTGGCTTAGCGCGCGGGACATTCCCAACCTTCCCCACCAAAATGATTTATTTTTGAACCCCTAAGTAAAATCAACCACGCCCCCTAAAATTAATCGGGGAATTTGAAAAATCAATTCTTCCCTTTCTCTACTACCTCAAAAGAGCGTTTATTCACTTTAATGTTGGTGGTGGAGGAGTAGGCGTTCAAAGTTCGGCTTACTTTTGGGTCGGTTATAGACGTCCCCAACCATACTCTATGCTTCAGCCCTCATAGGTATCGCATGCATTAGCGCAATGCACTCCCCCTGATGCGGTCACGTTGCCACAGTGAAAGCGGTTTAGTAGCACTGTTGAACTGCAGCATGCTACTCTGATGCATGCTCTCGGCATCCGACTCGAGTGGCAAAATGCGATGACTCAACTCCGACCGCTCGCAGGGCAAATGGGCCTTTCCTCCGCTAACTGCAGGAAAGTCATGACAGCCTGCAGTCGGTTGCCATGTTCGGAGCAGAGCTGTGGTGGAAAGGAGACCACACAGCAGGTACGATCGGCCGCGCAAACGAGCTTCTTCGTACTTCCTTTGTTATTTCCTCTGTAGCTTCCTTGGTTCGCTTTACATTTTTGCGGGAAAGGCCTGGGCGGAGGGCAAAGGGGAGTTTGCAATGCGCCGCCACCACGCGGACAGCGGACAGGAAAACTGGGCAAAATGTACGCCGCCATGGTCTATATGGGTCGCATGCGAGTATGAATAAACAAAAAAAAAACTCAATGTATGCGATGCATGAGGGCTAGGGGATCAACCAACAAAGGAATAAGCTTGCAGGGACCGGGTTCGGTATGGATGCCGAGGCATCCGCGAGTGGGAAGGCTCCCGGCACCATTCTTTCACTATCTCTATATACGTCGTGCGAGGTTGCGCAACTCTCTCCAACCAGCCCTCCGAAAGAGCACGCTGCCAGTACTAACCGGATCGTTCGTGCTTACGGATGCCTACGAGAGTCGTCGGAAAGCAGGGACGTAGCAATGTGCGAGATCACCGAACTGCGCCCGACGCATAGATTGTCACCCGTGGTTCGAGTGACCGACGCTGAAACAATCTCCGGTCAGTGCGAAGGACCGGCGTGGAGCCTCGACATTTTGACGCACAGGAGCTTCCGAGTGTGCGCTGTGCGTGCGTGTGGGCTAACCATTGGGCACACCGATTGCACGACAGACAGCCACTGCAGCCAGCTGAGCACCCAGATGGATCGTCCGATGCACAGTGTGCAATCAGATGTGGGGCCTTCGCAGACTGTCCCTCTTCATACATCCTGCGCGTCCACCCCGCAGCAACCAACAGCACACAGCGAGTGGGCAAGTTGGCGAGTACGTAATTCTTGCACCCCATCGTCGTCGGCGGAGGAATTCATCCACGCCAGCCAAACGAGGGGATGGGGGGTGCAGGGGGTGCGAGTTTGAGCTGCGAACTTGCCGTGTGTGCTCAAAAACCGCAAATCGGAAAGGAAAAAGAAAAGCGAACGAATCCCCCCACGAAACAAGTTCCGCAACGAACGCTACATAGGTACAGGAACACGCACGCTTCATGGCCCTTTCCCCCCGCCGGCGCTGCACTGTCGCCCTGGTGAGACCACAGCATCTTGACGGCTGCCTGGGACGGGACTGGCTCCTGCAGAAGCGCCAACTACCTAGGCCCAGGAATACGTAAGCGGATACGTAGCTCTGCGGCTCGACGGCTGCCAGCGGAAGAACCGCTCCGAAGATTGCATCTGAGCGACTCTGTCCGGCACCGAATTGACCGCATGTACCGTGGCAACTCCGGTCAAGTTTGACGTTGGCTCGGCGTCGTGGAATCCAACCATCTATATATCGATCTCTCGACACGCCGCGTGGTGGCCCGTCTAGCACGGAAGACGTCCATCTGCTCGTATCGCGCTGCTGCGCCCCAGCCAGCCGGTTCATCCCCGCTGCATCGGTGCCGGAAGCGGCCTTCACGGGAGCACCCGTAGTCGAAGCTGGGCCCTGAGCTGTCGAACCTGTCGGCCACGAGTCGAAAGATCCGAACAGCAGTCTCGCGATGTCCATTTGTTTCCACCCCTCCTTATCGATCTCACACCTCGTGTATGTATGGCACCTACTGTGGACGAAGGTCATCGCTGATCGCAACACGCTCCGCTTTCGTCGTAGGCCGGGTCGCCACCACTGCCTGGAGTGCGAGGGAATGAACGGCGAGGAATCCCCGCAACCTCTACGCTCTTGTGTCGGTAGTTGTGCCGGATAGGTCCCCTCCGCGATCACCGTGCGGAGGATCAGTCCGTGAGACAGCACTGCTGAGCGACAAGAAGCACGATACGCAACCCAGTCCCGACGGGTAAAAGTCTCCGAACACCTGGGTATTGTGTCTGTGGGAGTCATCAGGTATGTACATATGTGAGATGCTTCGAGCGGTTCATTGCAAACGATGCAGAACTTAGGGCGCTAACTAGGTACCCCGTAACGAACATAAAGCAGCCATACGGAATTCCTAGAGCTTCTCGATTCGGCAAAGAAGCGAAAGGAAGCGAGTAACTACATATGTGCATGGTTACATACGGATTCTATTCCGGGGCACGGGGCTTCCGTTTCACGCTTCGCACTGACGGGATTTGCCTCTGCTCGGTTGGATGTACATACTATAGCACGCCGTCGGGATGGTCGCGGCCACGAGGAGATTTCATCTGGACCCTTCGCGTGTCCTTCGCTTATAGTTGATGACGCGGCCGAAGCCGGTTCGGATATGTATGCACACGTATGTATCTAGAGTAGATACATAGTCCGAGCTTCGTTGCTCCTGGAGACAGGGATATAGGTAGTTTGATTTTACTTCTATGTACCGCTCGCACTCTTCCCCCTAAACTCGCAAAGAACCCCTGTACATGGCAGTTATGTTGTTACCGACCGGCACACGTACGTATCTGCTCACTACACAAGCTGGACCGTGCGCTACGATGGATACTCCCCAAAGAAAAAAAAACAAGTTTTCAATTCATGTACCGACACCCCGCAACAGGACATCGACTAAAAGCTGCCCTTGCTCATCGTCCCTCCTCACGCCCAGCCAGTGGCTTCGTCGCCGCCCTGCGAAAGCTGCTGCAGCTGCAGTTGCGCCTCCTGCAGACGGCGTATTTCCGCCGATCTGCTCGCCACCACGCTCTCGAGACGCTGCGCAACCTCGGGCGTCAGACCGTCGGCGACAGTGGCCTGTAGCTCCTGGAAGGCAGCGAGGATGCGGTGGAGCACATCGGTTCTTGGAGTAGCGGACATCGTGGGAGCGCTTGCTGTCACGGGGGGTCTGGTGTTTGTGTGTGGATGCAGTGGTGTGGAGGGGCGGGGGAGGATGGTGATGGTGATGAAAGGGGAGGGGCGGTACGCTGGGATCGGTTTTATTGGTCCAGGAAAGCGGTTTGTCCTGTTTGCTTGGTTCATCTTGAACGGATGTTAGAACGCCATGGACTATGGAGATGTGACTGGAGACCCGAAGATCAGGTATACGTCCGAAGTGACTGGAACATATTGGGGGTTGTGTAACGATGCTACGTGCATATGGACATGATGCATAAGGCGCTCTACTTTACCAACATACCAAACGCAAATATGTACATATTATCCACGAGTATCCAAGTACTCGAATCGTCGAACATAGTCGGCCGAACAAGGGTCATCCGAACGAGCCAACCCCGTTCATATCGATTTGATGACATTCGGGTGCTGGCGTGGAGTAGAAGGGAGAAAAAGGAGCTCGTCCCGGTGAACCCGACACATCGGAACACACGAGAAGCAGAGGATAGGCGCCAAACAACCGCTCATTCCAGCTAGATGGAGTACATAGATTCAGATGCAAGCACGTGACGTGATCGGGGCGAGTCTGGAATATCCGTCCATAAGATACTTGCCCTGTTTGGTTCGACCATATTTTGAGAAGCTACCCGTCGGTTGGCGAAATACGGGCGAACCAAACAGGGCCTATTATATATAGAGTGCGAGTTGTCGAGTTTCAGCGAAATGGGAGTGCGAGCATTTCCGCGCCACGCTAGTGCCTTCCCAAATCCAAGTAACTTTCTACTAGATATTATACCAGCACTACCTACATACGTACATACTTGGGCGGTTCTGGCGAGCCGGACACGGCTGACGAGGAGGGGATGGCAGGAAGGCAACACGGGGTAGGGAGACGCAAATTTTGCCCAAGCCGCAGGGCCCGTGCTTATGGGGAAGTATGTACATAGAGTATGGCTGGGGGCACTGGAGTGGGGCGGACATTCATGGCAGGGAATAAAATCTGAATGCGGTAATAGAACACGATATTTCATTCAACAAGCCACACCTTGCGCACATATCAGTGGGAAGGGAGTACGTCAACCCCTCCCTCCGTCTTATAAAACCAAAATCCCACACGAAAGGGCATCAGTTTTTATCCTATCGCCATTAGAGGGATTTCGCAGTTGTGGTTGGGGATGAAATGGGGGTGAGTTTAGCGCGCTGGGGTCTAGAAGGAAAAAAAGAGATTTCGCGACTTTGGGGTGAAACCCTTGTGGCCCGTCCAGTCAGTGAACATCAACACGCTCACTGTCCATCGTGAGTCCTCAACGTCGGGACTAGTGGCTCGCCTTATGTGAGGATTAATTAATATCCTCGCTGTGAGTGGGCACATTCTCTGCCAATGGTCACGGAAACAGGACGCTCTCCCTTCCCTCCACGGGGTGATGTCGCTCTGGCATGTTAACCTCAACATCTCGCTGGTCATATCGGTATGCTGTGTTGTCATGTGTTTGACAGGAATTCTAGTGAGCTTCCTCATCGGCCTTAGGGAGGGCACCAACTATTCCTACTTAAGCAAGCCATCCCCAGAAGCTAGTCGTCCCCCATATTTGAGGCTGGGGATCGTGAGTTTAACCGGTTGCTATAGTCATACCGCAAAGTCATCCCTAGAACGATCTCTAGCGCCTTGCGAAATCCCTCGATTATTCTTGGCCCATCTTGTTCGTCTGATTGTCCCCCTTGGGGTTCGTGCGTTCGGCAGTCGCCTACGAAGCATTGTTAGGTTTAGAGTTGGGCGCAAGTGGGTATGTTTTCCCCCATAAGTGTGGGTACATACATAAGTATGTATTCTGACCGATTTTTTTTCCTCCCAATAACTCCAATCGATGTGGGGATGATTGCGGTGACGGAGGCGAGAACTGAGGTATGTATATAGTGCTAAAAATGGGCAGTCTAAATGTATGGCAATTCCTTCCATTTAGGTGGTTGTCTTTGTAACTAAGCCTGCCAAGGGTATCGTCGCAGCCGGCTGGACTTTTCGCTGGGTCTCTATCAGGCAAGTGGGTACTGAATCTCTTTTTTTGTTTCGCCTCTCGTTCACTTGATTCTATCGACCCTTCGGGTTCGGAATATGCCCGCTAAAAAAATGAAGGGTGAGGTTTCTACCATCCAGCCGGAAAGAGACAGAGGGAGATTTTGCGACCCCGAGTGGAGAGGTGAGTATTTGCAATGCCAGAGAGCAGAGTTCACGACGCCGCTGGCTTGGCATTGATTCTCTTACTATGTGTAAGTTCACGGTGTTCCATCACCACGCACCCAGTCCTGTGCAAGCAAGTCTGTGAATTCCCGACCTTCCATTATCGGCATCGTGATGTTAATGAGAAAAACAACCATATGTACTCTCTAAGTACGCACGCACTCTCTCTCCTATCTCGAGCTTTTTATTTTCTGACAGGCATTCTGAACCAGAAGGTATGGTAGAACACATTTAAGCGAATGACGGGCATCGTAGATCTTTACTGTTTTGAAAATTACTTAACTACCTCCCATCTCTTCACTATATATCACTGTAAACCACCTTTTTTTTTAGAATAGAAATGTGAACCGTCCGATCGTCAAAAGTGGTGGCATTTTCGATCATGCTCTAGGTATCCCCAACGTATCCCGTGATCTCAGGTTAGGTAAATTGATGGAGAGATGGGATGGGAAGGCAAGGTGTCGCGGTCCGTGCCATCTCGCCGCCTCCAAGCTGCACGTCGCGACTAGCCCCGTATCTAGCACCGAGACTCACCTCGTGGGCTGCCCTCTAAAAGCCTAGCCAATCGTAGAGGCGATCGCGCATCCGGCATGCAGGTCCTTCTTCAAATCACCCCGCCTCCTCATGGGGGCCGTCCGGCAGATGGACTACTTATGTACAGCGATAGCACCTGCCTAGCATCCAGCCTGCCCGCTCCTCCTTGTCAACCACATCCATCCCAACACTTCCACATACATCCATATCCACAATCAAAATCACAAGCAATGCGCAACACAAATAACACAGATACACACTCGGGGCGCGATCGAGAACAAAAAAAACCCATCCAGCGGTCGTCAATCCCTCCACCGGCCGACATGTCAGAATCATCGCAACCCCTTGAACAGCACATGGAGGATGCGGCGATGGAGGTCGATTCTACATACGAAGAAGAGGAGGAGGAAGAAGAAGAGTGGAAAGACTACGATGACGAGGCGGAAGGGGAGGACGGAGCTGCAGGATCCGAGGACGACTATTGCAGCAGCAGCGGTCGAGAGTCTTCAGCCCCAATCCGGCATCCACATCTCCGCCTATTCGAGCGGGGTCAGCCGCAGCTAGAAGTCGACCCCGGCAGCGCCGACGACGACTACGACACGTGGAGCACGAGCAGGAGCGGGAGCAGTCTCGATTCCGAGACGACGTCGATCGGCTCGGCGGCGTTCGAGTACGAGTACGAGAATGGTCGGCGGTATCACGGATTCCGTGCAGGGCAGTACGCGCTGCCGAACGATGAGGTGGAACAGGATAGGCTGGACATGATGCATCACGTCTACTCGCTGATCCTAGGCGGGAAACTCCATCTGGCACCACTCAAGAACCCGCAGAACATCCTCGATGTGGGCACCGGAACGGGCATCTGGGCGATAGATATGGCGGAGTGAGTCGCTCCTTACTCGCTTCCACTCTCTTTTCTCCTTCTCTTTTGCTGTCCGCGCGTGTATATGTGTGTTTGAGGAAGGGTGAAAGGATTTTGGAGATAGCGCGAGAGCGATTCTCGGTCATGAGCTAATTCGTAGTTGTGTATAGGCTGTACCCAGAAGCCACTATCATCGGCACGGATCTGTCGCCGATCCAGCCCAGTTGGGTGCCGCCGAATGTGCAGTTCTTTGTGGACGATGCCGAGTCAGATTGGACGTTTGATGGAGAGTTTGACTTTGTTCACATCCGGGGAATGGCAGGATCTGTCGAGGACTGGTCGAAACTGATTGAACAAGCATTCAAGTGAGTGTTTGTCTTAACCGTCCCTCGTCGTACGAAGTAAACAGGGTTTGCCCGCTTTGTCTCCTATCAGAGAATGAGGTGCGCGTAGATATTTCTAAGTTTTCGCGCCTACGGTGAGGAACTAACTAACCGGGCTTGCCGTCTCAGATCTCTGGAGCCCGGTGGCTACATCGAAATCTTTGAATCCCTTCTCTTCGACTTGATATCCGACGATGGTAAATACAACGACAAGACAATGCTTTGGCGGTTCCACGACCTGGCGAACGAAGCGTCCAACATGGCCAGCCGCCCTCTCTCCATCGGCGACCTGCTGGGAAAGCTCGCTGAAACCGGATTTGTTGAGCTCAGCGAGGATGTTAAGCAGGTGCCCTTGGGAACGTGGCCAGTGGATAAGAAAATGAAGGAACTAGGGCATTGGATGGCATTAATGTACCTTGACTCCTAGTAGCTAGACTGACGGTGGGACCGGTACTGACTATGAGCAGAGTACAGACGGGCTTCGAAGCGTATGGACTGGGTTTGCTCACCAGAATTCTGGGGATGAGCGTGGCGGAGGCTAGGCAGCTTTTCGAAGACTGTAATGAGGAAGTCAGGAGCAGATCGGTGCACGGATACTTCAACATGTGAGTTTCTTCCACTGGGTACGGTTCGCATTCCGTGATTCTGATGGTTTGTGTCTCCAGGCATGTCATCGTTGCACGGAAACCGCCGCTGGGGTGGATAGGGGAAGAAGTGGTGGAGTGGGTGGAGGAGCCGGAGTCGGAGGAGGACGCAATGTTACAGGCCAAAGCGCAGCCGGAGAAGGCCAAGATGGCTGAGGTAAAGCCATTGTCCGCGAAGGAGACGGCAGGGCCCGCCCCGCAACCCTTGGCGTCGGCGCTGGTGGAGGAGAAACCTGCGGTAGCCCCTGGTGCGGGAGGTGCCGGAGAAAAGTCGCTGAATAGACGGTGACGGCGAGCAGAGCCAGAGGAATTCCGCCCTTGTACTATAGTCATGGCCTGGTTAATTGGGGAGGCCTCTTCCTTGTATATACATTCATCTTGATCCTACAATGTATGTAGTTCACTCCGGGTGGGGCCTACTTTTTGGTCGGGGCTTTCTATCTACATAACTTGCCGGTTGGCCAATCTAGCAGCGATGAAAGCGCCTTTCCCGGCTCGGTTGCTTAGCATCAAGAGTCCGCCAAACCAAACGTCGGTATTCCGCGTGCTATCACTCGAGCACGCGCGATTCGCCTGGAACAGCCGTCCACTAAGACAATCCTGTGTCCTGGGAAGACATGCAAAACTCATCCTGAGAGGGTTTTGAGGGATGGTGCCTCGGCGTACTGATCCGGGGGGGGGGTGAAAGTAGACCAAACTGAGGGAATGGTGTCTACTCTGAGTTTTAGAGGTTGGGAGAGCCTAGGGCTAGAGAAAGTGACCCCCGATGAAGCGAACTTGAAGATGTCCCGGTCTGGGTAACGGTGATTTCTTCATTCACTGTCTTCAACCCTGCTTAGGCAGGCCCGCCATGGTTAAAATTGGTCGCATGCGAGTAATGAAGAAACCAAAAAAAACCAAGACAATCCTGCAAGACAGTCCCATCCCCTAAATACAAGGCTGCCCCTCAAGCCACCCCCCACCCCCCATCGAGCAGCAGGTGTGCGTATGTATGTATGCAGAATGTAGTACTCTCCCCTCTGCACGTCAGCAGCGCTGGCCCGCGTGCGGAAGGTATGCATGTACTATACACCGTCTGCCATAACCGACCACTAGTTAATGCTTCTCCGATCCGCAAACCGCAACCACGGTTCCGTGTGTATGCACATACTCACATGGCTATGCACTGCCTTCAGCGCTTGCACGAAAGGAAGTGCGGGGTCGTCGCCCTCCCCCGGAGCTGGATCGAGCTGGATCGGGATCGGGGCGGATCGAGGCGGATGGATGGATGGACGGATATCTCCGACTGGAGATGCACATCCGTGAGGCAGTCTGCTGGCGAGATGAGCGATGGCGCACCCCGGCAGAGCGGAAGCTGCCCAGCCGCTGGTTCGTGGGGCGATCCGGACTTTACGGTCAAGCTCAGGAGGACAAGGAGGGGAACAAGGAGGATGCAAGTGAACAAGATGTACCTAGTTATAGCCATCTACAAAACCTGAGGATCCTAGAATAACACCGTATCCGTTCGCCATAACTACAACGGCAACAATAGCAGGAGATGAATCCCACACAAAAACACCCCAACACCTTGCCCTCCCCACATAGCCATACTGGAAGGAATATGTAGGCCGCGTTCTCTCAGAACTCTTCGATATCGTCATCGCTCAGCACCAGCTTCTCCGCAAGCGCGGGTCCCATCGTCAGATCATCGGCCCAGGTCGTGGCCTTCTTTTCTTTCCTCTTCCACCTGCCACCCCGCAGCTGCTCCATCCCAGTTGTCTCCTCCGCCTCTGCGGGCTGGTCGCTCTGTTGGACACCCTTGAAGGCCGTGACGCGCTCGAGTGCCCTGTTGATCGCGATATCCGGAACCCCCCTCACCGCCCCGCCCTGGCGCCGGGCCCAGTCCCGCCTCCTCTCGATCAGCGCCTGAAACGGCATCCGCTCTTCCAGGGCCTCCCTCTTCCCCCCGCTGCAGGGCGCTACCGCCCGCTGTTTCCCTACGTACCAATCGACGACATCGCTGACTTCTTGGCGGCGCCTCCACAGGCGAGCAGCGGTGGGATAGAACATCTTCTGCGCGCTGGTCCTCGGCTCGATAAAGCGCTTGACGGGGCTGGGAAGGGACATCATGACACCGCGGACGGCGGTGTGGAATGATATCTCGTCTGAGCGAATGGCGGAGGAGTCGTTCTCGTAGCCAAACCCCTTGGAGGAGAGGAGGTCGCTGTCGGAGAGGTAGTCAAGACAGGCAATCGTGGTGTCAAGGACGTCTTCATCGCTGGTGGGTAGGCGGTGGAGGCCGCGAGGATTACACGAGAGAAGGAAGTTCTCGTGAATGCCGGAGATGAACGTTTGCGGATCCGTGCCAGTCTCGTCGATCAGCGATTCAAAATTGACACGCGGGGCACGGGGGTGATAGGGGAGTGTTGGCACAGGGGGGCGAGGCTGCTCCGGCACATATGGATCCTCGATGTCGTCGCCGTAACGTTTGTTGTAGACCACCTTGCCCACGGCGTGAAAGATGCCGAAGCTGCTCTCCCGTTGGGTCACCGCTTCAAGAATCTTTCGTTCGTCGTCATTGAGTGGTTGCTCTGTCTTTTTGCGTTTCCTCCCTTGCGTTATAGGCACCGTGAAGCCTTTGCCTGGGAGATCGCCGTTCATAGCTAGGAATTCGAGGCCCATAGCTGCACTTCTTATGTCACCACTAGTCGACAACGCATTGAGTACAGCCTTACTGGGGCCGAATTTCCGCCCCGACAGCCGAGATTCCTGAGCTATGATGGCGGTGAGGGCGCGAAACATGAATGTTGGTGCGATCTTGTTGAAGGCGATCTCGTTCACCAAGGGATGGAGGAGAATCTCTGGTGACAACAGTCTATATGCAGTAAATGAGTTTGGCCCCGATATGCTTGCAGTCTCGCTGATGATCAAGATCAATGGCGGCAATGGTGGTGCCCCAGCCGGGGGAAGCGGCAATGCTAGGAACGATTTGATCGTATGTCGGAAAGACTGCAATGGCGCTGGTGAAGATGTGAATAGAGTGTTGGGGAAATCCTCAATTAGGACAAGTTTTTTCTTCAAATCATCCTGCGATGATTGTGTCGATACTGGTTTCCCACTCGAAGAGACCAAATCCAAGCACCCGAATGTTCCTGCCCTTGACATGAATTCCTCAAACAGCCCGCTCAAACCCGCCGAGAAGGCTCCCTCCTCACCGTACTCATCACCCGCCATCCCGGTGCTCGGATTCCTCCACTCTAGAATACCAATGTCCATCTCCTTCGCCAGGGCAGTCAGCGTAGCCGTCTTCCCGGTCCCGGCCGGTCCACGGAAGACACACACGCGTTGCCGGTTCCTGCCCTCGATAACGGACTCCAACCACATGCGAACCTCCCCGACTTTGGTCTTATTCAGAGCCAGCTCCGCCACCTCTTTTGGCGCGAACCTCTCCGGCCAAGTCCGTCGATCTTCCGGCGTAGTAGTGGTTGTAGTTGCAGCAGTAGTCGGTGTCTGTCTATCCGCTCTTATCGCCACTGCGCTCGGAGTCGTCACACGGATTTCCGGTTTCACGGGGGCGGGGGCCTTGATGCCCAGTAAACGTCCGAAGCCCTTCCTAACCCCAGGTTTACTCACAACAAGATGTTTCTCCAACGTTCCATCCCTTGCCGCAATCCGCTGCCGTGCCGGCACCGCCACAATCTCGTCTTCTTCGGACACCTCCTCGATCAAATCGTCTGCATCTTCGTGCTGCGACGCGGTGGGCGTGTACTGCCGACTCGTCGGATCCGGCGCGACAGCAGCACCACTGCCACTGGGAAACCCTCCACCCTGCGGAACGCCGAAGAATCGGTGCAGTGATTCGTACCGGCCGGTGAGCTTCTTCGATTTCGGTTTCGCGGGGGATTTCTTTGGCGGCGGGGTTATTCTCGCAGGTTTCGGTTCCACGACTGCGACTGCGATTGTAGTGGCGGTGATGTCAGCGTCGGTGGTGCTTTTGGCGGAGCGACGGGTGGCTGCCCTCGGCTTGGGGGCTCGGGTGGGCGCAGGAGCACCAGTGGGCTGAAACCCGTCCAAGCTGTCGGCGGCGGTCCGCCTTTTCTTTTGTGCTGAAGCATGGGTCGGCATCGGGTGGGCGTGTTGGTATGTGGGTGTAGGACACAGGTTTGTCGTCGAAAGGGTTGAGTTGTGACTTGCTAACTAATCTGCCATAAACAGCGGCTCCAAGAAGACGCGACCCAGCAGAGGTCGCGTGGTGGAACCATGAGGATCACTCGAAGTAGTTACATACATAAGTACATAGCTAGCCACGACCGTTTATCGGGAACAGTCGGATAGTATAGGTACTTAGGATGATGTGTACATAATGCAAGAAACAAAAAAAAAGAATCTAGACGAAAACTTCAGTCCGCAAGAAATCTCCTCTCTTTGCCAGAAAAATAGAAACATAGTGCGTACAAAGGTAGATCGGATCCGCAGTTGCCGTGGTTAGGTAATGGAATACAGGAGGGGATGAACGTCGCGAATGTATCACAGTCTAGAGGAGCGAGTGCGAACTAAAGTAGGAGTTTCGACTGAATTTCGGAAGGGTGTACGGTGCTGCTGCGCGAGGGTTCACATCCTTTCATGTACTAATCGGTTGTCCTCAACAAATCATCGCATGAATCTATCCCAGTGGAGACACTTCGCCACGAATACTTCCAGCGGGCTGGTCTAGCGGCAGGCGTTTTCTCTGCGCACCCAGGGCGCCCACTCGTATAGTTAGCCAGACTGTTTGTAGATATATGACATCATTCATAACATTACCGTCCGTGGCCAAGCCAGCAGAAAGAAAGCTTGGGTTTTTTCGCAGCCTAATCTCGGGCATAGCTATGCGCATTCTCCCCACGCTACCTCGGTAAAACCGGCGGCGGGGGGTCTGACAGCAAGCGCACGCACGTCAGTCCGAGCCCTTGGTGCTCGATTGAATCATCGTGGCGACTGGCCTCTCGGCCAGCGGCTTGGGTTTCGGCGCGATGACGCGGTGCCGCAGCAGCAAGCCGCCAATGGAGAGGAAGACGGCGGCGCCAAGCGCGATGCCGGCAATCCGGCTAGCGCTGAGCCCGTCCCCATTATCTCGCGGCGACCAGATCTCTCCGAGGCGCTTGTCGGCCCAACCCGCGGCGATTGGCTCTGTCGCATTGCCGACTTCCTTACGGATCCGCTCCGCTTGCAAGTAGGGCGTTTCTTTGGCATAAAACTTTGTTTGGTATTGCTGCTTATACGTCAGCGGCGGCTGCACCCGTCGGAAACGAAGGGTTCACATACAACGTCCGCTTTGCTCAGGTCTATGACGTTGACCAACGTGATGTACATCGGGCATGCGGGTCTACTTCTCCCTGGCGATTGCTAGGCCAACTACCCCCGATGGTTGTCATCTAGCTCCCGTGGGGGATACAGACTGGCCGCCATAGATGAAAATACTGCTTCGGTTTACCAATCAACGATCGGAGAAATCATAGATACTCACTCGTGAACTTGCCGCTTCTCGTTGTTGTAATATCTCACTCGTTCCTTAGTCATGGCGGCAGGCACTGCCTGCCCCATTTTCTCCTTTCTCTCGAGGCTTCAGCCTTACTTAGATAATACACACAGTCACTTTCAACAGGTTATAAGCCCGACCCAGCACCATATTCAAACCACCGCGAACAACCTCTCGATTGCATATTGCCTCCTACAACGAAAAGTTTGCCTATTGCTCAATATGATCGAAATGTACAACTCGAAGTTGGATCCGAGAATCTCTCCTCGAACAGCTATGGTACCTGAAAACCGTGTATTTCGGCAATCCTCTCGGCGATGGATAGTCACAGGTGAAGAAACCGAAGACAATCTCCCTATTGGAAACTCCCCGGAAATCATCGCCAAACGCGAAAGTTATGAGAAGCGACAGGCTCTAGCCACCACAGCAATCTTGCTCTCCTGCAACCACGAGGTTAGCACCTACCTATCCGGCATTACCGATCCGAAAGCAATGTGGGATACGCTCGCGGAGCAACTCAGCAGCGCATCCTCATCTGGCCGACGAGTCACAATCGGCAAGAATTTCGAAGGCCGGTGAGAACATCTCGGCATATCTCTCCCGTCTGAACGATATGCGAGTTCAACTTGCTGGAATGGAAGGAGCTATACCTGATGAGAAGTTTCTGTATCACATCTGCCTTGCGGCTCCGGAGCAGTACCAACCAACCAATGCTCGACATAATGCAAAAGTGGCCAGCGGGTATGGCTACTATCGCGTATATACCTCAAGCTCTTCGAGATGCCAAGAAGAACAAACTGGCCAGGTGACAGAAAGGCCAATGAAAATGGAGCATCTGGCACGGCACTATTTGCTCGTGGGAGAGGAGGAAGAAGAAGAGGAAAAGGAAGAGGTGGAAGAAGAAACCGGAATGGAGGAAGAGGTGGGAGAAGTGAGAAAGGACGAGGAAAGCAGCCGGAGCAGAAGACTCAGCGCTGTACCAACTGCAACATGAATAACCATACTACGGAAAACTGTCGCAAGCCCCTGAAATCGTCCAAGCGTCCACACAACACCAGTTATGACATTGTCTGCTACTACTGTGCTGAAACTGGCCATTTCAAGAAACTGTATCCAGTATGGAAAACGAGTACAAGAGGCCTTCAACCGTCGCAGCTCCGAAAGAGCACTACTCGCAAACGACGACTCCAAGCACTAGTTGTAACAAAACGAGTATCAGGCTATGCTGAGAATTTCGATTGACTAGCCGGCTCGGTAGCCTTACTCGGTACGATGGCGAGCCCTGCTGCCGTGCTCGATTCGGCTTGCTCTGTTCGCCGCATATGAATGCCCGGACCGATGGATTCAGCTGGACCTTTGCGTCTTGGCCACTTCGAGACGCGGAGTATTCAACGCACTTGGGCCGGATTCTGGATCGGATGAACCCTCTGATTGGCTCGTCGCCAAAGATTGAGGGATCGTGTTCCATTTTACTCGGTCGTGTGCGTGTACTCTCGTCTTGGAGTGCGGAGTGCCCTCGCACCCGTATGCCCACACTGGGGCCTTTTTTGGGGGGGAAGAGCCGAAAGCAATCGACAAAACTATGTAAGTGCAACGGACACAGCAGGTGCACGCAGAGTGCAAGCCATTAAGAGCGCAAACGTCTCCGCACGACCAGAGTGTCCCTTCCATGTGGCCTCCTTTTAAGTGGGCACACAGGGACTGGTGGCAATGACGTGAACCAATCGCCCCCGCGCTAGTCAGTGAATTTCGCGGGCTGTAGCGAAACACAAATAAACGAGGATCATCGCTTCCCCCGCCTCAAGGATACATTCTGTGCCCGAATACCTGCATACCCGCTCCGCTCGAGTCTCGTACATACATCATGTATGTATCTACTCTATGCATACCAATCTACCTCCTCCCCTATGCACTGCTTTGGTGTTCAGCTTCTCCTTTGAGACATGATGTAGTACCTGAACTCGAGTCATAAATTCCCCGTGATTATGGCCAGGGGGGCTAATATTCATGCTGCTGCTAAGTAAAGTGGAAAACCAACCCCTGACTACTAGTCGAGTAGAGCCGCCAAGTTTATTCCCCAGCACATCGTGCAATTTGCGAAGCGGCTAAACATCTCGGCCCGCGAATGAGCGGAATGTGAAGTTGCCAATAACTCAGCGAGTCGAGTGACACCAAATATGAAAAGGGAGGTCACCCGACCCCGCTTGCTCTCCATCCTACAACTATGAATACTCTGTTCTTTCAACAACGCTCGCTCCTCTTAATCTTCTTCGACTCCGACCCACCTGCCTTCAGCTAACAGCACAGACGAGCCGATTACGGCCGTTACGGATGCTGCTGACAATGCCGCCCGCCGATTCAGCTCCGCTTGCCTTGGTGCTCTGCATCGCATGTTTCTACTAACCGTCTCAAATCAACCGCTCTTCTCTTGTGATCTTGTTTGTGGTGTATGCATGCATGTCAACATTCATTTTCGCTTGTGGTTGGGTTACTCGGCAGTGTTATAACAGTTCGCTGATTTCTGACTGTTCTTATTTCCTTCTGCTGTATCTTCTTCCTCCCTTTCGAGGGTAATAACGCACTTGATGAGTTATACACCGGGCGAGTTCGGTCTAAATGTTGCTTCGTGAACAGAGGTCTTTGCATGTATGTATCTATGTATCGATGTTGTATGTATAATGTGGTCTTTTGGCTGGTGGACGATGGTGGGGAATCTAATGCCTAGATAGAGGTGGGGCCGTGTTGTGGTATGTTGCGATGTCGATTCCAGAGGGCATACCTCAAGCACAGCCACATACGCCGCCGATGCCAACCATTCCAGTACACAGCCGGGAGTCGAACCCAGCGTTCTCCCGCAGGCCTCCCCACAGCACGCGATCCGTACCACTAGCTTCATCGCCATGGCGCAGCGACGCCCAGAAGCCGTGCTTCACTCATGTCCGGAAGCATGCATGCCTATTATCGGACAAGGGACGATGAAACCCTCGAGGGAACACGAAGGTAGCCAGTAGTTGCGGAACAACAGCACATTGTAGCGGCCGCACTCGGCCGGCGCCGGGTAGTGGCGGCGGGATGCTACCGTGAAGCCGCGGAGCAAGAGACGCACACACAAAGGACGGCGACGACGAGGAAGAGCAGGGGAGGCGCACGCCAGTATGTAGGAGCAGGCCACTTTTCCAATCTCGCAATGCGTAGGAGCCATGCTTTGGCATTCTTATTCTCTGCGAGACGGCTGAGTTGCAGAAGAAGTCTGCATGGTGTCCGTGTGAATGTGATCATCACGTATCACCCGGTTTTGTGTCTCGCCATTTTTTCTCTTTTCCTTCTTGGGGTAAATCTACATTACAAAGAATTGCACCAAAGGCCCTAAAACCCTCGGGGCAGCCGTTCCCTCCGTAGCGCAGCCCGCTCGGCGCAGTACGTGCGCGGACTGGTATGCCCGCGGGGAGAATGGTCGCCTCCAGGAGCTAAATCCACTCACCGATGACTCGTTCACGCTTCTGAGCCTCGTTCACTGTTATACGCCTCATCAGAGCACATATCGCCATGATCTAGGTAGGTCGCATGCGAATAATGACAAAACAAAAAAGCCTCATCAGAGAACTGCTCCACGAACACCTACCCCCTCCATTGGGGGACGTTCGAGTTGCCACTTCTCCCGTTGCCACTTCTCCCGTTGCCACTTCTCCCGTTGCCACTTCTCCCGTTGCCACTTCTCCCGTTGCCACTTCTCCCGTTGCCACTTCTCCCGTTGCCACTTCTCCCGTTGCCACTTCTCCCGTTGCCACTTCTCTCGTTGCCACTGTCTTCTGCAGGCTGCAGCCCTTCCAGCAGCTCTCCATCCGTGCTTCGTGCCGAATCAGTCGTGGTTTTTCGGGAATTCGGAACAAAAAAAAGCGGTGATCCGCTATGATACTCTGACCATCATCTCTCCACTATACACGGCGAAGAGAAGGAGCTTTGTCATGTATGTGCACGTATCGATTCCTGTCTCAGTGATGATTCCCGTGTTTCCTGCTTCCCTATTTACTCGGATTTACAACCAACTGCACATCCTATCGCCCCCCCCCCGAGTGCTACTCACTCGTCAGGGTTCGTTCCCGGGTGGAAGGCCACAACGTCGCCCTTGCACCCGACAACTCCCCAACGAACAGTGGAGCCTCCGTCGGCCGGCGCATGCATAACCACACACACACTGCGTGCTGCTCTCCGTGGGTTTAATGGGGGTGACGTGGAAAGTCTGGGAGCAGCTGGGACATAGGTGTTGACAGCTAGATCTACACACTGCGGGATAAACAACGAATCCCGGACGGCTATTGTCCCTCTTCACAAACGGAAGCCAGGTAATCGAGCCCGCCAGGTAGTCGAGCCCCGCCGCGCTAGTCTACTTTTAGCTGTTTTATGATTTCTTTTCCTTTTTTCACGATATTTCTTTTTTTCAGGGGAAGCTTCAGAAGTAACAGCGCTCGCTGCTGGAACGCGAAACACGATTCCCCAGTGGCGATCATCTCAATCCATTTCCCAACGGCGTAGTACCAGAACCAATCCGATTTTTGAATGCCTTCGAGATGTACAAGGACGAAATCATTCCTGCAAAGAAGGATGCGGCAGTGGTGGCAGAACTGAAGGTGTCTACTTTGAAGCTTCGGACTTGTGGACGGCGTTCTACTGGAGAATATGGGAAGAATCGACGGCTACTGTTAGATGAAGAGGAGGAGATTTTGATGGAGATTTTACAGCGTGGTGGCTTTCCGCAAAGTTAGAGACGTGACAGCTATCGCACGCGAACTTGCTGCAACAGTTAGTCTACTTGGGTGCAACGAAATTTACATCAGCGCCCGCCGGATGTGGGAATTGAAGGATATCGGCAAACTCTTACACAAAGGCATGAAGGAAAAGAGGAGTGTACGGTCGGAGAAGCTGGACAAGCTGAGAGAGAAAGCAAAAAGGTTGGGTGTACGAATGGCTGAGCTTGGTGCAAGGAAAGAGAAATACAAAGCAATGGAAAACGAAGGCAAGATGCTACCAGCGACGTGGAAATCGTTTGCTCGGCTTGAAGGAGAAGAACAAGGAGGCCGCGCGTTTGCAAAAGCTTCTGACGGATGTGTGTGTGTTGGAGGAGTTTGCCGATGTATGATGTATCTGACAACGATGATATTATAGATAGAGGAGCAGGAGGAGATCGAAATCTGAGCGGTGTCAGAGCCCAAAGCGGGCGCACATAGGCGCAACCGGCTACATCTGAGGGTGACTTAATTGGAGCAAAACTCGTTGCGTACGATGAGTTTATGCGCCCAGAATCCCCAAAACCCGCTGTGGATCAGGATGCAACAAATTCGGAGCTACAACACGCAGTCGGCACCCGCTACATCTGGTAATCATTTCTAGCCCTTATCTACTCGACTTAATTGGATCACTACTGGCTGAGTTCGATGGGTTTATGTGCATCTACGTTTGAGGAAAATCGGGGGCACGCTAGTGATTAACGAACCACGCTAGCCGTTTTGGCTCGGTAGCTCGACTAGTTAGTTACCTGGCAGGCTCAGCTAACTACCTGGCACGCACTCTGAACTCCAAACGCCGCTAGCCGCGTCAAGCCATATGCTAGCGTGTTTATGGACTAGCGCAATATTAAAGGCGGCTAGATATGGCCCAGGAGAGGATTTTCCACCAACTACTTCATTATCACACGAACTGCCCTCAACACCCATCTTCCTCCCAGTGAAAGCCATATTCAATACCACCATCCTCACAGCCCTCAGCACCGGTAATGGCAGGGAAAGATACAACATAATTACGCTCAGGTTTCTTCCTACCTAGTTAGTACTTCTCCTGAGCGCTGGTACCACAACTTCTGATCCCCAGTTAGTCTTGTTTACCTGCAAAACACCGGAAAGAGAGCAACACCTGAATGCCGCATTTCCCCACGGCCACTTTCCACCTGCCTCCCAGCCTGTAGATGGCCTTTCCTTGCAGAAGTAGTTGTCCTTGAATGTGGGGATTTATCTTCCGAGTCTGACAATAAGTCGTTGTTCGCAACTTTCCGCCAAGTGCCCCGCACTGCCCCTATGGTACGGCATTGCATGCGGGATTTTGGCCTCGTAGGGCCAGCGCCGGACCGGAAACTGTGAAATCTTCCACTAGATCCTCGTCAGGACCACTGGAGTTGGAATCGCTGTGGTCCTCATTGTCGGATGTGCTGTCAACAGGCACACTTTGCGTCTTCCAATCCTTGAGAGCTGCGACGAGCGATGTTGTTCTTCGTCGTAAGATCCATCAATTGGTAGTGCAATGCCAAGACAGCGGAAGCTTCGCATTACATCTGTCCAAGTTTAAACTCAACCGTCCTACCGCGTTTGGCTCTCGAGGGTGTAACGGTTGGCGGAGGGATCAATGAGAGGCTGCTGCTACTGATCGTTTACGTGGGCCGGGACGTGGTTTGGGTTTTGCTGGTGAACGGAGGGGGTGTGCGAAGTGTGTCATTGCCGAGTAAGGATATCTCCGAGAACATAGCAGAGAGATCGTGTACGGGCGCGCCCGTTTGTATGAGGTTTTCCAGGACAGAGGGCATGACTGTCAGTTGTACAAGGCATTGAGGTAACTGTTGGGGTTCACATCGTATAAGTGCCCTCACGGGCGAGTATTCATTACATGACGTTGTCTGGGGCACACCGCGCTAGCCCATATGCACTCTAGCGCAAACTAGCGTGCGGCTAACGTGCTTGGAAGTTTACCTCTTAACCACCGCAGTTGGATTTGCATTTTCAAGTTTCAGGTTTGGCTTCAAATGTGACATGTAGGTCGTTATAAACCCCCCTACGCGGCGGATTTGCAGTGGATGTCGCGCTGGCAACCATCCAACGAACCGGTCTCGCAGCCATAGACAGGAGCAGCAGGCCAACGATGCTTACGGGGGCAGTCTGCAACGCGCAGGAGGGGAGTCCTGCAATGCGTATCATGCGAGCATAGCGTATGAGTATTCATAGTATGCCGGGATGCATACGGGCAATTGGCCTGCGACGCGTATGGGCCTCTTACCGAGCAGCCCTCTTCTGTCCGGGTGAGAGGAAAAAGTTGCGAGGATGTGAGTTGCTTTAGGCTACTGTATTTCGTTGTTCGTTGTGGTTGTGGTGAGGGTATTTTTTTTTCTCGTCACTCGTTCGTTGTAGTTGTAGCGGTTTAGTGTTTGGCATTGTGCAGTTGTGGTGCGCAAGAAATACGATTTGATCGTTTGGCGGGTTTGTCCTTATATGCCGCCGTACGTTGCAGCAAAAAATGCTAGACACCTACGGTGAGGCAGCAATTATCGCATGTCTCCAGCCCCAATGATATAGACCTCTGCGTCCCGACAACGGTGCTTTACTTTTTTTATTCTCCTGGACACCAGTCTTCGTTCCATATCCAGGCCCGACCGCCCCCCCCCCACCCGTTACCGCTTCCCTGCCAAGTTCTTACGTTCAATTTCTAGGCGGATGAGTCAGCTAGGTCAGCTTGCGAACCCCTCTCCACATCGACAAATGCCCATTTAAAAGTGCCCTCGAGCTCGACACTTCGCTCTCTCCTTCCCTTGACACATCGGAACGCCCTTGTCTTTCAGATCAGCCTTTGAAAGTGCTGGCCCCGACGCTTGCGAACCCAACTCGCACTCCCGAGTCCACACTAGACCGTCCAGCCTTGTTTCGGTCGTACTACCAGGGATATCCACATAGCTCCGCCAGCCCAATTCTACATCGTGAGAGTTCCTGAAGACTACCGCATTCGGCCTCTCGGTGGATCCGTCT